>Ga0209536_100016340_pt1 | contig 10557 bp, 4 predicted proteins | sample DeeMarSeWOR28_12_FD_187461 | JGI IMG/M metagenome (GOLD analysis project Ga0209536, IMG submission 187461) | Marine sediment microbial communities from White Oak River estuary, North Carolina - WOR-2-8_12 (SPAdes) (version 2) | ecosystem: Environmental > Aquatic > Marine > Intertidal zone >...
TCAACGTCACCGTTTTGGTGTAATTGCCAGTTCATTAGTCGCTGCTGCATTAGTCATTGGTTTTATCATAGCCACCTACGGACTTGTACAAGCCAATTGGGCTCGTAAAGAGTCTGACAGGCAAAGGAAACATACTGAAGAGCTTTTAGCAAATGGATTGGTTTTTACTGGTGACAGCCTTGTTAAAGCGAATCATTTCTCCCAATCCCGACAGAGTTACATCGATGCATGGGAGGCCGCTAAAAAGCTCGGTCTTTCTGAAATCCCAGCGACAACCGGCTTTCTGGCTAGCTATGCTGCCGGTCCGCCACCTTTGCTTGGGACTGAATGGACCGGTAAAGGTGGTGGAGATTTCACCGGTCACACTGATGTAGTCCGAAGAGTAGCATTCTTACCGGATGATCGTATGGCCATTTCCTGCAGCGATGACGGCACTCTCAGACTATGGGACATCAGGACAGGTCTGCAAATTCGTACATTCACCGGACATACAGGTGCGGTTAGAGCGCTGGCTTTGTCTTCTGATGGGCTCATGGCGGTCTCCTGCGGTGCTGATCGTACGATCAGGCTGTGGGATGTTCGTACGGGAAAGGAGATTCGGAGATTTGAAGGACATACACATTCAGTGGGTGCGGTTGCTATATCAAGTGATGGAAAGATGGCGGTGTCCGGCAGTGACAGCGGTGAGTTGAGGTTGTGGGATACCACAGCAGGGCAGGAGGTTCGCAGTTTTAGGGAGACTGATGGTAATCCAATTCTCTGTGTGGCGTTCTCTCCCGATGGTCGTACTATAGTCTCAGGGGGTTGGATCTGGGCTCTGATGATCTGGGACGTTGGTACAGGCAGGCATATTGGAGATCTCTATGGACATGTAAATCCTGCCAGAAGTGTTACGTTTTGTCGACACGGTCGTTGGATAGTAACAGGTAGTGATGACCACACTCTAATAATCTGGGATGCCGGGACAGGCAGGAAAATTCGTACGTTCTCAGGTCACACAGGACCGGTATATAGTGTAGATACCTGTCCTGATGATCGTACGGTGCTTAGTGCAAGTGTTGATAAGACACTTAGGCTTTGGGATATCGGCACAGGAGATCTGATTAGGATCCTGACCGGCCATACTTCAATTGTTGAAAGTGTGGCAATCTCCTCTGATGGATGTTTTGCACTTTCGGCTGGGTCTGATTGTGCCCTGAAGCTGTGGCAGCTACAAACAGGCCATGAAATTACCACATTCTCAGGCCATTCGGGTTGGGTTTTCTGCGTCGCCATCTCTTCCGATGGCCGAATTGCCCTTTCAGGAGGCTCTGACTGTACTATGAAGCTCTGGGATACAGCCACCGGAATGGAAATAAGGACGTTCACAGGACATAGTGGTATTGTGAAAGACGTTGCCTTGTCTCCGGATGGACGGACTGCTATTACGTCGAGTGACGATAAGTTATTGAAACTCTGGGATCTGACGACTGGGAAGGAAATCCGCAAGTTCAGTGGTCATGCTTTTGATGTGCTGTGCGTTGCATTCTCTCACGATGGTCGGATGGCGTTATCGGGATCGGGAAATGCTAAAGGAGAAGAAGGGAGACTCATACTCTGGAATGTGGACACGGGAGATGAGGTTCGAACGTTCGAAGAGTATATTGAGGTTCGCAAAGTAGTCTTCTCTCAAGATGACCGCACTGCTTTATCCGCCAGCGTGGATGGGAAGATGAAGCTATGGGATGTTTCGACCGGGAGGATGATACGTGAATTCGACTCCAAGGGCCCGGCATTCTGTGTTGCCGTTTCTGGTGATGATCGCACCGCTTTAGTGGGCAATCATGCAGGACGTCTTATGTTGTGGGATATCATAAATGGAAAACTGCTCCATGATTTCGCAGTCCATAACGGACTTGTTGAGGGCGTAGAATTTATGCCCGGAAGTCAGATTGCAGTCTCTTGCGGGCGAGATGATACAGTCAGGTTGTGGGACCTGGAATCCAAAAAAGAGATACGTACCTTCTCCGAACATTCGCATCGGGTCCAGGACGTTACTATCTCTAAGGACCGGCGCTGGCTGCTTTCCGCCAGTGCCGATGGTACAGTCAAGGTGTGGGACTTGCTCTGCCTGGAGAACATTCGAGAACAAGAAACGCATCTGCGAGAAGCCCAAAAGACCCTCGCCCAAAATCCAAACAATCCGAATGCATTGTCTGTATTTGGTCAATGGTATGCTCTTCGACATGTCGAAGACTGGGCTGCCGATTTTTTAGAACGAGCTAAGAAAGGTGGAGCTGTAATTTCCAATCTTACATTGGGCCGTTGCTACTGGCGGCTCGGAAAGCTTGCTGAAGCACATAGAGAATTCCAACAAGCTTTGAAACACAAGGAAGCTCCTGAGTCATACCTTGAGCTTTGTATGGATGCCCTTGAACGACAGCAGATCAGACCACTTTTGAAGAATGATACAAATGTGCAGCGATATCGCTGGCGAGCTCATGGGGAAAAATCAATCGACACCACGACAAAAGGCAATTCCCGGGTTTCTTCGACCAGACAGATGATCGCCTGGTGGAAGTTTGACGAGGCCCAAAATGAGATTGTTTTGGATTCATCCGGCAACGGCCTTAAGGGCAAACTAGTTGGCGATGCGCGTATCGTTTCAGATCCGGTAAGAGGTAATGTCTTGAGCTTAGATGGTGACGGTGACTATGTAGACTGCGGGAATATCCTAGTGTTTGATTTCACCGATGAAACGACAGTTGCATTCTGGATGAAAGCTGAGCGCCAACAGAGCTTTCAGGCAACCATGTTGTCCAAGGGCAACCAGACATGGAGGGTGGCTATGTTCCATAACGAAAACCACATTGAGTTCGCTTGTAGTGGGACATCGGGCGACTGGTTCACGGGAAATACAAACGTGAAGGACAGCAAATGGCATCACGTCACCGGAGTATACGATGGGTCAACGATGTACCTATATGTGGATGGTATACTGGATGAATCCAAGAGTTCTATAGGCGAGATAAATATCTCATATGACCCCATCTGGATCGGTGGAAACTCGTATTATGGTACGGATCGTTGCTTTAATGGTCTCATCGACGATGTGCGGATTTACAACTATGCCTTGAGTGAGGTCGAAGTTAAAGAACTTTATGCCGGGCGTGGTCCCGGCCCGAACGAAGTTCCTAAATAATTTAAAGTGCAAATAGCATAAAACATAAACTTTCTTTGGAACGTGTGAATCAATAGAGAATAAAAGTATCGTAGTATTATGCGTATCTTTTACCACATAGAGATTTGAATACTGAAAATAAAGGCCGGTGAGTACCATACCGCCGAGCGAGAATTTGCTGGTTCGGCCTGATCCTACCATAGCGGCTACGTCGAAGAGATCAGATAGCGTAAATGTAGCACAACTTTTTGTAAAGACACTCTTGTCGCTATCAAAAAACACCATAAAAGCTCTTAACTGCGTAATTGGGATTAGCCTATAGCTCAACGATCCCTTAAACCTCATCGCAGTGGACTTATCTTATGCCTGTGCCTGATTGTATCGAAAAGTAACTGAAGGTGATGATTAAATGTAAAATTTTTTTCGCTTTTCTGGTTTTTTCGTTCCCTCTACGGCCTTGGATTTCGCACTGTAATATAGAGAACAGTTTCGATGGAGTCGTGTTATGGACAAAGAACCAGAGGACATCAAATCCATTTTTTTTGAGGCACTTAGGAAACAGAATGATGCTGAGCGGGCTGCCTATCTGGATGGCGTATGTGGTAAGGACGCTATTTTACGTGCTGAGGTAGAATCTTTACTCAAATCACACGAGAAGGCCCGTGATTTCCTCCAATCACCTGATTTAAGTTCAGGAGTTACACTGGATAGTTCCCCTCTGACCGAAGATCCAGGTACAGTTATAGGCAGCGACAAACGCGGGAACAGATATTAGGTAGGCACGAGGTGTGCCACGGAATATTGAAGATTTTTGAAAGGGGAAAACGATGAAAGGTGCAAAAATTTTCACAATTTTGGTTTTGGCCTTATCTTTTTTTGTGTATCCGGCCAATGTCAGCAGCGCAGTGCCGATGGGGACGGCTTGGACTTACCAGGGGCGGCTGATGGACGCAAATGGCCCTGCAGATGGAGTCTTTGAGTTTGAGTTCAAACTGTATGATTCGCCGACAGGTGGAAATCAGCTTGAAAGTACTTTCAGTCTATGCGGAATTGACGTTATAGACGGCTACTTCACAGTGGAACTGGATTTCGGCAGTGAGGTATTTGATAGCAATGAGTGCTGGCTTGAGATTGGCGTTCGGCCGGGTGACAGCGTCGAGCCGTTTACTACTCTAAGTCCGCGGCAGAGAATGGCACCAACGCCGTACGCACTGCAGACACGTGGGATATTTGTTGACGATGAGCCCTACATTGTTAATTACCCCGGTACCTGGACAGCTAAAGAATCGAATAGAATGTGGCGTTCAGTAGCGATGTCGGCTGATGGGACAAAACAAACTGCGGTGGCTGCGTTCGGGCAGATCTATATATCAACGGACTCGGGCAATACCTGGACAGCTAAAGAATCAAATAGAATGTGGGAGGCGGTAGCGATGTCGGCGGATGGGACGATACAAACTGCCGTTGTCTATGGCGGACAGATCTACGTTTCAACGGACTCGGGCAATACCTGGACCCCCAAAGAATCGGATAGATACTGGCGTTCGGTAGCGATGTCAGCAGATGGGACAAAACAAACCGCCGTTGGACAAAACCTGCAGATCTACGTTTCAACTGACTCGGGCAATACCTGGATAGTTTGGGATTTGTGGAGAAACTGGCAGTCGGTAGCGATGTCGGCAGATGGGACGATACAAACTGCTGTTGTCTATGGCGGACAGATCTACGTTTCAACGAATTCTGGTAAAAGCTGGACAGCCAAAGAATCGGACAGACAATGGATTTCAGTGGCGATTTCGGCCGATGGGATAAAACAAACTGCGGTGGTTTATAACGGACAGATCTACGTTTCAACGGACTCAGGCAATACCTGGTCAGCTAAGGAATCCAGTAGAGGGTGGTATTCAGTAGCGATGTCGGCAGATGGGACAAGACAAACTGCCGTTGTAAATAACGGACAGGTCTATATTTCACCAGACTCGGGTAATACCTGGGTAGCTAAAGAGTCGAATAGAGAATGGTTTTCAGTAGCGATGTCGGCAGATTGGACAAAACATACTGCCGTTGTAAATAACGGACAGATCCACGTTTGTTCTGTGGATATGGATTATTATTACAATGTCGGCATTGGGACGACGAGCCCCCTTGCAGACCTGCACATTGCAAATAAAGGCTCTACTGCCAGTCTGAAACTTGAGAATCTTCAGGCCACATCTGCGTGGGATATCTGGTCTGACAAGAATGGGGTTTTTTACATTGGTGAGTCCACTGAGTTTGGTGGATTTACTCGATTGACAATCAGTCCGGATGGGGATACTGAGTTGGTCCCTTTAGGCGGTAATGTCGGCATAGGCACGACGAGCCCCGGCAGCAAGCTGGATGTTCAGGGAGGCAGTGATACCGCTGTTTATGCGCAGAGCAGCGGCTCAAACGCTATTTCGGCCACTTCCACTGCCGGCGGAGGTTTCGCAGCTGTACTTGCCAATGCAGCCACACCGAACACATACGGGATATGGGGTAGCAGCAGCAGTTATGTCGGCGGCCGTTTCGAAAGTGACACCGGCACCGCCTTAGAGGCTTATACGAGTTCCGGTCACGCGGCCACCTTCATGGGGGGCAATGTCGGGATCGGGACGAGTGGGCCGAAGCAAAGCCTACACAACGCTGGAGATTACTATGGAAAGGGCCATATCTGGCTCCATGCATACGAGGGTGATGGTTCGTCAGGCACGGTGTACATACAGGCCCGTGATGATTCAGGCACGTCAACTATTTCTACACAGTTTAGAACACAGTCCAGTGGTTCATTAGTCGACGTGATGTACCTTTCACCCATGGGCAGTGTCGGCATCGGGACGTCGATTCCAGGTGATAAACTTGATGTGAACGGTGATATCAACATCAATTCCCTCTATAAGATAGCGGGAGAAACCGTGCTTTCCAATAAGGGCTCATATAATATCTTTTTGGGCGTCGGTACCGGGGCCTCCAATACCGATGGGGAAAATAATACATTCTTAGGATATCAGGCAGGCTATTCCAATACCGGAGACTTATCAACTCCACATTTAGGTAGTTTTAACACATTCGTAGGATCTACTGCTGGCAGATGGAACACCACAGGCTATGGCAACACATTCGTAGGATATTCTGCGGGCGGTGACAACGAGACAGGCGATAGCGATACATTCTTAGGACACGATGCAGGCCACGACAACACCGAAGGCTATGGCAACACATTCGTAGGATTTGCTGCTGGCAGATGGAACACCACAGGCAATGAGAACACATGCTTAGGAGATGCTGCGGGCCACGACAACAAGACAGGCAGCGGTAATGTATTTATCGGGTACGAGGCTGGATATTATGAAACCGGCTCGAACAAGCTCTACATCGCTAACAATAAAACCACTCCTTTGATTTATGGGAATTTTTCAACAGGCAGGGTTGGCATCAACAATACGGGTCCACAGGGAGCATTAGACGTAAACGGCTCCATCTACCAGAGAGGAATCTTGCTACACGGAGATTACGTCTTTGAGCCGGGCTATGAGCTGGAGTCAATTGAGGAGCATTCAGAATTTATGTGGCAGCATAAGCATCTGGCAGCGATTCCAAAGGCAAAGGTTGATGAAAACGGTGTGGAAATCGTTGAAGTCGGGGCCCATCGCAGGGGCATAGTAGAGGAGCTAGAGAAAGCACATATCTATATTGAGCAGTTAAATAATCGTATCAAGACATTAGAGGAGAAACTGGCGAAATTTGAAGCGGTGCTAAATCCCGCGCAATAGCGTCATTCCCGCTTAGAACGGAAAAGTAAAGTTATTTAAAAGGGTGAGAGTATGCACAAGACAAAAGTAGTAAGAACGATGTGTGTTTGGGTGCTTTAATGTTTAGTTAATGTTGAAAGAACGGTGGAAATTAAGGAGACAAAAAAATGGAAACAAAACAGAAAATGACAAAAAAGTTCACAATCTTGGTTCTGGCTTTGGTCTTGATGGTCTATCAGGCTAAAGTCATTGAGGCAACAGTAATGGGCACGGCTTGGACCTATCAGGGCCGACTGATGGACGCCGACTACCCTGCGGACGGGCAGTATGATCTTCATTTCAAGCTATACGACGCCAATATCGCAGGCACACAACTGGGAAGTACGATTGATGCTAACGAGGTTGACGTGATTGACGGCTACTTTACGGTGGAGCTGGATTTCGGCAGTTCAGCCTTCAGCGGCGATGCCCGCTGGCTTGAAATTGGCATTCGGCCGGGTGATAGCAACGGTACAGACCCGTATTCGGTTCTAATGCCGCGCACGGAAGTAAAGCCAACGCCATACGCGCTCTTCGCTTCTTATGCCGCAGGCGCACCGGATGACGGCGACTGGGGAGTCCGTTACGGTCAAACGCTGTATTCAATCCCGCCGGGCAACGTCGGCATCGGAACACATACTCCATGGGCAAAGCTGGAGGTCGTGGGCGACATTATGATTAGCAATGGTTCGAGTTTTTGGGGAAAAGACAGCGGTGGAATGGGCAGACGTATGATCACCGGTTATAGTGATGATAACCTCTATGTCGGAGACTTCATTGGGCCAACTTGGCTGGACATTGCTTTTGGTGCAGGCGGGGCCGAACGTATGCGTATTAAAAACACGGGCAATGTCGGCATCGGGACGATGTCGCCGGCAGCCAAATTACATATTGGCGGGACGCCGGGCGTTGATGGGATAATGTTTCCGGATGGAACATTGCAGACGAGTGCGGGAGGCGGTAGTGGCGGTGACATCACTGCCGTTAATGCAGGTACAGGCTTGAGTGGAGGAGGGACTTCAGGTGATGTAACGTTGAATGTGAATTTTGCAGGCACCGGCTCGACCAGCATGGCGGCGCATTCCGACCATTCTCATGACGGGCGGTATTATACCGAGGCGGAACTTCAAACGAGCGGTATGGCCCACGTCAATTGGGGTAACCTGACCAGCGTGCCGGCAGGTTTTGCCGACGGAATCGATAACATTGGTCCTGGCGGTGAGCTAACGCTGCCCTTTGCGGGTAGTGCTTCAAGCAGTGGTAGTGTGTTCTTTGTGCGCAATGTCGATGGCAGTACCGGCACTGCCATCCAGGGTGTGGCCGACGGCACGACAGGCGTTGGCGTTTTCGGCACCGCATATGGCGATCAGGGCGAGGGCGTGAGGGGCTTTGCCTCTAATAGTGCTAACCTCACGCACTACGGTGGGTATTTTCACGCGACAGGCGAATATGGGTATGGCGTCCACGGCTACGCCGAGGGCGATGACGGTCGGGGTGTGGATAGTTTGGCCTCTGCAACCGGCGATATCATGAACTATGGTGGCTACTTTAGGGCGGCAGGTAACTTTGGCCGCGGTGTTTACGGCGACGCATCAGGCGAGCATGGCATCGGCGTGTATGTCCGTGCCAGCCATTCATCGGGAACCAACTATGGTGTGTATGGTAAGACTGATAGCAGCAGCGGCTATGCGGGATACTTCGAAGGGACAGGCTACTTCAGCGGAAATGTCGGCATCGGGACGAAGAGTCCGGTTGAGATGTTACATATCAACAAATCCTCTGGAAGTCTTGGTATGCGTGTATCAAGCGATGTCGCAAGCTATCAATACATAAATTTCGGAGCAACAGACGGTTACTCAATGGGTAGAGCTTCCGATGACAAATTCTTCATCAACAGGGACGAACCTCTCGGTTCCGGAGTATTGAGAATTTTGACAGTTAAATCAGACGGCAATGTGGGCATCGGCACAAACGAGCCAAGTGAAAAGCTTGATGTCGCTGGTACAGCTCAATGCCAGATCCTAAAGATAACAGGTGGCAGCGACATGGCAGAACCGTTTGATGTAAAAGAAACAGATGTGGCTAAAGCCGGTATGGTTTTAAGTATCGACTCGGAGAATGCCGGCAAACTGAAAATTTCCCAAAAGGCCTACGACCGCTGCGTTGCAGGTATAATCAGTGGCGCCGGTGGTGTCCAGCCCGGAATGTTGATGACTCAATCAGGCTCGATGGCAGATGGTGATTATCCTGTAGCCTTGACGGGCCGAGTCTACTGCTTCGCTGATGCATCATATGGTCATATCCAGCCGGGGGATCTCTTAACGACCTCGGATACACCCGGACATGCGATGAAAGTTGAAGATTACAGCAAGGCCCAGGGTGCAACGCTCGGCAAGGCGATGACACCGCTGGAAAAAGGTAAAGGTTTGGTTCTGGTACTCGTATCTCTGCAGTAGAAAGGAGAATAATGATGAAACCGAATACAAATAAAGTTTCAAAGGCAAGTTGGTCTTCGGGTTTAGTTCTGCTCTTATGCCTGCTGGTGGCTCCCGCTTCGCTGTATGCTGCTGAGCTGACAGAGCAACAGGTTGGAGCTGCCGTCCAAACCTGGGTGCGATATGTAACTGCAGATGCAGACCCTAACGCCGTTATTGAGATAATGGAACCTCATCAAGTAGAAGGAAAAACCGTTGCCTACATTGCCCATCTTAGGGGTGGTGGCTTCTGTCTTTGCGGGCAGGACGACCTGGTTCTACCTGTGTATCTCTATAACCCGCAAGGAGCGTACGACCCCGATAATTCCGACTATCAATATGTGCTATGGGAGATTGCCACCAGAACAAAAAACCTGACGAAAGCCTCAACAGAAAAAGCCCCGGAACTGCAAAAGTATCAGGGGACTTTGAGTGCGAGGGCCTATTTCTGGCAGCAGCTTATGGCTGGCACGGCTCCTATAAGGCTGGAAGGTACGGAATCCTCTCCCGGAGAACCAGTGAAGATGGAGCTCAATCTAACCTCGCAATGGAATCAAGACTCGCCCTATAACGACCTTTGCCCTGAACTAAATCCCGGCCATGATACGCACGTTCATGCCGGTTGTGTCGCCACAGCTATGTCCCAGATTATGTACTACTGGCGATGGCCCAACACGGGCGTGGGGCAGGATTCTGTATCTTACCACCGACGTTGGACAGACGACTGGATTGAGGAGCCGTTGACAACTGATCCCAATATTCCTGATGGATACGCCGGTCTTCTCGAATGGACTTCCACAGGCGGCGGCAGACTGCGAATGAATGGTTATTGGGACGGGAGTATTCTTGAAAAGGCAGAAGAAATCAGCGACAATTATTTTTATAGAGATGCCTTGCTTATTCTATATAATAGCATGCCCAACCAGCAGACGACGACGTACAGTGCCGATTTTGGCGCCACGACTTACGACTGGAGCATCATTCAGGATGTCCACACAGATCCATCAGATGTCGGGGACTATGAAGTGGCCAAGCTGTGTTATCACGCGGGTATCGCCGTTAATATGGATTACGGTGCGTGGGGTTCCGGAGCCTCGCTACAAAGCGTAGCGTT
>Ga0209536_100016341_pt1 | contig 10556 bp, 4 predicted proteins | sample DeeMarSeWOR28_12_FD_187461 | JGI IMG/M metagenome (GOLD analysis project Ga0209536, IMG submission 187461) | Marine sediment microbial communities from White Oak River estuary, North Carolina - WOR-2-8_12 (SPAdes) (version 2) | ecosystem: Environmental > Aquatic > Marine > Intertidal zone >...
GAACAAGGGTAAGCGGCGTGCGGAACTCATGGGAGATATTAGCAAAGAAACGTGATTTCAGATGATCCACTTCACGCAGTTTTTCCGCCTCAAAATGTTCCATCTCCATTTCATGTTTCATTTTTAAGCGGTTGGTCTGGAAGCGCCAGATACCATAAACCATAGACAAGATGAGTAACACATAAAGGGAATAGGCCCAACTGGTTCTCCACCAGGGTGGCAAAATGATTATTTTGATTGATGTCCCTTCTTCATTCCAGATTCCGTCATTGTTGGAGCCTTTTACTCTGAACACATAATCTCCAGGATCAAGGTTGGTGTAGGTCGCAAAGCGACGCGAAGCATCGGTAAAGACCCAGTCCGGATCCACACCTTCCATCAGATAGGCATAACGATTCTTTCGAGGACTGTTATAATCCAGTGCCGCAAATTGAAAGGTAATTACGTTATGTTGATATGACAGAGTTATCTCTTTTGTTACAGAAATACTCTTGTCCAGTTGGAATATATCCCTGTTCTTTTTTTTGTTATTCTTTTTTATGGCAACAGATTTATTGAATAATTGAAAATCAGTTATTACGATTTCAGGGCTATGTTTGTTATCGGTTATATTATTCGGATAAAAGGCATTGACACCTTTTGAACTGCCAAAAAACATCCGGCCGTCTTTGCTTTTGGCACAGGCTCCCTGTGAAAACTGGCCCGACAGCAGGCCGTCATGAATATTAAAGTTCTTAAAGGTTTGGGTATGGGGATTTAACCTGGACAGTCCGTTGTTAGTGCCTATCCACAGGTTGCCCCGTTCGTCTTCCAGAATACTGTTTATGACATTGTTGGGCAGTCCATCCTTCACAGAATAATTAATAAATTTTCCCGTGTGGCGGTCAAAATGGTTTAGCCCGCTGTAAGTTCCTGTCCAGAGTACATTTTCTTCTGAATGACGCGGTTCAAGAATGAAGTTTGTACGATTCAGTTCCGGCCAGTTTACAGCACCATCGCCACGTGAATAGATAATAAATTCACCTGTTTTCCTGTCATATTTTCTCAGTCCCGGCCAGGAGGCAACCCACAATTCATCAAATTGGTCCTCAAATATATGTAAAACAGCATAACCAAACAGGTGTTTGAAATATCCCTTCTGGCGGTCATAAATATCAAAACTGCCGTTATATGTCCCAATCCATAGAATCCCGTCTTTATCTTCATAAATTGAATAAATTCTGTTACTACTGATACTATGGGAATTTTGCGGATCGTGCAAATAACTCGTGAAGTTTTCCTCCTGTGGATCAAATTTTATCAGGCCATTCTCATGGGTGCCGATCCACAGAATACCCTTTCTGTCTTGAAACAATGCAGTGACAGGAATATTGTTAACATCCGACGGGTCATGCAGTAAGTGGATATATTTTCCTGTTTTACTTTCAATTTTGGTTACGCCTTTGTTTGTTCCGATCCACAAAATCTCCTTATCATCAAAATTGGAAATAAGTATTGCACCGACGTAATCATCAGGCAGGCTGTTGGGATTTGCGGGAATCTTTTTATAATCGATGAACTGGTTTTTTCGGGGAACAATTCTATTGATTCCGCCCCAGGTGCCCAGCCATAAAATACCCGTTTTGTCTTCAAATATATGCCAAACCATGTTATCGCTAAGGGATGAAGGATCATTTGGATCATATTTATAACGTTTGAATGTTTGAGTTGCCCTGTCAAAGATATTCAATCCTTGATCTGCAGTTCCCACCCATAATACTCCGGAATGATCCTCATAAACAGACATAATCTTATTGCTGCTCACACTTTGTGGATCATTTGGATTATACATATAGGATATAAATCGTTTTTTTTGTGCATCATAACGGTTAAGTCCCCCTCCATTGGTGGCAATCCAAAGTAAACCTTTGTGATCAATACATAAAGAAAAAATCAGGTTATTACTCAGACTATATTTGTCAGCAGGATCATGAGTATAGTGGCTGAACTGTTCCGTCTGCGGATCAAATTTATGCAGTCCGTCTCCCTGGCTGCCAATCCAGACCATGCCAGCTGAATCCACAACAACTGCCTGGATATGCGAATCAGGTGCTGTCCTGTCTGTATGAGGGTAATGTGTAATTTTTTGGGATTCAATATCCAATTTAAGTAATCCAACCCAGCTTCCAATCCATAACACCCGTTTGTTTTCATAGTGGCATTCAGCAATCTGCTTCATCGTAATGGCGCTTTGTCCCTGCCACATAAGCCGCTTATAAACATTATCACTAAATGGAATAAACTGTTCTTTGACGCGGTCATACTTGTTTAATCCTCCACCCATAGTCGATATCCACAAATCACCTACACTATCCTCATATAAGGCTGTAATCCAGTTTGATGTCAAACTTGTTGAGTCATCAGGATCATGACGGTATATCTTAAATTCATAGCCATCATACCTGTTTAATCCGTCATATGTACCAATCCATATACAGCCCAGTTTATCCTGCAAAATACATCTTATCCTATTATTGGAGAGACCTTGCTCAATTGTAAGGTGATCAAATTTAATGTTCTGGTATCGGGGGTAAAGAGGAAAAGGCAGGAAAACAAGCACAAGAAATATTTGAGAGCACTTGGCCATGGGATTTAGTCCCAATATTTTGTTCTAATTGGCTAACAATAAAACAAAAAATCGCGGCCAGGATTCAGATTATGGCTTCTGAGAGACTCGGTTACAAAAAAAGTAACCGTAATCTTGCAAAAATGCAATAATGGAGTAAAAAAAGAGGGCGATTCTGTGAATCGCCCTACAATCCTACTCACTGAGCCGGAGATTGCCACACTCCTTGCGGTCGTTCGTAATGACCAACTTGAACACTTGCGCACTTTATAACTTTAGTTCCGATCTGACGATCTGCTCTTCCCAATCATGATGGAATTTGAAACCGAGCTTATCCATTACCCGGGCCATGCCGGCATTATCAGGCAGCAGTTCAGCTACAATCCGGTCAATCTTTTCAACTTTGGCAATATCAATGAACTTTTTCAATAAGATGGTTCCCACTCCCTGCCGCTGATATTTATCGCTGATAATCACCGCGAATTCAGCGTCATTGGTGCCGTGGAGTTTGCTCAGCCGTCCAACCGCAATTATTTCCGGAGGTCTGGTTTTCGATTTCTTGCGTTCGACCACTAGAGCCATTTCCCGGTCATAATCGATAAAACAAATCCGCGCTAACCGGTCATGCGCTATTCGCTGAGGGAGAGTGATCTGGTGCATATAACGCAAATATACCGTTGAATCGGAAAGCGTTTCATGGAACCTGACCAGATGGGGTTCATCCTCAGGCCGAATGGGGCGAATGGTCACCGGAGTCCCGTCCTTTAGTTTCCAATCAAATATGTACTGGGCCGGGTAGGGACGAATGGACGGACGCGGCAACTGATCCTCTTTTAGCTTCGGATCGTGCAAAATGATTCGGGCATCAAGGGCAATGATATTATCCGATGAAACCAGCAGCGGATTTATATCGATTTCTTTAATCCAGGGCTGCTCGACCACCAGGAAGCTGAAGTTAACCATTAGCTGTTCCAAAGCTACGACGTCTACCGGCTTTTCTCCACGAACACCTTTGAAGGCTTCATATATTTTGGTCTGTTCCATCATGCGCCGGGCGAGCGTTGTGTTTAAGGGCGGCAGCGCCAGGGAGCGGTCTCTGAAAACCTCCACCAATTGTCCTCCGGTACCAAAAAGCAAGATAGGTCCGAACTGTGCATCGTCGGTGCTTCCGAGGATCACCTCGTAGCCTTTAATTTTGATCATTGGCTGCACCGTCACCCCTTGGAAGTGGTTAGCGCCGGCAGATTTCTTGATTGCTTTAAAGGCTGCTGCAATTTCCTCTTTATTAGACAGATTTAGCTTGACACCACCAACGTCTGTTTTATGGGTAATTGTTTCAGAGTTCAATTTTAAAACTACCGGAAAGCCAATTTTTTTAGCAACCCTCACGGCCTCTTCCACAGATTGAGTTATATAGGTTTGTACGGTGGGAATGCCATAGACTGATAGTATTATTTTTGATTCCCATTCCGTTAGAAGTGTTCTGCCTGTTTTATGGACTTGTTTTATGATTTTCGATACACCTTCCATTCGATCTTGAAGCATTTCATCAAAATGAGGCGGAAGGCTGGGCGTTTCAAAGAGACCTTGCAGGTTGTAGTTGTATCGCCACATATAATTAAACACCCGTGCTCCGGTATCGGGGTAGGGGAAAGTGGGGATGTTTGACTGATTGAGTATCAGAGTACCGGCTTGCACATCCACACCGCCCATCCAGCTTGCCAGCACCGGCTTTCCGAGGGATTTGGCGTATGGTTTTAACTGCTCCGCGGTTTGGGTCGGATCAGTCATTGCCTGGGGAGTTAATATGACTAGCAGTCCATCGCTATTGGGATCTTTGGCTGCGATTTCAAGTGATTTGGCGTACCGCTGAGGGTCGGCATCTCCCAGAATATCCACCGGATTATTATGGCTCCAATGAGGCGGCAAGAGCCCGTTAAATGCTTTCATTGTTTCACCAGACAGCTCGGTTAATTTTCCACCTCCGGTAATCAAAGAATCGGTTGCCAATACGCCGGGACCGCCGGCGTTGGTTAATATGGTTAAATGGCGTCCTCTGGGCCGGGGCTGCTTTCCCAGTACTTCCGCCATATAAAATAGTTCGGAGATATTATTCACCCGCAGAACACCACAACGGCGGAAAGCGGCGTTGAGCACTTCATCGCTGCCGGCAAGCGCGCCGGTGTGAGATGCAGCAGCTTTCGCCGCAGCTTCGGTTTGACCCGCTTTGATTATTATAATCGGTTTTGAAGATGCAACCTCGCGCGCAGCCGAAATGAAGGAGCGGGCATCGCCAACACTTTCCATATAAATGACAATGCTCTTTGTGTGCGGATCATCGCTGAGGTAATAAATCAAATCGCCCCAACCCACATCCAGCATGGAGCCGATGGAGATGAATGCGCTGAATCCGACATTCTCCTGGAAACTCCAATCGAGCACGGCAGTGCATAAGGCGCCACTTTGACTGATGAATCCAACTGTTCCTGGCTTTGCCAATGTGGTAGCAAAGGTTGCATTAAAGCCCGAGTAAGGTCGCATTACGCCCAGGCAATTGGGTCCAATAATTCGCATTTTTCCCCGGCGGGCTTCTTTCAGAATCTGCTTCTCTAACTGGGCTCCCTCTTTCCCGATCTCTTTAAATCCGGCTGAAATGACAATAGCACCTTTGGCGCCTGCCTTGACACACTGGGTGATAATACCAGGAACAGATGGCGCCGGGGTTACGATGACGGCCAGGTCGACTTGCTCCGGAATTGATGCGATATCAGGATAGGCTTTAATGCCCAGTACATTGGCTCGTTTAGGATTCACGGGGTAAATCGTGCCACCAAAAGGATTGCTGAGCAGGTTCCACAATATTGTCCTCCCGACGCTGCCTTCTTTTTCAGTTGCGCCGATGACTGCTACGCTTTTAGGTGCAAAAATAGGATCAAGCGACTTCATTTCTTAACTCCTTAAATTTCTTTTTTCGGCCTCATTCAGTAATACCACTCTATTAAGGTATTAAATATAACTGCAGGATGAAATTAACGATAGGCAGAATAAAGATTTCACAAAATGAGCAGTGTTAAATGTATTCAAGAGTTCAAGTGTTCAACGAAAAGCATCATTTCTACTCCCGGCGGAGTCTCCCCCGACACTTTGGGGGACTCCGCCGCTAATGAGGAACAAACGTTGGAGTCCCTTTGCGGAGACTCCAGCGGGCGTGAGAGCTTAAAGTATGAAGTTAATAAACTCGGTTATGATAGTTGCTGGGTTGGCAAATAGAGCAGGCGAGGTCAAGTGACCTCGCCCGCGAACTTTTTTTATGAAATGATTCTTTTTAATCTCAGGGAAAAATTACTTTCTTCCCTCAACCAAATTTTCAACAACTGAAGGATCCGCCAGCGTTGATGTATCTCCAAGGTGCTCAATATCCCCTTCGGAGATCTTCCGCAGAATGCGCCGCATAATTTTGCCGGAGCGAGTTTTGGGAAGCGCTGGGGTGAATTGTATTTTCTCCGGTGTGGCGTGGGGTCCAATAATTTCCCTCACTTTGGCTAAAATGGATTTTTCAATTTCCGGCGATGGTTCGACTCCGCTCATCAGTGTGACGAAGGCATAAATCGCCTGTCCTTTAATCTCGTGGGGATAGCCGACCACGGCTGCTTCCGCCACGCCATCTGCTTTCCCGATCGCGCCCTCTACCTCCGCTGTGCCGATTCGGTGACCTGATACGTTGAGCACGTCATCCACGCGACCGGTGATCCAGTAATAGCCATCTTCATCCCGGCGGGCGCCGTCACCTGTTAAATAATAGCCGGGAAAGCGGTCGAAGTAAATCTGGCGAAAGCGCTCGTGATCGCCATACACGGTTCGCATCAGTGCCGGCCATGCGCGCTTGATGGCTAAGAATCCGGTGGCAGGATTTTCGTTCACTTCATTTCCTTTTTCATCCAAAAGTACCGGCTCCACGCCAAAGAACGGCAGCGTTGCCGACCCAGGTTTGGTCGGTGTTGCGCCGGGCAGCGGGGTGATCAATATGCCGCCGGTCTCGGTCTGCCACCAGGTATCCACAATTGGGCAGCGTTCTTTTCCGATTAGCTTGTGATACCACAACCATTCCGGCTCTTTGATGGGTTCCCCTACCGTTCCAAGCAATCTCAATGAAGAGAGGTCGTGCTGATTGGGCCATTTGTCGCCCTCTTTCATCAGAGCACGAATTGCGGTTGGGGCGGTATAGAAAAGATTGATCTTGTGTTTTTCGACCAGATGCCAGAAGCGTCCGAAATCGGGATAGGCTGGCACGCCCTCATACATTACTGTGATGGCACGATTTGCCAGGGGGCCATAGATTATGTAAGAATGTCCAGTGATCCAACCGATGTCCGCCGTGCACCAGTAAATATCCCCTTCATGATAGTCAAAGATTATTTCGTGGCTGTAGGCGGTATAAACCAAGTATCCGCCGGTGGTGTGCAGAACGCCCTTAGGTTTGCCCGTTGAACCGGATGTGTACAGAATGAAGAGCGGATCTTCCGCATCCATTTGTTCCGGGGGGCATTTGCTTTCGACCTTTTCCATTTCTTCATGCCACCACAAATCTCTGCCGCTTTGCATGTTCACATCGTGCCCGGTACGTCTTACCACGATAATATTTTCAATGGACGGCGTTTCTTTGGCTGCGTTGTCTGCATTCGCTTTCATCGCAATATCGCTTTTAGCTCCGCGCAAAGCAGTGTCCTGGGTAATCAGCAGTTTACATTGCGAATCATTGATGCGGTCTTTCAGCGAATCAGCGCTGAACGCCCCAAACACGATTGAATGTACCGCCCCAATGCGGGAACAAGCAAGCATTGCTACCGCAAGCTCCGGAATCATCTGCAGATAAATACACACCCGGTCACCCTTATTGATACCGTGTGCTTTTAACACATTTGCAAATTTCGCGACCTGATCCAGCAATTCGCGATAGGAGATATGTTTGGATTCGGAGGGATCATTGCCTTCCCAGATGATGGCGGTCTTATTACCATGGCCGGTTTCAACGTGCCTGTCCAGACAATTGTAACTGATATTTAATTCTCCCCCCCCAAACCATTTGATGTTGGCGTTAAAAAAATCATAGTTCATCACACTTTTCCACTTCTTATACCAATGGAGCCGTTCGGCAACTTTGGACCAAAAGCCCTCGGGATCGTCAATTGATCTTTGGTACAGCTCGCGGTATTGATCCAGGGACCGAATGTGTGCCTTTTGTGAAAAATGGGAAGGGGGTCTGAACAACATGGTTAATCCTCCATAAATTTTTCTGTTAATCAACGCGATGTGATGATTGCGTCACAAATATACATCATGAAGTCGATGTGTTAAAGCATCGGAATTGTCTGAAATTACTTTACGACCATCGCCTGCGCATTTGTGAAAACAAAAAATGATTCCTTATTTATAGATCGAAATTAAGGCCTCGAGGGGTGAGAAAATCACCGGGTGCTGAAGTTAATTCTTTGCTCAAGTCCAAATTTAAGTGATAAATTTGGCTGATCAATAAAAACGTTTTTATGGAAGATTGAATTCTGGCTGCCCTATTGTCCCTCAAACTATCCTCAACATTTTTCGCCAAATTCATATTAATTATTCGGATAAACGACAAAGAACTTGGGCACTTATTGCCCGCAAAAGATCGAACAATTATTCCGAAAGATTGATCAACGATTTCAAATAAATGGTGGGATGTAAAGCGGTATTTATACTTTGTAATTTCGAAAGCATTCATTAAATTCTCTCCTTGAATTTTAGCTTTCGCAGTTCTTTTTCTTAATTCTTTTTTCTCTCATCTTTCATTAAGGAAAAACCATGATCAGAATAATCAACCTTTTTATTGTCCTCTTTCTGTTCAACGCAATTCAAATCTTTGCTCAAACCACCCCTGTCGAAGGCTTGCGGGATAACACTCCTGGTGTACACGCGTTGATTAATGCCAGAATCGTGCAGGCGCCGGGAAAAGTAATTGCAAAGGGAATCGTGGTAATCCGGGATGGCTTGATTGAGGCAGTCGGAGAAAATATCACTCTGCCAGCCGATGCGCGCATCTGGGATTATTCCGATAAGACCGTCTATCCGGGTTTGATTGAGAGCTATTTGCCAGTCGGGTTGAAATCAGAGAATAAACAAGAGGGAGAGCCTCAGGAGCAAGATTCGGAGGAATCCGCGAAAGGTGCCTCTCACTGGAATGCTAAGGTGCACCCGCAATTAAAAGCAATAGATTATTTCCAGCAGGAAGAAAAGCAGTTGGAAACTTATCGTAAGTTGGGATTTACTTCCGCCATTATTGTCCCGGATGATGGTATTTTTCGTGGCAGCGGGGCGCTGGTCAGTTTAGGTGACATAAAGCTCAATGAGAGTCTAATCTGTGATAATATCGCGCAATATATCGCATTTCAGACCAGAGGAAATTATCGCGAAAATCAGCCTTACCCCGGATCGCTGATGGGCTGCATTGCTCTAATACGTCAGACGTTTCTGGATGCGCAGTGGTACGGTGCTGCCTGGCAGGCTTATCTAGTCAATCCGGAGGCCCAGATGCGCCCGGAGAAAAATGATGCTTTGGAAGCTTTAAGCCCGCTGATTAGCCGGCAGCAGCGCATCGTCTGGCAAACCGGCTACGATTTCAATGTGCTTCGTGCGCTCAAGATCGCAAATGAATTCGGATTGATGCCCATTATTCGCGCTAGCGGGGATGAGTATATAATCTTGGGTGAAATGAAAAAAGCTAACGTGCCGTTGATTCTCCCGGTCAATTTTCCACAGGAATTGCAGGTGGAAACTCCAGAGGAAGCGCTACAAGTGAGTCTGGCAGAATTACAGCATTGGGACCTCGCTCCGGAAAATCCGAAACGACTTCAGGAAGCGGGAATTACTTTTGCGCTGACGACCTCTGAGCTTGAGAAAGTGGAGGATTTCTATTCGCGGCTTCGGGATGCCATCCGGCGCGGATTAAGCAAAGAGGCGGCATTGGCGGCATTGACCACCACACCGGCAAAACTGTTTGGCGTGCAGGATAAACTGGGCAGCATCGAGAAAGGGAAGATGGCGCATCTGACTATCACCGATGGAGATTTGTTCGAAGAGAAAACTAAAGTACTGGATGTGTGGATTGATAGCGAGCGCTTTGAAGTAATCGAACAGCCATTGGAAGACCTGTCCGGCGTCTGGAAGGTTGTCTTTAATTTTGGAGCGGATTCAAAATGGGAGGGGACGCTTGAGATAAAAGGGGATCCCGATAAATTGAAGGCAAAGCTGGTTCAGGGTAATACTAAAATTTCAATTGATGATATCTCACTGGATTGGAAACGGGTGACAGTTCTTATCTATGGAGATACATTGGGGTACCCTGGAATGATCCGTCTGACCGGAATTGTGGAGTCGAAACAAATTGCCGGCAGCGGAAAGCTTCCTGATGGTCAGGACTTTAGCTGGACAGCAAAGTGGATTGGCCCGGTAAAAGAGGTGGAAAAGAAACCGTCTCCCGAAATTTCCAAGAAAGCAATTGCCGAAATTGTTTATCCGTTCGGCGCTTTTGGCAGAAAGCAACTGCCGGATCAGCCCAAATCAATCTTAATAAGAAATGCCACCATCTGGACCTCCGGACCACAGGGAGTTCTGGAAAATGCGGATGTGTTGGTAACCGCCGGAAAAATCAGCGAAGTGGGGAAGGACATATCGGCTCCGTCGGGAGCGCTGATTATTGATTCGAAGGGTAAACATGTGACTCCGGGGTTGATTGATGCTCATTCCCATTCCGGTATCAGCGGCGGCGTAAACGAAGGCACTCAGGCAGTAACCTCCGAAGCTCGCATAGAGGATGTGATCAGCAGCTATAACATCGATTTCTATCGCGAGCTCGCCGGTGGACTCGGCCAGGGTGTGGAACGTCGTGAACGTCGTTCCCAACCCCAGTATGGCGGAC
>Ga0209536_100016342_pt1 | contig 10556 bp, 7 predicted proteins | sample DeeMarSeWOR28_12_FD_187461 | JGI IMG/M metagenome (GOLD analysis project Ga0209536, IMG submission 187461) | Marine sediment microbial communities from White Oak River estuary, North Carolina - WOR-2-8_12 (SPAdes) (version 2) | ecosystem: Environmental > Aquatic > Marine > Intertidal zone >...
TAAGATGCCGCCGATGCTCTGCGCGTCGTGTGAGGGCAGCGCAGCAAAGGCCAGCCCATCGTCCAGCAGCGCCCTGGTGATCTCACGGATGCGAGTACCGCCCTTGACCGTCATCTGTTTCTTCTCCAGGTCCTTCGATATCAGGCCGCGATACATATCCAGGGAAACCAGCGTGTCGTCTGCAACCACGCCTTCATTGAACGAATGTCCTGCGCCGAACACCCGCAGGTTTTTCGAGCTCCACACCAGCTCGATGATTTCTGCCTCGCTGGTAGGCTGGACGAACCGCCGGGGCTGGTACCGGTAGCGCCTGGCCCAATTCCTGAAGACACGCCTGCTCACCCTGCCTTCCAGCCAGATATAATTTCCAAATGTGATGGCATTCAACAGGATATTGATAGTCGTTGCTAGCGCGACGTACAGATAGCTTCTGGCATCCATCATTCAGCTTCCTTTATATCTGCATCGGCATCGTATAGCAGACCGCATTGCCGTCCAGCACCAGCGTGCCATCATCGATATAGACACGCGTATCCAACTCTGTGATCGGCTTGTCAGTGCGGACTTTTGTGACCTCGACCTCACCGGTAATGGTATCTCCCGGGCGGACGGGCGATTTAAAGCTCCAGTTCACTTGCAAGAAGACCGTTCCCGGCCCTGGCAGCTCTTCGGCGACGACAGCATTCAGGATTGCGCTGGTGATCCCGCCCTGGACCACGATCCCGCCAAAGCGGGTGAGGCGCGCAGCCTGCTCGTCATAGTGCAGCGGGTTACAGTCGCCGCTGATCTCAGTGAACAGCTCGATATCCCGCGCAGTCACCGCTCTTGATCGCCGCGCCTTCTGCCCGACTTGCGGCATCCCATTCGGCCAGACTGCGTTTTTTTCGTTCATGCTATCATCCCTGCCAGGCTCCACAAAGCATCACCGGTCATATTGCCATCATTGATCACGGCTTGCATAGTAACCAGATACAGCATGACCCGTAAGCTAAAATCCCCATTAATTTTCCAGCATAAATTGAAAAGAATAAAAGGATAATCTAGCTCGTTTTACTCTGATTTTATTATAGCATACAGCGTGCTTTAGGGATTGGGTTTCACACCCAGACCGGCTACTACTGGCGAATGTGCCGGTATTTTGTTACTTTAACGCCTTCCAGAACCGCAGGCACGTTCCCCTCCAGGAGTGTGCCTGCAAAAGGCAGCACCTCCCCTCGGCGCTCCGGAGGGACGTTCAGAAAGGCAGCCCGAATCTCTTCTTCGGCAGCAACCAGCACTGCGTTCGCCCGACCCAGCCCTCCTTTGTGAGCATCGTCCAAAGCCTCTGCCCGCAAAACCTGACCGGGATGCGCCTCACTGTTGGAAATCATCGCTCGACACAGGTCACGATCAAGGATTCGAACTTCGTAAACCCGGTATATTCGAGCAGTGGGAGCGCCGCTGGCACGCACATTGCTGGTGGGAGCAGGTTCATTTTCGACCACGATATTGTATGGGTCAACGATGTATTGTTCCGGCTTTAATTGAATACCCAGCGTATCATCGAACTCTTCCACCAGTTCTCGAGTGGGGTCAAGTTCCAGTTCCCGACCACCCCCCTCAGCCATATTCTTCAGGCAGAAATCCCGCACTTTACCCCAGTTCGATGGGTTCATGTAGATACGGAAATCCCTTTCAGAGCGAGAGCGTTCGCTGTCGAAGTTGAAGCTGCCGACAAGGCTGAGAAGTGATTCGATGTTCAGAATCTGGATAGCACCCCCAAAAGGCTGGGCTTTAACATCCACATTGGGATCGGTTCCTACGGAGACAAGGGTGGCTTTATGCTCCAATGCCAGCATGGGGATCCAATCCCGCGGATGGGAGAAGACGACCCGAGAAAGGGTGGAAACGCTTACGCGCAGGCTAAGCTCGACTGTAGGACCGACGCTGATGGTTTGATCACCCACTGCACTCATGCCCCTCTGACAGCATAGGCAACCGCCTCTTCAACACTCATTTCCGTCCCCTTTGCCCATAGCTCTTCGAACCTGTCGCCAAGGGCAATCTGCATGCGATCTACAGCTCTCTCAATCTCCAACCGGTCTGCTGGCCACCACGCTCCGTCAATCGCCTTCAACTGGCTTTCAGCAGAACTGAGCAGAGGCACGGCCCACTCGGGGTTCCCTTGCTCTGCTGCCAGTCCTGCCAGCCCGGCGAGACATTCCGCGATGCCGCGATGGTTGCCCAATTTTCGAAAATCGTTCAGACTCTCCAGAAACAACAAGTGCGCTTCCTCAAAATTGCCCTTGTGCTGTGCAATGTAGCCAAAGGTGTGAACCAGGCGCGCCTGGTCGCCTTTCGCATCCGCTTGCTGGTATAAATCCAGGGTTCGCCGGTAGAATTCTTCTGCTTTATCATAATCTCCCTGGGTGCGGGCGACCTCACCGTAGTTGCTAAACGCAAAAGCCATGCTCCATACGTCACCGGAATTCATTAAATAAGGTGTGGCCATGTCCAACCACCGGGTTGCCTGCACGGGATCTCCTAACCCCAAGGAAACATTGGCGAGATGGACCAGGGTTGTCCCTTTCATCAGGGGTTGGTCCTGCTGATCATACAGCTCGACCGCATCCACCAGATGGGCATACGCTTCTTTATCTTTGCCTTGATTGATTAAAGTTGTCCCGTAGCCCAGCTTGGCCATGGATAAACCGATATCAAAGCCAACTCTCTGGCTCAATTCCATACCTTCGCGTGAAAGTTTTGCCGCGAGTATCAGGTCACCCGACCACATAGCCAGATAGCCGCGTCCGACCAACGCCAGGGCGCGCGCCGGTGAATCTCCCATACTTTCGGTTGCTGCCAGGGTGCGTTCGGTCCACTCACTCCCCTCCTGTAAGTAACCATAGCGGTACCAGTACCAGGTCAGTTGCATCATCATCGTGATGACCGGGAGGACGCCCTCATCCGGATGCTGGAGGGCCCAAGAGAGCGCGGCGCGGAAATTGTCATGTTCTTCATCAAACCGCTGCAGCCACATCGCAGACTCGGCGCCATAGGTCCCCTCACCCATACCGCCTGCTGAAGCTGCCAGCCGGGCAAAGCTGTTGCAGTGTGCCCAGCTCAGCTCGGTCATGATGCCGGCTTCTGCAGCCTTTTCCAAAGCGTACTCGCGAATCGTCTGCAGCATATCGAAGCGCGGCTCATCACTGACCGACCGTACCTGCCGCAGCAAGCTGTTGTTCAGGAGCGTCTCGATACCCGAGAAGACATCTATTCCATCCAGTGGTTTGCAAATCTCTTCAGCAGCATCCAGCGTGAACCCTCCTGCGAAGATCCCCAAGCGCGTGAAAAGCGTCTGTTCTGCTGGCTCGAGCAGCTGGTAGCTCCAACCGATGGTCTCCCGCAGAGTTTGCTGCCGGTCGGGTAAATCTACAGCTCCTCCTACTAGGATGTTTAAGCTGTGCTCCAGGCGTTTGAGAAGTGCCTGGGGGGTTAGCATTTTGATGCGCGCTGCGGCGATCTCGATCGCCAGGGGAAGGCCATCCAACCGGCGGCAGATCGCTGCAACTGCTGCCTGGTTCTGCTCTGTGAGCTCAAAGCCCGGCCGGACTATCCTTGCTTGCTGGTGAAATAGGGCAATAGCGTCAAACTCTAGGACCTGGTCAATCGATTGGAGATCATCCGGGGGCATCTCCAACGGGGAAACGGGATATTCATGCTCCCCACGCAGGTGTAAAGGAATCCGGCTGGTGACCAAGACCTTAAACTCTGGTGCAGCAGCCAGAAGCTGAGAGATATCTGTGGCAGCTCGAGTGACCTGTTCGAAATTGTCGAGGATCAGCAGCATCTCACTGGCTGCCAGATAGACGATCAATGACTCTAACGGCGGACGACCACCGCCTTCCCTGATCCCAATCGTATGGGCGATGGTCGTCGCTACCAGAGACGGGTCGCTGACCTGCGCCAGGTCGATGAAGTAAACGCCATCTGGGAATTCATCCAGCAATGCCCGGCCTGCTTCCAGTCCCAGGCGCGTTTTGCCGGTCCCACCCGGACCTGTCAGAGTGAGCAGCCGCACATCAGGGCGCAGCAGAAGGTCGGTCACTTCCGTCAGCTCAGCCGTCCGGCCGACGAAGTTGGTTGGCGGTGCGGGAAGATTGTTGGGTGCTGTCCTGGACGCAGGAGACAGTGTGCTGCTTACCCCGGGCATGCTCCCAATCCGACCTTCCGCATACAATTGGCTGGCTTCGGTCGGCATTGGTAAACCGAACAATTTATAATACTGCTTTAGGTTGGATGCGGCATAAATTAGCCCCGCCATGCGTATCTCATCAGCCTGACCTGCCTTATGGCAGTAGCTCAAGCCGGCAGCCGTTCCCGCCAGCCAGTACTGTCCCCACAGGTCGTCCTGCAGGCTGGGATGGCTGCTCTGCACCCAGCCATCAAAAGAGAGCCGTCCGGCTCGAATTGCTGCGTTGACGCCGGCCATCTCGATCGGAGCCTGGTCTGCTTCCAGGATGTCATGGTCACCGAGGCGGATGACCAAATCTTCAGCAGCGGTGTATGACCCTCGTTCAATTGCATGCGCCAGATAAGACATCTCAAGATAGCGCTGGTCGTACAGGAGCGGCATATTTTCCTTAAATAAGGCGAAATCGATCAAGTAATAGCCATCCAGCACATCGCCCTGGCGTGAGTACTTCGCCAGGATGTTGTTCGTGTTCAGGTCGCTGTGCTGCAGCCCAAAGATGGCATCCCCAGACCGGGTCGCTGCCCAGGCTCCGGTATCTCTGGCATAGTGGAGCGGGTTGGGGAGGATATTCCCCTGGAGTATGAACCCTGGAGTACCGGGGCGCAAGCGGCAGACCTCGCTCAGAAAAGTCTCAATTTTTTGACCCGCATCCAGGCGGAAACCCAACCACTTCTGCAGCAAGTGTTGGGGATGGTTGCTCTGTTCGAAGGTCAGACCTGAATTCCACTCGTCCATCAGGATGCGGTCGGTCTTCGAGAACAGAGACTCGATCCGGCTCTGGCGCTTGTAGCTGGATAGCGTTCGGTAATTATGCAGCGATTGACCGGCAATCGTATAAAAGATCGCCAGCGCGTTATCAGTCTCCACCCGGTCGTAAGCCAGATCGGGGATGTGCTGCCTGACAAACTCCGAGGGAGACACCTGCTGGACGGTTTTATGGCGTGAGATCTCATCCGAAGAGGACAGCGGACGTTTCCGGTCGAGCTTCAGGATCAGGTGTTCTACTTTGCTGGAATCTGTAGAAGCAACGCGTACCAGATATATAATCGCCCCCGACCACCCACCCGCCAATTCCTGGAGTGGGGCAATGGCGATCCCGAATCGATCTTCTGCTAACTGAATGACTTGCTGGTATTCGGGTGGCAAGGATTGGAAGCTATAGACAGATTCCGGCATGTCATGAACCTTTCAAAGCGAGAGGCTAAAGCAGTATATATGGACAAGAGGATTATAGCATTACATTCAACTCTGGAATTAAGAGACAGCTGCCCCTGGAACATATCAACAAAACGAAGTACCGGGTCAAGTCTGTGGTTTGATCGTAGCACATTGCAGGTCAAAGAAACATATGAGTATAATGATTGCCCGTAACCTCCATATGTACCTTTGATCTGGCAAACGCCACCCACCACGGTCATGGACATTCCGGTAATATATAATCAGTGTGACACTGGACCTGCGCGAGCGATCAAACCTGGGCGGTACTTCTGGATAGAATCGGGACACCCGCTTGCTATCTCTATCAACGCGAACAAAAGGAGTTGGACATGGCCGATATAAACTACTCAAGAGACTTTCCGCAGCACTCACTGATACAGTCGGCAGTCCTGTCCATCATCCCTGGAGTGCTGGTAACTGGAGCTTTTACCATCCTCAAAGCACCTCTTGAGTCGAGCGGGTACCCTCCTTTGCTGGCTTTTCTGCTGGCAATCCTCCTGGTGGACCTTCCTGTGATGCTGGGAATCATGTATTACGAGGGCAAGAAACGCAACGGAGATTACAGCCTGGATGGCATCGTCCTATACCGTGAGAAGGTATCCTGGAAGACCTTTATACTCCTATTTATCGCTGCATTCGTGGTGGTTTTCCTGCTGATTATGCTGGCTGCACCGATCACAGGCTTTTTGACACAATCGGTATTCTCTGGACTACCCAACTGGTTCTTCCTGGAAGAGCAATCGCAGTATGAATCTTATTCCAGAAACGTATTGATTGTGGTCTTCGTATTTCAACTTATACTGACCGGGATTATCCTGCCGTGGGTGGAGGAATTATATTTTAGAGGCTACCTTCTACCGCGCATTTCCCGCTTCCGAGCATGGGCTCCACTTATTGGTGGATTTTTCTTTGGTTTCTATCATATCTGGCAGTTATATGGCTTCGCCACGGTGTTCTTATTGGGGACTGCGCTGGGATATATCGTCTGGTGGAAGCGCGACATCCGCTTGAGCATCAGCTTGCATATTTTTGCCAACGCTCTTGCGAGGCTCATGTTTTTAATGGCTGCTATAGCCATGTAAGCACCTGCAGCCACCATCACAAATACTCATAAAATATAAGTACACCCGGCATACCCCTACTATCCAAGCCTGGTTTTTTTTATCTGCATAGCGGATGATATAATCCGCACGGAGTGGGTATGGCATCCAAAATATTAATCGTCGAAGATGAAGCTGCGCTTCAGGATACACTCGAATACAATCTGACCCACCAGGGTTATGAGGTACAAGTGGTGGGCGATGGCTTTAAAGCGATTGAGACCGCGCGCGATTTTCTACCTGACCTGGTGCTCCTGGATGTCATGCTGCCTGGAATGGACGGCTTCGAAGTCTGCCGCATCCTACGCCAGGAAACCAATGTACCCATCCTCATGCTGACCGCCAGGGATACAGAGATCGACCGCGTAATTGGGCTGGAGATCGGCGCGGATGATTACATCACCAAACCTTTCTCTATGCGCGAGCTTCAGGCGCGCCTCAAAGCTTTGCTCCGCCGAGTACGGTTTGATCAGGAAGATGCTGTCCAAGCGGAGGAAGTAAACAGCTCTGCCGGAGACACCAACCGGCAAATATTCGGCGATTTGATCCTTGATCTCTCCCGCCATGAGCTGTCCAGGGATGGGCGCCCGCTTTCTCTTAAGCCAAAGGAATATGATCTGTTTGTTTATCTTGCGCGCCACAAAGGGAAAGTGCTTACACGGGATCTCATCATGGAATCCGTCTGGGGATGGGATTACACCGGAGGCAGCCGTACTCTGGATGTGCACGTCCGCTGGCTGCGGGAGAAGATCGAGTCTGATCCTGCCAACCCCGTCCGTATCGTAACTGTGCGCGGCGCCGGGTATCGCTTCGAAGGCTAAGCGCCGTGTTTCGCAGCATACGCTGGCGCATTACGCTCCCTTTTGCCGCCCTGATCAGCTTTGTGGTATTGACGCTTGGGGGTTACCTTACCACTGTCGCACAATCTTATTTGCTTCAGGATCTCCAAGACGATCTCCTCGCTAGAGCGCGCCTTCTCAGCGGTCTGCTTGAAAACCAAGAATTCCGATTGGAGAATTCGGAGGCCCTGGACGCCACCGCTCATCGCTGGGCACAGGATCTGGACCTCCGCATTACAATCATCGGTCTGGACGGCACTGTGCTGGGAGAGTCGGACGGGGACCGCACTTTGATGGAGAACCATGCGAACCGGCCGGAGGTGCAGGAAGCACTGGAAACTGGACAAGGCCGCAGCACCCGCTTCAGCAGGACGCTTGGATTTCAAACACTCTATGTAGCTCTGCCTGTCCTGCAGGATGACCACGCGGTCGGGGTTGTACGCCTGTCTCTCCCACTCGATCAGGTGCAGGCCAGCGTGACAACTCTTCAGAGGGCGATCATCCTTGCCGCCTTAGTTGCTACGGTGCTTGCCGTACTGCTGGCAGATACCATCTCACGCCGCATCGTGCGACCGCTGCGCGACCTAACCGAGGATTCTCGCAACATCGCAGCAGGCGAACGTTCCCCCCCCCAGATTCCAAACACACGCGATGAAGTGGAAGATCTGGCAAGAGCACTCAACCAGATGTCTGAGCAACTGCGTGGGCAGATCGACGCGCTCGAAGCTGAACGAGAAAAGCTCTCGACCGTACTCCACCAGATGGAGAGCGGCGTATTGATGGTGGATCAGCAGGGTGAGATCGTGCTGATCAACCAGGCAGCCGAGCGCATATTCGGCATTGAACAAGATACGGCCATGGGGCGCTCGCTTGTTGAAACCTTACGGCTTCACCGGATCGTCAATCTATGGCAGAAGGCTAATCAAGACAATATGACCGTCATCCAAGAAATCGATCTCATCAACCAGAGAAAGTCGCTCCAGGTGATCGCCACGCCTTTGGGCGGGGTTCTAGGCGGCAATATCTTGCTGATCCTTCAGGATGTGACCCACATACGCCGACTCGAGACCATCCGCAGGGATTTCATCACCAACATATCTCACGAACTGCGCACCCCCCTGGCATCGCTCAAAGCGCTGACCGAGACTCTACTAGATGGCGCTCTGGAAGACCCTCCCGCTTCAAGGAGATTCCTGACCCGAATTGAAACTGAGGTGGACAGTCTTTCTCTGATGGTTCAGGAACTGCTGGAATTAACCCGCATCGAGTCGGGACGTGTGCCGCTGGAGATCGAATCAACGCTGCCCATAACACTGATCCAGGGAGCTGTCGAACGTCTGCAGATGCAGGCGGAGCGGGCTGGGTTGGTGTTAGATGTTCAGTGTGATCCGGGTCTCCCGCAGGTGAATGCGGACGTACCTCGCATGCAGCAAGTGTTGATGAACCTGTTGCATAATGCCATCAAGTTCACCCCTGCCGGGGGCAACATTGATCTGTTTGCATATCTGGACGAGGGCGGTCAGGTCGTATTTGGGGTGCACGATACAGGTGTAGGCATATCAGCGGACGACCTATCAAGAATATTCGAGCGGTTTTATAAGGCAGACCGGTCACGCTCTGGTGGTGGCACTGGTCTAGGGTTGGCGATCTCAAAGCATCTGGTCGAAGCTCATGGGGGTCGAATCTGGGCAGAGAGCGTTGAGGGCAGGGGGAGCACATTCTTTTTTGTACTCCCGGTTTCACCGGCAGCGTAATACCATAACTCCTTGTATATTTCCCCTAACAAACATCAGCCGATAAACGATTGATCGCGCCATCTGGTGCGTATCCTCTGCGTTTAACAAATGTTAACTCAGCGTTGACAAATCATTTACTTGGCGTCTCTCCTGCGTTAAAGTCCTGAGAATAAAATCAATCATGGAAATTAATAACTGGAGGATTGAAGAATAAATGAAACCCTTTTACTTATTTATAGTGCTTGCAGCCTTCCTGGCAATTGTCGTCAGTGGCTGCACCAGCGAGCCAACTGCCGCACCTCAGACCAATCCTGAACCCATCTCTACGCAGGCTGCCCAGCCTGTGGAAACGGAGGTGATGATCGAAGAAGGTGGGCTGCCAATGGTGGATCCATTGACCCTGACAGGTGACATCATTATGGCTGGCTCATCGACAGTTTTCCCGCTTGCGGAAGCGATGGCAGAACGCTTTGAAAACGAAGGCTTCGCGGGCAAGATTACGATAGACAGCATCGGATCTGGTGCCGGTTTTGAGCGTTTCTGTGTTGCCGGCGAAAGCGATATCTCGAATGCTTCCCGAGCGATCAAAGACAGCGAGCGTGAATCGTGCAAATCCATCAGCCGCGACCCGATCGAATTCCGAGTCGGGACAGATGCACTGGCAATCGTCGTGAGTGCAGAGAACGACTTTGTAGACAAACTGACATTCGAACAACTGGCGCAGATCTTCTCCGGGGATGCCGCAACTTGGGCAGATGTGAACCCCGCGTGGCCAGCCGAACCAATACAGCTGTTCAGCCCCGGAAGCGACTCGGGCACTTTTGACTACTTCGTTGAAGAGATCTTCGACGAGGATGAAACGCGTATCCTGAATGCACCTGGCATCCAGCTTTCTGAGGATGATAATGTCCTGGTGCAGGGCGTGCTCGGTAGCCCGTTTGCCATCGGTTATTTCGGCTACGCATATTACGTCGAAAATGCCGGTGCGCTGAAGGTGCTCGCAATCGAGTCGGTCGAACCCAATCAGGAGAACGTAGATAACGGCACATACCCCTTAGCCCGACCATTGTTCATCTACTCGGATGCTGCGATCATGCAGGGGAAGCCACAGGTAGCGAGCTTCATCAATTTCTTCCTCACCAACGTCGGTGAAGAGATCAGTGATGTGGGCTACTTCCCCGCACCTGAGGCAGTCATCGCAGATGCCAAACAGGCTTGGCTCAATGCAATGGGACAGTGATCTGAAAGATGAGTTCTAGAATCAAACTGTGATAGATGGGTAGGTGCGATACCTGCCCATCTATTTCGCCATCAGCCCTCAAGGAAGATTCGATGGTACAAGAAACAAAGATAATGTCCGGCATCCAAACCAAGTCCCAATCCATGGAATCAAGTTTGCGGAAACGTCCACGGATAAAAGAACTGATCA
>Ga0209536_100016345_pt1 | contig 10555 bp, 6 predicted proteins | sample DeeMarSeWOR28_12_FD_187461 | JGI IMG/M metagenome (GOLD analysis project Ga0209536, IMG submission 187461) | Marine sediment microbial communities from White Oak River estuary, North Carolina - WOR-2-8_12 (SPAdes) (version 2) | ecosystem: Environmental > Aquatic > Marine > Intertidal zone >...
GACCGGTGCTGCAATAAAAGATATTTTCTCGGTCATAAAACGCCGCGCCCCTTCTTCAGAGATCATTTTTCACGGTGTGAAAGTACAGGGCGATGGGGCCGCTGATGAGCTAAGTGCGGCGATAGAAATGTTTAATCGTTTCGGAAATGTAGATGTTCTGATCGTGGGACGCGGAGGCGGCTCCCTGGAAGATCTCTGGGCGTTTAATGAGGAAGTCGTCGCCCGGGCCATATATGCTTCTGAAATACCCGTTATCTCCGCCGTCGGCCATGAAATAGATTTTACCATTGCTGATTTTGTGGCGGATCTGAGGGCACCAACCCCTTCAGCAGCGGCCGAAATGGTCGCGGCTGATGAAGAGGAGATACGTGAAAAACTGAGTAGATATTCAACCGAGATTTCAAAACATATTTATAACCGCATCGATCAGACCCGAAAAAGAGTCATGGATCTGAGTCGCGGATATGCGTTCAGGGCTGCCGAAGATCGTATCAGGCAGTATGCGCAGCATTTGGATGACCTGATCAACCGTACGAATATACTGTCAGAAAAGTATATCCGCTCACGCAAAGAATTTCTTCAGAACCGGATACAGCACCTGAATTCAGTCAATCCAAAACAGATTTTGCTTCGGGGTTATGCATTGATCTATAAGAATGGAACACTCGTAAAATCAGCAACAGAGGTCGCATCTGATGATCTGCTGCAATTACAAATGCACAACGGTCAGATTGACAGTAAAGTGACAGGTGTGAGATATGAAAAGTGATATAACATTTGAAGAAGCGCTTGAGCGGATAGAAAAACTTGTTCAGGAACTGGAATCTGGTGAGGTGGCACTTGATGAAATGCTGGAAAAATATGAGGAAGGTACTCATCTTATTAAGTTTTGTCTGGAAAAACTAAATGCTGCAGAATCAAAAATAAAAAAGTTAACCGAGGATCAGGGAACAGGTCAGTTCAAACTTGAACCAATTGGCGAAGAATAGATATTAACCGAACGGTTACAGGATAATGTCTAAGATCAGTGTTTTCGTAAATACATTAAAACCGGTAATGAAAACGGTTCTGCCCGCCTTTTTTAAAAAAATACGTCCATTACCACATACTTTCTGCGTACCAGACACTATAAAGCCTTCTATCGGGGATATTCCTTCATATGTTGAGCAGCTACCACTCGAAAAACTGCTGGAAGACTGCGATCTTGTGTTATCATTTGGCGGTGATGGTACGATGTTGATGACAGCCAGATTGATCGGGCACCATGCAATTCCCATCCTTGGCGTAAATCTTGGTGGATTGGGCTTTCTGACCGCATCATCTATCGATTCCGCAATTGATAATATTGACAGGTTTTTCAGGAAAGATCTTATCGTTGAACCAAGAACACTATTGAGACTCGATGTTGACCAGCTCGAAAAACCGGTATTTCTTTTAAACGATTTTGTTGCCGACAAGGCTGGTTTTTCGCGACTGATCCAGATCAGGGTTGATGTTGATGATCGTTTGTTGAATTCTTATTTGGCCGACGGTTTGATCATCGCCACACCTACCGGCTCGACTGCATATTCACTTGCTAATGGCGGACCGATCGTCAATCCCATGACCAACGCTTTTGTTATAAATCCTATTTGTCCTCATACGCTCAGTAATCGCCCGATCATCATTTCAGATTCCAGTAAGATCAGGATAAGTGTAAAGAGCGAGCAGGGAGAATTTAATATCTTTGGGGATGGAAATATGATCGGTAAATTTCCTCTCGAAACAAAGGTGCTGCTGTCAAAAGCCGATTTTAAGGTGCATCTGGTTCAGACCCCCTCCCATGAGTTTTTCACGATCCTCCGTGAGAAACTTGGATGGGGTGAAAATTTCCGGTTGTTAAACCGTTAAAATAAGATCTCCACAATCGCTAATATCTCGTTCCGGGGCCAAATGATGACCCACCAAGCCGTTCACGCCAGTTAGGATCCTGCAATTCGTTCCTGTAAGTGGAATGGATTAATTCATATTCACCGTGACCACTAAGATCCCCGAAAATAAATTCTGAACCACCATCAAGTGAATAATATTGCCAGACTTCATACGGCTGAGTGCTGATCGAACTCGGATTTCGCTCAATTTCATCGGGCCGGCCATATATGAGTAAAACCCGTCCGCGATCCGTTTTCCAGCCTGGGCGAAAATTTGATGAATAACGGGCATTTGCCAGTTCCACATTCTCCATATACATGGTTTTGTATTCATTGATGGGTGTTGATGGATTCGGGTCCCGTCGCTTCCAGAAATCGATAAGAAAACGGCGCATGCCGTCTGCATCGAGACCGTCAAAGACATCACGTTCCTCGGTAGCAGCTATGTAGCGGACTTTGTTAAATTCCTCAACCAGTTCATCCTCCGTATACGTACTGTAATCCTCGATTGGCTGAACAGGTTGTGGCGCCCTGGCAGCCACATCTTCTTTTGTTGGTTTCTCAATACTGAATGGTGTCGCCATGGTTACCAGTGCTCCGCTGTTCAGGTCGGTAAAATCGACTTTCAGCAGGTAGGTATCATTTTTAAGTGCAATCACATTGGTCCCTGATGCCTCTGCGACTACCGCACCTGTACTGGTTTTTTCCCTGACCGGAAAGTCGCGGACCAGTGAGTCATTGGCATCAACGATGTAGTAGTGATAGGTGTACCTGAAATTACCGCTCTCATCCGGTTTCAGATTATATCCTTCAAAGTAAAAATACAGCACGGGATTAAGTAATCCATATATATGTGAAGGATTCGGCAGGATGTACATATTATTTTTCATGCTGAAATTGTTCACTTCCTCTGATTTCTCAATACGTGTCGCCAGCTGAATATTGCTGAGGGCAAGTGTGGAATCATAAAGTGGTATATCAATATCCATCCTGAATTCGCCGAATTTATTTGCTACATCATCATTCAACAGGGCAATGATTTGATATTTTCCAGGATCCAGACGTATCGGGAACACGTCCATAAACCGGTTGTACATGGTTACTTTCTGACCCAGTGGCATGGAATTTTTGTAATTACGGTTCATTTCAGTGAGCACGGAATCATCCTGCATAATTTTAACACGGTGGGAGAAGTGTGCAATCATCATGGAATCTTCGATGGTGTAGGTCAGTTCAGATTGAAAAAACGAGAGGTAAATTTCGGTGTAGGTCTGGTCATTCGATCCCCGAAAGGTAGCGTAATCGGCATTCAAGGCGAGAAAGGACATGTTCACCTGTGTATAACCGGTTGAAACAATAGCTAAAACAGCTACCAGGATCAAGCGCAAAGGTAATTTCATTTACAACCTCTAATTAAATTTTACCGAAACAAGTTTTGATAATCCTTCTTCTTCCATGGTCACCCCGTAAAGTGTATCAGCAGCCTCCATGGTTCGTTTGTTATGTGTTACGACGATGAACTGGGTATCGGTGGAAAAATCCCTGAGTGCCTGGGTAAACCTCCCGATATTGACGTCATCCAGCGGTGCATCAATTTCATCCAATATACAAAACGGACTTGGTTTTACAAGATAAATCGCGAATAAAAGGGAAATCGCTGTCAGCGTTTTTTCACCGCCGGACAGCAGATAAATCGTCTGAACCCGCTTGCCCTTGGGGCGTACCAGAATTTCTATATTTGCCTCGAGAGGATCCGATTCTTCGTCAAGTTTCAGGGTGCCTTCACCGGACTTGAAAAAATTGCCGAAGACTTTTTCAAAATTGATTTTGATCAGTTCAAATGTTTCGAGAAATTGCTTGCGTGCCGTAATATTTATTTTTTGAATGGTCTTGCGCAAAGATTTTTCGGCTTCTTCCAGATCATTGAACTGTTTCTCATAAAATTCCAGCCGTTCGCTTTCCTTATCATATTCCGAGACGGCCAGTGGATTGACCTGTCCCATCTGGTTTATCTTAAACTTTAACGTTTCGATCCGTTGTTCACTTTCCTCGATATTAAGACCATCATAGGCTATACCAACGCTGATGTCCTGGGCGTATTCTTCCCGCATTCTGGCTTTCAGGTTATCGGCCTTCATCTGGTTTTCCTGAATTTGCAGTTCAAGCTGGCGGCTGCGCTCCAACGAAGTATCATGCTGTTTCCGGTATTTCTTGATCTGATTTTCTAGATTAAGGATTTTATCGCGCAATTCATGATAGGATTGCTGTATTTTTTCTCTTCCGGATTCAATCTTGTCACGGGTATCCCAGATATTCTTCTGTCTTTCTTCCCTTTCTGTTTTACCATCACTGATCTGCTGAAGTTCCTTTTGCATGGTGTCGATCTCGGAAGTGCGTTTATCAATCAGATCGGATAGATCACGGATCTGTTCATCCGTACGTTTTGATTCGCTTTCAAGTCCGCCCTGTTTATTTTGCTGTTCGATAAAATCGACCTGTTTTTTCTGCATGGCTTCCGACTGCGTTTGAAGTACATAATATTTCTGATCATAGGCAGAGGTTGCCAGACGATTTTCATTCTCCAGTTTGTCCATCATTTCCTTCTTGAGCAGGAGGTCTTTTTCAGTTTCCTCGAGGACTTTCTCAAATTCCAGGATCGATTGGCTCATGATCTCAATTTTTTGTGCGCGTTCCTCTGCGTTATGATCAAGAGATTGTTTTTCAAAAGAGAGCTGTGCCTCACCTTTCTCAGATTCCAACAGAACCTGTTGAATATCCGATCTGCGATTTTCAAGCGAGGTAATTTCTGCCGTTAATTCTTTCCGCCGGTTACCGGTCGCTTCAAGGTCTTGCTCAATCCTGCTGATCTTCCGGTTTATATTGGAAAGTTCGCTATGTAATTTTTCAAGTCGCTCTGTACGCCCGATCAGGGAACTGTCCCCATCTATGGAAGTTCCCCCGGAGATCGTATGTGGAAACCGAAAAAGTTCGCCTGACAATGTCACATATTTTGCATCGATATCGTTTTTGGATTGAGCCAGCGCCGTCTCGATTTTATCGACCAGAAATACATCTCCCAGAAGCACATCGGTAATTTTTTTATAGGGTTGCCGTGTTGAGACGAGGCCTGCAAGTGAGGACAGCTGTCCGGATGCAGGTGCCGGCATGGTGACGGATTCAAGCAGATCGAGCGGCAGCAGGGTCACCCGGCCTTGCTTTTCACTTGAAAAGGTTTCTAGAATGGTCCGCGCTGTTTTTAATGTGTCCACAATGACATAGTCCAGGGCATCACCAAGAGCCGTTTCCACTGCGGCCTGATATTTGTTTTCCACCTTTATCATCTGCGACAGGGGACCGTGGATTCCGGGGAACCGGTCCTGATTTTGCATCAGGAATCGTGTGGCCTGCGTATGCCCTTCGTAGCGCGACAATAGTTGTTCAAAAAATTCTTTTTTTGCCCTTCTGTTCTCACGTGACTGTTTAAGATCCTGCAGCTCAGTCTGCTTCTCGGATACCTGTTTATCAATCTTCTCTATCAAATCCCGGCGCTCATGGATCTCCGTTACGATCTTATCGATGGTCACTTTGTATGACTTCGATTGTTTAAACAGATCCTTGATTTTATTGCCGATCTGCGCTTCAGCGGTCTCCGCCAGCTCCTGTTCCCGGCTTAGCTGGCCTATCTGGTCACGGGTGACTTCGATCTGATATTTCTTTTGCTGAAAGATCTCCCGGGTCCCATTATAGGCAGCGGCTGCATCCTTGTAAGATGTACTCATATCCTGTATGGTGGCCTTTTCCTGCTGGAGTTGTGCCGCATGCGTATCATACGTTTTCCGGGCCTCCTCGTATATACTTCTGGCTTTGGAAACCACCTCTTTCTGAGTATTTATTTCCTGACCGAGTTTCTGTATCAGATCGCTCAGGGATGCGGATCGGCTTGTAGCATCAACAATGTCCTGCTGATTTCTCCTGATCGACTCATTAAGGGCCTGTGAACGGGTTTGGGCAACGGCTTCCTCCTGTTTGATCTGATTGATCTTATTATCCTGTTCGGCCAGTTGCTTTGAAAATCCCTGCAGTTGATCCTCGATTTGTAAAATTTCCCGTTTGTATTCCTCGAGCAGGGCTTCTTCAAGTGTGATCTGATGGCTGGCGTCTTCTTTAATCTCACTTATCTCAGTCAGCTGTTTTTGCAGCGGCGTAATTTCGTCCATAAACCGGGTGAAGCGAAACCGTGCCAGATCGATATCGAGCTTTTTGAGTTCATCTTTGTATTCGAGATAACGGCGAGCCTTGCCAACCTGACGTGAGAGGCTGTTTACATTGCGTCTGATTTCGACAATGATATCATTGATCCGGTTCATATCCTGCAGGGTTGCATCGAGTTTGCGCAGGGCGGACTTGCGGCGTGCTTTATATTTGGTAACACCGGCCGCCTCCTCGAAGAGATGCCGGCGATCGCTCGGATTCTCACTGATGATATTTTCAACCATACTCAGTTCGATGACCGAATAGGAATCCGATCCCATCCCAGTGTCCATGAACAATTCCTGAATATCTTTTAAACGACAGGGTGCCTTGTTGATCAGATAATGACTCTCTCCTGAACGGTACAAGCGCCGGGATACAACCACTTCGGTAAATTCCTGATCGAGGATGTGTTTATTGTTCTGGATCGTTATCGAGACTTCTGCCATCCCAAGCGGCTTGCGGGCATTTGTACCGTTAAAAATCACATTTTCCATACGATCGGTCCGCAAAACAGAAATTTTCTGCTCCCCCAAAACCCACCGAATCGCATCAACGATATTAGATTTGCCTGAACCATTCGGACCGATCACACACGAGATACCTTCGGTAAATTTCAGTGCAGTCTTTTGTGCGAACGATTTAAAGCCGAATACTTCAAGTTTTGATAAGTACATCACGCTCCTGTCAGAAGAGATTACCCGCCCTTGTTAATAAAATAAGATATTCAAAAATATCCTTACGGCCATCCAAAAAAGCAAAGAAGATAAACACGGTAAAACAATATGTCAATATCAGAAGTGAGAATACTTTCCATGCTTTTATGACCATCAGAACCCGAATACCGGTGGCAAGGCGGATGTTAAACCAGAGGAAAGAGAGCATCAGTATCCCCAGCAGTATAAAACGGAACTTGTCAATCGCAACGATTTGCATCGAAAATAAACTAACCGGTAATAAAAAAATCAACGGCGCACCGGCCCAGTGACATATGGCTATCGATTGGCGGAAATGAATATGCTCACGTGAAAAGAAATTAGATAAACGTAAAACTACCGCTATCGTAACCTGCCCGAAATAAAAAAGGATCCAGATAATGAACACCAGGAAAAATGGTTGTGTAGTGAGTTCATAAAATGCAGGATACAGATCCAAAGGAGTTAATATGGTCGTAAATGCTTCAGCGACAAGCAGGTCATTCCTGAAATAATAGAAAAATGCTGTAATGATCACCGATATCTGCAGATTGGTGAACAAGCCGACGATGGCTGAGTTCAGTAAGGCAATAATGCGCCGGTCCCTCAGATCAACAAAGAAACCATGGCTATGCATCAATGATCGCTTCAGGTTATCCCGCAGTCGAAAGTTGCTGCGATAAATAAGGAAAAACAGGATTGCTGCAATAAATGTCGTTACTGTAAAGACATTTGATCTGGGTTCATGGATAGACTGATATTTGAGCGGGCTTTTTTGCGAAAGGTACTGATTCAGTTGCTCTGAAGATAACCGCAGTTTTCCGTCCGGGGTTTGCAGGCCGTAAGAATAAATCAGATCATTCCTTCCATCCCTGAGAATAACCGGACTGGCTGTTATGCCCCGCCAGTCTCTGAAAGATTCAATAAAGTATCCATCAAGTTGGTGTTGACTGTTTAGGTGGCCCAAGACGTCCCTGAACTGCACCATCTGGTGTCCGCTGTCGGACCAGGCTATTCCTGCATTGCCGATTATGAGAACATGATCATTCAGAATCTGAGATTGTATATATGAAGACAATGGTCTCAGAATAGCGGCGTCATACTTATTCACCATATAAAAATCACAAAGCAGTGTGGTCGGGAAAACACCAGCATCGAGCGGGGAAAGATAAGTGAGCAGGTCGTATTCCTGTTTAAGGAACTCTCTGGCGATGATGATAAATTTTTGTACTTTTACGGAATGAACAGGTAATTCATGTCCGAGACCAAGCGCTGCCAGGGATGAATATTGTTTTAGCATACCGGCTGCCTGGCGCAGATTAAATTTGTATGCGGTCAGATTCTGTTCATCAATAAAAAAAGACTCGGGCTGCCGCCAGAGATCCAGTTCGGGAAAAAGTAAAAGACCAAGGGAATCAGCCAGCTGAAATACGAATGGGTGAGGAATGCTTTGGGGAAACCTGATAGCATTCAGACCCGCAGCTTTTATAAAACGGAAATCCTGAAGAAGGCGCTGGAAAAATGCATCATGTGATTCAGATCGGGCTGGCCTTTCGCGATATGTGATGCCTTGGATCCGGATTGGTTGATCATTCAGTAGAATAAGGTGGTTACTGACGGTAAGATTGCGCAGCCCGATCATGTATTCGGTCTGATCCAATAATCCATTAGCATCGTATACCTTGAGTCTTACCCGATATCGGCTTGGTGTCTCAGGGGTCCAGAGCGCTGGCCGGGTTAATGGAATTTTCCGATCGACTTGTTTGATCCCCGCCCGATAATCGATATATTCAAACCGGTTAAATATGCTTTTGCCATCAGGTGAAAATACTTCTTCAACATACCGTATTTTTTTATTCTCATTCAGGATAAGCAAATCGTTTAAATTGATCTCGATCTTAAAACGATAGGTAAGTTCGCCTTCCCGAAAATCATACCTGAAATCACCTAATGAAATGGCCGGCTTCCACTCAAAACCGATCCCGCCAGGGATGCTGATAATGTTTTGTTGTCTGAACTGGTGTACCGGTGTGGTCCTGCTTTCCGGAGGTCGCTCAAGTTTCAGGTCAAGTCTGTTTATGCTGCGGGGTCGCACAAAAGTCAGCGGAATATCGAGAAAAGCCGGGGATATCAATCTTTCCGGCGTGCTGAGCAGATGATCATTTAATAAGATCGTCAGGCTCCCGGTGAATCCGGGTAACCATAAACGTATTTTCCTGCCTTTCATACTGTCCGGAATCTGAAAAACATGAAATATTTCAATGCTTTCGAGTGAATCAGGCAGGTATACGGGTAGTGTGACGGGGGATTCATTCGCCGAGAATTGCCAGGTTGTAATTTCAGTAACCTTGTTGCGATTATCGAGTCCTCTGAATTCGCTTGCGGACACAAAATGAACAAGAAGTATACAAAGAAATATGAGAATAGATTTTAAAGAGATGCTTCCGTTTGACATCTAGAGCTATTCCTTAGAGTAAATTCGCAAAATCCCGGGTAGCGTGCTCGAGACCGATGGCAAGGGCCTTTGCTGCCAATGGCTTTCCGACAATAATATCCTCCAGAAGGTCAATCTTTGTCAACTCACGAATGTTATCCTGATTAAGCCCCCCGCTGACATTCACACCCATACCGAGTTTGTTAGCGGCCAGGACAAGCGTGTTCAAATTTTCCAATTCCGCAATCTCTCCGTCCAGATCTTCTGCATTTGCATAGGATCTGACATCAAATTCGATATAATCCACTTCGAGTTTACTCGCGATGCGTATCAGGTTTGCATCACAGGGCAGCATGACGCAACTGATAATATCATTTGTCCTCAGATCAGCGGTCAGATTGGCGATGGTATCGCCGTAGGTTTCAATATCAACCGGTTGCGGGTCCGATACGGATTTGGCATCAGGTGCCACAAAAGTGACCATATCGGGCTTTATGGTCATGAGTTTTCGGATCATATCAGCATTTATATTGCAGCGTATATTCAAATGGGATTTACAGATCTCTTTCAGTACACGGACATCCCGCTCACTGACGGTGCGGAAATCATCGCGCAGATAGCATACGATAGATTCGGCGCCCCCCATTTCCGCCAGGACAACCGCCTGGGCAGGATCGGGAATATCTGATAAAAATGTGTTTCTGATCAGTCCAATCGGATCTACATCTACTGCCAGTCGGCTCATTGCTCCTCCTATTAAGGTTAGCAATTCATAGAGATAAGTGTTTAAAAAAGGCCAAAGGTAAAAGGCCAAAAAATAAAGGTACAAAATAACAAAGTAACAATTAATTTTAATAATTAATTTGCATCGATTTGTTGATGAATAAAATTTAAATTATTGTAAATGATTTCCTGATTCCCAATTCCTCTTCTGCATTAAAAAGTAGAAAGATCATCCCATCGTCGGATACGCCAGATACCTTTGCTACCTTGTCTGAAAATAAAATCCGCTTCACCTTTGATCGTTGGAATCTCCCTTCCGGAATCTAATGTCAGTTGAAAGGTGACCCGCACACTGGCCGAATCTCCAATTATAGAATAGGAAAGGGAATCGCGCCAGCTCTCCCCCCAGGTAAGTTCCAGGTCGTTAAAATGTCTGAACAGCCTGACAGTTGTGCGAATATCGACATCCCGACCCCAGATGATATCAGTTGGCGGGGTGGTCGAATAATTTTTAGAAATAAATATAAAACCACTATCAAGGG
>Ga0209536_100016346_pt1 | contig 10555 bp, 7 predicted proteins | sample DeeMarSeWOR28_12_FD_187461 | JGI IMG/M metagenome (GOLD analysis project Ga0209536, IMG submission 187461) | Marine sediment microbial communities from White Oak River estuary, North Carolina - WOR-2-8_12 (SPAdes) (version 2) | ecosystem: Environmental > Aquatic > Marine > Intertidal zone >...
GCCCTCTCTGTAGAAACGGGCCAGTGCAAGGATTACCGTGCTGATAATAACGGGCTACAGTTGATAGGAACGCATGCATCCTGCTCCTCGATGCCAAGGCGGTACGCCCGGGCTACTGGCATCAAGGGGTTGGGTATTCAATTGTTACATACCCTTTTTTCACTCTTAATGCTGGCCGATATCATCGATGACCGTGTATCCACCAGATAGGATGAATTAAGAAACACCGATTTGGATGCTTTTTATTTTTGGGAACACAAACCCGATCATACCCACAGAAACTCCTTTCAGTGAGTGGTTTATTTTGATTTCTTTGATATTTGAATCTATAATCGAATCATAGCGAGGTAGTTTGTAAAAAATATTTCCCACAAAAAAAATAATCGCACGAAGTAAAAAGGAGAACAAAATGGAAAATGCTGTAATGGCGACAGAGATGCTAGCGAATTTAGGAATTTTTCTTGGTGCAATTGGAATTCTTTGGTTTGTAACTGTATACCGGGATAAGGAAAAATAGAATCACGAGATTACTTTCCAATCTCACTTAACTCTGCAGAAAGGGGTGATTGGGGGTTGTGAGCGTTTATTGAGCAATCCTTAATATTTGCGTGTCTTCAATTTTGATGATTTTTGCAATTATCTCGACCCCAATATCCAAAGACCTGAGCAATGGTAAGTAAATTCCATTAATTCTTCTTACTACATTGATTCCAATTATTGAAATCGCTGGAAAAAGGTTACCTCTTATTGGAGGTCAATAAACCAATAAATGGATCAACAAGAAGCTCTGGCAGGTCCTTTGGACATAATGCTTATGGGACTGTTATAAACAGCGATCCGTTATTGATTGCCCAAACAAAGCCCAATTGTCTGGTAGAACAGCAGGATGCGCCAACCACCCAACCTCCTGCCTGCTTCTTGGGTGCTATCCTGTGGAGCTGCCGGGTGCCTGCGGGAAAAGCGGTATGAGACCCGTGTATTCAACTGATAGCTCTGATGGTGACCAATATTATCTATAAACATTTATACAGCGGACTGGGCAGCAATTTCGGTGTAAGTATGGATGGATAATGCGCCTGGGCTGGATCTTCTATAAACTGAAAATACGTGAGATAAAGCACAACTGTCCAAGATTTATCCATTGACCAGGGAAGGAAAATGATGAATAAGAGAGCTTTTCTTTGGGTTCTTGTCGCCCTCGTGCTGCTATCTGGTTGCCAGCAGATAGAAACCCCTAAAATTAAGCAAGTACCCTTCACAAGCCAGTCTTGGAGCATTCAAGGTGTTGCTCCGGAAGGTTGGATGGAGGTCAACCCCGGCCATTTTGCAGGTGATGAATGGCCGATCAATCAGCTTCTCCACGAAGTCTATCCTGGTATGACGGAAGAGATCGCGGTAGCGACTGTGATATTGCCCAGATTAGGCATTGATGCGCTTCCAGAGCCCGTTGGTAAGTTTGAAAGCGGAGAATTCACCTGGGATCTGTACACCGTGGATATTGAGGATCCCGTCGCCGGGCAGATCGTTGTTGACTTGGCGATGGCGGAAACGAACACAGGAGCCTACATGGTGGCGCTGGTGACCGGGGTGGATGACCACGATCCATTACGCCAGGCAGTTTTCATCCCTGCGATTGAAGCTCTCGAAGTGATCGAGGTCAATCAGAGGGACCGGATAACTTTAGATGAATTACAATCTTCAGACTATGCTGGCGATGGACCCGTTAATTATGCCTATTTCTCACCTATCGGGGATCCAGGATCCGCTGATCATGAGCTAGAGGGCACACTGACTGTCCCTGAATTCAAGATGTTTGATACCGTTCCTGACGATCGTGTACTTCAGTCCAGTTTGGGTTACTTCCCGGGATTCTCCGCTGAGTTTTTCACCTACGCTGAGCATCTGGTGCCGGTGCAACGAGAGGTCATTCTGTCCTCTGGGGAGAAAAGCTTCTGGAAGATCATCCTTTCCCCAGGAAAAGTGTGGTCAGAACCCGGAGACGGCGGCATGTCCCGGGCTTCCTTCCCCTTTGTTTTAGTTGCGGAGGACACAAACGAAACCCATAATGGCGCAGCCACATTTCTTTATGATGGTGAGCGGGTCTCCTCGTTTCGCTTCCAGGTAACCCAGGAAACAGCTGCCTGGAGACAGGAGGATTATTGGGGGCAATCTTCAATGGAGTATCGTCCAGGATTGCTCGAGGATCGTGAATCCCTGATGGATCAATTTAATGAAGAACAAAGCCTCAAGGCAGAGATTCGCCCTTGGGCTGATCTGGAGAGGAACTATGATCGGCTTAAGCTGAGCACCTTCAATGGCAGCATCCTTCCAGCGAGTCTCAGTGCTGCGGGACTGATCCTGGATGACACTGTCTACTTGCAGCCTTGTTATACCCGCTATGGGCTGTTCCCTTATTGTGAATCCATGCGACATGGTGCCTTCTCCGTGACCAAGTCAATGGGTGCAGCGATCGCCATGTTGCACCTGGCTGAGAAATACGGTGAAGAGGTGTTCGACCTGAAAATTTCAGACTATGTCGAGGTCACGGCAGATCATAACGGCTGGGAGCAGGTCACCTTTGCGGATGCATTGAATATGGCCACCGGCATAGGGGATGACCTTCCCGAACCTGTGGAACCCAATGTCATGCTTTCAGACGAGGATGGAGATGAACAAATCTTCAATGGGTTCATATCTGCCATGAGCGCTCAGGAAAAGGCAGATATCTGTTTCACTGCTGGTGATTACCCCTGGGGACCTGGAGAGATCGCCCGCTATATATCCTGTCATACCTTTATCCTTTCTATGGCCATGGACAGCTTCCTTAAAAGTAATGAGAGCGCGGACGCGGATATCTGGGACATGGTGATAGCAGAGGTTTACCAACCCATCGGCATCTACCACGCCCCGATCATGCGTACCATAGAGCCGGATGGACGCAGGGGTATCCCCCAATTCTGGGTTGGCCTATACCCAACGATAGACGATGTGGCCAAAGTTGCTATCCTGTTGCGGAATGGGGGTCAGCATCAAGGGCAGCAGCTAATCAATGCCGGAAAGCTATCCGAAGCCCTGCGCCAAACAGATGTTGTCGGATTGCCTACCGGGGAGTTCAACGATGATGGTGAAGGCGCCTATCACCTGTCTTTCTGGTCTATGCCCTATCGAAGCATGGCTGGAGACCTATTCCAGATCCCATACATGTCAGGATTTGGTGGAAACCGCATCATCTTCAATCCAAATGGCATCATCACCTTCCAATTCGCGGATGCACATATATACGGGTTTGAGTCGATGGTAAAAGTTGCAGACGAGTTGGATAATTTCAATACCCCACAGGATTGAGCCCTGCCTGTAAATCATCCACTTTCCTGTTGCTTTTGGCAGGTCAGTCACAGCAGGACCAGCGCGGTTGAATACACATAATATTCAATCTACTATGATTAAGTTGCTAAAGTATCGCAACCACGTTCAGTGAATTACTCCAACCAGGATGAATATATCTTCAAAACCGCATAGCTGGTGAAAATAAAAATTGTTTCATCGAAGTAGTAGAAGTAACATTTTCCTAAATCTAATAGGTACTAATCAATCAGTGAGAAGATCAATTTAGACAACGCATATAAGGAGGCAAAGGTTATGGATGCTCATGGGACACTTAACCAGGCACAAACAAACACCAGGCAATCAGATATACGATATCAAGCCCTGCTGAGAGAATACGATCTTTCAAGAAGCAACGCTAACCACCTGGAAGACAGCATATGGAACACAGCCGCTATCCTGGTCACGGGTTCGATTGCCGGATTGGCTTTGCTGGGTGGCACTATCCCCGACAATCCAGGACCCTATGATTATTTATTGCGAGCAGCTATTGGGGCTTTATCGATAATACTCGTCATCTGGTGGAAGAGGATGGTCTCTGTCTGGTACTTCGTCCAGAATATGCTGTATTACCGGATAGTTGAAATTGAGGAAGAGCTGGATTTATTAAGTGAAAGCTATATCAGCTATATCGAAAGGGCTGCAAAGGGGGAAGAATATCCGGACAGACCTGGAGTAAAGGGGATGATTTCAGCCATGATGGACCAGTATAAACCTCTTAATGTGCCTTCCACAGTGAGCCGCATCGGCTGGTTATTGATTGGAATATGGCTTGTCTTCCTCATCACCCAAGTTTTCGCCATGGCTGGCTGGATATAAGAATTCACTTGACCTGCCGGTCTTCTTGCGGCGCAGGAACACATTGTTGTATATTTACCTAACCACTCTTGACTTGATCCAACCATCGGTCTGTGAAGGATGACCATATACCTAATAAATGTTTCGGACAATATTGGTTTCGTCGAAGTCAAGCTTCGTGATGCGTGCTAGTTAACCAGTTTGGCAGCGATTGATAGGAAGATAATGGATGAATAAGCGATGAGAGGTGATGAAACGATGATGAAAGCTATGGTCTATGAAAAATATGGTTCTCCAGAGGTCCTTGAGCTGCGAGAGGTCCAGAAACCCGCACCGAAAGATGATGAGGTACTGATAAAAGTTGCAGCATCTTCAGTCACACCTCTAGATTGGCACTTCTTGACTGGCAAACCCTATATTGCGCGTCTCATGGCGGGGTTGTTCAAACCAAAATACCAGGTATTGGGAGTAGACGTGGCGGGCCAGGTGGAGGCGGTCGGCACAAATTTCAAACAGTTTCAGCCTGGTGATGAGGTATTCGGGTTGAGCTTTATTAGTGGTGGATTTGCGGAATACCTTTGTGCCCCCGCATCTGACATTCAAATGGTCTTGAAGCCAGAGAATATATCCTTCGAGCACGCAGCTGCCATTCCATATGCGGGTTATACGGCGCTTGTTTGTCTTCGTGATCTGGGGGAGCTCCAATCAGGGCAAGAAGTACTGGTCAACGGGGCATCTGGAGGTGTGGGGACACACGCCGTTCAGATAGCTAAATCCTTCGGTGCCGAAGTGACCGGGGTATGCAGCGGGCGGAATCTTGACATGGTACGCTCGATAGGTGCGGACCACGTCGTGGATTACACGCAGGAGGATTTCACAAAAACCGATCAACGTTATGATCTGATCTTTGACGCGGTGCGGAAACGCAAGTTTTCTGATTGTAAACGGGTGTTGAAACGTGAAGGAATTTACGTTACCACTGAATTTTCACCAAGTCTGATACTCCAAAAGCAGTGGGTCTCAATAACAGGAGACCAGAAAGTGGTTCCGTTGCCCATCATGAAACCCGACAACCAGTTAATGCTTGGTTTGAAAGATTTGCTCGCATCTGGTGAAGTCACACCTGTGATAGATCGCAGCTATACTCTTGCCGAGGTGCCGGAAGCAATCGCCTATCTCGGCAAAGGACATGCCCGGGGGAAGATCGTTATAAATATTAATTAAGAGAATCAGCTGTCATCGAATTAGTTTGAACGAGGTTTATTCAATTTCCAAATAACTTTCTGCAGCAAACCACCGATGCTCGTTGGTTCGATATCGAGCTGCCCTTTCCCCAGCCACTCAGCTCGAGATTTCCCTGATTCCTGACCGTTAGGCAACGGGAATATGATATGAGCTGGAAATATACCTGCTGCATTCTATTATTGTCCCACACCAGTAGTTATTGCCATGAGTATATCGCACGGGTCGATTTTCTCTCCTAGCAGTTGAAGTACTTGCTTTAATTTTCGCTAATTTGATCTCCCATCGATGGAGCGATGAAAACATGATTGTCCTTGCAGCGGATGGAAATATTCAATATACTGATATAGGTATACAAATCCAATAACATAATCAGTAGATGGAGCAACCCGGCGCTATTCAACGTCCTCCTGTCCCTAGATGGTTGGCGTTTTGTGCACATGATTGGAGCGGGCATAAATACCAGGGTTTGGGCTCTATGCAACGCGGGGATCGTGGTCATCTTGCACGCCGTCAGCTGTTAAGCCAAATCGAGAGCAGGATCATTTCCGAGGTTCAAAAATCAAAACAGCTCAATCCCGAGGAGACAGCATTATGAGAGAAGGTGCAGGAGAAATCATCGTTGGCATTCTGGGGCAGTGGGCATCCGGTAAAAGTTCTGCTGCAAAAATACTGGTTAACTATCTGGGTGGCGAGGCGAAAACGATCTTTATAACTGACAGAGATTTTGTTGTACGTCAAGCGCTCAACTTTATACTCGGACCAGATAATTCAGAAGCTGTAGTGCGAATTGAAGAGGATGGCAGGCGGCGTCTTGAAAGCGAAAATGGTATTGTTTGGCTGCGCCCGGGAGAAGATCTGGACACAGTAGATTTGAGCACCTTGCGACTCGATATCCCCGATGATATTTATGATCGTGAAGTGGTCGTCTGGCTCAATAGAGCGAGACTCGAGATAGGAAATCAAATCCATGAAAGATCTTCATCTGGAAAACCGATTGTTATTGAAGCTGGATTTGGCAAGAATCCAAATGACCATACAGTTTCTGATCTGTTTATTCGATTAGAAGAAGCAGGAGTTGAACCCAATCGAGTTAAATGGATGATTATTGAAGCCAGTTTTGATAAAAGATCAGAAAGGAATGAACAGCGGCGAGATAGAGTGCCAGTTCATTTATTTGTCAGATATGCGGAGGATGGTGGTGATTTAGATCCAGATCAACAAGAGAGATTTGATGAGCAAGGCACAACAATTAGAAGGGTGATGAATGATCACGATGATTTTGAAAGATTCAGGGCTGATATAATCGCTGCTTTTGATGAAATGTTTGGCGAAGTACCACCCGAAGTCAATAGTAATTAAAAGAAGCTGTGGTCTTTTTCAACTGAACGTCTGCGGGGGTATGACATGCTTATTCAGGACATATTCGCAAATTCATCAGTGGTATTTACTTATTGGAAGCTTTGCTGAGAAATCGAATTCACTTGTTGCTTGAACCGATTTCCTGCTTAAACCCATGGCTACAGAGCTGGGGAAGAAATGAAAGAAATTCCATGTCAATAATATTCGCATTATGTGAACAAGCAGCAGCTACAAGTTCCCCGACCTTTCTTCAAGCGCCATAATATCGCCCAGCACATCATTATCGGTGCGCCTCGATGTGTTCACTGAAATCTCCTGTTAAATTGTCAAATAAACCACTTATGATTTGACCCATTTTCAGAGGTGGTTGGTACCTCAATCCATACTCGTAAGGCGTTTTTTTATTCTTTTGGCAGGCGGCTGTAAATCACCGCAACAAGGGTCACGATAATCAGTACCGCGATTCCGAAAGTCAGATAAAGGTCGCGCCCACCTATGCTCTCTAATAACATTCCACCGATGAACCCACCCACAGCCGTGCCAATTCCCATTACCATCGCGCTAAAAAGTCCTTGAGCAGTCGTACGCATTCCTGGCGGAGCATTTTCGTCGGCATACGAAACGCCCGCAATCCAAAAAGCCGCAAACGTAAGCCCACTGATTATCTGAATGAACAGAACAAGCGTTGTTGTTCCAGCTGCGGCGAACAATATCAAACGCAGGCCGGTCACCACCAGCGACAGCATGAGCAGCCCATATGCCTTGAATTGTTTGATAAGTTTATTTCCAAAGAAGAATACGGGTACCTCGGAAATGGTTCCAACCGTAAGTGCAAGTCCCATCATGGTTTCATTCGCTCCCACTTCTCTCATGTATGAAAAGAAGTAGTTGTTGAATGCAGCCAGTGCCAGACCGCCAACAAATGCCAAAACCAGGAAAAGGAGCCACCGGGGATTCGATAGAACGATACGAATCCCACCCCTGGTTGGTCTCTCTGCTTCCATTTTTCCGTAGACCAATTTTTGGCTGACGAGTAAACTTGCTATGAGAAAGATCGATGCTCCCCAGAACGCGATTTTCAAGCTGTAATTTTGGACCAATCCACCGATAATGGGTGCTGCTAGTCCATATCCAATCGTCCCGCCGAGGCGAATACGTCCATACTTTTCTTTTTCGTCACCCAGCATGAACATTGCAGCGCTGTCAGCAAAGGGAACAACTGGAGCCAAGAAAAAATAAAACACAACCGCGATCAGTAACACTGGTAGAAATGTGATCAGGAAGGGATATAAAGAGAGTGATACCGCACCACCCAGGAGGGCAAAACTCATTATCAGCCGGTGCCGACCCGTTGTGTCGGCGATTCCTGACCACAACGGGGCAATAAAGAAAGTGATTAGCGGTGTTATTCCCGTTATAACCCCGATCTGCGCGCCAGTAAATCCCAGCTCTTGATAGTAGAGAACCATGAAGGGCAGTACACTAGCCCCAGCAGACAAAAGTAAGATGTTGAAGGTGAAAGGCCAGAATTTATTCATGTTCTCCCATTTCCCCAACGATGTCGATGTGTAGATTTCCACTAGATGATACCGCACTCTGGACATATTCTGCTTAAATGCCCACCCCTTCCAGAACAGTATTCCCTGCTTCAGCTTAGCCACCCAACCCAGCCAGACCGGAATAATATTTTAGTTCACCAGTGCATCTGCAGCTAATGAATCAATGCTGTCTATGGTCCTGGGATTTCCATGCCATCACGGGAATCTCAAACGAGATATTCCTTCTGCGCATCATGATCCTTGAGAGTGCTTTGAAACGACCACGCATATCGAGGGTGATATGCCCCCCGGGCGATTCGATTGGGGCTGCTAGACGCGGGAAGGTATTGTCCAGGATCCCGAGAGTATCCTCTATTTCGAGATGCTGGGTCATGGCTGTTGAACTGACGACATCCAAATAAAGAAGCGTGACCGGCTCGTGCAGGCGGAAGGGAAATTCAGAAGGTGGTTCTTCCAGAATTCTGCTAAAGTTTCAATTTCAATCAGTTTTTCCTGAAATGGAACGAGGGTTGCTTCTATAGTAGCAACACCAAGAATCAGCCTTTGAAATTTCTTGGGCTACTCGATTGAAATTTCTGGCTTTTACAGCATACCTTCACCCCGTGATCGGTTAGGAGTCAATTACATAATGCGTTTATTAGCTAATTGGTATGCCGCAAAATTTATCCACTCGATAAACCTCTACCTCATTTTTATTATTCAGACATCACCCCAGGAAAAAACTCATCGTGATGATGTATAGCATAGTTTTCAGTTTTATTGTTCGAACCAAAAATACCCACCTTCGAATAGACGGGTTTGTGGATAGGTTGACTTGATATTGGCTATCGGATACAGGTGGCACGAGTACCTAAATCCTGTCCTCGATACCCTGCCGGTATTCCAAGGGATTGTTGATATGGGGGACTAAGGATATTTAAGTTGTGTGATCCCTGCAGGTTCACTTTCTGTATTGTGTAATACTATGTTTTATTTTTTTCAAAAAACCTGCAAGAGATTTTATCGTGTAGGTTTTTTATTATAATAAATTGGTAACTAATATTACCAATCTTAAATTCTATTCTCCCTATCTAACTAGAGCCCAGTAAATACCAAGTGCAAGTTTTCTTGGTTGTTACTCCTCGTTCAATTACTGTTGGATCTGTTTAGTTACCATCGATCAATTTCAGGATCTGTTCTTCCATGATGATATCTGGTACTTGCCAACCTTTCTGATCCATTAATTCAATAAATGCTCGGCGGAATAGAAGGGTAACGTGAAGATCGATATCACCATTTTCTGGGTCAGCGAAGACATAATTAGTAGTATCACTTGCTTCCGCCGGAAGGCGGTTGTCGGATAAAACCCTTGTTTGATTCCAATATGCGCCCGTTGGGGATACCAACGTCCATAGCTCTTCCAGGATTTTGGCGTATGTTGTGCCAGGTAAACCAGCATAGTAGCCATCTGCAGGATCCCCCACTCCAGCCCATTCGGAGATGGTTGGTCCGCTGAGCTGCGATAATTCCGCCCCATTGGGATCAGTTGCTTTGATTCGCAAAATGAGATGTCGAAGTGGAGAATCGGTTGGGACATGGTGCCCAGTTTGATCATTCGTGAGGGTTACAGAAACAGCAATATGTCCACTTTGGCGCCTGGCAGAAACCTCCATATTAACAGCATTTTGAAGGAGCGTCTCATCCGCTGCACCCGGCATGAGATGGCTGGTTATTGTTGCTGGATCCCGCACTAACCCGCCCATATCCAAACGGGCGAAATGTTCTGCGCCGAGAGTTGGCATGTGACAATCCTGACATGTCTGGCCAGTAATAGGGTCGCTGTATGGTGAGTCAAGCCATTCGCCGAAGGAATTGTATATCGTTGTATCCCAAAAAACAGCGAAATGGCACGGTGCACAGTACTGGCTTTCAGTCTGTAGGACAGAATAGGTATCCTCCCCGGGGGCTACATCATCAAGGGGGCCGGCAAAGTATTGATGCCCTTCTGGCGGGCGACGCAGCTCAAATGAAAGTACACCCGGCATGTTGGCATAGGGAACTCCGCTGTTCGGATCTAATCTCACATCCAACACCTTATGACAGAAGTCGCAAGCAACTCCTTCCCCTCCTACCCCGCTCACAGTGGTCGGGTCGATGCCATAAGGATTATCCACTGAGGCTGCTGGGGCATGACAAGCTGCACAATTACCTGGTGTGTTTGGGAAATCCAG
>Ga0209536_100016347_pt1 | contig 10555 bp, 9 predicted proteins | sample DeeMarSeWOR28_12_FD_187461 | JGI IMG/M metagenome (GOLD analysis project Ga0209536, IMG submission 187461) | Marine sediment microbial communities from White Oak River estuary, North Carolina - WOR-2-8_12 (SPAdes) (version 2) | ecosystem: Environmental > Aquatic > Marine > Intertidal zone >...
AATACATCTTTCGACCACTCATAGTATTATATTTGTCCCTGACCCGATACTTCACCGCTAATACTGCTTCGGCATATTTCGTGGCCATGCCAACCAGTCCCGTGATCCACATCCAGAACAGGGCTCCGGGACCTCCGGCTGCAATCGCTGTGGCAACACCGGCGATATTACCCGTTCCGACTGTTGCAGATAGCGCTGTCATCAGCGCTTGAAAATGCGTAATGTCCCCCGGCTCATCGCCCTCTTCCTTTCTTTTAATTAAAGCTAGATACAATGCATGCCATAAATACCTGAACTGTAACCCGCGTAAAGCAAATGTTAACCACAGGCCGGTTCCCACCAATAAGACCATCAGCGGGAATCCCCAGATGATATTTCCGGTAAATTCAAAAAATGACTCCAAATGTTTTAAAATATTCATACCACCTTCCTATAAAAATTGCAGGTACTCAAGATAAGTATTAATCCGAAATGCAAATTTGACTTAAAAGGGGCTATATCGGAATTGAAATGTATTCATTCTTTAGCTGAAATAGTACAGAATTTCTTTCAACACACTCCCCGCCACTGCAATCTGCTTAAATTCAAAGTGCTTATAGCCCGGATGGGGTATGCCCTCATACACCAGGGCCATGGGCTGTTTGGGATTTAAAATTCGTCCACTGTGAAGCAAACCCCAAATTTGACCCGCATAGGGGGATCTGATTTCAATCCCGGCGATGGAACCGACAGGATCTCCCACTGAAACCGGTTCTCCAATATTCTTCAGGCTTGTAAAAATTCCTTCCAGGGGTGCATGAATTTGCTGAAAGGGTTGTTTAAAAAAATGAAAATCGAATTCAGTATATTGCAATCTATCATCCGAAATGATCTGACCCACATAGTAATTTGACCGGGCTTCAATTAATAATTGACATTCAGCACGAGAATCATAAAATGGATACAGTCCAATAACCAATCCGGCACTATGGTCTAAAAACGGGATGCTTTTTTCTTCCTGTGTGGCCACGATAACGGCCGGATTCAAAACCTCCAGAAAATCCGGGAATTCTTTTTGAAAAAACACCGGCACAGTTCGATTATCCAACAGAAATCTAATCGCTTTTTTCCAGGATTGCGAGAGAGAATCTTCCTGATATTCAGAAAGCCGGGATTCATCGATCAAGGATGCCTGAATCCGCTCTATTTCTTTCTTACCAGTAGCAATAATATCGGAAAAACACAGATTACGACGCAGGTCCGCTTCCAAAGGATCTATAACTAAAATAACCTCTAAGCCTGCGCGTGCCAGAAATACCGTAATAGCAGAGCCGAATAATCCTCCGCCAATGACCAGCACTGACCGATTTTTATTCATTTATGTGGGATCCTTTTGAGTCTGTTATCCTTGAGGTTAGACTGGTAAATTTTCTGAATTTTTTGCGACAACAGATCTCGGACCAGGTTAATTGAGCGATTTTCCAGTAACAGGTTATTAATATCGGTAAAAATTAAAGATGTAGGCCACTTCTGCTGGAATAAATGATATGCCCCATTCTCAGCATCCGTCAGGTAACTGAAGATGAAGTCTTGGGAAAAGAGATTATCGTTTTTAAATTGAGGAAAATGTTCGACAATTTCCAGAGCATTCCCCATTTTTGAATGATCTAACGGTTGATCTATGAGATCAAGCTGGAAACAATAAATCAACTGATCCAGCAGGCTTAATTTGCAGATTTTAGTGATATCTTTTCTACTCAGAAGACTATATTTTTTTTCGTTTCCCAATAATAGCAATAAATAGTCCTGGGCATGTTCCGATTTAAGTTTACGAATTCCGCTCAAGGTTAGACCGCGAACAAAGTGATCCTGAATTTCTTTACCGACGTAGAGAATCGGATTGGTCTTTATTGCCTTTTTTATATCAGAAAGGAGTAACTTTTCATCTTTGTGATAGATAATTTTACCGGAGGGAGGGAGAATATCCTTTTCAATATTAGTGATGATAACCTTATGACCTGCATGAGCGATCTCACTGGCCAATTGATTTAATAAAAAATTTCGGCCCTTACCTCCAATGAAACCGATAACCCGTGAATTCTTATTCTCTAAAATTTGATCTATAATAGCCATAATACAAACTCAACTCATTCTGGTACAATTTTGAAGCCCATTTTACTGTATGCATTATTGGTCGTCATAATAAAACGGATATTACGCCGATTCATAAGAACCACGTTTGCAAAATCAAATAACGACAAAGGAACATCCGGAAATTTCTTAAAAAGTCGCAGCGCATCTTTCTGGGTTCGACGACCTATCCATAAATATCGAAGATGAGTCCCTAACCAGGCTTCCTCCAGGATTTCTGAGTATTTAACTGCCTGACTTGAATCATTATTCATCTTAATTATCGATATAACGTTACCTACAATAATGTTCGTCGTATAGAAACTATGTCCGGCATCCAGATGGTATTTAAATTGCTCTTTCATGTTGGCATGATTTGGGTGCTGTTTGTCAGATAAAATCAGCCAGGCAATTTCATCCATAAATATTTTCATGCCCGACCTCCTAACCGTCCGAGAGTTTTAATATTTTGTAAAGTGGATTTTCACTGATGAGGATTTCAAGACGTTTGGATTTTACCTTTCTTAAGGTAATTTCTACCTTATCCCCAGGTTTGACATCCAGCTTATCGCGCACTTCCGGAGGAATATCCACGGAATTATCGGCTTTTAATTCTGTCATAAATGTGGTTATTTTCATACCCAACCTGTTTTAATTGAAAAGTAAGAACTTCCTATACCATTTCCAATATTATTTCTCATATTTTGATTTAAAGAATTCAACAGTCCGGGCAATTCCATCTGCCAGATCTGTGGTTGGTTCCCAATTCAGCTCACTTTTAATAAAGGAGTAATCGAGGACGCTTCTCAACTGTTCTCCGGGTTTCGCTTCCCCATGTTTTTCGGGAACGCTTCTTCCGGACTTTTTCACGATCATCTGAAACAACTCATTAACATTCGTTTCAAAACCGGTTCCAATATTATAAATTTTGTTCTCACCTCTTTTTAGCGCCAACTCATTTGCTTTTACGACATCTCCCACAAACACATAATCGCGGGTCTGGAAGCCATCGCCGTTTATCACTGGTTCTTGATCAGTCAATATTTTTTCAGAAAAGATCGCTACCACACCTGCCTCGCCATGGGGATTTTGACGGGGACCATAAACATTGGCATAACGCAGGACTGTATAATTCAGTGCATACGTCATGTGATAGAAATACAGATATTTCTCAGTAGTAAGTTTTGTGATCCCATAGGGTGAAAGTGGACGAAGAGGATGTTTTTCATCGGCAGGAAAATAATCCTGTTCCCCATAAATAGCGCCTCCGGTGGAGGCAAAAATAAATTTTTTAACCTGATATTTTACACAATTCTGCAATAGATTCAATCCACCAATTACGTTCACATTCGCATCATAAATGGGATCGGAAACAGACTTTCGTACATCCATTTGAGCCGCATGATGATTTACGATATCCGGTTTCTCATGCTTAAATACATCACTGATTTTGGAATCCCGAATATCCAATTCAATAAATTTTGCCTGAGATGGGACATTTTCACGCTTTCCAGTAATAAGATTATCGATCACCACCACCTGGTGACCCAACTCAATATAGCGATCGGCAACATTAGACCCGATAAAACCAGCACCGCCCGTAATTAAAATTTTCATACAGAGACCTCTTTTTAATGGAATTTGATCAGAGACAATATCAAAAAGACATTTTTATGGAAGTGTGATCTATTCCCGTTCCTTTTATTTTATTTTCCAGATTTTGGTGATCTAGTGTTTAGGAAAAATAGGTTTTCAACACCCGGCTTCCGATATCCCGGCGGTATTGTATCCCTTCGAAATGTATTTTTGAAATATTTTGATAGACCTGTTGGATGGCGCCATGCAACGTATTCGCTCTTGCCGTGATCCCCAACACTCGTCCTCCACTGGTGAAGACCTGGTCATTTTTTCTTTCGGTCCCTGCATGAAAAGGTATCACATCCTGATCCAGATTTTCCAACCCACTAATCTGTTTTCCCTTTTCATAAGCATCCGGATATCCGCCCGAAGCAGCAATAACACAAACGGCATATCCCGATTTCAAACGAATTGAAATCTCAGCTAATTTTCCCAATACCGTGGCCTGGAAGATTTCCATGATATCATTATCCAGCAGCGGCAATACCACCTGAGTTTCCGGATCCCCGAATCGACAATTAAACTCGACCACTTTGGGACCTGCTTCAGTTAACATCAAACCAACATATAATATACCGCGGTATTGAATCCCCTCCGCCTTTAATCCTTCCAAAACTGGCTCAACAATTTGACGAATGGCCTTATTTTGAAATTCAGGGGATAATACGGGTGTCGGAGCATAGCTTCCCATACCGCCGGTATTTTTACCCTCATCGTCATCCAGCGCTCGCTTAAAATCCTGTGCCGGAGATAGAAGTGCATAATCTTTCCCGTCGGTAATGACAAACAGGCTAGTTTCTTCGCCGTTCATACACTCTTCGATGATAATCTGGTCTCCCGCTTCACCAAAAATTTCATCCTGCATAATCATACTGATCGCCGTATCTGCTTCCCGGATATTTGCACAGACAATACTGCCTTTTCCAGCGGCCAAACCATCCGCTTTTACCACGATAGGATCGTCCTTTTGTTGCTGCAGGAAGCGACGCGCTTGCTCATATTCAGAAAATTCTGCATATTCTGCAGTGGGAATACCATGACGCTTCATGAAGTTTTTTGCAAAAACTTTACTTCCCTCCAATCTGGCGCCCGCAGCCGACGGGCCAAATACCTGTAAACGATGATCTTCCAAACAATCCACTATGCCATCCACCAATGGCTGTTCGGGACCAACAACAGTTATATCTATCCCCTTTTCCAGGATAAACTTGCGGATCATATCAAAATTATTCATTGGAATACTTGCCACCTTCGCGATGCCAACAATACCGCCATTACCCGGAATGGCATACACTTCCTTAACCTGAGGGGATTGTTTGATTTTCCAGATCAAAGCATGTTCACGTCCGCCGCTGCCAAGAACCAAGACTTTCATGGATTCTCCTATGATTTTCGATGACTTTGCAGGTTTTTTAAAATGTATTTTTCTCTTTCAATGATGAGAAGGGTGTATTCATCGCCGGTATTTCCGGCTTTTTTTAACATGGATTCAGACATCGACCATTCTTCTAACTCACGCAATACTCTGGCATAGGCGATATATATCCACGCTCGATGAAACTCGTCTTTAAAGTTATTCACATCCTCAATGATCAATTCATAAATTTCTTTTGCTTCTGATACCTGGCCCCCCTGAAAATAATAACGGGCCTGGAGATCTCTGATGAGATATTCCATTGAGGTTTGGTGATAGGTACGAGGATCCTGTTCTAGCTGCCCGACCAACCACTCGACCTGTGGCTGAGCTTTCTTTCTTTGAAAGGAATAGACGTTATTGCTTGCTTCCAAAAAGACCCGCATGACTGTATCGAAAGGAAGCTCGATGTGAATTCTGGAAATATTATACCAGTACTGGGTTTCTTTATTCTCATATATCATCTGAAAATAATAATCTGCTTCCTCAGGTTTTGATTGTAGGGCTGCGAGTATGCCCTTGTAATAAGCGATTGCTGCCTGATAGTACTGTGATTTTCGAAGTGAAGTATCAAGTAATCGGTTAAAATACTGATCTGCTTTTTCAAATTGATTTAGGCGATAATAACACACACCCAGATTATAATATTTCATAACAATAATTTGCGGAAGTATGCCGATAAATTCCTCTGGAACCGACCTAAAGTAACTTTCAGCCAGAGTTATTTGGCCATGACGTCGATAGTGATATCCGATCAGCAAAGTCAATGCCGGATTATCCTGATATTCTCGATGAAGTTTCTTAAAGGTTTGCAGACTGTTTTGTTTGTCACCCTCAAGAAAATACCGAAATACCGCAAAGGTGAATTCACCTTCAATTTTGAAAAATTGACCCTGGGTAGCGGTCAGTCGGATTTCCTGCATTCCGTGTTCTCTATCCCCATGAAATCCCAAGATACCTGCAAAAAATTTAAGTATTCCCGGTAAAAGATCTACGTAGTAATGGAAAATACCCAACCCCAGATAAGCATCATAGTAGGTCGAATCCAATGCAACTGCATCCTGTAAATAATTTTTACCCCGCCTCCCATGAATGTATCCTTTTATATAGCTGGAATTGAGGACATGATAAATGGCCAGAATACCATTGGTGGCCCCTAAATAATATGATGACTCAGGTTCCAGTGGATATCTCTTTTTGTATGAATCTCCGATATCCAGGGCATGTCTGACACTACTCTGAAGAAGGGAATCCATATCTCTGTTGGTGCGATCCTGCGAATATAAGATGGCATAGATATATGCTTCATAAAAATACCCATGGGGATAGCCAGGGAATTTATTCTGCACTTCCTGAAAGGTTTGTATCGCATTTTCCAAACGGAAATGATATATCTCCTCTTTACCTTTTTTGAGAAGCAATTGGAGTTCTGCGGCATTTTCCGATGCATCTGAAGAGCTGTGAACAAAAAAAATCTGAAGAAGAATACAGAAAGTTATAAGATAGGACCGCATCAATCAATTTTACCCTTCAACTTTTGAATTTCATCGCGTAATTGAGCAGCTTTTTCAAATTCCAGGTTTTCAGCAGCTTTTTTCATTTCCTTTTCCAGTTGTTCAATCAGCTGAAGGCCGGTATAGCGATCCATATAGTCATATTGACGGACATTTTTCTTGGTTTTATATTTGCCCCGCACATCCGCTACAGAGGTGGTTTTGAGGATTTCTTCCACAGATTTTTGAATGGTTTTGGGTTCAATTCTATGTTCTGAATTATATTGCAGCTGCTTCTGGCGCCGCCTTGCTGTTTCATCTATGGTCATCCGCATCGATCTGGTGATCGAATCGGCATAAAAAATAACCTTCCCATTGACATTCCGGGCTGCCCGCCCTGAAATCTGTAACAGTGAAACTCCCGAGCGCAGGAATCCTTCCTTATCGGCATCCAATATCGCTACTAATGAAACCTCAGGAAGATCCAAACCTTCCCGTAGCAAATTAATTCCGATGAGAACATCAAATTCAGAAAGCCTGAGATCGCGCAGGATATCGACACGCTCTAAAGAATCAATCTCAGAATGCAGATACTGGGCCTTAACATTCAGATTCTGCAGATAATCGGTAAGATCTTCCGCCATACGCTTCGTCAGTGTCAATACCAATACTCTTTCCTGGCGAGTGACACGTTCATTGATCTCTTCATATAAATCATCAATCTGCCCCTTGGTTGGACGCACTTCGATTTCCGGGTCAATCAGGCCGGTGGGACGAATGACCTGGTCAATCACCACTCCCCCGCTCATTTCAATTTCGTAGGAGGAAGGTGTGGCTGAGACGAACACCATCTGGTTCATTTTGGCCATAAACTCATCAAATTTCAAAGGTCGGTTGTCCAGGGCACTAGGCAAGCGGAAGCCATGTTCCACTAAGGTCGTCTTGCGCGAAAAATCCCCATTGTACATGGAATGGAGCTGGGGAATCGTCTGGTGCGATTCATCGATGATGCATAAAAAATCCTCCGGGAAAAAGTCAATCAGAGTATATGGTGGTTCACCCGCTTGCCTCCCTGAAATATGGCGGGAGTAGTTTTCAATCCCGGAACAGTAGCCGATCTCCTGGATCATTTCCAGGTCAAAGTTTGTTCGTTGTTCAAGACGCTGGGCCTCCAGTAACTTTCCCTGGATTCTTAATTCCTCTAACCTCTCCTTCAATTCTTCCTGAATCGTGATATGGGCTCGTTGCATTTTTTGCTGGGTTGTGACATGATGACTGGCCGGATAGATCACTACCTGTTCCACCTCATCAAGAATTTCCCCGGAAGTTGTATCCAGATAAACAATATTCTCAATTTCATCTCCGAAAGTATCTATACGCACCGAATATTTCTCATAGGCTGGATAAATCTCGATCACATCACCACGTACCCGGAAGGTCCCCCGCTCCGGACTCATATCATTACGGGTGTAATGTATATCAATCAATTTTCCAAATAGTATGTGTCGGACTAATCTTTCCCCTTTCTTGATCAAAACCATAAGTTCGCGGTAATCTTCCGGAGAACCTATCCCATAGATACAGGAAACACTGGCAATGATAATCACATCACGGCGTGATATAAGGGCTGCAGATGCTTTGAGGCGCAACCGTTCGATTTCATCATTGACGGAGCTGTCTTTTTCGATGTAAGTATCTGATTGAGGGATATATGCTTCCGGCTGATAATAATCGAAATAACTTATGAAATACTCCACGGCATTATGGGGGAAAAACTGTTTAAACTCTCCATAAAGTTGGGCTGCCAGGGGTTTGTTATGGGAAATGATGAGGGTGGGACGGTTGACTTTTTCGATCACATTGGCCATAGTAAATGTTTTCCCACTCCCGGTGACACCCAGCAGAGTCTGATACCTCTTATTATCCCCTATTCCTTCAACCAATTGCTCTATTGCCTGAGGTTGATCTCCCGTGGGACTATATTTCGACACCAGCTTAAACGAATCCATTTTTGATCCTCTCAACAAACTTAAAATTTATGATCACAGCAGCACTAAAACAAGTTAAGAACCATTCAATAGAACATTATTTTTTCTCTTTTTTTGAAATAATCTTTGAATTTTACTGATAATTCAGATAAAATATTGCTAATATTTTAAGATTAGAGTGGGACCAGAATTTATCAAGAATCACAGCAACAAATTTTTTTTACGGCAGGACTGGATTTTTTCACCTAAATTAAACATGAGATCTCAATGATCATGGAAAATCCTTACGAAAATTTTCAACATGTAAAGCATTATCAAATTGACGGGGACTATTATGATTTTTTTAGCCCCGATAAATTTATGCACCAGGAAATTCGCAGGCGGTATCAGGAATTTTTTCATCTATTTCATCTGGAAAAGCAGCATAATATCCTGGAAATTGGGAGCGGTGGCGGGTTTGCGCTTTCTGAACTTCAAAAATCCCAACCACGTTTTTTCCCGCTGGATATTCCGGTGGGAAACCTGAAAAAGATTCGGGATGGGGCCTATTCCCCTACTTTTCCCTGCTGTGCAGATGCATATCAGCTGCCTTTTAGGGCGCAATCTTTCGATTTGATTATTTTGGCTGAGGTCATCGAACATCTCCGGGAACCTGGGCAGGTATTAAAGGAGGTCTTTGTCCTACTGAAAAAGGGCGGAAAAGTCCTCATTTCTGTACCGTATAGAGAAAAAATATCATTTCAAATTTGCGTCCATTGTAATCGCCCTACGCCAACTCATTCACATTTCCACTCTTTCGACCAGACTAGCTTGACCGATCTGATCAGCTCCGCCGGGTTCACACCCCTCAAAATTTCAAAGAATTGTAATAAGGTTCTCAATCGTCTTCATTTCAATATGTTGACTAAAAATCTGCCCTTCCCCCTCTGGAAGGTCATCGATCGAATTTTTAACGGATTGATTGATAAACCCATCTCTCTGATTCTTCTCTGCACAAGGCCATAAAATAAAAAACCCCTGTCCGGAGACAGGGGTATATTAAACCGGTTGTTTTGTTTCTCAACTTCCGAGCAAGGCATCAAGCTGCCGAATCAGTTCCTGAGCAGTCGGTTCGCTGGTGGACTGAAGGTTAATCAGAAAAATATCATAATTTCCGTTTTGATCGGAATGATAGGCAATGTATTTACTATCCGGTGAGAAAACCGGATTGGTATTTTTCGCGGGACTCATGGTAAGTCTTTCGATTTCACTTCCATCAATCCTGGCCCGGTATATTTCATAACTACCGGTCTGATCACTAAAAAAAGTGATAAACTGAGAATCCGGAGAAACAAACGGATTCACTTCGTTTGAATTCGGATTCTCGATCAAAATCATCGGAAGAGATCCATCTGCTTTCATGACGAATATATCATAGGAACCATTCTTATTGGAGTGGAAATAGATATGGCTATCATCAGCACCGAAGGTGGCACCACCATTATTCGCTTCATCATTAGTCAGCTGGGTATGAAAATCTCCATCGCTCTCCATACGGAAAACATCACTATGTTTATCAGTGTAAGGAACGCTTCTCAGATCACTTCTTTCGGTGACAAAGGTGATAAGCTGACCATCATGACTAAAGCGAGGCAGCCAGTCGTCGGCCACAGATTCTGTTAAATTCTTGGTTATGCCATTCTCCAGTTCCAATAAGTATACTTCACGCACTTTAAATTTATCATCAATCGGTCGCCGATCGTCAGCATTCGAGGTGTAGAGTAGTTTTTTCCCGTCGGCACTGATAGAGGGAAGTTCCTCGGCGGCAGGAGTGTTGACCAGCATTCGGGTTTCACCGGTATTTAAATTTCTTTCTGTAATATCCCAATTACCATTTTCGTTGGTCTGATATAATAATTTTGAGCCATCGGAAG
>Ga0209536_100016348_pt1 | contig 10555 bp, 8 predicted proteins | sample DeeMarSeWOR28_12_FD_187461 | JGI IMG/M metagenome (GOLD analysis project Ga0209536, IMG submission 187461) | Marine sediment microbial communities from White Oak River estuary, North Carolina - WOR-2-8_12 (SPAdes) (version 2) | ecosystem: Environmental > Aquatic > Marine > Intertidal zone >...
CGAATTCAATGTGCATAATGTTCTCTGACAATAGTTGTTTGAGAACTTTGATTTGATCATCAGTCATGATACCATCCTTTTTAAATTTTCAATTTCATCTTTTAATTTCAACTTTTTCACTTTTGCTTGTTTGATTGCGTCTTCTGGAGCTTTTTCCGCTTCTAACGCTTCAACAACTTTGTGTAGATGTTTGTGTTCTTTTTCTACTATTGGATTATTTAAAATCTCCCTTGACAAAGTGTGTATGCCAGGGTGATTTTGAGAGGGCTGATGATGTAGCAAAGTGGGGAAGCTGGGTTCTCGCTGAAGTACTCCGGCGGCACGACAATCTATACACGGGCCAGATGGTAACGGTCCACGTTGGTGAATCGCGGATTGAAGCTACCGCTGGATGAGCTGCAGACCCTGGACGATACGCTTCAAGCCGTGTTCGACTACCTGGTGGGAGGTTGAGCTGTACGCGGCAGTGTAAAGAGGAAAGACTGATGAACAGTGCCGAAACGACAACGCCGCTGACGGAACGGGCCGGCGAGCGCCCTCTGTACACCGTGCCAGCTGCGTTATGGATCGGCTTGTTCTCGTTTCGGGAAATGGTACGCCGCCGCCGTCTGATATTTCTTGGTTTGGTCATCATGTTGCCTGTGTTGGCCACGCTGTTATGGCGTCTCATCGACAAGGAAGGTATCATCTCCCCAGCCCTTTGGATGGCGAATTTGGGCGGAGTGGTTTACATCCACTTCCTCGTGGCGCTCGTGAGTCTGGCAGTGGGTTTGTCGGCCATCGGCGAACTGGTTTCCGAGGGCACGATCATCTACTACTGGACGCGCCCCCTCGAACGCAGCGCCATCTATCTTGGCCGGTTACTGGCGGCCCAGATGGTTGCGGCAACACTGCTGGTCTGTTCTCTGGCCCTTTGTTTTCTGGTTATCACCGTGAATAATCTCAGCGCATTCAGCTTGGACTTTTTGAAGTTGTATTTGGGCAACTGCGTGGTGGTTGTTTTGGGCGCTATCGTCTATACAGCAATCTTCGCGTGCGCGGGCACCGGGTTGCGCAAACCAATGCTATTGGCGGTTTTATACGGTTTCGGTTGGGAGAGTATCAGCGGTCACGTTCCGGCCAGGATTCAGGAGCTGACGGTCGTGTTCCATCTGCGGAACCTGATCCGAAATAGTGAACAGGGAACCCATTCCGTACCAAACTTGTTGCTGGAGCTTAAGCAAGCCTTGCTGGGGGGTGAGCCGGTTCCGGAATGGCAATCGGCTTTGGTTCTCTTGGGTACCATCGTAGTTTTCACAGTTTTTGGGTTCTGGTTGCTACGTCGCAAAGAGATTTTCCACTGATAGGAAATTTGGGAATCACGTTCTACGGAACACGATCAGCTGAGGATGGGATCGATGCTCTTGCCTCAGTCTTTTTTCCCGCGACCGACCTTGGATGTGGCGCATGACTTGGTGGGTACGGTTTTGTCTGCTGGTTTGGCTGGAGAAATTGTCAGTGGTCGCATCGTCGAAGTAGAGGCTTATCTTGGTGCTGGCGATCCCGCCTCCCATGCAGCACGCGGACCCACCCAACGTAGTGCGATCATGTTTGGACCGCCGGGGGTGGCCTATGTGTACTTCATCTACGGTGTGCATCACTGTTTGAACGTGGTTACAGAACCTGCGGGGAGGGCTGGTGCGGTTCTTATCCGTGCGCTCGAGCCGCTGACCGGGTGCGAGATTATGATGCGGCGGCGTGCCAATCGTAGTAGCTGTCGACGTGGTCGGCATCGCTTGCGTATAGTCGATCTCTGCAATGGACCCGGGAAATTGTGTCAAGCCCTCGGAATCGATCTGAATTGGAACGGCATACAGTTTGGGAGGGGAAAAAGTCAGCTCTGTTGGCTCAGCCTCGAACGGCAGAATGGCGTGTCACTAAGGATACTTGCGACCCCGAGGATTGGTATCCGCCAAGCGGTCACAAAGCCTTACCGCTTCGTAGTTGCTGACAGCCGTTTTCTCAGCCGCCCAGTCCGAAAAACGGAGCGGGCGGTTTGACACGTCGCGGGGGAGATGTTAGCGTGCTGTTATCAGAAAAACGGCGCTTCTCCCCCGACATGAGACAACAATGACCCTATCGGATGATCCGTAGGTCATCTGTGCATGCCTTGCCAGTGGTGGGGCGCAAACCATGGAGGTTTCCAAACCGATGAAACCGAAAATTCTCGCAGCGATTTTAATCGTTTTCATTTCGCTCGGAAGTACGAGCGCGCAAGCACAAAGCTATCTGGATCTGGAAGACCAGGTTCAGGAATTCACTTTGGCTAACGGTATTACGTTTCTCGTCCTCGGGCGTCACGACGTACCTGTCTTCTCTTTCAATACTTATTTGAATGCTGGAAGCTCTGACGAAGTGACCGGGATTACGGGCATCGCTCATATCCTCGAACACATGGCCTTTAAAGGAACCGACCAAATTGGGACCGAGAATTACCGTAAGGAGAAAGCGGCGATGGCGGCCGAGGATGCCGCGTTCGCTCTCCTGCGGGCTGAGCGGGCCAAAGGAGCACTAGCCGATCCGGCCAAGTTGGACGAGTTGGAGCAGGCGTTCGAAGCGGCCAAGGATGCTGCCCGCGAGTTCGTGGTCACCGGTGAATTTGACCAGATCGTCGAGAACAACGGCGGTCATGGCATGAACGCTAGTACTTGGGTCGACGCCACGAATTATTACTACAATTTACCCGCCAACCGATTAGAACTCTGGGCCTATTTAGAAGGCAGTCGTATGGCTAATCCAGTCTTGCGGGAGTTCTACACCGAGAAAGATGGGCCGGTCACCGAAGAACGCCGTATGCGTGTGGATAACAACCCTTGGGGTATTCTCATCGAACAATTCCAGAATTTAGCTTTTTCGGCTCATCCCTATCATCACCGCACCATTGGTTATATGTCCGATATCGAGAACATATCGCGTCAGGATTGCGAAGAGTTCTATCGCAAATATTACGTGGGGAAAAACATGACTGTGGCGGTGGTGGGCGATGTGGAATTCGCCGAAGTCAAACAGTTGGCTGAGAGATACTTCAAGGACGTCTCTGCAGCGGAACCACCCAAGATGACCACGGTCGAACCTCCGCAGTTAGGCGAAAAACGCATGCGGATCTTTCACGAGTCCCAGCCCATTTACGCCGCTGGCTACCATATCGGAAATATCAACCATCCTGACTTTCCGGTCTACGAAGTCATTGCTGACATCCTGGGGCAAGGTCGCACGAGCCGTTTATACAAGGCCTTGGTCAAGGAGCAGAAGCTGGCTGTCTACGTCGGTACGATGGCCGGATTTCCGGACAACAAATACCCGAGCCTCATAGGTGTTATGGCGGTACCTGTCAAGGATGTCACGGCACTCGAAGTCGAGGAATCCATCTTCGTTGAGATCGACAAATTGGTTGAGGAAGGTGTCACTCAAGAGGAGTTAACAGGTGTGAAACAACGTGCCAAAGCCAATTTCATCCGCTCTCTGCGAAGCAACCAGGGCTTGGCCTCCCAACTGGGGCATTACCAGGCAAAAACCGGCGATTGGCGGAATATGTTCACCCAGGTTGAAAAGATCGAAGCGGTCACGGCGGACGATGTCCAACGTGTCGCCGAAGAGATATTCGATGCCAAGAATCGCACTGTGGTGTATATCGAAACCATCGAGGAAGAGAGTTGAGGCGGGACGCTTCCCGCGGACCAAGAGAGGGTAAAACATGAGCAGGTTTATGCTGAAAACGATAGGCAATCTTTTACTACTCATGCTGATAGTTCTGGCGGCGACACCAGCGGCTGCGGCGAGAAAGAAGCCGTGGGAAAAGTTCAAATATCCTGAGCTGGGTGAGATCCAGATACCGGAATATGAGCGGGTGGAGCTAGCCAACGGCATGATCATCTACCTTGTAGAAGACCACGAATTTCCTTTGGTGCAGCTCTCGGCCACCATTTGGGTCGGCAGTATCTACGAACCAGCTGCCCAGGTCGGCCTGGCTGATATAACCGGCACGGTCCTCCGAACCGGCGGTACGGAAACGATGTCTGGTGACGAGATCGACGAGTTGGTCGAGGCCAAAGGCATGGTTTTGGAAACCTGGATTGGCAGCAGTACGGGCGGGGCATATCTGTCGGCTTTGAATGAAAACATCGAGCAAGGAGTGTCATTGCTGGCGGACATTCTTATGCACCCCCGTTTCGATCCCGAAAAGATCGAGATTGCCAAGAAGGAACAGAATGCAGCCATCTCGCGGCGAAATGATCAACCCATGTCCATTGCCGGCCGTGAAGCTCGCAAAGTCATTTTTGGCGCTGATCATCCCTTCGCCCGCCATCCGGAGTACGACACCATCAACGCCATCGACCGTGACGATCTGTTGGCCTTTCATGCGCGGTATCTCCAGCCCAACTATACTTACCTGGTGGTCATTGGTGATTTCGAAAGCCAGGAGATGATTGGTGTCATCGAAAAGGAGTTTGGCGACTGGCCCCGCACAGACGAAGCTTTGCCACCCGATCCCGAAGTCGTCAGCTTTCCACGCACCGTCAACGTCGTGGACAAGGAAGACCTGACCCAGTCCACGATTCTACTGGGGCATGTGGGGGTCCGGGCGGACAATCCGCACTACGCCGCGATCCAGGTGGCCAATCGGATTCTGGGCAGAGGTGGCGCCTCACGTCTCTTCAAAGAGGTGCGCACCAATCGCGGTTACGCCTATTCGGTTGGGAGCAGTCCAGGCACGGGTTTCCGCTTCCCGGGTGTGTTCCAAGCCACATGCGGTACCAAGTCAAGCACGACGCAAGCCGCCATCGAGGTCATCATTACTGAGATCGAGCGCATGACCCAAGAGCCCGTTTCCGCAGAAGAACTGGCCATGGCCACGGACAGTATCTTGAACTCGGAAGTCTTCAACTTCGACTCCAAGCGCGAGATTCTCGACCGCCTGGTTCTCTATGAGATGTACGGGTACCCGGAGGATTTTTTGAATCGCTACATGGATGAAGTCCGCACGATGACCGCGGAGAAAATCCTCGCTGCGACTCAGGCTTTATGGCATCCGGAAAATCTGACAATCTTGGCCGTAGGCAATCGCGCCGATTGGGACGGTAATCTCAACCAATTCGGCTCCGTCAACGAGATCGACATCACCATTCCCGAACCGAGTCTGACCTTGGACATCCCCGCGCCTACGGAAGAATCTCTCCAACAGGGTCAGATGCTGATGGCTGCGGTTGCCTCAGCCGTGGGTGGTGATAAGCTGGCCCAAATGAAAGGGTACCATGAGAAAATGATCCTGGAAGCGGAGATCCAGGGTATGGCCATGACGATTTCCGTCGACAAAACGGTCCAATTCCCCGACAAGCAACACTTGGTACAAAAACTGCCTTTTGGGGAAATGACCATGGTCTTGGCTGGTAATTCGGGCTGGCGGCAGACCCCCATGGGTGAGGAAGAGTTGACAGCTGAGCAGATCCAAGAAGCCAAGAATGATCTGGCCACGGACAAGTTGATCATTTACCGCGATCACGACAAGTTCCAGTGCCAGGCTCTCTCTCCCGTGGACCTGGACGGTCATTCGTGCATACCGGTTTACTTCGCGGATGTGGGGGGCGATTACTATTTGCTCTACCTGAACACCGAGACGAAGTTGCCGGTCATGGTTCAAAGCCCGGGCGAGTCCCCCATGACCCAGGCTCCCGTCACCCAAAAGGTCTTGTATGACGAGTACCAACAGATGGATGGGATCCAAGTACCCAAGCAATTCACCATCAAACACGATGACGAAGTTTTCGCTACCGGTCAGGTTGAATTTTTTGAACTCAACCCGGCCATCGACGAGAAAATGTTCGTCAAGTGAAGATTGTGAGGCACCTAGTTGACCTGGTGAGTCATCAATGATAGCCTTGAGAGGTGACGCGAGGTACGCGAAACATACGAGACGTAAAAAAAGCTGCTTCACGGTCCGCCCGAGTGTATAAGAAGTTGCGCGTGCTTCGACATTCCTCGGGGTGTCACCAGTGAAGCAGCCGGTCTTTATTATATCACAATAGACGCTATTTTTGTAGATTTAATTAGGTTTTGAGTGGAAATTTCTGCTGGGACCGCAAAACGGGGCAGGTGGTGGCACCGACCCATGCAACCTCTTCTGCTCTGTATCGTACAATTAACTTATTGGTTCCTGCAGAGATTCGAGACCTCCATCTGGAGGAAAAAAAATGTTCGTCGATCTCGTCGTTGGTTTGTTCGTACTGATGATCGTCCTGAGTTTGGGCCTCTTGCTGCTGAAAATATTGTTCAACCTGGTTTTACTGCCCCTGAAGCTCCTCCTGTTGTTAGCCAAGGGTTTGCTGACATTAGTTGTGGGACTTCCCTTGCTCATGCTCTGCTTGGCTTTGTTCGTCGTCGCCTTGCCTCTTGGGCTGTTTTTTGTGGTGCTGCCCTTCTGCCTCGTCGGCGGGCTCGTCTACGCGTTTGTGACTTAGTCCAAACCTTTTTACCGAGAATGCTTTGCCGTCACGGTTTCACGGCCATTGGGTTTCGTGGGATTGCCCTCTGGATGATGGCGTTCATCCTGCTGATAATAAGTTTGGCTCCAGCCCTGGCCGAGACACCACCCGCAGCCATCTTGGAAACTGATGCGCTTACCCTTTCCTGGTCTACGCTCCGGCGACTCTCCTTGCAAGCCGGCTTTGATCTACCACCTTACCGTCCCCTTTCCCATGCCGAGCTGATCACTCTCTTGGATCGAATCGCAGCGGATGATGCGCCAGCTTTGGCCGATCTACGCGAACGGCGAGAATTGGCAACTCTGTACCGAACTCTGGATAGCGAATTGCCGGAGTCGATCCTGTCCGCTCCCACGTTTGGGACCGTGACCACTGATGTATCTGAGCACAGCGGATGGCTTATGGCGGGACGAGTCGGAGTCGGCACCTACACCTACGGTGACGTGGTTGCCTCGGCAGCCGGGTATGGACCACCCACAGGCTGGAGCAGTCGCTTGGAGCTGTCCCTATCGGCCTGGTGGCGCCGTTGGTGGGTGGGAGTGACTCCGCGGCTGCAAGGCCGCTTCGGGAGTCTGGAGAAGCTGCCTTCGGACGGTTTGCTTTATCCAGACTGGAACCGTGCTACCGGTCGGCGGTCTGTCCGAGAGACTCGTCTGAGTAACGGTGTATGGCGTCTGGATTGGCCACGGGGAGTCGTGGGGGTCCGGATGGGACACTGGTCTCTTGCCGCAGGGTGGGCCGCGTCGAGGACAGGTCCGGGAACGGCGGGAACTCTCGTGCTCACGGATACAGCCCCCTCCTTTCCCGCGATCACCGCCCGGCGAACTGCCCCCTTCGCCTGGCGGGGATTCCTGCGCCACATCGCACCTGAGCACTTGCTGCTCCGAGTCGGAGTTCTCTCTCGCCAGACAGTGGAGTATTGGGATGACTTCGAGACTGTCCAGCGTGAAAACAACCCTTGGTTTTTCCAATGGCTGATTACCTTCAAGCACACGTCCTGGTTGCGTACTACCATAACCTCCGGTGCCATGGCCATCGCCCGGAATGGAACCCTCTGGCCGGACCTTTTACAGATCAACTTTCCCCTGTTGACAGCAACCTGGGCCGAAGTGGAACGCGGGCCTGTGACTGACCGTATCTTCGCTCTTCAGTTCGAGGCGCGGTTCCGTCACGCTCCTTGGCCCTTGTTACCCGCGGCCGCCGGCCGACTCTATTGGGAGTATGGGGGAGAAGATTTCCGCCCCCAGGACGAAGTTAAAGTGTTGCCGCAGATTTCAGCTCCGGCCTCGGTTGCGGGAGTGGAATTGGTCAGCCCGCGGTGGGATCTGGCCTGCGAATACGCGGACCTGCGCCACGCCAAAGTGCTCTGGTACGATCACAACAATTTCCTGGAGGGATACAGTCATCGCGGCTGGGTGTTAGGCCATCCCCTCGGTGGTAGCGGTCGGTCGCTCCAAGGCTGGCTTCGTTGGCGGCCACGGGGAACGACTTGGGAGTTCCAATTCAGTGCAGCCCGACGAACTTGGGGGCAAACCGGGCTCACGGTGGGTCGGGCAGAGCGAACCCTGGGGAGTGTGACCTTGAGTCAGCTGCGTGTGCCGCTGCTGTGGAAGTTTACCCTGGAGTGGATTGATGAAGCCGTCACCCAATTCACGTCCGAAGCGGGAGCAACGGGTCGGGACCGGTGGATTCTTGCTTGGTTGACCTTTGGTCTCTGAGATTCATTCCTCAGGAGGCAAAATTGACACTTCGGGAGGGTGGATCGAGATGGTAGGAGCACCTTCCATTTCAGGTAAGATTTGCTCGATTTGTTGCTTCACTTCCTCATTTAGAGGCGCCCAGACCCCGGCCCGACCGCTGTGCCAGATTACGGCCGCGCTGTCGCAGAATATCGGTCCTGGGGGCAAGGACCCGGTTTTCCCCAGGGCAGCGGTCAGATCGCCCGTCGCAATTTCGGCTTGCCGAAGAGCTTGTTGCCAGCCGGGCAACCGTATGGGGGTCACGAGGTGCAAGATCAGCACAATGCCCGTTAAGACGAGACTGCGCCGATAGGTTGGCCATTGCAACGTGATCGTTTTGAACTGTTGTTGCAGCCAGAGTCCCATTTCCAAGGTCACGACAGGCAAGATAACAACGAGGTGACGCAGTGAGTGAGAGAAAAACATGTACTGCACCATTACCAAAATCAGTGACAGCAAAACCAGGACGGGGGGGGACCGCCAAGTAAGTCGGTGTCGACCGCTTCGCCACCATGAGTTGAAACCCACCAGAGCACACAAAATCCAGAATGACCAAGGCAACCAGCGCCCGAGGTCGGTTAAGAAGAAGCGCAGCCCACTGCGTGCTTTGGCCAGGATCATGCCAAAGTCTCTGGACGCACTGTCTCGGAACTCTTCTGGTGATAGTGAGCGATATATGGAGTAGCCAGGCCAAGTTGGAGTTTCTTTCAGGTGTTCAGCGTAAACTTGGAGGGTGAAGAACGGTTGACCGGTCAAACGCATATTGCGAATGGCCCAGGGGGCGACAACCAATAGCCAGACGAGGATTGCTAGCAATATGTTCCGGAGTTGGGCACGCCGTCGGGAGGTGAGCCACCACAACAACGGCAACCAGAAAAGATCCAAGCGTAACAGAATGACCGCGGCGGCAAGCCCGCCATCACCAGCGGCTCGGCCAGCCGAAACTGGTATCGGAACGGGATGGACCAGTTCGGATCGCCAGCGGCACCAGATGATGGTGACCAACAGAGCCACAGCGATTTCGTGCTGCCCCCAGATCGTCGCGATGGCCAATAGCGGATTCAAAAGCAGCATCAGTAACCACGCGGGAACAATTTCCTCGCCGCCGGCTTTCAGAGCACATCGTACACCGGTGGCAGCCACCAGAAGCAGGAGCAGTACTTCGAAAATGTACACCGCACCGAGAACTGCGTGCGGTTCGCCGCGTCCCAGCCAAGTTGGAAAAAGCATCAGCAAAGGATATCCGGGCTGGCGGTGGATGAGAGGTTGGGGGATTTGAGCAGCGAAAGGGAAGGTCAGAGAGAGAGGGTAGACGATGTCTGTAACGAATCCTTCACCAGCGGCAAGATGGCGCGCAACGGAAAGGTGAGTAAATAAATCACTGTTGGTGAGGTGAGGAAGGGGGGGGTGAAACAGGGGCCAGGCAAGCGCGAAGAGTGCGACAGTGAGCAACAGGAATTTGGCATTGTGCCCCATTAGACCTCAATTCCCACGGCTACCTGGCTTGACTGCATCGCTTCCCTCCTTGCAAAGGGGGCAATTCGCAGGGTCGTATGTTGCGACCTCCACTTTGGACAAAGAGACAAGATTCTCGGGTAGGTCGGCCGTGCCGCCCGTACGATCGATCAACGCGGCCAGGCCAGCGACAATACCGCCAAGCCCAGTCACCACGGTCACCACTTCCTGCAACGAGGTTCCACGGGTCACGACGTCTTCGACGATCAAGGTTTTCTCACCCTTCTCGATGGTGAAGCCGCGGCGCAGTGTCATCTCGCTCCCCACCCTTTCGGTGAAGGCGAAACGCCGGCCCAGAGCCCGTGCCACCTCATGCCCGATCAAGATTCCCCCCAGGGCTGGCGAGACAACCAGATCGATGTGGAGGGAATCGAACTGCCCCGCCAACCTTTGACCAAGCTCACGTGCCAGGTCCGGAAATTGTAGCAGGAGGGCGCACTGAAAATAAGTATCGCTGTGCAAGCCGCTGCTGAGCAGGAAATGACCGCGCTGCAAGGCCCCCAGCTCGGTCATCAGGTCCAAAAGTTCGCTCTCTTCCATCGCTTCACTTTCTCCTTGCTGTCCGAATGTACAGGTCGGCTTCCCTGTCAGTCCGGAAGTTCGCGGCTGATATCCAGGAGAGCAGTCGCCGGATCAGCTGCTCGAGTGATGGGGCGACCGATCACCAGGAAGTCAGCGCCAGCGGCGGCGGCAGCGGCAGGCGTGGCTATCCGGCGCTGGTCATCCGTTGCTGCTGAAGCGGAACGGATCCAGGGAGTTACGACCAGCGGTTCGGCACCGATA
>Ga0209536_100016349_pt1 | contig 10555 bp, 14 predicted proteins | sample DeeMarSeWOR28_12_FD_187461 | JGI IMG/M metagenome (GOLD analysis project Ga0209536, IMG submission 187461) | Marine sediment microbial communities from White Oak River estuary, North Carolina - WOR-2-8_12 (SPAdes) (version 2) | ecosystem: Environmental > Aquatic > Marine > Intertidal zone >...
ACCCAGTCCGACAACCACCACCCGACTTGCTGGGAGCTTACCCAGGCTATGGATAATAGTAACTTCATTAAGTTTACCCGTAATTAAACCTCTTTTTAGAAAACCTTCAGGCAAATTCAAGGTATATTTTAACAAGTTATACCCTTTACCTGAATCCAATGCTAATTTTATTATTTGAGAAAATAAATGGTACGCTCCTATGAATCTTGGTGTTGCCCACAAGGAGCTGTTTGTTTCAAGGTATTTTTTTGCTGCAAGCTCTGCAGATTCTTGATTTTTAAAAACCATTTCATCATTGAATATGATAAGGCTGTTAAGAATTTGATTGTGCTCTTCAAAAGACATGACCTTTTCCGCAGGGAAGCCCCGAAAGGCGGTTGCCAGCTCGGCATCTGTGCTGGTATCGATGAAGATGTGTTTGTCGGCACCTTCGATGTACCAGCAGTAAGCGGGCGACATGAACTTTTCACCGTAGCGGTAGCGGTAAAGAAGGATTCCCATGTCAATTTCCATCTTCGTCAGCAGAAGCGGCCTGATGCGGTAGGTTTTCATCTTTATTCAGCTCCTTTCTTATTTATGCAGCCTGTCTGCAAGGCTTATCCACGATTTCTTGCCTATTATACAATATTCGGATTAGAATTATCTGAAAGGTTTTAACCTGAAGCAACATCATTGATTTTAACTGAAGGGGGCAACATGGTCTGGGAGAAAGCGGACAGTAACCTGATAAAGTTGCTAGAGAAATCACTGGTGGAGTATGATTGCGACCGGAAGTTCATGTTTGGCTCGCCGACCTTTTTTATCAACAATAACATGTTCGCTGGTGTTCATCAGCGCACCATCATACTTCGCCTTTCGGAATCAGATCGTAATGAAATCCTGGCCAAACATGCTCAGGCGAAGCAGTTTGAACCGATGCCCGGCCGGTTTATGAAAGAGTATATCGCTTTGCCTGAAGCGCTGGCTAAGAATGAGTCTTTGCTCCGGGAGTGGTTGGGGCGTGCTTATAAATACGCTCGCTCGCTGCCGCCAAAGGAGCCGAAGCGCCGTGCCAGAAGAAAATTATAGGAGGGAAGAATGGTCAAATCTGTACAGCATTTTGGTCTAACGGTGAGCAATCTGGACGAAGCCCGTCATTTCTTTCACGACCTCTTGGGGCTGGAGGCAACGGAAGTGCGCGAGACCAGCGGGGAACGTCCGGAGACAATCCTGGGCATACCTGGTGCCTCACTGCGCCTCTGTCTGTTCAGGCTCCCTGATGGCAACAACCTTGAGGTGATTGAATACCTCAATCCCAGAGGGACTAAACTGGACCTGAGAACATGCAATCCCGGCGTGCCCCACATCGCTTTTATCGTGGACGATATTCAAAAAATGTATGATGAACTCGGTTCCCGGGGGGTGAAGTTCGTCAATCCGCCGTACTGGGGCGGCGAGAGCGTGGCCGGTGCGGGCTGGGGAGTTTGCTTTCTCCGGGGGCCCGACGGCATCTCAATCGAGTTCATGCAGCCGCCGAAGGGCAAATAGCTCATCGGGGATAGAAGGAGGCAGAATGGCATTAGAAGAACTGGAAAAGAGGGTTCAGGCTCTGGAGGATTTGGAGGAGATTAAGAAGCTTAAGGTCAGGTATGCCCGGCATATTGATGATGGCTTCAATGTTGAAGAGCTGGGCAAGCTGTTCACGGAAGACGCTGTCTGGGGCGGGGAAGCGTGGGGGATGATTCGGGGGAGAAAGGCAATTATGGAATACTTTGCCGGAATGCCGAAACACATGGTGTTCTCCTGTCACCGTATCGTTGCGCCTGATATCACCGTTGAGGGCAACAGGGCACACGGGACCTGGTATGGCATGAACACGGGCATATTAAGCAACGGTCAGGGCTTCTTTTCAAGTTGTATGTATTTCGATGAATATGAAAAGATAGATGGCCGGTGGTTTATGAGCAAGGTAAAACTACACCATTTTTACCGTTCGCCTTATGAAGGAGGCTGGGCCAAAGAGAGGAACATGTCGCTCAAGGTCGAAGATTAGACGCGGAAGATACCGTTAGAAGAATCTGGAAAGGCGGTTTATTTACAGATGGAGAAGAAAGAGCCTTACGCTACTCAGGAAGAATATAATAAAAGCGTCGTCCGATATCGCAATACTCCGGTAATGAAGCTTGCCGAGGGGGCTAGAAACCACATCGTGTCTTCGAAGAGGATGACGGTCAGTTTCGTAACTCTTGAGCCCAATATACGTATTACTCCTCACCGCCACGAGCCGGAACAGATGGTGATAGTTAATGACGGGGCGTGCGATTTCATTGTCGATGGGAAACTATACCACCTTGAGGAAGGCGATGTGCTCATCATACCTTCCAATGTTGAACATGGCAACTACAGTTCTGAAAGAGGTTTGCGGATGATAGAGGTCTTTTCTCCGCCCCGGCAGGACATGATAGCCAAACTGGAACAGCTGAAGAAGGGTCTAAAAGCGTAGCTGTAAGTGAAAAGGTTTGACTAAATTTAAAGGAGGCATTTTTGGATATTGAGCAGGTAGCAGAGCGATTGGTTAACGGGCGGGTAATTGACCTGAGCCTGAAGATGAACCCGGGAAGCACTGAAGGCCCGTCGGCTAAACCCAGCCGGCGTTACGAGATTAAGAAATTTGAGTACGAACCGTGGAAGATATGGTCTGGGCCGGGGGAGACCATGCACTACGTTGAGATGGAGAGTCACGTATCCACGCATGTGGAAGCTCCTTCTCACTACATCCCGGCGCGGCACGGCAGAAGCGCCCCGGACCTGAGTGAGTTGCCGCTGACTACCTTCTTCGGCAGCGCTGTTCTGATTGACTGCTCGGAGCTGGGTCCCCGAACCCCCATCGGCGCCGAAATTTTAGGCAAATTCCCTATCCAGGAAGGCGATATTATCGTGGTGGGGAAAGGCCGGCACATCGGGCCAGATGGCGATGATAGAAGTGTCCTGACAAAAGAAGGGGCGGAATATCTTCTATCAAATAAGGTGAAGCTCATCGCTTTTGACGACACGGTTATTCCGGAGAATACTCAGGTTATGAGAGACCTGAGCACCATGTTCACCCATGAGACGATGTTGTCAAATAACATTCCGATTATAGAGCGACTTACCAATCTGGAAGAGTTGACCAAAACCAGATTTTTGTTCTTTGCCATTCCTCCGAAAATGGGTGGCGTTGACTCTTTCCCCATACGAGCGATGGCAATCGAGTGACAAAAAAGAAAGGGGGAGCGATATCGCTCCCCCTTTTCGTAAAAGTTGAGTTAAAAACAGTGAATTGGAGGCGGGCTTTTACGACTCCAACAGCGCCGCAATATTTTGCCCGCTCAGCATCAGGTTCAGGACGGCGGCTATCAAACCGCTGATTTGCCCCCTGACGCTCACTTTGACTTTAATAAGGACTTGTCCAGTTCTGTTAGATTGTAATCCCTCTTTCTCTCCTTGCGTTTCTGGGAGCCGGTAGGGTAGGCATGTATTGTCCGTCCGCGGAAGCCACATTGCAGACATACCTCTGAATCCTCAAAAGCCCTGTCGACAATTATGTCTCCTCGGCATCGGGGACAGGCTCCCATTCTTATGAATGACCGGCTCATGATGACACCTCCTCGCTGACATTATTTGCGCGGTTAGCTGTCAGGCCCTTTTACCTCCATTGTTGGCCATATCCTTGCTGCCAAAAGCCCTTTCTATATCCTCTGTCTTGAGCAGGACTTTGTAACCACGATTAACCTGGTATTGCTTTAGCAACCCCGCCTTAATCCAGTTGCGTATCGTGTTGGGATGGACGCGTACTAACTCTGCTGCTTGCTTAATGGTTATGTAGGCCAAATCTGAACCTTTGTTACAAAATATAATCTATTAGTATTAAATAGCATATATTATAATAAAATATAATATATTGTCAAGTATTGTTTAATACTATCTTGCGAATTATGCAAAATAGGCTAAGATTTGCTTGGTAGAGGGCGTTCGTCTGGTGGCGCAAAATAAGAAAGACATAGACGCTGGAATCTATATCTCCAATAGATTGTTGAAATCGGGGTTTAATCTGATAAAATTAATCAACCAAATTAACCTGAAGGAGGAAGCAATGAAGATAAAAGCGATAAAAACTTTCCCTTATGATGGCGTATGGCGAGATTTAATATTCATTAAAGTGGAGACTGATGAAGGGATTTACGGCTGGGGAGAAGCCGGCACTATGGGTCGTGAGAGAGCCAATGAGGCCACAATCCATGAAATTGAGCATTATTTAATTGGCAAAGACCCCGGTCAAATTGAGCTTCACTGGAATACTCTCTATAGAGACAGCTATTGGCGACCTGACTATACATTGCTCAATGCTTTAGCCGGGGTGGAAATGGCTCTATGGGATATTCTTGGCAAAAGTCTTGACGTTCCGGTATATAAGTTGCTGGGTGGAGAGTTCCATTCCAGGATTCCGGTATATAACAATGCGTGGTATTTTTCGCCCACATCACTCGCTAAAACTCTGGAAGACTATGGAAAGCTGGCACAGAAGGCGGTGGCCCAGGGCTTCAAACACCTGAAGTGGGACCCGTGGTGGGACCCGGGCACCGATTATTTTATCGGCAAGAAAGATATGCGCTGGGCAACAGAATGCGTGAAGATAGTGAGAGAAGCTGTAGGCAGCGACATAGAATTGCTGATTGAAATGCACGGCAGGTTCAGTCCAGAAGATGCAATTCAGGCGGCCCGGGAATTAGAGGAGTACAACCCGTATTTTATTGAAGAACCTATATGCCCTGATTGCAGTGTTAATGCACTGGCAAGAGTTCGAAATTCAACTCGGATTCCGGTGGCGGCTGGGGAGCGGGTTTTAACACGCTGGGGATTCTGGGAAGTTTTTGAAAAGCAGGCGGTGGCGATCGCTCAGCCAGATATTGTCCACTGTGGCGGTATCTCAGAAATGAAGAAAATCGCAGCCATGGCTCAGGTTTCTTATGTTGGCTTTGCCCCTCATATCTCAGAAGGACCGGTCGAGGTAGCTTCACTTGTCCATATCGATGCTTCTACCCCGAACTTCCTCATACAAGAATTCTTCTATCCAGATATGCCTCTCTATGAAACGATAATGAAAGACCCGTTCCCTGTGCCTAAGGATGGGTTCATTGAGTTGCCCACCAAGCCCGGCCTGGGTGTTGAACTTGACGAAAAGGCTTTAACCGGAAAGCCATTCAAATACAGGCCTGGATTGGTGCTGGGTGGCCTGTGGGGAGAAGGACTCAGAACGTTTGCTCAGAGGTGATGTAAAGCTATTTCTCTGTGGCAACCAGCTTTATTTCGAACAAGCAGGGCCATAGCTTGCCGGTTACCAGTAGCCTGTCATTCGCAGCATCATAGGCGATGCCGTTCAAGACATCGACAGGTTCGCTGTAGCTTTGCGACGACAGGAGCCCTGAAAGGTCCACCCACCCGCTGACCTGGCCACTCTGCGGATTTATTATGGCTATGTAGTCCGTTTGCCATATATTGGCATATATTTGGCCGTTGATATATTCCAGTTCATTGAGTTTATCTACAGGGGTACCATTTTTTAAGACCTCGATATGGCCGACTGTGCTAAAATTTTCTGGGTTCAGAAAATACAGGGTAGAAGTGCCATCGCTCATTATCAGGCGTTCTCCGTCATGCGTAAGCCCCCACCCCTCTGTGTCATAATAAAAGTCACGCAACAACTTGAAACTGCTGCTGTCATAGACGAAGCCCGTGCCGGATTTCCAAGTTAGCTGGATAATGATATCCTGAAAAACGGTGATTCCTTCACCAAAATACTGTGCCGGTAGTTCATAGTTTTGCAATACCTTGCCGGTTTCCAGGTATAATTTGCGCAACGATGATTTACCGTACAGGCCGGTACCTTCATACAGAACGTCATTTTGAACCACCAATCCCTGTGTGAAAGCTTCCTTGTCATGGGGATAGGTATCGACTATTTTGTAAGAGTAGACTGTGACTGGCTGTGGTTTTGCGCTATGCTCTGGATACTTACCGTTATCGTTTTCCGGTATACCTGAGCAAGCGCTGATGGCTGATACTGCCAGTAGTAAAACGAGTATGATGTAAGATTTGCCGTGAAGCATAACTCAAAACCTGATGTGTTGTTCGTTCCGTTCCGGTCACTACTATATTAGCATTTCTTAATAGCAGTGCGTCAGTTCGCGCAATGAAAACAAGGGAAGCGTTAATGCTTCTTTTAGTATTGATTTTGAATTCAATAAGGGTTGGCAATGGAAAATTGACAGTTCGAATAACGGGTGTCAGAATGTTGGCTATGCAAATACTGAATGGCATTCTAAGAGGAATGTAAGAACTCCTATTTGTTAGCTTGTTAGCGGGATTTGACAGTTCGAAGGGGATGTTGGTAAACCACGGTATAGTGATACTATGACGAGTGCATTAGTTATCTCGACAATCTTAATTAGCCTGGCCTTAATTTTCTATTCCATCGGAGTCTGGAGCGAAAGAATAGTTGGAAGATTGAAAGCATGGCACTTGGCGTTCTTCTGGAGCGGGCTGTTTTTTGATAGCGCGGGGACGGGTATTATGATGGAGATGGCCGGCGGAATTGGGTTTGACATTCACAGCTTGACAGGGGTGGTCGCGATTTTGTTAATGTTTATTCACGCAGTCTGGGCGACTGCTGTTCTCGTGCTCAGGGATGAGAGGGCGGTCAACAACTTTCACCATTTCAGTGTTTTCGTATGGACTATCTGGTTGGTCCCATATTTCACTGGCTTTTTCGTTTCCATGAGATGACCATTCCGTTTGGCCTTTTTATTGGATATTAAGTATAATTACCGCAAACTTTTATTGGATTATTAGTAATGAAAAAAACTATTCTCAAATGGGAATTATCTGGCATTATTCTGGTATTTCTTCTTGGAGCTTTGCTGCACTTTGTTTTCGAATGGTCTGGTGAATCAAGGTTTGTTGGAGCAATAGCGTCAGTTAATGAAAGCGTATGGGAACACTTCAAGTTGGGTTTCTGGCCTATGTGTATTTATGCCGCACTCGAGTACAGATTCATACGTGCGAGTAGCAGCAATTTCTTAACTGCTAAGGCAGTAGCTGTTTATTTTATTCCAATTATCACCGCACTTATTTTTTACGCATACACGGCTGCTATAGGAGAAGAAATTCTTATAATAGATATCTTGATTTTTGCAGTAGCTATAACTGCAGGACAGCTGGTTAGCTATAAAATAATAACCGCGGCGAGACTGCCAGGATATGCGGCTATAATAGCCGCAGTTTTTATCGTTATATTGGCGCTTATTCTAATACTGTTCACTTTCTACCCGCCACACCTGCCCATATTCCTGGATGCAAACACCGGGACGTATGGTATTCCGAGATAGCCTATTGTAAAGTAAAAAGGGAAGCATCTCCGCTTCCCTTGATAACCTTGGTAGCGGGGGTTGGATTCGAACCAACGACCTCCGGGTTATGAGCCCGACGAGCTACCACTGCTCTACCCCGCGCCATTTGACATTACCAGTATAATCTCTGTTAGAATTAAGTGTCAAGAAATCCCGCTGGGCAGCGACTTAGCTACGTGTGTTTTTTCTCGCCTGACTTAAAATTTAAGTATTTTGAGCATTGACCAAATAAGGGAAATGGTTTACACTAATGGCATGAAATACTTCGGCAATGCTGTGGCTGAAGCTAATAACATTCAATTATCACTCATGATTTCTGAGGTAAATAATCGGCTGGCACGGCGTGCCGGCGCTGAATAACACCCGGTAGGTCGTTCTGCCCACCATTGATTTCTTAATTGCTAAACAGATAGTACGGCTGCTGACATCTGTTTCAAGCTGATTTTAAATATAACTGATAACCTAGCTCAAAGGTGAGAGCAGGGAGGGGAAAATGACAACCAATTATAGCATACTTCGGGCCCGACTGGAGGCGGAGCGGAAGCGTTTGACGGAGGAACTGGAACAGCTTCAGGCTAGCGCCAGCTCTTCTGATGAGCGACGTGAAGGCAGCCCGTTTGGCAAGCGCGAGGAAGAGGCAACGGAGGCACTTGAGCTGGAGAAACGGGTGGTCCTGGAGAGAAGGGTAAAAGAACAAATAGTCGGCGTGGAGCACGCTTTACATAAATTTGAAGAAGGCACTTATGGCTTATGCGATAGCTGCGGTCAGCCTATAGACCCGGAGAGGCTGGAAGCAATTCCCGAGGCAAGTTTATGCATTAAATGTAAGGCTCTGCAGGCAAAGAATGCGAAAGGAAAAGCGCCCGCCGGCTAGGTGGCGTTACCTGATATTTTTTCTCGTCGCGCTATTGGTTATAGTTGCTGACCAGCTCAGCAAGGCATGGATAAGGTCGAGTTTGCCTGAAGGGCACACGATGCTCAGTCTGGGCTTTTTTCGCATCACCCACGTTCACAATACCGGTGCCGCCTTTGGTATTTTCCCGGATTATTCTTTGGTGCTCGCCGTTTTTGCCCTGATTGCCGGTGCGGTGATTCTGTTTTTTGTCTTTTATGGCTATCGTTATTATCCATGGCTGGGGAGCACGGCCATAACGCTGGTTATGGGGCTGATGCTCGGTGGCACGGTGGGCAACTTGGTCGACCGCTTTCGCTTTGGCTACGTCACCGATTTCATTGATTTTGGCTACTGGCCGGCGTTTAATATTGCGGACTCCGCTGTTACCGTTGGCGTCATTATTTTCGCACTGCTTTTGCTGCGACATGCTCGAATCGAAGCACGATAGCCCGGACAAAAAATACCACCTGGTGGCCAGTATCGCTGGTGTCAGGCTAGACAGGTTTATCGCCGAGAATTGTCCGGAGCTGACCCGCACCCACGCTCAAAAACTGATTGTCGAGGGTTTTATTACTGTAAACGGAAGGGGAGCTAAACCGAGCCTGAGGCTTGATTCCGGCGATGAGGTGGACATCGTCATTCCTCCAGCACCGCCCGGCTCACTGGCGGCGGAGCCAATTCCCCTGCATATCGTGTATGAAGACGAGGACCTTGTTGTTGTGGACAAGCCTCCCGGGCTGACGGTACACCCGGCCCCGGGCCACCCCGGGCATACCTTGGTCAACGCGCTTCTCGCCCGCGTTCCCCATCTGAGCCAGATGGGTGGTTCCCTCAGGCCGGGCATCGTGCACCGGCTGGATAAAGACACTTCAGGCCTGATGCTCGTGGCCAAAAACAGTCCGGCGCAGCTCACCCTGATTGAGCAGTTCAAAGCGCGTTCCGTGACCAAAGCCTATCTGGTGCTGGTGAAGGGAAAGCTTACTCCGGAGAAGGGTATTATCGATGCCGCCATCGGGCGCGATGCGAGCAACCGCAAGCGCATGGCAGTGGTAAGCAGGGGTCGGCCGGCGCGCACGCAGTATCAGGTGATTAGATATATAAAAGATTATACGCTGCTGGAGATAACGCCGGAGACGGGGCGCACCCACCAGATACGGGTACATCTGGCGGCCATCGGCTATCCGGTGGTCGGCGATTCAGTCTACGGAGTGAAATCGCCGCATCTTTCTCGGCAGTTCCTACACGCCTGCCGCCTTGGCTTTAAGTTACCCTCAAACGGGGAATACGTGGAGTTCAAGTCTGAGCTGCCGGAGGATTTGGAAAGGGCGCTGGCAGGAATAAGCTAGAATGAGTCAAGGTGGGAGTGGTAGAATAAAGGGAGGTGTGCCATGCCTGTGAAACCAACAGTAATCAAATTTTTCGCTCCAGTTATTGATACCACAATTAATGCCTTGATGGATGCAATTGACCAGAAAATGAAGCAAGGTATTAATCAATTTATTATACTTGTTTCATCCCCTGGTGGTTCCGTTTTACACGGGTTGTCTGCCTACAATTATTTAAAGGGTTTGCCTGTGAGTATAACAACACATAACTTTGGAAGTGTCGATTCGATTGGGGTCATCTTGTTCTGTGGTGGCAGTAAGAGGCTATCAGTGCCTCAAGCCAGATTTTTGCTTCACGGTGTTAGTGCTGGTTTCCAAAATGAGCGTTTAGAAGAGAAACAACTTGAAGAAAGATTGAAAGGTTTAAAAATTGATTTGGAGAATATTGCCAAAGTGATAGCTGCGAACACTGGTAAAAATGTGGAAGAGGTTACGGATGCTATGCTGGAAAGAACGACACTAAATCCTGAGGAAGCTAAAGCATGGGGTTTAGTTCATGAAATTAAAGTCGAACTATTTGAGTCAGGAGCAGAGGTTATATCAATACAATATCAGCAGCCTGCAACAGCTAAAGCTTCGGGGGGCGTGATAAGTGAGCAAGGCCGTTAGAGTCCGCTTTGCCCCCAGCCCCACCGGCTTCCCCCACGTGGGGAATATCCGTACGGCGCTGTTTAACTGGCTCTACGCCCGCCACACCGGCGGCACGTTCATTGTCCGAATTGAGGACACGGACATCGCCCGCAAGGTGAAGGGGGCACTGGAAGGAATCCTTGGTGGCCTGCGCTGGCTGGGCCTTGATTGGGACGAGGGACCTGAGGTGGGAGGCAAATATGGCCCGTATTTCCAGTCGC
>Ga0209536_100016350_pt1 | contig 10555 bp, 8 predicted proteins | sample DeeMarSeWOR28_12_FD_187461 | JGI IMG/M metagenome (GOLD analysis project Ga0209536, IMG submission 187461) | Marine sediment microbial communities from White Oak River estuary, North Carolina - WOR-2-8_12 (SPAdes) (version 2) | ecosystem: Environmental > Aquatic > Marine > Intertidal zone >...
TTTAGGATTATTTGCACCAGCTATTAACGACGTTATTGCACCACCACACAAACCATATAGCATGACGGTTTTTACCTTGGCGAGATTCATGAACTCTTCAATTGCCCGATTGGTATCTTCTAGCCAAATACCTTCAAGTATAGCTTTATACAGTTCCGTAATCGGCGAACCCTCATATATATCTTTCCAATAACCCTGACTTTCCCCAGTACCGCGCGGATCAAAACGAAAAACCGGAAATCCCTTGCTAACAAAATATTGTGCCATTTTAATGTACAATCGATTTGGCCCAGCGCGTTCTGTTGGACCAGCATTGATCATTATTATACCGATATCGTTCTTTCGTACGGAGGTAGCCGGTAGGTGTACAGTGCCATATAGACGATATTCGTCGCAAGAAAATGACACCTGTAGGGTTTTATCAGCACACATTATGATATTATCCTTATAATTGGTTTCTTTGAAACCAATCCATAGTTGTATCTAGCAATGCATGCGGAAATTCCCAGTAGAATTTATTTTCGCGCCAGAACGCTGGGTATTTGATGGGAGGTAACCTTTCAGATTCCTGCAGTTGTGAGGAAACTCTCTTGTTGACTATAGACAAAACCTTACCTTGATAACGTTCCAAATCTTTTTTTGGCGTTAGCTCTAATGCTTCCTTATAAAAATCTCTAGCTAGATTATATCCATTAATACTTACTTTCTCTCCATTCATAATATCTAGTTTTAATTGATCCCGGTTTCTTAGCACTTTTTTGTACATAACCATTTGTGTGGTTGTATGAATCCTCAACTGGCTATCAAAATAATGGTCAATATCAAGCACTGGTTCCCAAAGAACTAAAAAATCTACTTTGTGACTTTCTAAGTTTGCCGTTTTTATCGCCAAAGCAGCAGACAATCGGACACCCAGCAACCCTAGTGGACAGCCTTCATTTTGTCGTGTCATATATTCTAAAACTTTGTTTAGATCTTGCATGCGGGTGTAAATAGTAGCACTCTCATAATTGCCTGGACTTTCTCCCTGCCCCATATAGTCAAACCGCAGAACTATAAAACCTTGCTCTGCCAATAATCTTGCAGTATTCACCAAAAGCCTTTGTGACCAATATCTCTCATCACCATCCGGCGCACATATAATAATCATTGCACGAGAAGTTCCCTCACCACGATAGAGCATCCCATACAATTCATAGTTATCTGTGGCGATTGTTACAGGCTCCTCTATACAATTTTGATTTCGATGTATAAACATATGATACTTCTAATATTGTTGTTAATATTCGTTACTAAACTACGATCTCATTTACTGGCTCAATTAGAATAGCCTTTGAATGCAAAACTTGGGTAGTACGCCTTTTTGCCTCTAAATCACTATATACAAAGCTAGCCTGTTCTTTGGTGATATTGAGATAACTTGCCAGTTCCTCCGCCGGAATATTGTGATTGTGAGACCATAGAGCAATATCCATTTGCTGATATGGTAATGCGAAATAAAATTCATCTTGCCCTTGTGGCAGACTGTAGGTATCTGTCGTTGGAATCGCTGAACATATTTCTTCCGGAAGCCCAAGATGCCGTGCTAGGGCATATACTTGAGTCTTATATAAGTGGGCAATAGGTTTTACGTCTGCAGATCCATCACCGTTCTTTACAAAAAATCCCTGATCGTATTCAAGCCTATTAGGAGTACCTACCACAGCGTAATTAAGTCGATCAGCATGGAAATATTCCAGTGTTTTGCGAATGCGCTGTTTATGATTCGTGGCCGCAACTATTTGCAAATATTCCTTTAATGGTAACTTTTTCGTTCTGATCTCTCCTTTGGGTGATTGCACGATCAGTTGAAAATGTTTGTACTGCCCTTCAAGTCCACCGGATATGACGATTTTGTTTTTCCAACCTTCGCCGTAATCTCGGAATACAGACTTAATGGCTTCATCACGCCACTTGTAACAGCCTATTGCCTCAAGCGTCGGCGCAATATCATGTGTCATGTATTCAATGCCAAGGTGTTCCGCTAATAGTTGCCCTCGTGACTTGCTTTTATCAGAAGAATCCCTCTCGGGTAATAACAACCCAAACACTTTCTTCGGCCCTAGTGCTTTAACACAAAGTGTTGCTGATACCGAGCTGTCTATCCCTCCAGAAATGGCCACAACAAAACCGCGCCTTTTAAGATTTTCTCTAAGTATGTTTCGAAGTCTTGTTGATATTTTTTCAACCTCTACGTCTTTATTAAAATCAAGGACATTGTCTGATAATTTGTTCGTATTTGTCATTTTCAACCCTTACCGTTAATTATGTTCCTGTAGCATAAAACGTTGCACCTTTCCCGATGATGTCTTCGGTAGTTCTGATACAAAATCTATAAATTTTGGAATCTTATATTGCGCCAGATTTTTGTGGCAATGCGCCTGTACAATACGCTTTTCCAAACTAGCACCAGGGCTCACCACCAAAACAGCTTTGATTACCTGCCCGAGAATATCGTCAGCAACGCCCACTGCCGCTACTTCTTCAACACCTTCAAGCTCCAGTATTACTTCCTCTATTTCTTTCGGGCTTACCCGATTTGCACCAGTTTTTATCATGTCAGATGATCGACCATCGATAAATATGTAGCCATCGTCGTCAAAGTGTGCCAGATCACCCGTGTGTAACCAGCTATCCTGAATGACTTGCCGAGTTGCATCGCTATCATTCCAGTAACCAAGCATGATATTCTCACCACTCGCCTGGATTTCACCAGTCTCTCCCGTCTTAACTTCCTGGCCTTTCTCATCACAAATACGGATAGTAACGCCAGGAATTGCAACACCAACAGATCCCAGTTTTTCCACCAGCCTGTCCGGAGGAAGATAGGTCAAACGCGCCGTTGCTTCAGTCTGGCCATACATTACAAAAAACTTTACATGCGGCAGTTCACTGGTAAAGCGTTCGACAGACGCTGGCGCCATCGGCCCACCTGCCTGAGTCATATAGCGAACCAGCGATAAATCATAGTCCTTCAGATTGGTCCTGCTTAGTAAAATTGCATAGGTAGAGGGCACTCCTGAAAATCCGGTAACTTTTTCTTCTTCCATTTTTTTTAAAACTTTCTGAGGAAACATCAGGCTGTTTTCCAGCACCAAGCTTCCTCCCACCGCAAGGTGAGTATGCATCACTGAGTTTCCATACGAATAGTGGAATGGCAATATATTTAATATTCGGTCTCTTTCACACAAATCCAGATAGGAAACTATAGATTCAGTATTAGCGACCAGGTTTCTATGGGATAGGGTAACACCCTTTGGTTTACCTGTGGTTCCTGAGGTATAAATGATCGCTGCAGGCTGGCTTGAATCGGATATGTCAGTAATAACATCACTACCTGTAACAACCGGTTGCGTAACTATTCCATTCCAGTTCGTACTTGACAAAGCAAGTGTGCTCTGGTGCTCGCCTATATTGACTATATTAATTTCCTGATTTAACACTTGACTGATTGACTCAAGTTCAGGATGAGTGCTTTGCACAAACAGCCATTTTGCGTCACAATGGTTCAACCAGTTCACTAGGTCCCTGGCTTTAGCTGCGGCATTCAATCCAACCGCTACGCCTCCTGCTGCAAGAACTCCATAGTATGTGGCAATATATTCGGGGCTGTTTTCTACTAATATACCGACTCGATCACCGGCATTAATATTTTGATTCTGCAAATACCTAGAAACATGGCACACATCATTCCACAACTGAGAGTAACTAACTCGCCTGCCCTTGTGGATAATAACTTCTTTGTCGGGAAATTTCTTAACGGATGCCGACAGCAGATTAACAAGTGTTTGTGGCATGAAAATTCCTGCTTAACTTGCTTGTTTGTTTGCGACGAAAGCGACGATATTGTTCACTGAGTCCAGGTTTTCCGGTATCATTTCCTCGTCTTCAACTCGAATACCAAACTCGTCTTCCAGAAAGTGAATGACTTCGAGTATACCAGTTGAATCTATGATACCTTTTTCCAGAAACGAGTCGGAACTTGATAGCGCCGACTGGTCATCGGTAAATAAGTAATTCTCCAGAATATAATCACGTACTATTTGTTCTACTGCCATCTTCTTCTCCAGTTATCAGGCTTTAACATATATAAAATTGTATAAGTTAGAAAGATACCTTTATTGCTCTTTTATCAATTCAGGATTTCGTACCCCGCCGCGGGAACTCCAGAACCCCCTCTGTTTATTTTTGCTAATTCTTTTTTACAATCAAATGCTCGAAATTTTATCAGTACACTTGTTTACTTCAAAGGCAATTTTTCTACTTTTTTCAATATCGTATATATGTATAACACGGGTGAATCTTAATACCATATTGCTGTGGACCAATATGTTACACAATTATTTCACTGCTCATGAATCTTCAATAATTCTCGCTTGTCTATCTTGCCGTTGAGGTTTTGAGGGAGCTCATCAACAAATATTATCTTCCTAGGCACCATGAAACTTTCCAAATGATCGAAGCAGAACCTTTTAATTATCTTTTCGCTGATTTCCGCCGTCGGATCTTTGACGATATATGCATGGATAGCATTCCCCAATAATTCGTCTTCAACGCCTACAATAGCTACCCCCATGACGCCCGGAATCTGTTGTAAGACATTTTCCAGTTCTACCGGACTGACTTTTTCTCCTCGAGTTTTAATGATGTCATCTGTCCTCCCCAAATAATATAAAAAGCCTTCTTCATCCATCCGGAACCTGTCTTGGGTACATAGCACGTGCTCCCCCGGCAGTGGACCCTGTTTTAGCATTTTCTTGGTCTGCTCCGGCAATTTCCAGTATCCTGCCATGATATGTGGTCCCCTGACATACAGTATTCCTTCCTCACCAGCCTTGGCCGGATGACCCTCAGGAGTCATGATATATACCTCTGTCCCCGGTATAGCCTTACCCACGGAATCCGGTTTTTCCTTGATCAAGCTCGGCTCGAGGTAGGATACCCTTTTACATTCTGTCAGTCCGTACATTTTATAAATTTCTGCATTTGGAAATATTTTACGCAAATATGGTATATATTCCTCAGGAAGCGAAGCTGCCGTGTTCGTTACTCGGGTAACTGACGGAAAAATACGTCCTTGCTTTTTAAATGAAGCAATCATCATAGTAAAAACAGTGGGAACACCTGGGAGTACTGTAACTAGCTGTTTCTCAATTTGGTCATAGATTTGTGCAGGGAACGCAAACGAACGCTCCACAATAAGTGTGGCGCCTAGGTTTACTGCCATTAATAGCTGATATAGCCCGTAATCAAAAGCAAGGGGCAGTATAAGCAGAATTCGGTCGGAATCTGAAAGGCGCAAGTATTCAATGAGACTACCAATAGCAAATACCATTGACTGATGAGTTTGCATAACACCTTTGGGCACGCCACTACTTCCAGTAGTGTAAATCAATGATGCCAGATCATTGGGAATAACATTATTCTGTAATGGTCCAACTTCTGCGTTATTTATTTGTTCCTCAAAACTTGCCAGTTTGATGTCATCATTTTTAACGTTGGCACCACCTCGAGAAACTATTATTAACTTTAGATTGCTTGTTATCTTTGAAGGTAAAGTTAGAACTCTTTCTAAATGATAGTCAGTTAACAGTATGCCTGCTTCACAATTGTCCAGAACATAGTCCAGTTTGTCCGCCTTGGTTTGAGGATTTATTACAACAAACACCCCTCCAGCCAGGGTAACTCCATATATCGATACGGCGCAATGCCAGGAATTATCCATATAGATAGCTACACGCCCACCCCGTTCCAGCCCTTTCGCTGTTAACGAAAAAGCCAGTTTTATAGCAGCATTATATAACTGTTGATAAGTATAGGGTTCACCTTCTATGACGAGTGCGACTTTTTCAGGTACGCGCTGCGCGGATGCCACTAAACCATCGGACAGAAGGCGTTGCGGTCGATTATTATATTCTGTCTGATTCATCAACATCTTTGGTAACCGCGTTTTGCAATTTTGCAGAATAATTTTCTATAAAGTGATAATGCCATGCCTGCGTTGACAAAATGCCAACCAGGGCCATATTGTCCTTATACCCGATTGCCCTACCAGATCGGACCTTCTTGATCAGACGTTCGACTTTTGCGGCATCAAAATAGCCATACTCAAGCAACTTCTGCTTGTCTAGCAGCTCATTTACATAACCGGGAATATCTCCACTAAAAAACGCTGGAATATCAGGTGCCCGATAAGGCTGTTTATATCGTTTGATAATCTGGCTGGGTAAATATTTAGAAAATGCTTTCTTCAAAAGGTATTTTTCATTCAATGCCTTCATTTTATACTTCGGGTGTATACTATTGGCAAACTCTATAACCCTGTGATCTAAGAATGGGAACCTGCCTTCTACAGAATTAGCCATTAACATCCGATCTCCCTGCGAACACAACAAATACCCAGCCATTAGTGATTTAGCTTCGACATACTGTGCCTTATTAAATGGATGCCAGTTACTTATCGACGCTGGCAGACTCTTGCCTATTATCTCCATGACATCGTTTCTAAGTTGCTGTTGCACATCTTGAGAAATAAATTCCTTGATTTTCGATGTAGTGTTCCATCGAGGATAGTGCGCAAAGAAAGGCGACTCGGGCTTATCCAATTCAATACCGAAAAAGTTTTTGAGGTAAGCCTGTCCCTTGCTTAGATCAAGGTAAGGATATAGCCTTTTTAATAACAGTGGTCGAAAAGAAGAATCGGCGTTCCGCGCCCAAAATTGTCTTATTTTACCTTCCTTGAAAATATCATAACCACCAAGGACTTCATCAGATCCTTCTCCGGTTAATACAACCTTATAGTTCTTTTCATGTACCAGGCCTGACAATCGTTTCATTGGAACCGGTGCTGTGCGCAGGATCGGTGATTCAGCAAACCATATAGTGTCCAAAAACGATTCTGCAATATGCTTATTTTCACACTGTATGCGGCTATGCTTGGTATTCAAATGCTCTATCAATATGTTTTGATAGGCACCTTCATCATAACCATTTTCTTCAAACCCAATGGAAAAAGTTCTGAGTGGTACGTCACCATAATGATGAATGATAGAAACCAGCACAGATGAATCTAGTCCTCCGGACAAATAGGCCCCAACCGGAACATCAGAGCGCAATCGAATTTTGGTTGCATCAATTAATACATCATGCAATTCATCGGCAAGCTGTTTTTCACTTCCATCTCTGTAACCACCAGCCTGTGGAAATTTCCAGTCCCAATAAATTCGTTTACTGATCTTTCCATGTTGAATGCTAAGCATTTGCCCGGGAGAGACTTCATAAATATCCTTAAATATGGTTTCAGGGCTTACCGGCGACCAGAACGTCATTAGCTGGTCCAGGGCATGGCAATTCAATTTAGGAGAACATCCCCATAGTGGAAGGATTGCCTTAATTTCGGAGGCAAATAAAATGCGCCCATTTTTTTCCGCATAAAATAATGGCAGTATACCTATTCGATCCCGCACTAGAATTAACTTGGACTGGATTCTGTCCCATAATGCAATGGCGAACTGACCATTTAAATGCTGAACGAAATCTTCACCAAACTCTTCATATAAATGTACTATGACTTCAGTGTCAGTATGCGTATAAAAGCTGTGACCTTTCTGAACCAGCGACTCCCGCAATTCGATATAATTAAATATTTCACCATTAAAAACCACCCAAACTGATTGGTCTTCATTATGAATAGGTTGCATGCCACCAGAAAGATCGATAATACTCAAGCGCGCATGACCCAACCCGATATTTTTATCAACATAAGTACCGAAACCATCTGGACCTCGATGATGCAACATTTTCACCATCTTAAGCAGATCCCGTTCTACTATGGCGCTTTCTGTTGTAACATTCAGGACACCTGACAATCCACACATGATGCTATCTACTCCTACGGCAAATTCTTGACGATTAGCGGACCAATCCGGTTGGTAACAAACAACGGCAAGTGCTGCCAGGCCTTGATAGCTAATTGATATTTGGGATTAGACGGAGTAAGTTCAGGCATTTTCCGGCCTTCATTCATCCAGTAATGCCAGTACAACTGTTTGGGCTGGGCGCCCCATTGTTTTTTGAACCTATAAGTTCCGCTATCGATCGTCGAGCGTCCAAAATCAAACGTCTTGTAGCCTCTACCAATGGCGTATTTTAACACTTCCCAATACAACAGCATATTAACACCTATAGCATTAACACTGCGCAACGTGGACGCCCACGGTATTTCCAGCTGCCCCTTGAATCCAATTAAAAACGCTGCGGATACTGGTTCATCCTTGTGATAAACACAAATAATCTGAGCATAATCCGAAAACCGTTTTAATATTTCTGAAAAAAACTTTTTACTATACACGGGAGTACCAAGATCTCTCATATTGTGCGCAAATACCCGATAGAAATCAGCGAGCAACTCAGTAGTGCCGCATTTGACTTCTACGCCTTCACGTAATGGACGGTTGATCTGAGATCTTCTTTTTGCGCCAAGTTTTTTCCACAATATGTCCTGATTATCAGGTAATGACAATATCATGGCTACTTTGTCTGTTCGGACACTTGGATATTCATCCCGCCGCCCCGTGTCACGAAATTCTATATGTTGCGAGTCTAGTTCTTTCGCAATATTAATAGCATTATCAATTAAAGCTTTTTCTATTTTTTCGTTAATTGCAACAGCACCACCATAATTAAAATATGGCATGGATACCATATAGTCGCCAAATAATCTGCTTTTAAGCCTCACGATAGGAAGGATACCTATAATTTCTCCCTGAAGAGATTCGGCCACTAGATAATAACTTGCGTGGCCGAAAATTTGCTTGATCAATTCACACCATTCAGGAAGGTGATATATACTAGCTTTATTACTAGAAACCACATAGTCATAACATCGCCGATACTGCGATTTGTTTGCTACGCGCACATTGAATTGCCTGCTGATTTCCAGTCCCTTGCTGGCAAACTGTGATGGTGCATCTGTCATATTATTCAGCGCCAGTTTGACTTGCAACCTGAGCCTCACCCTGAACCGAAGGTTGATGATTTAACTTGTCCGAAAATCCAAGGTTGGATAATACATCCCTAGCAGTAGAAAACCTGAAGTCATTCAATAATCGACTCAACCGCGTTTCACATTTATCCAAGTTATTGTAATGCCTGAATCGTGATAGCCAATTGGTTTCTATTTTTGGCTGGTCAGGATCCACTTCCCAAGGATGCAGATAAAAAATGAATGGTTTGCCCCTTTTTTGGTTAATGCCTTTTAGCGCTGCACGACTAAATCCATAGGGATAAATACGAAAGTATCCACCACCACCAATTGGCAAACGATAGCCGAAATAGTTCCTAGTCGTAATGGGAAACTCAACCAGTGAATAACCTGATGGCGTCTTTATTTCATGTGGTTCCTCTACTGCATCGGGGATGCCATACCGGTCATGGTGTACAGGAAATATGCTGGAATCATAGGTAAAACCACACTCAGCCAATATATCCAACGCCCATAGTGATTGCTTTGTAATGGAATAGCTAGCTGCACGATATCCCAATACAGGCCCCTGGATAATATCCTCCAGAATACCTTTAGCTCGTAGGGTTTCTTCACGAAATACGTCTGGTGTCTGGTTATAAATCAATTGATGACTATATCCATGGCAGGCGACTTCATGCCCCCGGCTATGAATCTCTCTCACAATTTTTGGATAGCGCTCTGCAACCCAACCAAGCACGAAGAAAGTTGCTCTATAATTGTGCTTGGCAAAAAGATCTAAAAGTTTTTGCGTATTGACTTCCACTCGGGACTCGCACTCATCCCATTTAGTCCGATCGATATTACTAGCAAACGCTGACACTTGAAAATAGTCTTCAACATCCACGGTTAGTGCATTAATAATAAAGTTTGTCATCGATTTTTAGCCACTAAATGTCTTAAGTATGTAACGTTAAAATTCAGCCCGAACACCAATAGTTACTAGATTTCTATCATACTGAAACTCTTCCAGATTAGAACGTCTTTCCAACCACCCATAACTGATTACACCTGTCAGATGACGCCGAATGGCTCGTTCTATGCTCAGATCTGCCCGACTTGTTTTATCGATACGATCAATATTTCTATAATCCTGCAGATACCACTGCGAGTTAATCAATAGACTTGTTCTGATAAGAAAATTCCATCGCCATTCCAATACAGCGCCTAATACTTCTTCTTCCTCGCCGTCTTCCTGATAGGTACGAAAATCATTATACATTCTTAAACTAGTCTCAGTTTTTGGTGTTGCCCCGACAAATTCAAACGTAAAACGTTGTAATAAAATAACCTCTACAATTTGCGAAACTATTTGATTAGGGGAAAGTGATGGATCGTTCTCGTACTCCACCTGTAGCTCGGCAGTGGTTAAAATGTCTTTTAGATATTCGATTTGCCAAGTCGTACGATGAGTTCGGTGACTGAATATCAATGAACCGGTATTGCCAAAATAGCGCTCGCCTATTTTTGCTTCCATTGACGTTCTTACGCTGG
>Ga0209536_100016351_pt1 | contig 10554 bp, 13 predicted proteins | sample DeeMarSeWOR28_12_FD_187461 | JGI IMG/M metagenome (GOLD analysis project Ga0209536, IMG submission 187461) | Marine sediment microbial communities from White Oak River estuary, North Carolina - WOR-2-8_12 (SPAdes) (version 2) | ecosystem: Environmental > Aquatic > Marine > Intertidal zone >...
ACCTTACCTGTCCATGCTGTGATAGTCAACATCTGGGCACGTTACCCTATACAATCTAACAAGCTAGTTCGAAACGAAACTCTCGCTTCCTAGTTCTTGACAACTCTCACCTGGGGACTTACTTAAATAATAGCCGATACTACGTCTTTTCTTAAGAAAGTAAAGGGAATGAAAGGAAAAAGTGTAACATTTACACGCCTGACGGCTCTGACGACTCTACTCCTACTTCTGGCTGCGCCAAGCTGGGCTCGATCAATTCGATGTGGCAACGAATTAGTGCGGGTGGGGGATCCCACCATACAGCTGCTCCAGAGGTGCGGAGAACCGGACCTCAAAGAACTGCTGAACACTGATGGGCTGATAACGGAGAGATGGACTTACAATTGCGGCTCACTGAGGTTTATGCGGATTATCACCTTGAGGGGAGGCGTTATACAGAGAATTGAAGCAGCAGACTATGGAAGCGGTCCCCCTCGGTGCCAGTGATTTTTATCAGAAGGGGAGGAATTATCTCTGTTGCGGGTCAAAAACTTCGCTTGTAAACACTTTTCTCCCAGAACGTTTGGCTCACATGACTTTCTGGTGAGACCACCCCTCTAAGTACTTTCCCTCACTTGCTATTTCGTGGATGATATTATTGATCATGAAAATGGCTAACCCTTTAGAGCCAAACAAGCCAACATCGATCTCAACGTAGGTAAGGGTATCAGTTCGACGCTCGATAAGCACTTTGACTTTGTCATTCTTGCCAGTAACGTAATGGAGTGTGGTTTGATTTGTTGCACTTTCTTCTTTCCGAAGTTCCAGTGAGGTTACCTCTCCAGCGCGGCGGGTCGCCTCAACTACGTCCTCGTACCGGGCTAGCTCAAAGCTTTTTACCCTGCCGCTTTCGTAATGCGAAATTCCAGCTTCGCCAGCGTTCGAGCCAACGGAAACGGACGGGCCAAACAGGCAAGAGCCAAGGCAAGAAGCGCACCCGCAGCCCGCGGTCAAAACCAGCCATATTGCTGCCAGGGATAGCAACCTATTGCAAAAGGTAAGCACCATTTCTGAATTTCCGCGAGGCAATCGTTAACATGCCTGAGGTTGGCACATAAGACCATATAGACGAAGAACTATAGTAGAATTGCTCGTATTTCACAACCACTGACTTGACAGAGACCTGGACCTTCGGTTTCATCGAAGAAATGGTTGAATCTAAAGGGAGTTACAGTATGCGTGAGGGGCACGAATGCGACAACCTTGACAAGGTTCAGCTAGTCTGGTAGAAGGCAATCCCGTTGTCCCTTACGCGAGGTTCGTGCAAAAACCCCTCCATAACCAAGGAGGTGGCCTATGGAAAGAGAGAGAAGACGGTACACCAGAGTGGACGTTGATTGGCCGGCAGTGGTGCAGCATGCCTACGGGGGCATGGGTGTCCGCTTCACCCGGCTTTCCAGTACTGTTCGGTAATATATCCAGGGCTTGGCTGCAGCGCAAAAGAAAGAGGATCAGGCCGGGCAGTCAATGGTGGAGAAAATCAGATGAGACCAACCGTTAAGATTTTGGCTGCTTTTCTCATCACCACCTTACTCTCGGGCTGCATCGTCCTGGGAAAGAATAAGCAATTTCAGCCCTTCGACTCCACGGAGCTTGACAAACTGGTCCCCGGACGGACTAGAGCGGCAGAAGTGACCGAGATATTTGGAGCTCCAAGCGAGGTGGTGGAGCTGGCTAATGGCAATGCTTACGTCTACAAGCGAACTGTCACCAAGGGCACGGTGTGCTGGTTAGTTCTTGTCACCTTTGGAAATGCAGAAAAGCAGCACGACCAACTAGTTTTTTTCTTTGACCTCAATGACACTCTGACCCACTACGGCATCAGCCTCGACGCGGACAAGGCGAAATATGGATTCCCGGGTTAAGATTCTCACAATGTTGTCCCTCATCGTTGCAAGCTTTTTCCTGAGCGGCTGCATAACCTATCAGATTGCTCGGTATGTGGAGGGAGATGAAGTTATCATTCCCAATGATAGGTTAGAGGTTGGCAAGACTACCTTGGGTGAGGCGCTATCCTTACTTGGTGCTCCAGACAGGGTGGGTAAAGCGGGGATGGAGGACCTGCTCGTTTATGAAAGGGCCTTGCTTTACAGAAACCGGATAAAGGTGGGACTTCCCATTCCTCTCAGTAGTGTGATTAGAACAAGCTTCGACGCCTCTGCCTACGGTACCCTGGTCCGCTATGACTCCCTCGCACTTTTTTTCAACTCTGACAGAGTCCTCAAGCACAAGACATTTCAACAAGGCTCCAACCATCCTTACTTTAAAACCCTCTTTTCTTCACACCAATGAGCTCATAGAACCCCGCCTTGCGACTCTATCCTTACTCCCAAATCCCAAGCATTGTAAACTTTAATGCACATTTTTCAATCCCAGATCTTATTGTATTTCTTTGTATACTGTTTAGGTGTTGTTCATTATACGAAATACGCCAGTATATGTAACGTAGCAATATTCTCCTCTTTGCTTGAAAAGCATCTCACAATTCGCCCTCAGTGAGGTCAAAGGGGAATCCAGATAACTACAATGTGGTCATTTGGTGCCTGGTTCCGCGCCTTCCCGGGTCCCGACTCGCGTCCCCAGCAGGTGGACGTGGTCGGGATGACTAGTTGCAGCCCCTCTTTTAGGCGAAAGGAGCCTTGCAGTTATCTTGCAGAGCGAACCCGATACCCGAATACAACATTTGAGTGTGGACGGGAACAATTGCCAGTTAGATATTGAAAATTGAAAAGTGTAAAGATTTTGTTGTGCGGGGCAGCATCGTGCATTGGCACTTTTTTTGCTGCTGGTTGGCGAGGGATAGCAAAGGGGATGGGTTGGTGAAATGAGACTGCTTAACAAATGGAATACTCTTACTGCCAGAGTTGTGGCCTTTTATCAACAGGGCTGGTACAGTATAGCGGAAAAACTGGCAGAGGAAACTCTGGAGTTTGCTGAGAAAGCATTTGGCCCCGATCATCCTAATGTTGCAGAGTCTTTGAATAATTTGGCATTAATCTGCTACTCCCAGGCCAAAGAGGCTGAAGCTGCCATTTTCGAGCAGACCTTGTCTCAGCGCCGAGGTGATGTGCTTTGGACGGAATCTCCAGATGCGCCCCAATACTTAAACAAACTGGTGCTTCTCAATCTCGCCAAACGGAAGTACTCCCAGGCAGAATCCTTCTTTGAACGTGCCTTGGCTATCAAAAAATACGGTCTTGGGCAGAAGCATGCTGAACTATCTCAAATCTTGGGAAATTTGGCGGACTTGCACAAATCTCAGGGAAACTATGATGAGGCGGAATTCTTTATTAAGTCATTGAGAATACAAGGTAATGCCGGATTACATGCTGCTGATCTTCCTGTTGAGAGGGCAAAAAGTAAAGACATCAATGAAATAAGGCATAACAGAGAGTACATGAGGTGTACCGGCCACTTCCCTGCTAAACTGTCCAAGGGGCAGAGAACCTCTTTCATACAGGGGATTACAGAAAATATTAGCCAGGTTGGAACCTTTATCAAAACAAGAGACTGGAAAAACTTCAAACCCGACGACCAAGTCTCAGTGGCAATATCTCTCCCCTCAGTTTTCTCTGAGCAGTTCGCCGCAGTGGAAATGGTGGGACCGGGGATAATAACCAGGGTCGATGAAGAAAATGAAGGTGTGGGCATACAGTTCAGCAGGAGTTTTAAGCAATTCAGAAGGGTAGGAGAAACAGAGGTTGCAGGCAAAATACGGTACAAAAAACTTGCCCACTACCTAAATCTCCTGGAGAAGATGTCATTTGCTGAGTTTTCTGACATGTATCCAAAAGGTTTTTTTCTGGAAAAATTTCGTCTGGATTTTGACCACGATGTGATCTTCCAATTCAGCACAAATGAAATAGATGTTCCAAAGGCGCGAAACCAGCTTCCCCATGACGTCATGATAAAAGATTTTTTAGAAGCCAGGGTTGTCGAGATCAACACGAAAAAGATTGACAGCGATGAAGGGGTGGTAACCATTGGTCGGGCGGCGACTAATGATATCGTCCTGTACAACAAAACTATCTCGAAATCACACGCCTTGCTCTATTTCCCACTTTCAAACACCGGTGCCTGTGTGGTGGATTTAAAATCCACCAACTGTACATTTCTCAACAACACAAGCATAACACCACACGTGACCTACAACCTGTCGGACGGTGATGAAATCTCCTTTGGCCCGCAGACGAAGGTCGTCTATCTTTCCACCGGAACCTTTTATGATTTTGTCCTCTCCCTCAAGCGGTCCAGCAACGGGAGAATGGATTCTTAGTTTTGCGCTGCAATCCTTCTCTTGCCAAGACAACGAGCACAAAGTGATGGAGTGCTGAAATCTCACATAACTTTGTGTTTTTGTAAACCTTGTGGTTTCAAACCCTGGTTCTTTGCCCTTATGTTGGCGCAGGGGAAACTCTTGTTTCGAACCGAATTGACTCACCTCGCACATCTCGCTAGACTGCAAGAGTTGTCACCGGTTGGAAAAAAATCGCCAATGTACTCTCTTTGCGCCAATGAAACCATTTGAATCTGTCGAGGCAGAGCTTCGAGAACGGAATCCTGGCTGGTGGGAAAGAGTCGTCGAGGCCATCCCTGAACTTGCCGAGCTCCATTCTACTCCGCAGCCGTTTCACTACCACGCCGAGGGTGATGTTGCCAGTCACACCAGATTGGCCGTGGAAGCCTGTCCTCCTGGCTGTGATTCCGATCTCCTCTGGGCCTCCCTTCTCCATGACGTGGGCAAACCTTTAACAACAAAGGACGACGGTGTGAAAATAACCGCTCACGGTCACCATGCCGTGGGAGCCGAGATAGCGGCAAGGATACTACAAAAACTTGAAATGAATCCCCAACGGAGGGACCGTATTGTATGGGCGATCCGTCACCACACCTTCCATCTCTCCTGGAACCTGGCAACCCCAGGGCAGGCTACCAGGCGGCACAAACGGTTTATTGCCGACCCCCGGTTTCCCTTTCTCCTGGAACTTCTCAGGGTAGACTCGATTGCATCACGGGGGCACCCCCGGGGGATGGCGGCTTATGAGCTTTACTATAAACTGCGCCAGATGGTGGTAAGGGAGGGGCTGGTCAAGCAGAATGGCAAGGGGTAAAATAGACTAATATTTTTTTTATTGTATGCGCTATCCATAAGGAGACAGTTCAGTGTCGGATGTTGCCTTGGTAAAAGGTGATGAGCGGCGGCAGAATATTCTGAAAGCTCTTGAGCTCATAGAAGATCAGATCACTTTCGGGGAACGTATTGTGGTCAAGCCTAACATGGTGTCGGTAACAAAACCCCTGTCGGGGACCCATGCCAAAGCCCTCGATATAGTGTTGGAATTTATCCGCCAACGCACGGACAAGGAGATTGTGGTGGCTGAAGGCTCTGCCTATGCCGATTCAATGAAAGGGTTTGAGTTATATGGGCTGGCTGAGGTGGCCAAATTTTACGGGGCGAGGTTGGTGGACTTAAATAAAGACAGGTGGGTTGAGGTTAAGGTGGTAGATAGGGATTTGCAGCCTATGACATTGCGCTTTGCCCGAACCGTAGCGGAGAGCGATTGTCGCATCTCCCTAACGCCCATGAAGACCCACGATGCGGTAATTGTTACCTTATCGTTGAAAAACTTGGTTATGGGAAGCCTAATCAGCCAGGGTATTGCAAATCTGGATAAGCTGTCGCACAGACTGAGCCATTGGGTCAGGCCACGGGATGCCCTCTACCCGAGGGGCGTGGGCTGGCTGGTAAAACATATTCTTCGGAGCGACAAGGTATGCATGCACCAGACCTACCCAACCTTGAATTACAACCTTTTCCTCATCGCCAAGACCTATCCCGTTCACTTGGCAATCTTGGACGGTTTTACCGCCATGGAGGGGCCGGGGCCTACGCAAGGAAAACCAGTGGGTCTTCGTCTTGCCGTGGCCTCCACTGATTTCATAGCCGCTGATAGCATCGGCGCCCGTATTATGGGCTTCGACCCTGCTGAAGTGGGCTATCTCCACCACGCCATGGCAGCTGGCTTGGGAGAGGGGGCTCTGGATGGAATACGAATACTGGGTGAGAGATTGGAAGAGTGCATTCGCCCTTTCGAGCCGCACCCCAACTACCTCCGTCAGCGGCAGTGGAAAAGAACAGAGGTGGAGGAGCTACGTGCTTCGCTGGTGAGATAGTGATGCTCCATGGATTTCAACTGTAAGAGATGTGGGAAATGCTGCAAAGAGATAGGGATTCCCTGGTCGGAATTAGATGTTCATCGTGTTGCTGCTTATTTGAATATGGACTTAAATGACTTTCTCGAATCGTACGGTTTTCAGGACAACCACCATTCTGGCGAAATTGAACATATGGACTTTGGCGTAGCGCCCTGTCCCTTTCTCACATACGACAAAGAGAAAGCTGTTTGCAAAATTTATCCCGTACGACCCTGGGTTTGCCAGGGATATCCTGGTCCAGATATTCTGTGCAGAGCAGGACTGAAAAGGGGCTAGCCTGCTTTGTTCACGAAATCGTAACGGCTTTGTGAACAATCCGGGCTGATGGACAAAAAAGGGGGTTCACTTATGCAGGTGCATCTCGGACGGTTGGCTATGGTGGTATTCGTCTGCCTATTCCTCATTTCGTGCACGAAAACTAAGTTGACTCACACTTGGATAGACACTAAATACCGTGGTTCGCAGTTCTCCAATCTTTTGGTTATAGGGGCTGCAGAAGACGAGAACATACGACGCTCCTTTGAAAAGAAACTTGTAGAAAACCTCGAGGCAGCCGGGATTGAGGCGGTGGCAAGTTCGTCGGTGATGTCAAAAGATCAAAAGATAGACAAAGAAACCGCCCTCGCTGTCGCTGAGAAAACAGGAGTTGATGGTGTCCTCTTGACATATTTGGTGGCTGTAAAGGAAAAAGAGGTGACTAGTCCATCTGTTACATACACACCAGTGGACGACTATCGCGGTGGATCTATCCCTGATCTTTCCCCCGCCTACAATGACAGGTCTGAAACGCAGTATTACTCGACGCGGGTAAAGGTTCGATTGGAAACAAATCTTTACGATGCCAAGACGGAGCAGAAGGTGTGGTCCGCCCGATCCAGAACGCTGAACCCAAAATCGGACAGTGCCCTAATGGACTCGGTGATAGACTCCCTGGTTAAAGATCTCAAGAAGAACAAGCTACTCCCTTAAGGCCATACTGGTATAGAGGAGCTTTGTTGGCGTGCTGCAAGGCGCAGTGAGCATCATTGAGTTGCACGGCTAGAAGGAGAGGTAAACCTCCTATGGCCCTCTTTGATAGTAAAAAATCGAAGGAATTCTGGGGCTTAATGGCTGCTTCAGCGGTGTGTTACGGGCTTTCGACTCTCTTGGGAACAGGAGACCTGCACAATCTCTTAGTTGTTGTTTCAGCCGTACTTTTCATCATCGCTATTTACCGGCTCAAGAGGTCTTATTAGGGTGTTTCAAAATTTCACCTTGGGAGCTTGTGCCGCCCCTTTTTCTGCCTCAAAAAGCTCCATGCGCGAAAAGCCTAGCATTGATGCTACGAGATTGGTGGGAAACCTGCGGATGGCTACATTATACTCTTGCACGGCGAGATTATAACGACGTCGCTCAACACTAAGCCTGTTTTCAGTCCCCTCGAGCTGGTCTTGGAGCCGGAGAAAGTTCTGATTTGACTTGAGATCAGGGTACCGCTCCACCACCAAAAGCAACCGGGCGAGGGCACCGTCCAGCCCTGTAGCCGCCTCCTGGGCCTTGGCTATGTTGCCTGCCCTTCGAGCCTCTCCCCATTGGCTCCGTAGGCGAGTGACTTCAGTAAGGATTTCTCGCTCCTGCTTGGTAAAGCCCTTGACCGTCTCCACCAGATTGGGAATGAGATCGAAGCGTCGCTGATACTGGTTTTCCACCTGGGACCAGGCGGTTTTAGCAGCTTCTTGTTTACTCACCAGACTGTTGTATGTACCGATTGACATAAGAAGCCCGATGAGTATTGCACCTCCAACAACAGCCCAGGGAAACCACTTCTTCATTGTCATCCTCCAGTTGCGTATGTCCTGATTAAACCCCGAATTCCGCATTACTATTGCTACTCCGCAAAAACTTCAGAGTCAATGAGTAATGCTAATCTGCGGATTTCTTTTAAGTATCTCTTGAATAGATCGTTTATTTCTTGATGGGGGACCTTGAGAGTTCCAGTTTCAATTTGGAGCAATGTAGCGAAAAGCACTTTGTCCAGATGTAGTTCCTTGCTGAGCAGGGAGACCGTCTCTCTTTTCGTTTCCGGAATCTCTTTGCCCAGGAGGTAGAGCAGTCCCTTGAAAACGAAGATGAAAGTTGGCAGCGAGGCAGAGATCAACTCTTTAAGGACTTTGTGTTTTCCCCTCGTTTCCACATATCTTTCTCGGAGAAGCAAGAGCTTTCCTTTCAGTTCTCTTTCACACTGCATGCGAATAAAGTTTCTTTTGAAGGAAATCCCTTCAAGAACATCCTCACCGGCTATCAATTGGTAGTTTCGTTTGATATTGAGGAACTCAATGGGAAAGGTGTCCAGAGAGGACGCCATATAGTCTTTGGTGAGGAAAAGAGGGGTACTCACCTTTTTCTTACCCCATGTGGCTACGAGTTCATGGGCGAGGTGAAGCCTTTCGATGCCTTCTTCAGAGAGGACAATGAGAAAGTTGAGATCAGATTTGTTGGGGTCATATTCTTTTGTAACACTGCTGCCATAGAGGATCACGGAGACGAGATCGTCACCAAATGCATTCCGGTAGTCTTCAGCCACCAACCTAGCCTTATTCATTAGCTCTGCTGTCATTCCCTCTGTCCTTCTTCGTGCCTTCTACCATCCTCCGCTAGCACCACCACCGCCAAAGCCACCGCCCCCCCCACTGAATCCACCGCCAAAGCCGCCACCGAAGCCACCACCGCTCCCCCAGAACGGACCCCCGATGAACCAGCCCCCACGACTTCTGGAGTCGTGCCGTCGCCGGCGAACGCTGTTCGTTGCTGCAGACAAGAGGAGAAAAAATATAAAAAGTGGCCAAAAGAAGGAGATGAAACTGCGGCCTCGAGCCCCTTTTTTACCGGGACCTGTGCCACGATACTCTCCTTTGGTGGCGGACATGATGGCTGCGACCCCGGCTTCTATCCCCTCAAAAAACCTTCCTTGACGGAATCGGGGTGCAATTACTTGTCGGATGATATCCCCGGCTATGCTGTCTGGGAGGATGCCCTCTAACCCGTAGCCCACCTCGATTCGAATTTTCCGGTCCTCCATGACCATAAGAAGAATTACACCATTGTCACGACCCTTTTGACCGATCTGCCATTTCTCTGCCAGGCGTATGGAGTAGTCCTCGAGGCTATCCCCTGCTAGGGTGGGAATGAGGACAATAGCTATCTGGTTAGTTGTTTGGTTTTCAAACTCGGCCAACCTCCTGTTCAAGGCCTCGATCTGGGTGCTAGTAAGGGTGGAGGTATAATCAGAGACCCAACCTTTCGGCTTTGGTGGGACTTCGAGTGCCTGGGCCGAGATTGCAGCGGCAAGAATCAGTAAGATTGCTATACTGGAGATGACCTTCCTCTGACAAAAAACATGTATGGTGACTAATTTGCCCTGCTGTATCATGGGGTTAGATTTTGCCACAGAACTGCTTGAAAAGCCAGCTGATGTCCACGATGAACAAGCTGCTCAAAAATCCTCTAAGATTGTTATGCTGAGTCTCCTCAGACAGAGAGGAATTTCGTAAGGTGCTGGTTTCATGTGGGCTGAGCTTACTGAGAGAATACCCTTGCGTGGCCTGCCAATGTTTTAGCCTGAAAGTCTACATGAAGAGAGTCTCGCCGTGACTGAGATGAACGAGCCGGTGAGCAATCCCCTCTTTTTCCATCTCTCTCTGGATGTCATGCGGGGGAAAGTGCACGGGCTCATCACCCAAGCGGAAGGTCCCCCAATGTACGATCATTAGCCGGGCGGCGCCGAGTTCTCTGAAAGCCCGCACCGTCTCCCTGGGATTCATGTGGCTTCCTGCCATAAACCAGCGAGGCTCATAGGCACCGAGGTTGATTATTGCCAGGTCTATGGAGTACTCATCGCCGATTTCCCGGAAACGGTCAAAGTAGGCAGTATCTGCAGACACATAGATGGTAGGCCCTGAAGCAGTCTTCAATACATATGATCCCCATAGAGAGGTGTTTGCACCCTCGATGGGGTTGCGCATAGTCCAGTGGTCGCATGGAAGGAGGGTTATTTGCCTTTTACCATCCTCAAAAGTTGAAAACCAGTCCAACTGGGTACGATTGGTCATCTTCAGGTCAGCGAAAACGTCATCATAGCCTAGTGGACTGACAACATGGGTACCGACTCCTAAGGAAGCGAGTGAGCCGGTATCAAGGTGATCGTAGTGACCATGGCTTATTAAGACGTGATCCGGCCGTGGTATTGCCTCTATATCAAAGTCTAGTGGGGTAAAATCCTTAATGAATCGGAAGATTTCGGAAAAGACCGGGTCCACCAGG
>Ga0209536_100016352_pt1 | contig 10553 bp, 9 predicted proteins | sample DeeMarSeWOR28_12_FD_187461 | JGI IMG/M metagenome (GOLD analysis project Ga0209536, IMG submission 187461) | Marine sediment microbial communities from White Oak River estuary, North Carolina - WOR-2-8_12 (SPAdes) (version 2) | ecosystem: Environmental > Aquatic > Marine > Intertidal zone >...
GAACCTGTTGGACAGGGCCATGAGGATGTTGCCCCTTATTCTGGCCTGTATGTTCTCCTCGGTTATGTCGCCGGGAAGACCGTCCAGCCCCTCCTCCAGGTCCTCCAGATATTGCCTGTAGATGTCTGTTATGGGAATTGTGGTTGTCCTTATCCCCAGATTAGCTGCAAGCTGTTCGGCGTCCGCTATGCTCTGGACGGAAGTGAAGGGGGACGGCATGAGAATGCCGTGGACGTTGGACGGGTCCATGGCCTCGCAGGCGATGACAGCTGTCAAAGCGGAATCGATGCCTCCTGAAAGCCCCAGAACGGAAGTACTGAACCCGCACTTTGAGGCGTAGTCCGAGAGACCGGTGGAGAGGGCTTTGAACATGGTTTCCACCGTGTCGTTGATATCATGGGGCTCCGTTGCCATGGATGGGAGGTCCTTCAGGTCGATCACCAGCGTCTGTTCACGAAAATCATCGGCAAGGGCGACGGTGCGGCCCTCGTGGTTCATGGCGAGGCTCCGTCCGTCAAATACAAGGGAGTCGTTGCCTCCGACCTGGTTTACGTACAGGACCGGGGTCTTATAGCGCCTGGCTGTGTTGGCGAGCATCTCCTGCCTCATCAACCCCTTGCCGTGGCTGTAGGGGGATGCGGCGATGTTGATCAGCGGGGTGTAAGGGTTTGCCGAAAGGGCGTCTTCCACGGGATCGAAGTGATACTGTGGCTTTACCCAGTAGGTTTTGTCGTTCCATACGTCCTCACATACCGAAAGGGCTATGGGGTGCCCTTTTACTCGGGCTACCGTCAGGGCTGTGCCGGGCTCGAAATAACGGCTCTCGTCAAAGACATCATAGGTGGGAAGGAGGGCTTTGAAATGGGTTGAAAGTATGCTGCCCTGCCGGAGGAGGATCGCGCAGTTGTGGAGAGGTTTGCCGATGCTGGCGTCATCCCTCGGCACGATGCTTCCTACTAGGATTGTGATGTCGAGTTTTTTGGATTCGAGAAGGAGCCGGTCCAGCCCTCTACCTGCTTCCATGACGAAGGTCCGGTTTTCCAGAAGGTCCAGGGGAGGATACCCCGTAAGACACAGTTCTGGAAAAACAGCGAGGGAGGCTCCCTTTTCCTGCGCCTGGCGGGCCCCGTGGATTATTCGTTTGAGGTTGCCGTCAAAATCGCCGACAGTCGTATTGATCTGATGAAGAGTGACGATCAATGAGTGCACCGCGTCCTGAAAAATTCACTTTTCTATGGAAGGTGCCCTTTACAGGACCACCCAGGAAGGTGCCCTTTACAGGACCACCCACTTCAGACCCGGCATCTTCTGTTATTATGGGGATACTGTCAATAAGGCAGTGAAAAATGGCCGTGGTGAGAGCAGAGTGTAGAGGGAGAACAAAGCCCAATGCCCAAAGCCCAAAGGCCAAAGAACAAGCCAGTGCAGAGTGTAGGGTGTCGAGTGTCGAGTGTGGAGGAGGAGAGGGCTTGAGGTTTGACGTTTGATGTTTTGGGTTTTACGCATCTCGAGTCACAAATCACGAATCACGGTTCTTTCACGTTGGACATTGGACGTTGGACCGGTTTAACCGTTGAACATTGAACGTTGAACGTTGAACTGGTTTTACAGTTGAACATTGAATCCGAGCGAAGCTCCGCCTTGAAACCCGGAACCCGGAACTTCTTTTTGTATCCAATATTGAAAAATGTGTATCTCTATGCTACACATGCGGTCCCCGGTAAGAGGAATCGCCGCGCGATTTTCCTTTGAAACCAACAGTCCCCCACGCGGTTTCCATTGGCACGCTCCTTGCCTATGCATATTCGGATGCTCCGCATGTACGGTGATGTGAGGGAGGTGCTCCGGGGAACTTCCGGGCAGGTATCCCCCGCGGACAGGCTGGCCAGGAAAGCCTGGAATTTTTGTTGGATAGGACCATGAAAGGAATTCGGAGAACAAAGTGAAGAGGATTTACGCAGTAGAAGAGGTCTGTATAGGATGCCACCTCTGTGAAATTTACTGTCAGGTGGAGCATAGCGGATCAAGGAACATCATCAAGACCTTCAAGGATGAAGTGCCTCCGCCTTCCAGGATAACCGTTGAAGAGGAGGGTCCCGTCTCCTTCGCGCTGCAGTGCCGGCACTGTCCTGAGCCCTATTGTGCCTATGCATGCATAGCAGGAGCGATTTATCAGGACGAGCAGACAGGTGAGATTATCCAGGACAGCGATAAGTGCGTCGGTTGCTGGACCTGTGTTCTTTCCTGCACAAAGGGTGCGGTCAGGGCCGACACGCGTGGGCCAAGGAAAGCGGCCAAATGCGATCTTTGCCCGGGCCGGGAAATCCCAGCCTGTGTGGAGATGTGCCCTAACGACGCACTGCGCATTGTTGATGAAGAGTTCTGAGAGTCCCGATGGAACGTTTTTTAAAAAGGGGCGAATGAGGGAAAGAGAATAGGAAATTCTTAATGGCTACCAAAAAAATCAAATACCTGGTGATAGGTAACTCTGCAGGGGGCATCGGATGCGTTGAAGGCATCAGACGTGTTGACCGAAAGGGCAGTATCGCCGTTGTTTCAGACGAAAAATATCACACCTACTCCCGTCCCCTGATCACCCACCTGATTGAAGGAGATGTGGATAGAAGGGGGATGGATTTCAGACCCCGGACCTTTTACAAGGGGCACGGTGTGGAACCGTACCTCGGGTACAGGGCCAGGGATCTTGATACGGACAGGCGGTCAGTGAGGCTGGTTTCCACCAACGGGGGCGATCGCCATACCCTGAGATTCGAGAAGCTGCTCATCGCCACCGGCGGAAAGCCCTTTATACCGCCCATGGAGGGCCTCGACCTGGATGGCGTGACACCCATGATAAATCTGGATCAGAGCGTTGAGGTGAAGAATAAACTCAACCGTGTCCGGCATGCGGTCGTTCTGGGGGCGGGACTCATTGGGACCAAGACTGCACAGGCTCTTTCCCATCAGGTGGAAAAGGTCACAATGGTTGAACTGGCGGACCGCATCCTGTCGCCGGTCACTGATTCGGTTTCATCGAATATGGCCGCTGACGCTTTCAGGCGTAACGGTGTCCAGGTCCTCCTGGGGAATACGGTCACCGAGATCAGGGGGGACAGCAAGGGCCGCGTAAGCGAGGTTCTGCTCAAGGATGGCACCCTGCTTCCCTGTGAACTTTTCGTTGTCGCCATTGGAGTCAGACCCAGGACCGAGATCCTGGAAGGGACGGAAGTCGTTCTTGCGAATATGAAGATCGGCGGCGGGGTCGATGTTGACATCAACATGAGGACGAACCTTGAAGGGATCTACGCCTGCGGCGACTGCGCCCACGCACACGATTTTATCACGGGAGGCATGAGACTGCTCCCCCTCTGGCCCAACGCCTATATCGGTGGCCGTATCGCCGGCATGAACATGGCGGGCTCCACCTATCAGCATCGGTGGGCCACCAACATGAATTCGGTGGATTTTTTCGGGTTCCCGATGGTTTCCGCGGGATTCATGCTCAAACCTGATAAAAAGGGTTTTGAGGAGATCACCAGAAGGGAGAGCGTGCGTTACTCCAAGGTCATCCTCAAAGACGATGTTATCCAGGGGCTCATCATGGCGGGCGATGTCGACAGAGCCGGAATTTATCTGGGTCTCATGAGGGAAAAGGTAAAGACGACCTCCTTCAAGAACGAGCTTCTTACCGATGAATTCGCGGTTGTTCATCTGCCCCTGGAAGTTAAGGAAAAGATTAAAAAGCCGATTATGGAGATAGAGTAATAACGATCTCAAATCTCAAAGCTCAAAGCTGCGATCCGCCTGAGGTATGAGATCTGAAATATGAGATTCAAAAGAATGAGGATCATATGAAGGACTTATCCAAAGCCAACAACCCCTATAATGACGAGAAGGTCATATCCCAGTGCTCCATTTTCGGGATGATGGACACTTCAGGAAAGCTTCACTCCGGCGAGAGGGTGATCACTGCCATAGCCAACATGCACGAGAGGGGCAACGGCCTGGGGGGCGGTTTTGCCATTTATGGCTGTTATCCCGACAGGGCGGATGATTACGCCCTTCAGATCATGTACCACACGAGGGCGAGCCGCACTGAGACAGAAACCTACCTTAAGAAATTTTTCGACATCAGGTTTGCAGAGGAGGTCCCCACCTTCCCCATGAAGGCGATCAGGAACCCGCCGGATGTCTATCGCTATTTCGTCCAGCCCGAGAGGGTGGAGATACACGAAATCATTACCGATGACGACCTCGTGGCCAGAAGGGTATTCAAGATCAACTCCTCCATAAAGGACGCTTATGTGTTCTCTTCCGGTAAGAACATGGGAGTGTTCAAGGGCGTCGGATTCCCCGAGCAGATCGCAGAGTTCTTCGGGCTTAAAGACTACTACGGTTACATCTGGACGGCCCACGGACGGTTTCCAACAAACACCCAGGGGTGGTGGGGAGGCGCACATCCCTTCAGCCTGCTGGACTGGACGGTCGTGCACAACGGTGAAATATCCTCCTATGGCGCCAACCGCCGTTTTCTGGAAATGTACGACTACGTGTGCACCATGCACACAGACACGGAAGTTGTGGCCTATGCGGTCGATCTTCTGGCGAGGAAGCACGGTCTGCCCATCGAGACGGTAATGGATATTTTCTCCCCCCCGGTCTGGGAGCAGATAGACCGTATGGAACCGTCTAGAAAGGAGTATTTCGAGGCGCTGAGAAGGGTTTACGGACCTCTACTGCTCAACGGTCCCTTCGCCATTATTGTTGCCCACCACGGGGAGATGGTGGCCCACACGGACCGCATACGTCTCCGTCCCATGGTGGCGGGGCTCAGCGGTGATATCGTATACACTTCATCGGAGGAATCGTCCATCCGCCTCGTCTCGCCCGAGCTGGACCGGGTATGGATACCTGTAGGCGGGCATCCGGTTATTGCGCGTCTGAAAAGCGTTATCGGGGACGAAATCGTAGTCGGCGGCAAGGCCATCGGCGGAAGCAAGGTCCTGGAGGTTAACTAAAAATGCTCACATCAATGCTTCCCGAGTTCAGGGTTGAGAGGAACGAGGACCGCTGCATACAGTGCCGCGTGTGCGAAAGGCAGTGCTCTTTTGATGTTTACGGATACGACGCCGACCACGATGTCATGATCCACCGCGAGGAGAACTGTGTCGCCTGTCAGCGTTGCGCGGTCTTGTGCCCTACCAATGCGCTGAATATCAGGATCAACGATTACACTTACAAACCCAACGCCAACTGGACACGGGAACACATCCAGGATCTGAAGAAACAGGCGGAGACCGGGGGCGTCCTGCTTACTGGGATGGGCTGCGACAAGCCCCACAAGATCTATTGGGACCACATCCTGATCAACGCATCCCAGGTGACCAACCCGTCCATCGATCCGCTGCGCGAACCCATGGAGCTCAGGACGTTCCTTGGCCGCAGGCCCGACCACCTGGAAATGAAGGACGGGAAATTGCAGACGATCGAGCACCCCAGTGTCGAGCTCTCCACGCCCATCATGTTCGGAGCCATGTCCTACGGGGCCATCTCTTACAACTCCTTTGCCTCCCTCGCCCAGGCGGCCTACGAATACGGGACCTTCTTCAACACGGGGGAGGGCGGTTGGCCCAAGGAATTGAGGAAATACGGCAAGGCAACCATTGTGCAGTGCGCCTCCGGCCGTTTCGGCATCGACCTGGACTACTTTAATGATGCCTCGATGGTGGAGATAAAGATCGGACAGGGCGCCAAGCCCGGCATAGGCGGGCACCTGCCGGGGGAGAAGGTATCGGAGCACATATCCCAGACGAGGATGATCCCGGAGGGTTCGGACGCCATCTCGCCGGCTCCGCACCACGACATCTACTCCATAGAGGACCTCCAGATGCTAATCCACGCGCTGAAAGAGGCCACCGATTATCGCATGCCCGTTTCCGTTAAGATCAGCGCCGTCCACAACGCTCCGGCTATCGCTTCGGGAATGGTGAGGGCAGGGGCGGATGTTATCGTCGTGGACGGTCTCAGGGGTGGTACGGGAGCGGCGCCGAAGATCCTGCGCGACAACGTCGGGATACCCATAGAACTGGCCCTCGCCGCAGTGGACAACCGTCTTCGCGATGAGGGCATACGGAACTGGGCCTCCCTGGTGGTCTCCGGAGGCATCCGAAATTCTGGGGATGTCTTCAAGGCTATCGCGCTGGGGGCCGATGCGGTTTATATCGGGACACCGGCTCTCATGGCTCTGGGGTGCACCGTTTGCCAGAAGTGCTATACGGGAAACTGCGCCTGGGGGATCACGACCCAGAACCCCTACCTGACCAAGAGGGTCAATCCCGAGATAGGAACCAGGAACCTCGTGAATCTGTTGAGAGCGTGGAGCCTCGAAATCAAGGAGCTTCTGGGCTGCGGCGGAATAAATTCCATTGAATCCGTGCGGGGAAACCGTCTGCAGCTCAGGGGCATCGGTCTCGAGCAGTGGGAACTTGACGTGCTGGGAATAAGAGGAGCAGGACAATGAGTGCATCAGAAGCAGCCAGGGCAAAAAAGGAATCGTTTAAGTCCAGGCGGGTAATAAAACTTGACGCAACGGGCACCTACTACAAGGACCTGAACCGTGAGATCCGGGCCCGGGCCCAGGAAGGCTTCCGCCTGTTCGAGGTAAACAACGTTTACGGGCAGCGCTATCTGGGTACCAACCTCTGGGGCATAAAGGACCGTGAGAAGATCCGCATCCGGATCCACGGCACTCCGGGATCGGACATGGGCGCCTTCATGGACGGCCCTACACTGGAAGTGTTCGGCAACGCTCAGGATGCCATCGGAAACACCATGAATTGCGGCCGCATCATCGTCCACGGATCAGCCGGGGACGTGCTGGGTTACGGCATGCGGGGCGGTGAAATCTACGTCCGGGGCAACGTCGGGTACCGGGTAGGCATCCACATGAAGGAATACATGAACAAGGTTCCGACAGTCGTTATCGGCGGGACAATGCAGGATTTCTTCGGGGAGTACATGGCCGGAGGGAGAATCATTGTTCTGAACAAATTCTTTGAGGGCAATCCGCCCATACGGCAGAGTTACTTCATAGGGACAGGCATGCACGGGGGGAGTATTTACGTCCGCGGGGATGTCGAAGCCCACCAGATCGGGGCTGAGGTGGGGATCTCCGAACCGACGGACGAGGAGTGGAAGGTGATCGAGAAATACGTAGCAAAATACTGCGCTGTATTCGGTTTGGAGAAGAGGCAGGTCAAACTCCTCAAGAGGGAGAAGTTCTGGAGGTTGTCCGCCAAAAGTAAAAGGCCCTACGGCAGGATGTATGCTTATTAGGATCCGTGAATGATAAAAGGTGAACAGTGAACAGTGAAGTGTGAACAGGGGGAGCCTTTCGGTTCCCCCGTATTATATCCAGCAGGACAGGCGCATCCCAGCAACTCTCAACCCACATTTCACAATACTCGCTACGTACGCGTTCCACCTTCCGACTTCCAGGTTCCAGGGGGCGCTGGGCCATAACGCCAACCTTGTGCAGAGTGCAGCGTGTGGGGTGTAGAATATAGAGTGTAGAGTGTAGGGTGTCGAGTGTGGAGGAGGAGCGGGCCTGAGGTTTGACGTTTGATGTTTTGGGTTTTCCGCATCGCGCGTCTCGGATCACGAAGCACGGGTCTCCCTTCATCACAGATTACGGATCCTGACCGGCCACTGTTCCCTGTTCACGGGTCACCTATTTTTAATTTTTTCCATTCTCAATCCTTAATCCTCAATCAGTTTTTTCCTTTTCAAGTTTATGACAGAAGTAGCATTTCTGCTTGCCCTCGGGCGGTGTCTCCCCGTCCACTGTGTGGTTCTCTGGCAGGGTCTCAGGGGGATGACACGAAAAACATACAGTGAAATCCTTTTGCCGTTTCGGATGGTTCCCGTCCAGGGGCATTCTTGGCGTGGTGCTTTCCGGCGCCATGAGGAAAAATATGAGGACCGCAGCGCAGACAATGAGGAATATGATGGTCTGGGTTTTTTTGTTCATTGCCTCTCCACTTCATCTTTTCAATATTTTTGCAGTCCGGGGTGAGTCAAGCATATCTTTTCCGGTGAGGAGGGTCAAGGAAGGGGGAAAGATGAGAATCAAGCATTGAATACTTGAGAGTATAGATCCCGGATCCATCTTCCCGATCACTGATTCTATACCAGGCCGGCAGGGATATCTTCCAATGACCGGCAACCGGAAGCTGGCCGCTCAAACCCTGCAGCTCAAAGTTGCCGGACGAAGGTTGTGTGATTAGATTTAATCCAATGCGGACAGGAGGGGAGTTGGGAGGACGCACATGTCAGAGGTAAAGAGAGCAAAGGAAAAGTGGAGCGCGGTTCCCACCATGGAGGGGGCGGGAGTGCGCCTCAAAAGGGTCTTCGGACATACAGAGGTTCCGGAGCTGGACCCGTTTCTTCTTCTGGACGACATCCACTCCGAGAACCCCGAGGATTACAGTGCCGGTTTCCCCTGGCATCCGCACCGCGGAATCGAGACGGTCACCTATGTGCTGCACGGCGACATCGAGCATGGAGACAGCATCGGCAACAGGGGAACCATAGCAGACGGTGATATCCAGTGGATGACCGCCGGCAGCGGCATCGTGCACCAGGAGATGCCCCAGCCCACGCGTGGGGACATGAGAGGATTACAGCTTTGGGTCAACCTCCCCGCTTCCATGAAGATGATGGACCCAAGATACAGGGATGTCAGGGCGGATACGATCCCCGTCGTCACTGAGGGAGGGGTCAGGGTCCGGGTCGTCGCTGGGAGCTACATGGGCAGGTCGGGGCCCCTGGACGATCTGGTCCTGAACCCGGGATATCTTGATGTAACCCTTTCTCCCGGCGCTCTTTTCCAACACACTTTCGAGCCGGACCACACCGTGTTCGCCTATACCCTTGATGGGGCAGGCCACTATTCACCGGCGTCAGGTGATTATGCGGGGAAGGAAGAGATCATCCTTTACGGCCGTGGAGACCGTGTCGAAATCAGGGCAGGAGAAGCCGGACTTCGTTTCCTCCTCATCTCCGGCCAGCCCATAGGGGAACCCGTTGCCTGGAGAGGTCCCATCGTCATGAACACGGAGGAGGAACTTTACGAAGCGTTCAGGGAGTACCGGGACGGGACGTTTATAAAAGTGGGTCAGGAGCCGTGATCAGTGACTCGTGATTCGTGACCCGACAAAAAGCACAAAGGGTGCAATCTATAATGTAATTTAGGTTGTCGAATCACAAATAACTGATCACGAGTTAAGGCCTTGTTACGAATCACAAATCACAAATCACGAATTACAGCTTTGTTGCGATTTACGGAATCTCAGTTTGTCCTCCGCCACCACTGTGATAAAGTAAGCCGTTACCGACAGAGCCGGGCAGCAACGACGCAGACGTGTGTTTGTCTTTTTTCATGAAAGGGCGCATTGATGATCTCATCCGAGGAAATCAAGCAGGAAAACAGAAGGATCCGCGCCTTCAGGATCCTGACCGATCTTACCTTTCAGCGCCTTTGTGTTGAGAGTATGACCATCCTTGAGGCACGAGAGGTCGTCCACGAATTGAGGAGGGCAGCTGCGAACATGTTTCCGGGGAAGGATAGCGTGTTCGACCTTGTTATCGCCCCAAGGCTGGACAGGGTGATCATGGAGCGTTTCGGTGAAACTGCCATGATCTCCAACTGATCTCTATTCTCCATGATCTCGGGATCGGCAGCGTTGAAGGATTATTTGAAATCTTTAATCTATTGCGGGAGGGAGGGTTCCAGATGGAAGGCGGCAGGATAGGCGAACGAGTCAGGAACTTCAGGGAGATTAAGCGGCTTTCAAGAGAGGATCTGTCGGAAAGATCGGGACTCGATCTTGATTTCATCCAGCAGGTCGAGGAGGATTCAGTAAAACCGGCCCTCGGCACGCTCCTGAAGTTCTCACGGGCCATGGGGATCAGGCTGGCCAATTTCCTGGATGCTTCGGTGGGCAAAGATCCGGTCCTAGTCAGATCCGGCGACAGGGATGGGCTGCAGACGGCCGGTCTGTCCTCCGAGAGCGGCGTGCCGACCTCGCTCATCTTTCACCACCTCGGGCAGGGCAAGATCGACAGGCATATGGAACCCTTTTTTATCGAGGTGCTGCCCCAGCCCCCGGGGCAGGTAAAGGTATCACAGCACGAAGGCGAGGAGTTCATCGCTGTTGTCTCAGGTGAGATAGAGCTGCAGTACGGTAAAGATACATACAGGCTTAAACCCCGCGACAGCGCCTATTACAGCTCCGATGTCGCCCACAGGATCGTCGCTCTCAATGACGAAAAGGCCGAGATCTTCGCGGTTATCTATTTCCACTCATGAAATGAGTTGAAATAGAGTGTAGAGTGCAGATAGAGTGTAGAGTGTAGAGGATGAGCGGGCTTGAGGTTTGACGCTTGAGGCTTTGGGTTTTACGAATCTCGAGTCACAAATCACCAATCACGAATCACGGTTCTTCCACGTTGAACATTGAACGTTTAACGTTGAATTATCAACCTTTCCCCAA
>Ga0209536_100016353_pt1 | contig 10553 bp, 9 predicted proteins | sample DeeMarSeWOR28_12_FD_187461 | JGI IMG/M metagenome (GOLD analysis project Ga0209536, IMG submission 187461) | Marine sediment microbial communities from White Oak River estuary, North Carolina - WOR-2-8_12 (SPAdes) (version 2) | ecosystem: Environmental > Aquatic > Marine > Intertidal zone >...
CAAATTAGAAGATGGAAAATTTGTCATCTCTGTTGAAATGGATCCACCAAGGGGCTTATCGACCCACAAATTACTTGCTGGAGCTTCCTTGCTGGCAGAAAGTGGGGTGGATGTGATTAATATCGCAGATAGTCCGATGGCTCAGATGAGGATGAGCCCATGGGCTGTATGCTCTCTGGTTCAACGAAAGATCAATGTTGAAACTGTTTTGCACTTCCCAACCCGGGGACGAAATTTGTTACGAGTGCAAGGAGATTTGTTAGCTGCACACACATTGGATATTCGCAATATTTTTGTAGTAATGGGTGATCCGACATCCATCGGTGATTTCCCAGAAGCCATGGACAATTACGATTTGGTACCGTCTGGATTAATTCGCATGGTCAAGTGTGAGTTCAACCTGGGGAAAGACCATGCTGGAGAAGAGATCGGGCAGCCAACTACATTTTTTGTTGGTTGTGCCTTAAGTTTAAATCCACGGTCAATGGAGAAGGAAATCAGGACCTTGAAACGAAAAATCCAAGCTGGTGCAGATTTCGCCCTGACCCAACCGGTTTTTGATCCGAAATTGGCGGAATCATTTCTTGAGCAGTATCGAGCAGAACATGGTAATTTGGAGATACCCATCCTTGCTGGTGTACTCCCGCTGTATAATCTCCGGCATACACAATTCTTGAACAACGAGGTGCCCGGGATCAATATTCCTCAAGAAATTGAAGATAGGATGCGGAAGGCAGGAGAGAAATCAAACGGGGAGGGAGTGCGCATAGCCGTTGAGCTGGCCGAGCAGCTACGTTCCTGGGCAAGCGGAATTTACCTAATGCCAGCCTTTGGCCGTTATGATTTGGCAGTCCAGATCGTCGATCAAATCAATGAGTGACCTAAAAATCCAAAGCGATTTATGATTAAGCAGCTGGTTGCCTAACTCGGAGGGGGGATGGGTCCGTCCGAGGAAATCTCCAATTCAACTGATTTCTTTCGGCGCAGGGTGAAGATGCCAATGAATACGGGCACAGCGATGAATAGTAAACCACCACAGAGAAAGCTGATCCCGATCAACCAATCGAGTGCTGGTTGATCAGGATAAGCACTGCCAATTACGATCAATGGGCTGACGCACACACTCACCAATCCAGGTAAACCGCAGATTAGTATCGTGGCTATTGTTAAGCCGATGGCAATGTTTCTATTCTCCATTCTTTACCTTGAATCAACCTCTCAATTGGGCTCCGAGGCTTTGACTTACCTGCCGAACAATTTTTTCACGGATACGAGATACCTCTTTGTCGGTCAATGTCCGGTCTGGACTTTGAAAAGTCAAGTTAAAAGCTAGGCTCTTTTTTCCAGCTCCCGCCTGTCCACCCCGGTAAACATCAAATAACGTGATGCGGGTGACAGTCGCTCCACCAGCTGATTGAATCTGATCAATCACATCTTGGACCTGGACCTGCTCGTCCACTATGAAAGCAAGATCTTCCAAAACTGGGGGGAATACCGGTACCTGTATGACTTCATAGCGATCCATTATCTTGGAGGAAATCTCTTCCACGTCCAGAATAGCTGCTATGACCGGGAATTCCGGATATTCATAATTTCCTTTGACCTCGGGATGGATTTCACCAAATACCCCTATCTCCTGTTTATCTACCAAAATCTGGGCGCATTTTCCTGGATGAAACGCTTCATGGATGTGAGATTCATATTGGATTTGATTTATTTTCAACCCAGCCAATAATTCAGCAATGATTCCTTTCATATCAAAGAAATCCATGAAAGGTTGATCACTGGACTGCCAGTGAGGAAGATTTCTGGTGCCATAAAGTAGTAGAGCCAATTTTCGAGATTCTTTGGGTAACATTTCTCCCGCTATTGGGTGAAATTCCTGTCCTAATTCGAAAATCGCTAATCTATTTGATAGCCTGCTGTTCCTTTCACCTACATCGAGGATGCTGGAGAGCAAGTTTTTCCTAAGCACAATCCGGTCGCTGGCAATGGGGTTTTCTATTCTGATATAGTCTGATTCCGGTTCATGACCAGGAGGCAGCACCCGGTTTTCCTTATCCGGATGCGTCATACGGTGGGAAATCACTTCCTGCAACCCAAGATTTACCAGTAGATCTCTCAGTTTTTCTTCCAGCTCAAGGGATGGATTTCCACGCTGAGGTGGTAGCCTGTCTGATAAGTGAGTCTCTGGGATGCGGTCATAACCGTAAATACGAGCGATCTCTTCCATCAAATCAGCCACACCAACCACCCCCAACCCAATATCTAACCGGTGCGCAGGCGTGTGTGCAGTGATCGAATTGCCATCCACCTCCACCCTGAATTCAAGCCGGGTCAGAATATCGGCGATTTCATCAACGTCAAGCGTGATCCCGAGCCAACGAGTAACGTCAGAGGTGGTGAAAGATACAGTTGGGTCTTCAGGGGGGAGTGGATAGTTATCTACCAATCCTTGGGCAATTACCCCTGCTGCCCAACGCTGCATGAGAGCTAAGCCGCGCAAAACTCCATCTTTGGCTATTGCAGGGTGTACACCACGTGAAAACCGGTATGCTGCTTCCGAAGTCATTTGCTGAGAAGAGATGGTCCGGCGGATGTTCGTGAAGTTCCAGGCAGCTCCTTCGAGCAAAATTCTGCATGTAGACGAAGTAACTTCAGATTCCGCACCCCCCATAACGCCTGCAATCGATAAGGCACCGGCGGTGTCACAGACGAGGACAGTAAACTCATCCAGCTCTCGATCCACTTCATCCAGGGTCGTGAGCCGCTCTCCTGGTGCTGCTGTGCGAGTAATGATTGTTGGTGGATTCCCCTGGGAACGTTCCAACAGGACATCATAGTCAAAAGCATGCAGCGGTTCTCCAATCTCCATCATTGCATAATTGGTGGCATCCACGATATTGTTGATCGGTCTCATACCAGCCAGGTGCAACCTGCGCTGGACCTCATATGGACTGGGTCCAATCTTGATATCTTCAATTAGTCCCAATACAAAGCGCGGATTGAGTTCAGGGTTGTTGATCTCGATTGATACCTGCCCATCAAGTGGAGCACCTTGCATGTTAATATTCAAATCTGGTGGATGCAAGTTCTTACCAGTTATCGCGGCGATCTCTCTGGCTACTCCAAGGATATTCACGTCGCGAGCGATATTTGGGGTGATGGCGATATCTAACACAACATCCCCCATGTAATCAGATAGAGGCATTCCCAGCGGGGCATCAGGATCCAGGATGATCACCCCTTCGTGAGAATCGGAGATGCCGAGTTCTTTTTCGGAGCAGGCCATTGAATAAGATTCCACTCCACGAATTTTTGTTCGCTTGAGGGTCATTAATTCCTGACCGGATTTGTGACCGTCAAATAATTGCGCACCTTCGCGGGCATACGCGACCTTAATCGGATTCTCCAATGTGCCTTTTCCCTTGAATGGAAATAGGTTCGGTGCACCGGTCAATGCGATATGTTCCATTTGCCCATCATCTAAACGACACAATACCAGGCGATCAGCATTGGGGTGAGGCAGCACTTCGAGGATTGCACCAACAACGATTTTTTCTCGATCCCATTCGATGCCCGTTATTTTGAATTCCTGGCGAATATCTTTATCGGGTTGGTTTTCTGATTTTCTTGATGGGAGAGGTAAACCAACAAAATTTATCTCTTCCACTTCTAAGCCGGCAAGGGTTAACTGTCTCGCAAGGGTCTCGATCGGCAAATCGATTTCGACGAAATCTTTAATCCAGGATAAGGGTACTTTCATTGAAAAACTCCAAAATTGTGTAATTCGATGGAATATTAATCATGCGAAGGACATGCATCAATAAATTCTTCACCAATATCTGATGAAAAAGTAGTTTTTAAAATTGTTCGAGGAATCGCATATCGTTAGTCCAGAAGTAACGAATATCCTCGACACGGTGGCGCAACATCGTGATGCGCTCTGGGCCCATACCAAAGGCGAAACCTGTATAGATGCTCGGATCGTATCCACCATTTTGAAGCACGATTGGGTGGACCATGCCACAACCTAAAATCTCCAACCAACCGGTGCGTTTACATACCGAACATCCTTGTCCTCCACATACAAAACATTCAATATCAACCTCAGCGCTGGGCTCGGTGAATGGGAAATGGGATGCCCGGAACCTTGAGCGAACCTGCATGCCGAACATGCGCTTATTGAAATCGCTTAACGTTCCCTTTAAATCACTGAAAGTTATCGATTTTCCTACTGCCAAACCTTCAACCTGGGTGAATTGAGTCTCAGATCTGGTTGATAGCTGTTCGTGCCTGTAGCACATCCCTGGCAAAATGATGCGAATGGGTGGTGGGTCATCGGGATATTCTGCGGCATATTCACGCATGGCGTGGATTTGTCCGGGTGAAGTTTGTGTTCGCAGCAATACGGGATTATCTTCTTCGTATTCACCAGCAACATAGTATGAATCCTGCATTTCGCGTGCTGGATGATGCGGAGGGAAATTTAGCAGTTGGAAATTGTATTCATCTGTCTCAACATCTCGTGATTGGTAAACCTGGAAACCCATCTCTGCAAATATCTGGTAAATTCTGCGCATCGTCTGGGTTATTGGGTGTAAACGCCCGATTTGAACCTTTCTTCCAGGTAAAGTAACATCAATGTGTTCTGTTCTGAGGGTGCGTATTAATTCTGCTTCTTTCAGGTATTCAACTTTTTCAGCATAACTTGCTTCGAGTGATTGTTTTACCTGGTTGGCAATTCGTCCGATAGCTGGGCGTTCTTCTTTTGGCAGCTGACCTAATTGATTAAAAACATCCATCAGAGGGGAGCTACGCCCTAAATGTTCTACCCGCCAGCTCTCCAAAGCATCTGTATCATCAATGGTTTCAAGCGCGGACAAACCATTCCGTTCAATCGTTTCCAATTGTTCTTGCATAACTTCCTCCGATTGTTAATTGAAAAACATCTCGTCCATTCAAGGGACGAGATGTAAATCCCGCGGTACCACCCACATTGACCAGAAATACTGATCCACTCATTCCAACGGCAAATTTTGCGATTGGCTTCCCGTGATAACGCTGGGATTGCGGCCCAAACTACAGGATCATTATTAATCGTTCCCCTGGGCAGCTCAGGAGGGAACTTCTGCGAGAATTTACTGGGCCGGGGTTCCAGTCAGTGCCCCGAGCTTCCCTGGCAGTTCCTTCCAGCTTACTTTCCTCCGTCGTGGCTGTTCAATTTTGATTCGATTTTCCTATTATCGACAAAAATCTCGAGACTGTCAAGGTTCGGAGACTTGTTCCCCGCCTATTAATTTACGAATCTCGTGTCGCTAGAAGATCCTTGACCCGTGGATAATCACTGTAGAATCCCCTATTTTCCGGAGGCAGCATTGCTGCTATCTGGCACATGATTTCATCTGTATTATTCTGGAGATCAAGATCTCGGGATCGGCGATTCACGTCAGGTAAAGTGAAAGGTTGTCCAAAATTTACTATTATTATAGGGCGTTGAAGTTTTATGATTTGCGAGGCAATTTGCCAGGTTCCGGAAACCGCGACGGGGACAATGGGTACCCGGGCTTGATCTGCCAGGAAAGCAACACCGGTTTTGGCTTTGATGAGTCCACCAGTTTGACTGCGTGTCCCTTCTGGTGCAATTCCAAGGACTCCACCACTTCTTAGATGATCGCGAGCGGCACGCAAGGCTGTGGTATCAATTTCTTCTCTATTCAACCAGATACCATCCATCAGGTGGATGATCCACCTGAAAAATGCGTTCTTCTGGTGTTTTTTTGCCACTAATCCTGTGACATCGTAGCGGTTTATCAGGCAGTAAACCAGTGGAACCTCGAGCACGCTTAAGTGGTTTGCTGCCGCGATATAACCCCGATCCTGAGGCAGGTTGTCTTTCCCATGAACCCGAACCCTGGTCAACAAGAAGAATAATAGTCCGAAGACAGAACAGAAAATTCGGTGAAATACTTTATGAGCCATGCAAACCAATTTTATCCGTTATATCATGAAATGGCTAATAAAACTTATGCTCTTGAAGATTTGAAGGTATTATCATCCGTTGGCGAGTATAATTTGTGGGATTATGATTAGATACATAATAATTATATTACTGGTAATGGTGTTTCTAATTTCAGCATGTGGGATTGAGCAAACTGCTGAATTCGCAACTGAGACTGCTTCGCCGACGACAGCACCAACGATAACTCAAACTTCAATCCCACCTTCTGCAACTCCAATCCCAATGGCGGTGATTATTAATAACGAAGGTATCACCCGGGAGGAATTTGACGCTGAGCTCGATCGCTACCTATCAGCGTCAGGGAGTGGAGAGGGGATTGAATCAACCTCGCCAGAAAACCTGGTTTTGGAAAATTTCATTTCACAGATCCTGTTGAAACAAGGATCTGAAAAGAACGGATTCGAAATTTCTGAGAGTCAAATTGACTCCAGAATCCAAGAACTGATTTCTGAATCAGGCGGGGAGGAAGCTTTCAACAGCTGGCTAACGGATAATGGTTATAATCTGGATTCGTTCAAAATTGCCCTGGCAAAATCCATCATGGCTGCCTGGATGCGCGATCAAATACTCCAGGATGTGCCACAATCTGCAGAACAGGTATACATCCAACAATTATTCTTCCTATCAGCTGATCAAGCCAACCAGGTGTTCCAGGAGTTAGAATCTGGCAGGGATTTTGCAACGATTGCTGCTGAATTAGATCCATTCACTCGCGGTGAACTAGGATGGGTGCCGAGGAATTATTTACCACATCAAGAAATTGAAGAGGTAGCCTTCAACCTGCAACTCGGAGAATATTCACAGGTAATAGAAACCTCAGTTGGATATCACATAATCCGCGTTCTGGAATTTGCTCAAGATCGACGGTTGAATCCTGATGCACGGTTGGTCTGGCAAGAGCTTGCTCTACAGGATTGGATAAACCAACAACGGGAAGCAAGCAACATCGAAGTATTTGCTCTTGAATAGGAAAGTGATCCATGGACTCTTTTGATTATACTGATGAAAACCTGGAACCAATGCAGGATAGCGCAGCCCTGATCTGGAATATCCTGACAGTTGTCGTGGTGTTCCTGACCTTGTGTTTGTGTCTTGGTTTTGGGTTGTTGATGATCAATCCTCAAATCTCCTATAATCCATTTCCGCCTCCAACACAACCAATCGAAGCAGAATATCCAACTGCGACACCGACACCAAAAAGCGTGTTGCCACCTACCTGGACTCCTGCCCCAACCTTGCTCTCCACCCCGACACAGGAGCCAACGAATACGCTTGTACCAACAAATACTGCCCAGCCAATAGATACTTCTACACCCTCTATTTCGACTGAAACGCCAGGTGATGGTACACCAACCGGGACACCTGTCCTTGTGACCCCATCTCCGACAGCATCGGAAGGAATGCCATTTGTCCTCCATCCAGGCGATCCGGTTGCAATAGGAAATATTGGTCACCAGGAATTAGGGTGTGCCTGGATGGGGGTTGCCGGACGCGCGTTTGACCTTAGTGGGGCACCCATTGAACAGGGACTGTTTGTTCAGCTCGGTGGAACGCTCAATGATGAGCCAGTAGAAATGCTGGGTATGCTCGGGATGGTCTCGACCTACGGTCCAGGGAGTTATGAGTTCGAGTTAAGTGACACCCCTGTTGATTCTACCCAGCTGCTTTGGGTGCAGTTATTCGACCAGGCTATGCTGCCATTGTCAGATCAAATCTACTTCGATACATTTGCAGATTGTGATAAGAATTTGATCTTGATTAATTTCAACCAGGTGCGATAATCATCATAATTTACGGATTGTCGCTTTCTCCACTTATCTCACACCAAGTAGTTTTGCAAAGCAAGGCGTCATCCTCGAGGACCGGACTTTCGCAAAGTATTCTTCCCTGGCAGTTTAGATCATGTAAGGCCTTCAAGAAGGCTTTATAATCTAGCTCCGATTCTTCGAGAAGCAGGTGCTCTTTCTCCCCTTTTTCACCATAATCGATACCTGAAATGTGGATATGGAGCTGCTTGAGAGAATTTTCCCCTAACTTTTCCCTGTATATTTCAAACGCTTCTACCCAATCCTCATAGCTGTTTATTGATCCATCCCCGGGTCTTGCGAACAGGTGAGCAACATCGAAACAGGGTTGTACACCATCAATTTCAGCGCTCATAATTAGGGTATCTTGCAGGGAACCTAACATGGCTGATTTGCCCATCGTTTCCGGACGCAGGATGACTTGGTTATCCATTGAGCGAAGTTCATCCACGCAGCTTCTCAAGCGGTCGATGGCAAATGGCAGAACTGCTTCCGGGGCTTGTTGGAAGTATGAACCAGGGTGAAACACGATATCTGTTGCTCCAGCGAGATTGCCATAGTGGGCAGCATCCATCAGCCGCTTCCTGGATTTTGGCCATTCTTCCGAGTCTGCATTCAAGTTGATAAAATACGGTGCATGCACACTGATAGCTACTTGATTTTCCTCTGCTGCTGATTTTATCTTTTCACAGGTTTCTTCAGATACCCGCACAGATCTGACCCAACCTAATTCCAGGCAATATAAACCAAGTTCTGCACTGTGGATCACTCCACCAACACTTCCACCTGGTTTTTTCGGAGTTGATTTTGGAGTTCCGACGGTTCCAAAGGAAAAAGATAATTTTGTCATGAAAAACCTCGATTCATCTGAACCAATTCCACTAAACAAATTATGAGAGCAACATAGTTAATCTAGTCCATAACGGGGGGCCTAAAATGATCAAGCCGATAATTGCCGCAGAGCCCGCGGCAATCAAGACTGCACTTGCACCCACATCCTTGCTTATCTTTGCCAGGTCGTGCTGATCTGGGCTGGCCAGATCAACGATTGATTCGAGCGCGGTATTAATGAACTCTGCGGTCCATACCATGGCAATGGCAATGATAATTAGCGCCCAATCATAGCGGTTTAATTCTAACCAAAGGGATACGCCGATTACCGCCACGCTAACAATGGCATGAATCCATGCATTGCGCTGCGTGCGGATGACATACCACCAACCTCCAAATGCATAGCGAAATGACTGGGCACGAGTTTTGAAAAATTCTAGCATTAGTTACCCTTCTGATTGAGGTGAATAGTAGGGAGGATTTATCTCGATACCAATACCAGATAAGATCTCTGATTGAATTTGCCACATCTCGGCTTCTTTTGCTGGTTGATCGTGGTCATATCCCAGCAGGTGAAGAATGCCATGTATTGTTAATAATATCAATTCAGATGAAATTGGATGACCAGCTATTTGTGCCTGGTTCTCTGCACGAGGATACGAGATGATTATGTCACCCAAGTACCGGTGGCCAGAGTCCGGATCGTGATGTCCAGCTGGAAATGCCAAGACATCTGTTGGCTTGTCCTGATCCAAGAATTCCAGGTTTAGTTTGTGCAGGTAATCATCATCCCCCAAAACGATTGCGAGATCAACATCCCCTCGTATCCCCTGAACATGTAATGTTTTCTCTACACATTGTTCGAAATCTGGCAGCATCGAGGAATCTATACTAGCGGGTATGATCTCCAGATAAACTGTCATTTAAGAATCGGCCGGGGGGTTGGCAGAAATATTGGATGATTTTCTTGAAATTATCGGGACAGTTGGTACTTCGTTAACTTTTGGAGGCAATACTTTTTGTGTATCCGGATACTCAATTCTAGGATGGTAGATACCCCGCAAAGTCGTGGTAAACGATTCTATCAATTGGTCCAAATCACGTAAAGTCAGGTCTGTTTCGTCGAGCTGACCAGAGGATAAACGGTGTTCAATGACACTTTTTATCACTCTGCGAAGCGCATCTTCATCTGGAGGGCGCTCCGCCCGGACCCTTGCTTCGCTGCCATCTGCGAGCATCAAGATGGCTGTCTCGCGAGACTTGGGTCTTGGTCCCGGATAGGTAAACTGGGTCTTGTCTACCAGTGATTCATCTCCCCCAGCAGCTTCGATCGCTTTGGCGTACTGGTAGCGGGTAATCATGGTGCCATGGTGTTCCTTGATAAAATCCTGGATGCGGCGAGGGAGCCTGTATTTACGAGCGAGTTCCATCCCATCAGACACATGACGGATAATCATATTAGAACTTGATTCCGGTGGTAGACTATCATGCGGGTTTGAGTTGCCTGGAAGCTGATTTTCGATGAAGAAGAATGGGTTTAGTGCTTTGCCAGCATCATGATATATCGCGCCGACCCTGGTTAACAAGGTGTCTGCACCAATATTTTCTGCTGCTTGTTCTGCCAAGTTGGCTACCTGTAAACTGTGCTGGTAAGTACCCGGCGCATTCCTCAAGATAAACTGGAGCAAGGGGTGATCGGGTCGTGATATCTCCATCAATTGCAATGCAGTGGTAAGACCAAGTAATTGGGCAATAATATATTGGAGCAAAACCGCAAGGCTGCTCGATGCAATACCGTTAACAATTGCCACACCAATAAGCGCAGCGATAGCGATGTAATCTATATTTGGCTGTGCAATTCGGAAGGCAATAATAAGCAGAAGTTCAGAAAATGC
>Ga0209536_100016354_pt1 | contig 10553 bp, 5 predicted proteins | sample DeeMarSeWOR28_12_FD_187461 | JGI IMG/M metagenome (GOLD analysis project Ga0209536, IMG submission 187461) | Marine sediment microbial communities from White Oak River estuary, North Carolina - WOR-2-8_12 (SPAdes) (version 2) | ecosystem: Environmental > Aquatic > Marine > Intertidal zone >...
CGTCCTTGTCCTTCTTCCACTTCTTGCGCACCGACACGCTGACGACCAATTCCCGGTACGTGTGCCTCCGCGTTCCTTTCATCCGAAAACCGACCCCAAATCCTGAAACATTATCCCCGTACTGGGCTCGTTTCTTCGATTCCCGCCTCACAATCCGCTCGGCCATCTTCATGTACTCAGCCTGCCGGCGCTCCGATAGCTCGGCCCACTTTATCGGTTCTGAGAATTCCGACATCGCTACGACTCCTAATTCGAGTGCTCCAGACTTCGTTCCCCCGTGAGACCGGGATCCGACAAATCTTCCCACTGGCTCAGTACCAGTGCTTTTGCCGCTTCTTCCTCAATAGTCGGACTGCCCGATTTAGTCAGGGTGAACGTGTTTCTCATCTGACTTTCCAGTTCAAGAGATACTGTCCATTTATTGCCAGCAGCTTCGTTCTGGTTCAACTCTCTATCGATGGCTCCCTCCTTGACATCCAGTTCTTCCCTTGTGAGAGGCAATTCGATATGGTCCAAGTGTTTGTTGACGACTGAATCGCCTTCCAACAATTCATTCAGGTCGTCGCGTTCTTTATTCGTGAAAGATGCCGGGCGCTCGTCCGGCACTACAATCTTCACGATGATCCCCTCCTCGTCATCACCGCTGGTCCGAACATCTGCCCTGAATACACCACTATCATCGACCAATATTTTAGCGTTGATATGAGCACCTACTTCGGCTGCAATTCTCGCATAGTCGACACGATTGACAGCAGGCGCCGCTGAACTCTGGACAGCCATTCTCTGCGTTGCCGGTGCGATGAAAATATCCGTCGTGACATTGAAACCAACCATCGTAAAAGGCGGTACCGGGATAAACGCCATGTCCGGCCGGACCCAGGGCAGATTCGCCGTCTGCAGAGAAAGCTCGAGGGTTTCTTGAGGATCGCGTCCAATCATAATCGTGCCCTGACCGAGCCAGTGCTGAATCTCCCGAGGCTTCAGGATCGGGTATATCCCTGGCTGAGCAATCTTTACCTCCGCCACCTTGAACAGTATGACCCCTCCCAGTAGGGCCTCGATCTGTTCCCCGGTTATTTCTTCTCCGCTTTCAAGTCGCAGCCCCGACGCGACGTCACTCGGAGTCGGCACAGTTCCCGGCGGCACGCCCATCGCCAACGGCGCCCAAGTCGTAAAAATGCCTGCAGCAGCTTCCGAAGCGCTCTCTACTTGCCGAATGACATAAGGGATCAAGTTCGAGTTGTCGACTTTCTGGGCGAAGACTTCTGCCGCCCACCCGTTCCGTAACCGCGTCTCAATATCAGCCTGCCCAAGCCCCGGATATGGCTGGATTACATATTGCTCCTCGAAATCAGGCAAATACACAACATCCATACGGTCACTTAATCGTGTAACCGGATCCGTGTCACTGATGAATCCCGTTCGGGCTGTGAGTTCCGACGGTCTATCAATCGGAGCTGCAACATCTTCTTCTGGTTCTTCCACCAAGTTCGGCCCATCATCCGCGCCCGATTCAAGCCTGAGCGGGGCCCCGTTTGCATCCGCGACCCTGCCTCTCAGTGACGCCTGAAGAACTTGACGAGAAGAAATCCGTCGCGGCATTGCCCGTTTGAGCCACAATGGCGCCATCTTCGGTAATGAGATTTCGTAGTAAGTCTTATCTTTGCTGATCTCCAGACTCACGAACGCCACCCTTTGTGCAACCGGTACCGATTGCTTTAAATGCACAAAAGGACGCGGCAGGTAATACCTCACCCCCTTCATACGGTCTGCGTTACGTTGATCGTCTCGCGTCCACAATGAGTACTGTGTGGGTGTCGGGACCTTAACGTAGTCGAGCCGGGCGCAGCCGTTCATAGCTGCTGTCAAGAACATAAGTGCTGTGATTAGAAATCGATTGAACATGAGGCTTTCTCCTTTCTTGGATTGTGGTTGCGAGTCTGCCGCGCATGCGCGGAAGCCTCCGGACATTACGAACTACTCAGCTCACTATCCGAATGCGCACCATGTGTTGAGTTCTGAATCGAACATGGCGTTTCTCGCTCCTGCATCGTTCAATTGTTATTATCTATCCAGTCTGTCTGCGATTGGCCGCCAACTCTTCAACTCATTCCGTCATCTGTTTCTCAGCTACCGGCTTTCAAGTTTCCATCAGACGATTCTGCAAAGACAAGACCTGTAAGGCCGCACCCACCGATGCGGACCAGAACGACATCAGTATCGTACATTTGGTCACTCATATGGGTTTCTGTCAAGAAAAAAAACGCCTCGTGAAGCGAAATAATATGTGTTTCTGGCAAGAAACAAGGTTCCTCGCGTTCTCATGCTATTAACCTGACAAAAACATCCCAAAACTACATGCGCCTTCAATATATAGGCGTTTCTCAGGGCGCAAATGTAGACAATGGAATTTGAAAAAAATCAGTTCTTTGCACTTTTTCCTCATATCCGGACTATTCCCGAGGCCGGAAGACTTTGATTATGACAGACTGTCAACCATCTATCTATTGTGGCGATCGGGTATTCTTTGCCCACGCCATCTGCAGATTTGTCTATAGAGCTGACTGTGCTTGACTATGACAAGTTTTGACAGAAGATAGAGGATTCCCTCAATCGCCAAGTGCTTGAAGAACCGCCCTCATAGGTTTATCATGAACCAATGAAATTGGCTAATGAGAGTTCAAATCGCACAATCGCTCCAGACAAGGACTTGGGAGTTCCATGACAAGGCCAATGCAGAGAAGGAGATTTATTGAATGCTCAAAAACAGAGAGATACGGATCATATGGGCCATAGCGCTTATTGTGGGCGCGTTGCTGGACTATGGTGTGTGCACCCGCGCAGATGAACTGATCAATGTCAAGGCGGCGGGCCCTGACAAGCCCGTGGTGGGGGTGTACTATTATCCCTGGTATCGAGGGCCGGGTCGGCCCAGGCAGTGGACCCGGGTGATGCGGCAGCATCTCAAGGTGCCGCAGGAGCCCGCGGTGGGGTTGTACCGGTCCGACGAAGCCCGGGTGATCGGGGCCCACATTGCCCAGAGCCTGCGAGGGGGGATTGACTTCTGGGCGGTGAGCTGGTGGGGGCCGGATCAGATCTGTGATGATAATCTTCGTCAGGCCATCCTTCCACATCCGGACGCGCATAAACTGAAATACGCCATCCTCTACGAGGCCACCGGGCGCCTGGGCAGCTTTGCCAGACCGCACTATCGCCACTGGATGAGTGACCTGGCGTATCTGGAAGAGACCTATTTTGGACGCGAGGATTACCTGCGCATCAAGGGCCGGCCCGTGCTCTTCGTGTATCTGACACGCGAGTACTTCCGCAACCGGGGGCAAGAGGCCCTGACGCAGATGCGCCAGAAGTATCCCCAGATCTATCTGGTGGGAGATGATGTCTTTGGCCAGGGCTACCGATCCGAGTGGGCCAAGAACTTCGATGCAGTCACGGCCTACGACGTATACGGCCAGTCCATCGGGCGTTTCGGTGGGACACATAAGGCCCTGGATTTCCTGGCTCGCAATTATAAACATGCCAAGGCCCAGGCCAATAAGGTGGGCACTGCCTTCATGCCTACCATTGCCCCGGGCTACAATGACACGGCCGTGCGCAGGGGGCATCCGGGCCGGGCCCGCTACTTCACGGACGTACCGGACTCGAAAGAAGGTGACATATTCCGCGCCATGATCCAGGAGGTGGCCCTGCCGCATCTCGATCCGGATTGCGGGCGCGTGATGATGGTGACCAGTTTCAACGAGTGGTATGAAGACAGCCAGATCGAGGCCACTGCAGGCACGGCGCCGGTCAGTCACACGGACGATTCCGACAGTGGCACGTATTATACCGGCGGCCAGCGCTACGTGGACTATGGGTATTTGTATCTGGATATCCTCGCTCAGGCCGCTCAGTAACAACTATGGATCCCCGAGCTACTTCAGTCTCCCACATAACGCGGCCTTTGGCCGCTGCCAAAGGAAAAAGGGGAGTGTTCACACGATTAACCAGGTAAAGTCTGAATGCTCACTTGAACAAATCGTTTTCGTAAGCAGCTCTCTGTAAATATCGAACACCGAACACCGATTAACGAATGTCGAAGTAATTATGAATTCTGATTGTTCCAAAGAACTTCAAAAATCATTATTCGTTAATCGTTATTCGATATTCCTAGCCTCTACTTACTGGTATTTCTATTATCAAGAATTACTGTGGACGGTTGCGGAAAAAGTGAAAAGAACCGCGGACACCGTCCTGAGCAGAGCCGAAGGATTAACGCTGATGGACGCGGGTATTTCTTCACCACGAAGCCGAACGGGAAGAGCAATATCGAAGATCTTGACCCATCGGGAATCAATCACACGGCCCACTGATTCTTCAGGAGAGCTAAAGAAAGCGACTCCCGCAAAGAATTACATGAGTCGCTATGATGAGCCAAGCGTTCAGAATATTGCAGGTTGTTTCGTGATCGTCCGACGAAGTACGCCTACCACATTGTGAAAGAAGGGCTGGCGTTGTCCAAGCTACCAACCCTTGAGCTTCTCTTTCACAAGAAAGCCTCTGTTACGGCCTCACTACCCGGTTGTAGATGCGGACATCGTCAATCAGGCCGGAGAAGAAGGTACCTGGCGTTAGAGTGCTACCGGCGCCAAAATACAGACCGCCCTCTGCACTTGCCAGGCCGGACAAGGGTGAACCGTCCACCGCCACTTCGACTCCATCGACGTATAAGTGCCTGTACGAGCCGTCCCAGACAAAACCTATGCGGTGCCAGTTACCGTCGGTGATACATGTCTCTGACAAAAGGGGCGTGCTAGATCTGCCAGACCTGAGATTCGTCATCAGGTTGCCTTCTGTTGAATCGGCACCCAGCCAACTTGCGCGATTGGCCTGTGATACAACGTCTTGACCTGGAGCGCCACCCTTGACCCAGGCAACCACACTGAACGGCCCATCTGCAGGATTCAGGGCAAATTCAGTACTGACATAATCATCTATCCCGTCGAATTGAAGCGCTCCGATCAGCATACCACCGTCAGGTTGCCAAACCGGGTTGCCCATCAGGGTGCCATCGCAATCGGCGGCGTCGTTATAGGCAATAACACCCTGCACCTCGTCCAACGGCCAGTGAGCGATCAGCGTTGGGTCGTCCACCTCTGCCACGTGTCCTGAAATAGCACAATCGATGACTGTTGGCGGCTCACAGCCTTCCCAAAACTCAATCGCGTTGGGTCCATTGCTTTCAACAATGCAGTTTCTGATTGTTGGGGATGTCCCATAGCAAGAGATACCAACTGCCCCGCCGGTTATAGTAAGACCAGAAAGGATGCAGCCTCCATCTTGGCTGTCAGACATAGTTATTACCGAGCCCCGAGGACCGCCATTGATCACAGTGGCGGCCACCGTGTCTGGATCATTTGAGTCTGTTGATCTGAGTGTGAGGCTCTTACCCTTAAAATTGACATTCTCTATGTATTGGCAAACACCCGGGCTGACTACTATCTCATCGCGGGGGTGGGCATCGTTGATGGCCTGCTGAATAGAAGCATAGGTTTGGCCAGTGGTGGCATTTTCAATCGTCTGGGCTGTCACGCTCTCAGCCTTGATGTCCACGGGGTCGGCATGGATGGTAGAGCCATATTCGTCGTAGGCTCTGACAGTCCACCAGCACTGCTCGAAAGGAAAGCCAGTTACTGGTTCGCCGGGTGCCGAAGGCGTATCCGAAAACAGATAAACCATATGGTAGGGATCACGCCCAAATAGCAGCTGATAGCCCACGGCGTTTCCACTGACCTCGCAGCTCAATACTGCTCCATTGGAATCGACAACACTACCATCTGCAGGCCCGACAAGCGTTACTGGTTCCGGCAGCCTGCCGGGGGATCTGGTCTCCCAATAAAAATCCATGTAGCCGGAAGAAGTCCCCCCCTGCCACTCGAATTCGTAGATCGCTGTGCCCGGCGTTGACGCAAGCTGGAGGTTCTTGCCGGGGCCGACAACAGACCAATATGCGCCCGCAACGAGTCCTCCGTTAAACTGATTCTTCTGAGGATTGGCAAGCGAATCTTGGTACCATTGCCGCGGTACATTATGATCGCCCCGTGCGACCTGAACATTTAAAACGCTCGGGTAAAAGAACTGTCCTGATTCATAACTATCTATCCAGCACTGCTCGCCGTCAACTGCACTGCCGAGATACTCAGTGACATCTGTGACATCTGCGCTATAGCCTGTGTCGCCTCTGCAAGCGGCATCCAGAAAAGTAACTCGGTTGACCGCATATCGTGCATCTGCGTAAGCCAGGTTCAGGTGTATGGCCACATCTATAGCAGGCATTCCTCCAGTGCTATAACCTAAGGTCTGGATCGGTTGTTTGTAATCCAGTGCTACTGCCGATAAGTACACGATAATCACATCACCATATCTGTAATAGGTAGGTGGATCTGCACCACGGTCAGGCCCATATCCATTCGGAAAACTTATTATATTTGCTCTACTACTCCAAGCCGAGGCGCTCCAGACTCTTCCACTGCGACCGGTTACGCAATCCCCTCCGGCAAAATAGACTACTGTAGGTTTGTTGCGGTCGAATGGAGGGTTTTCCTGCTGCAACGTTCTGAGACCGAAATCTGGCACAATGATGACTTTGACGATATCGGGCAGACTTTCCAGTTCGCCGTCGCCGGTGACGACCAGTTCAAACTCACATTCCTGAATTTCATCTGTCTGGACAAAGCCCCCAATAGTAGGCGTAGCAGTATTCGGATCGGTAATTACTACCGCAGGACCGGATATCTGCCGCCATATGTAGCTCAAGGTGCCGGAATTATCCGGGTCGTAAGAGCCGGTCCCATCAAGGGCGATCGGATCTTGAGCTACGTATCGAGACAACCCGGCATCCGCTATAGGAGCTTGGTTGGGAGTGGCTGCGTTCGCACTCTGGCCGCCAAACCCTGCTGCGACCACACATCCAACTAACACCATGCTGATTCTTAAGCCATCTAACCGTTTCATTTTGAACCTTCTTTCCTGCTTCTATAGCACGAGTAGTTTTGTTCATGGTTTCACTACTCTATTGTAGATGCGAACGTCGTCGATAAGGCCGGAGAAGTAGGTACCTGGTGTGAGAGTGCTGCCAGCACCAAAATGCAAACCGCCGGACGCACCTTTCAACCCGGCCAATGGTACAGCGTCCTTGGCAACCTCAGCTCCGTTAACGTATAGGTGCCTGTACGAACCATCCCAGACAAAGCCTACGCGGTGCCAGTCGCCGTCGGTGACGTTTGCCTGTGCAAGCATCGGGCCAACGGTGGACCGGCCAGGGTTAGCAAACTCGGTCATCAGGTATCCTTCCGCGGAGTCGGTGCACAACCAATTCACACCGTCGGCTTGCGACAAGACGGCTTGGCCTGGCGTTCCCCCCTTAATCCAGGCAAAAACACTGAATCCCGAAGATACTTCGGGATCTGCCGGATCCAAAACAGTTTCGGTACTGACATAATCATCCACGCCGTCGAATTGGAGTGCTCCGGCCAGCACGCCAGTGTCAGGTTGCCAAAGCGGTTCGCCAAGGAGCGTTCCATCCTTGTCTCCGACACTGTCCTTGGCAGCGCTGCCTTCTGTCTCGTCCAGTGTCCAGTGAGCCACGAGCGTGGGATCGTCCACTTCTGCCACTTGTCCTAGAACAGCACAATCAATCATTGTCGGCGGCTCATAGTCTCGCCAGAACTCAATTGCGTTGGATCCATTGCTTTCAATCACACAGTTTCTGACTGTAGGCGATACATTACAGCAAGAGATACCTACATTACCACCACTTATGGTAAGGCCATCAAGCAAACAACCTTCATTTCTGATACCGGACAGAGTTATCACTGAACCCTGATAAGGACCCTTAATGCCAATGACAGTAGATGCTACAACGGCCGGGTTGTCGGGGTCTGTCGATCTGAGCGTCAGATTCTTGTCTACGAAAGAGATATTCTCGTGATACACTCCGGGGTTGACTACTATGTCGTCGCCATCGCTTGCGTCGTTTATGGCAAACTGAATATTACTGTACGTTTTTCCTGTAGTCAGATTCGCGATTCCATAGTCGGCGGCGGCAAATGATATAAGGTACAGAGCCGCCGGCAGATTTTCCACACAGGTGGGTACTATTTGGTTCTCTTGAAGTCTGAATCCGCCCTGGCTAAAAGTCACAGGCCGAAGTTCAATGCCAAACGAATAAATACCAAGCTCTCCGTAGCTCCAGTCCGCTGTTTCACCACTGAGCAAATATGCATCAGACCAATCTTTCCAGTTCTCATAAACGGCTCCGCTGGTATGGTAAACTAGGTCTATCATGCTGTAAGTCATATCGCTGAACATGCGCTCATCAGGCGGAGGTTCAAGAGTGTACGCCCAGGGATAACCTATCGTTTGTGCGAAGCTGTGATAGGTCATTAAAACTCGAAAGTCATAGGCCGAAACCAAGTCTCTTACAGCCTGTGTCTCGGGCTCAGAAAAAGCACTTGGACCTCGGTAGTTTTCCGCTGATGTGTTTCTGGCTGCGTCCGCGTGACCCCACATATAACCGTAGTTTCTGTTCAAATCGACGCCAAAAGTTCCATCACCATTGTCTCTTCTGTTTTTTCGCCACATCCGGTCTGTCGTCCGGCTGTATTCATACCCATCCGGATTAAGTACCGGCACGATCCATATTTCGCAGTTGTCAATTAGATGTTTGATGTCTTGGTCTATGTCGTAGTTATCAGTCAGGTGCTGCGCAATATAAAGAGGGACTTCAACCGATATCCACTCCCTGGCATGGTGACAGCCCAAAAAGATCGCCCCGGGTTCCTCTTCATCCACGGAAGGATTGTCGCTTATTCTTACGGCCCAAATATCCCGGCCTTCGTGAGTGCCGCCTATGATGTAGGTCTTTGCGACTCCTGAATCTTCGAGTGCTATAAGGCTGTCAATAACTTCATCGTGGGAATGATATCTATTTGGTGTGAGCTCTGCAAACAAAGAAATCTCCTCCTTGCTGATTGTCTCCAGATATTCGTAGACATCTTCGGTGATTGTCTCGACAACAAAACCACTTTTCTGAATTTGCATTCTCTCAGTATCCGTTACCCGGATAATAGCACCATCTTGCTGAAACTCCCATATGTCAAGGCCCATATTGACGAGTGCTTGGGTATCATCCTTTCTTATGACCTGAGCCTTAATCAATATGCATCTATCGCTCGGAGGCGCGGCATGCAATGCCGACGTTAAAACTCCAACAACTACACACATTACGACGAGGTTAACGCATATTCTTTGAAACCGTTCCATTTTGCACCTACCCTTCTGCCCTTAGGGCCTTGCAATAACTGTTAATCATCAACACCGACGAACCCCTCCAACATCGTCAACAACCCGTTCACTAAGAGATCTCTGTAATACAATCCGTAGGAAATCTCCGATCTGTCCCGAGTACTGGAATATTTTTTGAGAAATTTCACAGAGGAGAATGTAAATGGATAGAAAACCGAGACTTATTAATTGCTCATATTCTCTAGATTCGCTATCATGAAATCAGTAAGGCTTCGCAGTGCCTTTGCGGGAGAGCAAACATGAGCAGCCGCGATCAGACAAGCATGGGCGGGGACAGGGAGACGTTTCTTACAACTCACTGGTCTCTCATTGAAGATGTTAAGGAACATCAGGACAGGGATCGTGCGCTCATCGGATTGCTGCTGAAACGGTATTGGAAGCCGGTTTACTGTTATCTGCGCCGCAGGGGCTGCAACAATGAGCAAGCCAAGGACCTCACTCAAGGTTTTCTTCACGAGGTCGTGCTGAATCGCCACTTGGTAGAGCGCGCAGACAGTTCTAAGGGTCGCTTTCGCTCTTTTCTGCTGCACGCACTGAACCAGTACCTTCTTGATGAACGGCGAAAAGAGAAAGCCCGAAAACACATCCCTAAGGATAAACTAGTGCCACTGGACATTACCGATCCTCCAGAACTGCCACAGATGGTCAGCGATCTCGATCCAGAACAAAGCTTCAACTACGTTTGGAAGGCCAACCTTCTGGAACGTGCACTTGCAGAGGTCAAGGATCGGTATATCAAACGGGACATGGAGACACACTGGTATGTATTTCGTGACCGTCTGCTGCAGCCGACTCTGGAAGGTAGAGACCGCCCTTCATTGAAAAAGATGTGTCAGAAGTACAACATCGATAACGAAGCCACCGCTTCGAACATGCTCAATACCGTCAAAAAACTTGTTCGCAGCGTGTTGAAGTATCACGTACGTCAGACAGTCGCTTCCGGTGAGGTGGTCGAGGAGGAATTGAAAGAAATCTTCAGATTCCTGGAAAAAGAAGGCAAGATTTAAAACATTCTTACGGATATTACCATGGCACGGCATCCATCTGCTGTTACGGATGCGCTGCTGTTTCTGCAAGGACGAAGCCAGGCAAGATAGGTGTGGTGAGGCCAATGAAGGACGAATCATCAATATTCGATGCAGAACCCGAGAATCTGGATGAGCTGGTCTTTCAGATTCTGGGAGAACCTG
>Ga0209536_100016355_pt1 | contig 10552 bp, 8 predicted proteins | sample DeeMarSeWOR28_12_FD_187461 | JGI IMG/M metagenome (GOLD analysis project Ga0209536, IMG submission 187461) | Marine sediment microbial communities from White Oak River estuary, North Carolina - WOR-2-8_12 (SPAdes) (version 2) | ecosystem: Environmental > Aquatic > Marine > Intertidal zone >...
CGCAGCGCGTGCACGTCGAGTTCGTCGATCCCGACCGCCATCCGGACGCCGCCGAGCGTGACGGCGCCCGCGATGAGGATCTCGTCGTAAGCGCGCTCGCGCGGCGCCGTCTGGTCGGCAGCGCCACCGAGGAGGCGATCACCAACGCCATCATCCAGGTCACGCGCGAGCGCGAGAAGGCCGTCTACTTCGTCAGCGGGCACGGCGAGAAGGATCTGGAGGCCCGCGACCGCGCCGGCTACGCCGCCGCCCGCTCCGGCCTGGAGGCGCAGGGTTACGCGGTGCGCGAGCTGGGGCTGCTGGAGGGGGCGCGCGTCCCCGACGATTGCGCCGTACTCGTTGTCGCCGGCCCTCGGCGTGACTACCTGGACGCCGAAATCGAGCGTATCCGCGACTACCTGAGCGGGCGCGCCGCCGCGCTCTTCATGCTCGACCCGCGCATCGACCTGCCCCGCGTGGAAGCGCTGCTCAACGAGGTGGGCGTCTCCGTACTTGCGTCCGTCATTCTGGAGGCGCACGACTTCGACGACGCGGGCGGGCGGCCCTTCGACGCGACGGTGACGGTCGTGCGCACCTACGAGAGCCACCCCGTCACGCGCGGTTTCGACATGGTCACCATGTTCCCCCTGGCGCGCCCGGTGCGCTTGCTCATCGATGACGACGAGGACCCCTTTGCGGAGACCCGTGCCACCGGACAGTACCTCGCCATAACCGGTCCCGCGGCCTGGGGTGAAGTCGATATGGAGAGCATCGCCGCCGGGGCGGCCTCGCGCGACGGCCGGGATATCGCCGGCCCCCTTCCCGTCGCCGCCGTCCTCGTGCGCCAGCCCGGGATCGCCGCGCGCGACACCACGGGCGCGCGCAGCCGCATCGTGGTCTTCGGAGACTCCGATTTCGCCAACAACAACTTCTACGGCGTGCTGGGCAACGCCGACCTCTTCAGCAACGTGGTGAGCTGGCTCGCCGAGGACGAGGACCTCATCAGCATCCGGCGGCCCCGCACGCGCGGCGATACCATTTTCCTGACGGCGGCGCAGGGCCGGCTGGTCTTCGCCCTCTGTGTGGTCCTGCTGCCGCTCTCACCCATCGCCGCCGGGCTGGTCGTCTTCGTCCGCCGCCGGCGCCAGTAGCCATGCGACCGCGCACCACCGCAGCCGTGCTCCTCGTCGCGTGCCTGCTCGCCGCCCACTACTGGTTCGTCGAGCGGCCCCGGCGGGAACGCGCCGTGGGACGAGAACGGGCTTCCGCCCGCCTCGCTCCCTTTGCCGCGGAAGCAGCCACGGCGCTGTCGATCGCGCGCGGCGACAGCTCGCTGGCTTTCGTGTTGCGCGGCGCGCGCTGGGACATGACCGCCCCCCTCGAGGACGTCGCCGACGCCGGCACGGTCGGCACCCTGCTCGCCGCCCTGGCCAACGCGGAGGTGGCCCGCAATCTCGGCCCCCAGTCCGATCCAACGCCCTACGGCCTGTCGCCTCCGGAGATGACGGTGGTCGTCACAGCCGCGCGCGGTGACACCCTCCTCCATCTCGACCTGGGGCGGACCACCGTGGACCGCGCGTGGGCGTACGCCAGGCGCGCGGGTTCCTCCGAGGTCCTGCTCGTTCCCACCGCTCTGCGCCGGTACGCCGGGCGGGCCGTGGAGGACTACCGTTACAAGCGCTCCCTCTCCTTCGACATCTCCGCCGTGCGCTCCTTCACCTTTGCCGCACCCGGGCGGCACATGCGCTGGTGGCGTGACGGGTCGGGCGCCTGGTCCGGGGTGGTGGACGCCGATACCGTCGCGGGCGATCCGCTCGCGGTCGAAGCCCTGCTCCGGCGCCTGCGCGGGCTGCGCGCCGCGCGCTTCATCGACCCGCCCGCCGCCGACGCGCTCATGGCGCGGGCGCGTTACCGCGTGGAAATCGACAAGGAACCGCCGCATCCCACGGTTCGCCTGGACGTCGTGCTCACCGACTCCGCCAGCGCGTTCACGCGCGTGGCCGGCGAGACGCGCGCCGTCGAGGTCGACAGCTCCGTAGCCCAGGTCTTCCGCGCCAGCCTGGCCAGTCTGCGCGACCGCCGCCTCCTCCGTTTCGACCCCGCGGCTGCCCACGGCCTCGAGATCGTAACCCCCGACACCTCCGCCACCCTCGTGCGCAGGGGCAACGACTGGTTTCCCCCCAACCCCAAACTGGGCCGCGTCCACCCCGCCCGCGTGCGTGGGCTCATCGACGCCGCGCTCGCGTTGCGCTACGACCGCGTGGGGGATGCAACGCCCGACACGGCAGCAGCCGCATCGCCTCCCGCTTTTGTCCTTGTCGTGCGCGGCGACGGTGGTACGCTCTTGGATGAGATGACGTGCCGCCGGAGTGGCCCATCTCGCTACCGGGCGAGCAGCCGATCCTCGGGTCTGTCCGGCGAAATCGACGCGGCGGGACTGGAGGCGCTGACCTCCGCCGCGCGGAGCCTGCGCCCATGACGCTCGAAGCCCACACCCGACGTCCCGCCGTGGCGGGGCTCTTCTACCCGGCCGAGCCCGGCCGCCTGGCCGAGCAGGTCGACGCGCTCATCGACGCGGCACCGGACCCCGCGCCCGCCGGGCGCGTGGCCGTGATGGTCTCGCCCCACGCGGGCTACCCCTACTCCGGCGCCGTCGCTGCCCACGGCTTCCGGTGCCTGCAGCGCGAAGACTTCGAGACGCTCGTCCTCGTCGGCCCCTCGCACGTGGAGTACTTCGACTTCTCCGCGGTCTTCACGGGTCGCGCCTACGAGACACCGCTGGGCCAGGTCGTCGTAGATGTCGACCTGGCGCGGCGCCTTGACCAAAGCCGTCCCTCGGTGCGCGCCTCCGCCCGCGGCCACGTGCAGGCACACCTCATGCGCGGCGAGCACAGCCTGGAGGTGCAGCTGCCTTTCCTCCAGCGCGCCGCGCCCCACGCGCGCGTCGTGCCCATCGTGATGGGCGAGCAGCGCTGGCAAAACTGCCTGGAACTCGGTGAGGCGCTGGCCGAGCATTGCGGCCCGGGCACGGTGATTCTGGCCAGCACGGACCTGTCGCACTTCTACGACTACGATCACGCTACCGCACTCGACGAGACCTTCTGCCAGGTGCTTTCCCGACTCGACGCGCGCGCACTCCACGACGCCGTGCGCGCGGGCCGATGCGAGGCCTGCGGAGCGGGCCCGGTGGTGGCCTCGCTGGTCGCCTCCGGCACGGGCCCGCACTCCTGTACGCTGCTGCAGCGCGCGAATTCGGGCGACGTGACGGGTGATCGCGCGAGCGTCGTCGGCTATCTGTCCGCGGTCCTCACCGCGGGGGCTGCGGCGTGAGCGCGGTCGAGGGTTCCGTGTGGCCGCCCTTTCCCGCCGACGCCGCCCGCGAGCTGTTGGTCCTGGCCCGTCGATCCATCCTCCTCGCCTTCTCCGGGCAGCCGCCGCCGGCGCCTCCGCAAGCCCGCAGCGCCTTCGACGAGCCCCGCGGCGCTTTCGTCACGATCGAGAAGGGGCGCGCGCTGCGCGGCTGCATCGGGCGCATCGAGTCGTCCGGTCCCCTCTGGCGCACAGTGGTGGAGATGGCCCGCGCGGCGGCCTTCGAGGATCCGCGCTTTCCGCCGCTGGAGGCCCCGGAATTGGAGGAAGTTCGCCTCGAGCTCTCCGTGCTCTCTCCTCCCCATCCCCTCGGTGATCCCGCCGCCGAGGTGGAGATCGGCGTGCACGGGCTCATCGTCCAGCGTGGGCCCTTCCGCGGCCTGCTGCTCCCGCAGGTCGCCGAGCGGCACCGCTGGGATGTCACCACCTTCCTGACGGAAACGTGCCGCAAGGCGGGGCTGCCCGCCGACGCCTGGCGCCGCGCCGATACGCGGGCATGGGCGTTTCGCGCGGACGTATTCGCGGAAGGGGAAGCGTGAGAGCCTGAGCGTCCGTCAGGCGGCGCTGTGCTCGCCCATCGTGCGCTCGCGGTGGTTGGCGCCGTCGTAGGTGAGCAGCGTGACCTTTTCCTCGACCACCGTCTCCACGTGCACGGGTCGCGTCCAGATCTTGTGCAGGTTCTCCAGCGTCGCCTTGGCGTAGTCCTGGCGCAGCTCCACGCCGTCGAACCGATGCTTGAGGTACAGCTCCCCGCGGTTTTCGAAGTTCCCGTCTGCCACGTAGATGTAGGGCTGACCCATGTTCGTCAGCGAAAACAGGAGCTTCTCCTTGATGGCCTGGAAGTTGCGGTTGTCGATCTCGAAGTTGCCCGTGCGCTCGTTGAGCGCGTAGGTGAACATCTTGTGTTCCCGGCAAAACTCCTCGGTGAGAAAGTCGTCTATGAACGTCATGTCGTTATAGATCGAGCGGACCTGGAAGATCTTCTCGCGACCAAGTCCCGCTCCCGTATCCCAATCCGCCTTCGCGCGCAGGTCGTCACACTCGTCGTAGTCCTTGCCGAAGCGTCCCGTGTTCCAGCGGTGCTCGATATCGTGGAACAGCTCGTAGCCCAGCTTGTACGGGTTGAGCTGCCCGGAATGGACCGCCAGAGTGCCCGAGTGGTGGTCGGCGAAGTCGATCAGTTCCGACGGCTCCAGCACCCTCTCCGTCATCATCTTCTCGTGCCAATAGGATGCCCAGCCCTCGTTCATGATCTTGGTCATCGCCTGCGGCGCGAAATAGTACGCCTCCTCGCGCACTATCGACAGGACGTCGCGCTGCCAGTTGAGCAGGGGCGCGTGTTCGATCAGAAAGAGCAGGACGTCTTTGACGTCCTGTGCCGGAAACCGCGCGCTCTTCTTGCGGGCTTCCTCCATTTCCCGCCGCCGCCGCTCAATGTACTCGGGCGGATTGATGAACGCATCCATGTACGACTTACTCTTCAGCCGCGGTACGTCCAGCACCTCCGCCTCCGTGTCGCCATCTCCCGCCGGGCGCTGGATGCTTCCGCTTTCGAACAGCGCGCTCCCGTCGATCAAGTTTTCGATGGATGCACATACGTCGAAGAATTCCTCCACCGCGTCCTGGCCGTGGCGGTCCACGTAGCGCTGTACGCGGATGCCGTGGTTGGCCATTTCGTCGATCATCTTGCGGTTGGTATGCGCGAAGTACGCGTTGTTCTTGAAGAAATCGCAGTGGGCATAGACATGGGAGATGACTAGCTTCTGGTCAACCATGTCATTCGAGCTGAGCAGGTAGGCGTAGCAGGGGTTGTTGTTGATAACCATCTCGTAGATCTTGTGCAGGCCGTAACCGTAGCTCTTGCCCATGTACTCGTACTGCATGCCGAAGCGCCAGTGGGGATAACGCGTGGGGAAGCCGCCGTAGCTGGCCACCATGTTGATTTCCTCGTAATCCAGCATCTCGAAGATGACCGGGAAGAAATCCAGGCCGAAGCCGCGGGCGTAGCCCTCGATCTCCCTGATGATCGCGCCCAGCCGGTCCTTGTCGATCATTTTCCCTTCCCCAGGAATTTCTTGATGGAGTCGTAGATCTCATCCTTGCTGTTGATCTCGGACAGGATGAGATTCTCGACGCCCTCGAAGTGCGAGGCCAGGTCACCGATGAAGGCGCCGCTCCCGTAAGGGCTCGCCACCTGGCCGTAGCAGAAGAGGTTCACCGCGGGCAGGATCTGCTCCTCGAGAAGCTTGAAGCAAATCTGCGTGTCCCCCCCTCCCCAGTTGTCGCCGTCGGAAAAGTGAAAGACGTAGATATTCCACTCGGAGGGCGGGAACTGCTCGACGGCCAGCCGCGCCGTCAGGTCGTACGCGGAGGAAATCCGCGTGCCTCCACTCTCGCGCGTATGGAAGAACGTGTGCTCGTCCACCTCGTGCGCCTCGGCGTCGTGCACCACGTACCGCGTCTCCAGACCCTTGTACTGGCTCTTGAGCCAGGTGTTTATCCAGAAGGATTCGTTGCGGACGACCTCCTTCTGCTCGTCGCCCATGCTGCCGGAGACGTCCATCACGTACACGATGACGGCGCTCGTCTCCGGGAGGCGCACCGTCTTGCGGGCGCGGTAGCGCTTGTCCTCCCGCACGGGGATGATCACGGGCTGTCGGTAGTCGTAGGATCCAGAGGCGATCTGACGCTTCAGCGCCTCCTTGAAGGTGCGCTTGAAGTGTCGCAGCGACTCCGGGCCGGCGTGGCCGATGGTCGTGTAGCGGCCCGCCTCGGCTTCGATGGTGTCGCGCGAGCGCGGCTCGATGTTGGGGAGCTCCAGCTCCTCGCCCATGATGGCGGCGAGCTCCTCGAAGGTCACGTCCACTTCGAGCAGGTGCCGACCCGGCGCCTCCCCCGCGCCACCCGCCGCCTCGCCGTCGCCCGGCGCCACCGGCGTACCCACGTCGCCATCGCCCTGGCCTACCCCGCCGCTCTTGCGCGACTCGTGGCGAAAGGTCGGAATCTCGATCTGACGGATGGGGATGGAGACGACGTTCTTGCCCTGCCGGCCCAGGAGCTCGCCCGTCTGCATGTACTTGCGGAGCTCCTTCTTCACCACCCCGCGAACGATCTGTCGGAACCGCCGCAGGTCACGGTCGATACGTTGCACCATGGCCCGCCACTCCTATGACTGCTTGGTGTCCCCCCGCGCGAAGATGCTGGCTACGAAGTTCAGCACATCCGTCGCACTCTGGTCGCTGTAACCGAACTTGCGAATCAGACGCTGCTTGACCACGTCGATCTTCGCCTGCGTCTCCTTGTCCAGCACGTTGGACACCAGGCTGGTCAGCTTGATCGAGTCCTTCTGGTCCTCGAACAGCTTGAGCTCCAACGCCTTCTGTAACCTTGCGTTGGTCTTGTAGTCGAACATCTTCCCCTCGAGAGCGAGAGCGCCGATGTAGTTCATGATCTCGCGCCGGAAATCGTCCTTCCGGTTCTCGGGGATCCCAATCTTCTCTTCCACGGCGCGCATGAGCCGCTCGTCCGGCTCCTCGTCCTGCCCCGTGTACTTGTTCTTCACCTTCTCCTTCTGGGTGTACGCCTTGATATTGTCGATGTAGTTGGCGCACAGCCTCTGGATGGCTTCCTCGTCCGCGGAGATCGCGCGCTGCACCTCGTTCTTCACGATGTCCTCGTACTCCTCTTTGACGATGCCCAGCATCTCCCGGTAGCGCTTGCGCTGCTCGTCGGATGTGATCAAGGAGTGGTGGTCGAGACCGGCTTCCAGCTCGTTCAACACCATGAAGGGGTTGATGTACCCCTCGGCGTCCTCGCTCACCAGCGCGTTGGAGATCTTGTCCTGGATGTAGCGCGGCGATATGCCGTCGAGCCCCTCGCGCTCGGCCTCGCGCTTGAGCTCCTTGACGTTCTCCTCGGTGAATCCGGGCAACGACTGCCCGTTGTAGAGCTTGAGCTTCTGCAGCAGGTTCAGAGAGGCCTTCTTCGGCTCCTCCAGCCGCGTCAGCACGGCCCACATGGCGGCCATCTCCAGCGTGTGCGGGGCCACGTGGACGACGGGAATCTTGTTGGCGTTGAAGTCGCGCTCGTAGATCTTCTCCTCGTGCTTGAGGCGCGTGATGTACGGGATGTCGATCTTCACGGTGCGATCGCGCAGCGCTTCCATGAATTCGTTGTTCTGGAACTTTCGGTACTCGGGCTCGTTGGTATGGCCGACGATGACCTCGTCGATGTCCGTCTGCGAGAACTTCTTGGGTTTGATCTTGTGCTCCTGGGAGGCCCCCAGCAGGTCGTAGAGGAAGGCGACGTCGAGTTTCAGTACCTCGATGAACTCGATGAGACCGCGGTTGGCCACGTTGAACTCACCGTCGAAGTTGAACGCGCGCGGGTCGGAATCGCTCCCGTACTCCGCGATCTTGCGGTAGTTGATGTCGCCCGTGAGCTCCGTCGAGTCCTGGTTCTTCTCGTCCTTGGGCTGGAAGGTTCCGATGCCTATGCGGTCTTTCTCCGAGAGAAGAAGGCGACGGACCTGCACGTGGTCGATCACGCGCGTCCAATCTCCGTCGTAACGCTGCATGAGGGTGCTGAAACGGAAGCGGTCGGCCGGATTCAGCTCGCCCTCGATGCGGATGCGACGGTTGGGGTCGTCTATGACGGCGTTGAGCCGCTCCTCCACCTCCGGGCGGAACTCCATGGGAATGAGCTTGAGTGGCTCCTCGTGCATCGGGCTGAGCGTCCACCGCTCTCCGTCGTCGCCCTCGTCCCGCCACGCGAAGGTGTACAAGGCCCCGTCCGCCGACTTGGAATACGACTCCAGACCCTTCTTGAGCAAGCGCACGATCGTGCTCTTGGAGCTCCCCACGGGGCCGTGCAAGAGAATGATCCTGCGTTCGGTACCCAGTCGCTGCGCCGCCGACTTGAACACGTTCACCAGCTTCATCAGCGGGATCTCGAGCCCGTAGACGGCGTCGGCCCCGTCGTTCTCCGGATCGTCGAAGAAACGGTAGCGCACCACTTTGCGCTTGTGCTCCGTGTACTCCTCGATCCCGTACGCCATGATCATGTCGTAGACGCGCTGGTAGGCGGTACGCGCGACCTTGGGGTTGGAAACGACGATCTGCAGATAGTCCTGGAAAGTTCCTTTCCAGTTGAGCTCCTGGAAAGCCTTCGTATTCTGCCGCGTCTGGATCAGAGAGATGATTTCGTTCGCCCCGTTCATACTGCCTCCTGTGCCCTCCGACCGCTCGACGAGCGCACGCCGGGCGTTAACCTTCTCCTATACTGCAATATACGCAGCCCGCGCCCCCCGTGCCAATGCGCCGAGTTCTTTTCTGGCCCCCGCGCGCAAAACGGCGCGAAACGCAAGAGACGTGCCAAGAAGAACCCGCGCCACTCTCGTAACTGATTTATTACCAGTGAGTTACATATTCGGCCATTTCGCCCACCGCTCGCCCGCGGTCAGCGCCGGTCCTCGGCCCCGTCGCTGCGGCGACGCGGCCTGCGCCCCCCGAAGTAGCCTTCTTCCAGCGTCTCGCGCAAGTCGAAGAGCCCCTCGAAATCCTCCGGCCGGTCGCTCTCCTGCCGGGACAGCACCCGCGCCTCGACCAGCTGGAACACCGCGCGTCCAAAGTCCTCCGCCGAGTGAACCCCCCACCGTGTGAGCAGCGTGAACCCGAGCACCCCGTAGCGGTCCTTGACGTAGGCGCACATCCCGCGCACCAGCTCTGCGGCTTGTACGTGACGCCGCTCGCCGATGCGCGCGATCGTGTACTCGAGCGCGTCCATGACCAGCGCGTACGCCTCGGGCTCGAAGCGGTCGTCGCGCTCGCGGATGCTGGCCACCGCTTCCCAGAAGGGTCGCACCTCGCTCACTTGCCTCCTCCCTGCGCCACCAGCCGGCGGTAGGCATCCTCGTAACGGTCGACGATGTCGTCGCGCGAGAACCGCTCCTCGGCCCGCTTGCGGGCGGCCGCGCCTACCGCGCGGCGGCGGCTCTCGTCGCGCAATAGTCCCAGCACGATTTCGCGCATGCAGGAGACGTCGTGCGGGTCGCAGACGAAGCCCGTCTCGCCGTCGACGATCACCTCGGGCAGCCCGCCGACGCGCGACCCCACCACCGGCACCGCGCACGCCATTGCCTCCAGCGCCGCCAGTCCGAAGCTCTCGTGCTCGCTGGGAAGCAGGAACGCGTCCGCGGCGGGCAGCACGCCGGCGATATACTCCTGGTCGCCGAGGAAGAGGACGTCGTCGGCGATGCCCAACTCCGCCACCCGCCGTTCCGTCGGTTCCCGCTCCGGTCCGTCCCCGATCAGCACCAGCCGGCAGGGCAGCTCCCGGCGCACACCGGCGAAGACGTCCACCACCACCGGCAGGTTCTTCACTTTCCTGAAGTTCGACACGTGGAAGAGCAGACGCTCGCCGCGCGGCGCCAGCCGCTCGCGGATTCCGGGGGCCGGGGCCGGGCGGAACTCGTCGCCGTCGACGAAGTTGTAGATCACTTCGATGGGACGGTCTACGCGGAATTGCTCCGTCGTCTCGCGCTGCAGAAACCGCGACACCGTGGTCACCGCGTCGCTGGCCAGAATGGAGAACCGCGTAATCTCAAAAAAGGAAGGCATCACGCCGACGAGCGTGATGTCCGTACCGTGCAGCGTGGTCATGGTGCGCAGGTGGCGCGCGGGCGCCAGCATCTGCCGGGCCAGGTAGGTCGACGTGGCGTGCGGAATCGCGTAGTGCGCGTGCACCAGGTCCAGGTCGTACTGATCGCTCACTTCGCGAATCTTGACCGCCAGGCTGAGGGCGTAAGGGGTGTACTGCTGGAACACCGGATAGTCGCCCGTCTCCACCTTGTGCAGGTAGACGCGGTCGGTAAACTCCGTCAGCCGGGCGGGATGGCCGTTGCAGATGAAGTGGACTTCGTGTCCGCGCGCCGCCAGCGACTTGCCCAGCTCGGTCGCCACCACACCGCTCCCTCCGGGCGTCGGGTAACAGACGATGCCCACGCGCAGACTCTTGCGCTCGCTCACGGGCCCTCCTCGAATACCCCGAAGCCATCCAAACGGAGCGGAGAGAGCAGGGCGAATCCCTCTCCGTAGCGCGCCCCCACGGTGAAACCGTGGATACGATCGCGCGCTTCGACCGCGGCCATGAAATCGGGGCTGTTGAGACGCGTGGGACGGCGGGCGCCCTCGGCCACAAACTGCGT
>Ga0209536_100016356_pt1 | contig 10551 bp, 6 predicted proteins | sample DeeMarSeWOR28_12_FD_187461 | JGI IMG/M metagenome (GOLD analysis project Ga0209536, IMG submission 187461) | Marine sediment microbial communities from White Oak River estuary, North Carolina - WOR-2-8_12 (SPAdes) (version 2) | ecosystem: Environmental > Aquatic > Marine > Intertidal zone >...
ATTGCTGGGATGCGATCCGGGATCTGGAAGAGGTATACAAAATCGGAATTCGCTGGTCATTCCTGAAGCCGCTGTTGATCAATATGATAGAAGTGCCGGAGCACTTGAAGCCGCCGGAGGAAGAGGAAGTGGCGTAAGCTAACCGGCAAGAGATATCCGAGAATGTCGTAGCTATATTCGCAATTTTGTGAATTAATAAATCCCAAATCACAAGCACCAATTTGATTTTTGGTGCTTGAAATTTTCATTAATTGAGCCATTTCGCAAGTTATCAGAATTAAAAGCTAAATTGATGGAATCCCGTCTGCATTCCAAAACTCCTTGACACTCCCGGAGCCGATTGCTAAACTCCCTTTTTTGCCGATACAGATTATTTTTCATTGGAAAATTAGGCCATGACTGACTTTGCATACCAGGATATGTTTCCGCTGGCGGAAGACTCCACGGAATACCGCCTGCTTACCGAAAACCATGTGACCGGTGCGGCTTTTGAGGGGCAGGACATCTTAAAAGTCTCGGCCGAGGGCCTGACTTATCTGGCCGAGCAGGCATTTGGCGACGTGTCACACCTGCTGCGTGCGTCACACCTTAAATTGCTCAGTCAAATATTCGATGACCCGGAAAGTTCGGCCAATGACCGCTACGTGGCGCTTGAACTGTTGAAAAACGCCGTCATTTCCGCCGGCCGGGTCTTTCCGATGTGCCAGGATACCGGAACGGCGATCATCATCGGGAAAAAAGGCCAGCGGGTTTGGACGGATTTTTCGGATGAAGCGGCGCTCTCGGAAGGGGTCTATAATGCCTATACCCGGGGCAACCTGCGCTATTCCCAAAACGCTGCGCTGGATATGTATGCGGAGAAAAATACCGGCTGTAATCTGCCGGCCCAAATAGACTTGTACGCCGCCGGCGGCGACGAATACCGCTTTTTGTTCATCGCCAAAGGCGGAGGGTCTGCCAATAAGACCTACCTGTATCAGGAAACCAAAGCCGTTTTGACGCCTCAAAAATTGCTTGAATTTATGACCGAAAAGATGAAAACGCTGGGAACGGCCGCCTGCCCGCCCTATCATCTGGCCTTTGTTATCGGAGGCACTTCAGCGGAACTGAATCTAAAAACCGTCAAGTTGGCCAGCGCCAAATACCTCGATGAACTGCCGACGAGCGGCGGGGAATCCGGCGCGGCATTCCGGGACCTGGCGCTGGAAGACCAGGTGCTTGAAATTTCCCGTAAGCTTGGAATCGGGGCCCAGTTCGGCGGGAAATATTTTTGTCTGGACACCCGCGTGATTCGTCTGCCGCGCCACGGCGCTTCCTGTCCGATCGGCCTGGGCGTCAGCTGCAGCGCGGATCGCAATGTCAAAGCCAAGATTACGCGGGACGGTATCTTCCTGGAACAGCTGGAAACCGATCCGGCCCGGTACCTCCCGCAGGTTGAGGTTGCAAGTCAGGAAGCGGTGCGTGTCGATTTGAACCGCCCCATGGACCGGATACGGCAGCAGCTCAATCAATATCCGGTCGCGACACCACTTTTGCTGACCGGAAATATTGTCGTCGCCCGGGACATCGCCCATGCCAAGCTCAAAGAGCGCCTGGATGCCGGCCACCCGCTGCCGGACTATTTCAAAGATCACATTATCTATTATGCCGGCCCGGCTAAAACCCCGACCGGATATCCTTCCGGTTCCTTCGGCCCCACGACGGCCGGCCGCATGGACCCCTATGTGCCCCTCTTTCAGGCGCAAGGCGGCTCCATGATTATGCTGGCCAAAGGCAACCGGTCCAAACAGGTGACGGATGCCTGCAAGACATACGGCGGTTTTTATCTGGGGTCCATCGGCGGCCCGGCGGCCCGGCTCGGCAAAGAATGCATCAGCCAGGTCGAATTAATTGAGTATCCCGAGCTGGGCATGGAAGCCATTTACATGATTACCGTCCGAGATTTTCCGGCCTTTATTATCGTGGATGACAAGGGCAACGATTTTTTTGAAAAATTATTAACATAATTTTTTCACTGACCTGTTTTCTCAAACCTATTTAAAGTCAAAGTAGCGATTTAGACGTTATTCATTCCAATTCAAAACGCGAAAAAATTAATATTATAAGGAGTATTTTTATGGCTGAAAAATTTAAGACAATGGATGGAAACACGGCTGCGGCCCACGTGGCCTATGCCATGAGCGACATGTGCACCCTTTATCCGATCACGCCTTCCTCACCCATGGGTGAAATTGCCGATGAATGGGCCGCCGACGGACGCAAAAACATATTCGGACAAACGCTGACCGTGCGCCAGCTTCAATCCGAAGCCGGCGCGGCGGCATCGGTGCACGGTTCCCTGGCCGCCGGCGCCTTGACGTCGACGTTTACGGCCTCCCAGGGGCTGCTGTTGATGGTCCCCAACATGTATAAAATGTCCGGTGAGCTGCTGCCCGGCGTGCTGCATGTTTCGGCCCGGGCCCTGGCGGCGCATGCGCTTTCGATTTTTGGCGATCACCAGGACGTCATGGCCGTGCGCCAGACCGGATTCGCCATGCTGGCCTCGTCCTCCTTGCAGGAGGTCATGGACCTGGGGCTGGTGGCCCATCTGTCAGCCATCAAGTCCTCAATTCCGTTTGTCCATTTTTTTGACGGCTTTCGCACCTCCCACGAAATTCAGAAAATTGCGGTGATTGACTACGAGGATATGGCCAAGCTGGCGGACTGGGATGCCATCGCCAAGTTTCGCGCCCGGGGTGCCAATCCGGAAAGACCCGAATTGCGGGGAACCGCCCAGAACCCCGACATCTATTTTCAGAATCGGGAAGCGGCCAACCCCTATTATCTGAAGGTGCCGGGCATCGTCGACGATTACATGCAACAGGTCGGCAAATTGACCGGGCGCAGCTACAAGCTTTTCGATTATGTCGGTGATCCGGCAGCTGAGCACGTGGTTGTTTCCATGGGGTCATCCTGCGAGACCATTGAAGAACTCATCAATTATCTGCGGGGCCAGGGTGAGAAAGTGGGGCTGGTCAAAGTGCGGCTTTACCGCCCGTTTTCGACCGAGCACCTGTTTACGGCCATTCCGCAAACCGCCAAAATACTCACGGTTCTCGACCGTACCAAGGAGCCGGGGGCCCTGGGTGAGCCGCTTTACCTGGATATTTGCACCTCTTACATGGAGAAAGGCCAGGCCCCGAAACTGCTCAACGGCCGCTACGGGTTGGGGTCCAAGGAGTTTAACCCGGCCATGGCCAAGGCGGTTTTTGACAACATGAAAGCCGGCAGCCCCAAAAATCATTTCACGGTCGGAATCGTCGATGACGTGACCCAGACCTCACTGGAAGTCGGCGGCAGCCTGGACGTAGCGCCCAAGGGCACCGTGCAGTGCAAATTCTGGGGCCTGGGGGCCGACGGAACCGTGGGGGCCAACAAGAGTGCGATTAAAATTATCGGCGACAACACCGATATGTATGCCCAGGCCTATTTTTCATACGATTCCAAAAAATCCGGCGGCATTACCGTATCCCATTTGAGATTCGGTCAAAAGCCGATCCAGTCGACCTACCTGATCGATGCGGCCGATTATGTTGCCTGCCACAAAGATACTTATGTGGATGTTTACGACCTGCTGGAAGGCATCAAAGACCAGGGCATTTTCGTGCTGAACTCACCCTGGACCCAGGCGGAAATGGATGAGAAGCTGCCGGCTGCAATGCGCCGCACCATCGCCCAAAAGAAACTGAAATTCTATAACATCGATGCGGTTAAAATCGCCGGTGAAGTCGGTCTGGGCGGTCGGATCAACATGATCATGCAGACGGCCTTTTTTAAGCTGGCCAACGTGATCCCGGTGGATGACGCCCTCGGCTATCTCAAAGACCAGATTCAAAAATTATTCGGCAAAAAAAGTCAAAGAATTGTCGATATGAACTTTGCCGCAGTGGACAAGACCCTTGAAAACCTGGTTGAAATCAAGTACCCGGCCAGTTGGGCCGAGGCCGCGGGCGGCGCTCAAGCGGCTGAAGACGAACCGGATTTCGTTAAAAATGTGATGCGTCCGATGCTGGTGCAGCAGGGCGATAAACTGCCGGTTTCCGCCTTTACGCCGGACGGCATTTTCCCGGTGGGCACCACGCGGTACGAAAAGCGCGGTGTGGCCATCAACGTGCCGGAATGGATCATGGACAACTGCATCCAGTGCAACCAGTGCGCCATGGTTTGTCCCCACGCCACCATCCGGCCGGCGCTGTTGACTGAAGAAGAGTTGAAAAACGCCCCCGAGGGCTTCGAAGCCAAAAAAGCCCTCGGCAAGGAATTGAAAGATTACTACTTCAGAATTCAGGTCGACACCCTGGATTGTTACGGCTGCGGCAACTGCGCGGACATCTGCCCGGCCAAGAAGAAGGCCCTGGTGATGAAACCGCTCGAAACCCAGACCGAAAAGCAGGTTCCCCTGTGGCGTTATTTCGAGGATCTGCCGGTGCGGGACGACCTGACCGGCCGCAATACGGTCAAGGGCAGCCAGTTTTGCCAGCCGCTGCTGGAGTTCTCGGGTGCCTGTGCCGGCTGCGGGGAGACCCCCTATGCCAAACTGATCACCCAGCTTTTCGGCGAGCGCATGCTGATCGGCAATGCCACCGGCTGCAGCTCCATCTGGGGCGGTTCGGCACCATCCATTCCCTACTGCGTCAACAAGGATGGGTTTGGTCCCACCTGGGGCAATTCCCTGTTCGAGGATTCGGCTGAATTCACCTACGGCATGCTGCTGGGCACTTTCCAGCAGCGCAATAAGCTGGCGGATTTGATGCGCGAAGCCCTTGGCACGGATCTGTCGCCGGAAATCAAGGATGCCATGTCCGGCTGGCTGGAAAACATGAAAGATCCCGCCGGCTCGCGCCAATACGGTGATCAGCTCAAAGCACTGCTGTCCAAGCCAAACGGCAACGAGCTTCTCAATCAGATCGCCCAAAAATCCAAGCTTTTCACCAAAAAATCCTTCTGGATTTTTGCCGGTGACGGGGCGGCCTACGACATCGGTTACGGCGGGGTCGATCACGTCCTGGCCACGGGTGAAGACATCAACATGCTGATTATGGACACCGAGGTTTACTCAAACACCGGCGGCCAATCTTCCAAAGCCACCCCGACCGGTTCGGTGGCCCGCTTTGCCGCTTCCGGCAAAAAGACCCCCAAAAAAGACATGGGCCGCATCTCGATGAGCTACGGCTATATTTATGTGGCCAGTGTGTCGATGGGTGCCAACAAGCAGCAATTGCTCAAAGCCCTGGTCGAAGCCGAAAGCTATGACGGGCCGTCATTGATCATCGCCTATTGCCCCTGCATCAACCAGGGAATTCTGGCCGGGATGGGCAAAGCCCAGGAGGAAGAAAAACTGGCGGTGCAGTCCGGCTACTGGCCGCTGTACCGCTACAATCCGGCGCTCAAGGCCGAGGGCAAAAATCCGTTTATCCTGGATTCCAAAAAACCGGATGGCAGCTTAAAGCAATTTTTGGAAGGCGAAATCCGGTATGCGTCCTTGAAACGAACCTTTCCCGAGGAAGCCGAAAGACTGCACACCACGCTGATCGATCAGTTTAACAAACGCTATGAGGAACTGGCACTGATGGCGGATCCGACCATTGTTTGCAAAACCGATCAGCCGGCCGCGTCCGAGTAGAATCATCGGCTAAGGTGATAAAAAAGAAAAGGCCGTTTGGGAAACCAGACGGCCTTTTTTAATTTTGGATTTTAGATTTCGGATTTTGGATCGGTGGTATCGCTTCGCTTTATTCATTAATAAAACAGGCAGAAAACCTTAAATCCAAAATCCGCAATCCAAATTCTAAAATCTAATCATGTACATCTGTCATGACCGCATTTGACAATAATCTATTTCGATCTTGATCAGCCTTGATTTCGTTCCTATGTTATTGCATTAATTCATCAGTCGTAAAAAATAGAATTCTTTAGGATGGAATTATGCGATATCGTACGTTCTTTCTTGGATTGATCATTATCATCGCACCTTCTGTATTGTTTGCACTCGAGCCGTTGGAAGCGGTGCGGCAAAATATCGAAAAGGGTATCCGCGTGCTGGAAGATCCGCAATACGAAGACGATTCCCGCAAACAGGAGCAGCAGCAGGTCCTTTGGAAAATAATGCAGCAAACATACGATTTTAAGGAATTTTCCAGGAAGGTGCTGGCTTCCCACTGGTTTAAATTCAGCCCGGCACAACGCAACGAATTTGTAAGGGTTTTCAGTGAGTTTCTCGGTAAATTTTACCTGGAAAAATTGCAGGATCGATACAGCGGTCAGAAAGTGGACTTTATCGGTCAGCAAATGATCAGCAGCTCCAAAGCCCTGGTAAACATCGAAGTCATTTGGAAAAAAGTGAAAGTTCCCCTAACGCTGCGCATGACAAAGCGCAGCGGGCACTGGAAGGTGTACGATTTGAGTGCTTTGGGAATCAATGCCGTGAGCAATTACCGGGCCCAGTTGAAATCGATTCTCAGCAAGGAGTCGCCGCAGCAAATCATCGGCCGGATTAAAGATAAGATCACGGCGCTGGACGATAAATCATGATGGTAAAAAAAATTCCCGCGTATTTCTTCGAATATTTTTCCAACCACCGAATTGTATTGTTGCTGGGGGCTATTTTGGTCATGATTATCGGAAGCCCGTTTTTATACGATATATTTCATTATCGTTTCATTCCGGACTTATTCCTCACGATCATCTTCGTTTTTGGCATATATGCAATTAGCCATAAAAAGCGGAACATCTACATTGCACTGTCTCTGGCAATCCCGATGTTTGCCGGGATCTGGTCCTCTCACCTCTATCAAACCCTCCAACCCCTTGCCGTAGGCCATTTATTCGGGGTGCTTTTTGTCGGGTTTATCATCAGCCTGCTGATAAAATTCATATTCAACGAAAAACAGGTTACCACCGAGTTGATTTATGCCGCCGTGGTCGTTTATTTACTGATGGCCCTGATGTGGGCCTTTGCATATTCCATACTGAATTATTTTTATCCCGGTTCTTTTTCCATTTCCGAGGGCGCGACCCGTGATACATTCCAGTATATCTACTTTAGCTTTGTTACGATTACCACCCTGGGCTACGGTGATGTTGCACCGTTAACCCAAAAGGCCAGTTCGCTGGCAATTCTCGAAGCGGTTACCGGACAGATATATCTGGTCGTGGTGGTTGCATGGCTGGTGGGGATGCATGTTTCCGGCAGATCACGGAATTGAATAATGAAAATTGAAAATTTGATTGGGTTCTTTTCGTGCTTGCGGGATTGACCAGATTCAATATGCTGCCTCAGGCAAGCCGGGTTGTGATATTATTTTCTGCGGTTTATCGAAATAATCGGGAGGTAAAATTTCATGCGAAACATATTAATCATTACACTTGTCGTCAGCTTCCTGCTGCCGTTGGCGGCCGTGGCGGATGAATGTACCGAAGGCGATTGTATCAACGGCAAAGGTACCATGGTATTTGACACCGGTCACAAATATACGGGGGAATTTAAAGGCGGCGTCAGGCAAGGCGCTGGCATTTTGCTGATGCCGGGTGGTCGAAAAATCGTCGGGGTTTGGGAAGATAACGAAATTAAGAGCGGCACGTATACTGCGTCCGACGGCACTGTCTATGAAGGACAATGGATGTTTCGCGAAAGAAACGGTCAGGGGACGCTGACCTTTCCGGATGGCAGAAAATACGTCGGCGAGTTTAAAAGCGGCCAGCGCCACGGCCAGGGGACCATGTTCTTTCCCGATGGCCGTAAATACGCCGGCGACTTCTTATCCGGCGCGAGAACCGGCTCCGGCACCCTGACCTATCCCGATGGTCGTATATACACCGGTGAATTTCAGGATGGTGAATTTGACGGACAGGGCTCCCTGACCTATCCCGACGGAAAAAAGGTGGAAGGAACCTTTAAAAACGGGCAGTATGTGGGAAACTAGATTGAAGTGGGAAGTCGGAATGCGGAAGTGGGAAAGAAGCTCATAGTTCAAAGCTGATAGCTCATAGTGCAGAAAACAGAGGCCGGAGGTCAGAAGACAGAGGGCAGAAGACAGATTTCTGAAGTCGGAAGTCGGAATGCGGAAGTGGGAAAAAAACAGCGAAGAGCAGAGTGAATCGCGCGGGCCTCACGGTTGAGTAAGTTGATTGGTTGAATGGTTGATTAAGATTGCAGGGTCCGTATCATTCAGTGCAAATAAGTTCCTCGCTGGTTTCTACCGCCCCAAAGCACAGACTGCAATCCTTGGCGCCGGTCTTTATGCTATGAGCTATAAGCTTTCAGCTTTGAGCTTAGATTCAGATCAAGATCAGTCAGCCCAATCAACTCAATCAACCTAATCAACTCAATCAACTTCTTTACTTCAACTTCTCGAGCCAATCCCCCTCGGCAAACCACTTCAGCTTCAGTTCATCCAGCATGCCGCTGCCTTCGAAATTATTCAGCGTATTGCGGGTCCAGTTCATCAGCAAGGGATCATTGGCCGGAATCGCAATGCCGATCGGCTCATAGGTTAGCTGCGTGACGACGGAAAGCAGGCCGGCATTCGGGTAACGAAAAACGGATACGACGCAGATGGGATAATCGGCGATCATGGCATGCACCTTGTCCTTTAGCACCATGTCCACGGCGTCGTCATAATTTTTGGTGGTGAACAGGGTCGTTTTGTCCAGAAAGGCCTCGGCAAATGCCTGGCTCGTTGAGCCTCGCAGCGCCACTATTTTCGTATTGGAGTTATTCGCATCCCGGGCTTCATCGGCATAAGCGATGGTTTTTACTTTGGTCAGAAACGCCTTGCCCGAAATAAAATAGGGACCGATAAATGCCACCTTCCGATTCCGTTCCGGGGTGATGGTCATCCCGGACAACACCATGTCGACTTCTCCGGTCTGCAGGGCCGGCAGCAGCTCATTGAAAGGCTTGGTCACAAATTTTACTTTGACATCCATCGCATCGGCCATCAGCCGGGCAAGATCGGGTTCAAGGCCGAATATTTCGCCGTCTTTGGATGTCATGTTCAAAGGCGGCATGTTGCCCATGGTCCCCACGATCAGCGCGCCGCGCTGCTGGATGCGATCGAGCACCGGGGATGCGGATGTACCGCTGAAACCCGGCTGCATCTGGGCACAGCCGGAGATTAATAATATTGCCAGAACTGAAACCAGAATTACTTTTGCAAACTTCATTGGTACGCTCCTTATTATGGTTGGGGTAAGTTAGGATGATGAAAATGTATTCATCATATTATAATTGTAAAGCCGGGGATGACGCTTTTATAAGGGCTCACAGGTTCAGGGTTCAGCCTATCCGCCGGCCAAAGAAATGGCCGGTCAAATCGTAAAAGAAACTTTTGAAAAAGCGAATGTCGAATATCGACCCCCCTACCCTCTCATTTCTTTGAAGGCATTGATCAAGCCGTTGGTAGACGCGTCATGGGTGGCAACCGGCTTATCATCCTGCATTTCCGGCAGAATTTTGCCGGCCAGCTGTTTGCCGAGTTCTACGCCCCACTGGTCGAAAGAAAAAATATTCCAGATAACGCCCTGGACGAAAATTTTATGCTCATACATGGCTATCAGGCTGCCCAATACGCGCGGCGTCAATTGCTTGAATAAGATTGAATTGGTTGGTTTATTGCCTTCGAAAATTTTATGAGGCGCCAGGTTTTCTATTTCCGCATCTGTTTTGCCGGCCGATTTCAATTCTGCGATCACTTCGGCGCGGGTTTTGCCGTTTAGGAGGGCCTCGGTTTGGGCAAAAAAATTGGACAGCAGGATGGTGTGATGCTCGCCCAGCGGGTTATGGCTGATCGCCGGCGCCAGAAAATCCGCCGGTATCAACTGCGTGCCCTGATGGATCAGTTGATAGAAGGCGTGCTGTCCGTTGGTGCCCGGTTCGCCCCAGATAATGGGACCGGTCTGATACGCGACCGGTTTACCCTGCCGGTTGGTGGACTTGCCGTTGCTTTCCATGTTGCCCTGCTGAAAGTAGGCCGGAAAGCGGCTTAAGTACTGATCGTAGGGCAATATCACCTCGGTTGCGGCGCCGAAAAAATTATTGTACCAGACCCCCAGCAAAGCCAGGATCACCGGTATGTTTTCCTCCAAGGGGGCATCCCTGAAATGCAGATCCATTTCATGGGCGCCCTGCAGCAGATCGATAAAGTTGTCAAATCCGATGTAACAGGCAATTGACAGGCCAATGGCCGACCACAGTGAATAGCGGCCGCCGACCCAGTCCCAGAATTCGAACATGTTGTTGATATCGATGCCGAATTCCCGGACTTTGGCGCCATTGGTGGACAGGGCCACAAAATGCTTGGCCACCTGGGCTTGATCCCGGGCCTGCTTTAAAAACCAGTTTCTGGCGCTGTGGGCATTGGTCATGGTCTCCTGGGTCGTAAACGTTTTAGAGGCAACCATAAACAGGGTCGTTTCAGGATTCAATTGCTTCAGCGTTTCCGTGATGTGGGTTCCGTCGATATTGGAAACGAAATGGACCGTTAATCCGGCAGCGGCATAAGGTTGCAGGGC
>Ga0209536_100016357_pt1 | contig 10551 bp, 8 predicted proteins | sample DeeMarSeWOR28_12_FD_187461 | JGI IMG/M metagenome (GOLD analysis project Ga0209536, IMG submission 187461) | Marine sediment microbial communities from White Oak River estuary, North Carolina - WOR-2-8_12 (SPAdes) (version 2) | ecosystem: Environmental > Aquatic > Marine > Intertidal zone >...
TCGATCAGATACCCTTCCGTAAAGATACCTCCGCGCATGACATTGAAGAGCGTATTGGAAACATGTCTCATGTTGCCGATCTGATCCGCACTTATCTGCTTACCATCAGCCGCTGTGACAATATTCCATAAATTCTCTGAACTGATCTCAATTTCTTTTTCTATTGATCCCTGAAGGTCGGCATCCTTTAAAATCTGCTGTTCAAGGCTGGCGATATCCACCGCCGATCGATTCGTATCGATAACAAAATACCAGGAGTCAGAAACCTTCTTATCCAGGGACATAGAGTCTACCAGAAGATACGCTCCCGCTTCTCCGCGCACTTCTTGTTCTTCATGAATTTCTCTGCCAGCCATAAACTCCCTTATCTGGAGGCTCGATAGCAGATGCTTCGCTCCTTTCCTTGCTGTAGACCAGACCGTGGACGCTTTCAGCGCTTCACTTGGCTCAGGACGATCCACAATATTCGAACTCAGGGTATAGATGCCAATACCGGTTTTCTTTTTGAGTTCATTCATTTTGTAGGCGTTCGCCAGATTGCTGCGCGTCTGCTGCGTGGTTTGAAGAATACCCGGTGGCAGGATATTTATCAGCCCATCCAGGAACCGGATCTCCCTTTTTTCATTTGAAATATTGAACACGCTGGATTTCCTTATGATTCCCAATTTTCGCGCATTGTTCCAACGGCATACAAATTTCAATCCCAAATCGTGGTTGATTTCCTCAAATTCCAGTGTATTCCCCAGGGTATTTTTGTAGATATTCCTGGTAATGTCATATAAACCCGCATATTTACCTGAAAACGGAGTCCATAATTGCCAGCGTTGCCCATCCTGAACCAATAATACAGATTTGCTTCCTGTATGTTCGCTATGTAAGGAGATCAGGTCATCCGTGTAGTATGGGAATATGGCCTGATCTGAATTTTTCCTCCCTGCAGATATGCCACCATCGCTTGACACAAACATCCAGATATCCGAATCGCTGGTCAGGCTCATGAAAAAAGGCCGCATATGATCATAATTACTGATCTTATAATATACTTCCCCCGCTCTCTGCATCAACGTTCCCTCAATTTCAATGGAAGCATGGCGCAATTTATTATGACCCAAGTACAGAGTATTTTTCCCTGACATACAATTGGAATTTAGTTTACGTAGAAGGGGATATTGGCATGTGCAGTATGCCCGTTACCATCATCCGCATAAATAAACAAACGGTAAGCCCCGGAATCAGAAGGGGCATTCAATTCAATCATTTCCCCCTCTCCGGTGATCAATCCCTGGATACTTTCCGGTGTAGTTTCAAAATCTCCCCCATCTCCAAGATCAGTACTTTCCTGTTTTATATCCCAGATGTAGGTAATATTGTCTCCTTCAGGATCTTCAACATCAACAACAGCGTTATATTGCTGATTGGCAATTAAAGTCACATCCTCATAGGCTGTTTTACCATCCAGTGTAAACTCGAGGAGCCGGGGACTCCTGTTGGATGGCCACTCCTTTTTCCAGATATAATGCATCACATCCACAGATTCTGTTTCATTTCCATTCTCCATAAATATTCCATACCAGGTCGGTGTCCTTTCCTGTTTCTGGCCCCATAGAAAAACATACGAGCCCAGGCATTGGTTTGAATAGGGTTCAATCGCGGTTTGATATCTTTCCAGGTAGAAGTCTGCTTTTACGGAAGAGTTGTTCTCAATGGGTGCCTCCCAGGTGGTTTTTTCAACTTCCCAATGTCCCGTAGCGCCCCATTCCGTAACCATATAGGGACCATCCCATCCCGTCTCCTCCATATACTTTGGAAGATTGACGATATCAGCATACATCTGTACACTAAGCAGATCCAGGTCCCCAGCCCGCTGTTTGATATCATCCACAAGTTCCTTACTTATTCCAGCCAAAGTAGTGGTTGTTAAATGATAGGGATCTACCTCATGGATCATTTTGGAAATATCATTTACGGCATCCCACACCTTTGGATTGGTCGCCCTCAGGTTGAGCTCATTCCCAATGGCCCAGATAATCAGCGCGGGATGATCTTTCAACCCCATGACTTCCGACTTGATCTTCTCGAATTGAGCTTGTACAGCTGCCTCGTCATCATAATCAAATCCATGCCGTTCCCTTTCAATGTCCAATCCCATAGTAACATAAAGACCATATTCATGCGCTTCATCAAGTACCTCCATGCCGGATCGTTGTCCGTTGTCTGTCCTCCAGGTTCGGAAGGAGTTGCCACCATGAAGGGCAAGTGCTGCTATATCGCCGAATTCCAGCCCTGCTCCTTTAATGTAAAAGGGGTTCCCACCAACAAACAGCTGATAGGTATCTCCCTCTTTTTTAATTTCAGCCCTGGTAGGTTGTATGGAATCCTGCTGATGCTCACCTCTTTTTTGTTGACATCCAAACATCAGAAGTATTAAAGCAAATACCAGTGTATTTATGCTCAAATGTTTCATATTATCTTAATTTATTCGCTTTTAATGAGTTGTTTTTCCAGTTCTTCAAGTGTTTTGCCCTTGGTTTCCGGTAGCACCCTGATTACGAATATCAAGCCTGCCACCGCGAATATTCCATAGATCAGGAATGTGGCGGCATTGCCCAGTGTATCCAACTCCCAGGGAAATACAAGCTGAACGGTGAAGCTAACGGCAGAATTGATCAAGCCTACAAAAGATATGGCCAATCCCCGGATCCAGTTGGGAAACAGCTCAGAAAACAGAACCCACATCACCGGCCCAAGGGATATGGCAAATGAAGCCACAAATCCCAGGATTCCTATCAAAATTAATGTCGGATTCATATTAATGGCCGCCTTGATCAGCTCTGACTCAAACTCGGCAGCCTTCATCACACCAAGGGTCTCCTTAATGGCCTTCTTAAATGCCACATCACTCTTGTATTGTACACCGATCATTGGGGCGATAACGTTCCTATCGATACCCTCTGAAAGGGTCTCTACCTTTTCTTCCGTTAAATTATAGGTTGCCGCATTAAAACCATAGGCCAGCAGGAACATACACAAGGCTATGCCGGATACCCCAAAAAGAAGCAGGGGTTTCCTTCCAAAGCGGTCAATAAAGGCCAGCGCCAGAACTGTAAAAACCAGGTTGGTAATGCCCACAAGAATGGCTTGCACAAATGAGGCATCGGTACCTATTCCGGATTGCTCAAAGATCATGGGAGCATAGAAAAACACCGAATTGATTCCTGTGATTTGCTGAAGGATTGCGATGACGATTCCAATAGTAAGTACCAGGGTAAGGGCCGGTTTGAATAATTCCGCGATCCGGATTTTTTCTTTCTTTTCCTCGGACCGGATACTGGTTTCAATGGCCAGGATGTCTGCCTCTACCTGCGCTGATTCGTTATACCGTTGCATGATCGCTATGGCTTCTTCTTTTCTTTGTTTCATGACCAACCAGCGGGGACTGCAAGGCACGAAGAACAGTCCCACAAAATAGATTACCGCAGGGAGTGTCTCAAGGCCAAGCATCCATCGCCAGGTATATACGTCAAATCCAAGTGCCTGTGCCCAGGAAGCATCAGACTGGCTGAAAACAAGAATCAGGTAATTGGTGAAAAAAGCAAGGGATATACCGATTACAATGTTTAATTGATTGAAAGAAACCATCCTGCCCCGTATCTCGGCAGGGGAGATCTCAGCAATGTACATGGGCGCCAGGATCAGGGAAGCCCCAACGCCTAATCCACCAATCATCCTGGCAATAACCAGTGAAGTGAAGTCTGGTGCCAGGGCAGAAAATATGGCTGAGACAGCATACAGAACAGCGGCTACCCGTAGCATACTCCGTCTTCCAAACCTGTCACTTAGAGGACCCGCAACCATCATGGCCAATGTAGAAGTAAGGGTCAGGGAGCTGACGGCCCATCCCAATTCTATTTTAGTCAGTTCGAATTCAGCTTCAATAAATTTGATAACCCCTGAAATGACAGAGGCATCGAATCCCATCAATAGTCCACCCAGGGCAACCGTCAATGCGATACCGGTAATACTCTTTTTATTATTCATCAGCAATATTTTATTTCCAAATCTATTTTATAGATAATCAATTAAGTCCCTAAAATAATAAGCGTGTTGTATATCACATAATAATCCTGCATATAAATACATTGTTACCGTATCGGCTGATAGAAGTAGGATCAAATAAATACTATTATTTATTCGATGTAAAATCGCAGGCAGGATCAATAATGTTTTCCCGGGAGTAAATGAGGCAGACGTGAAACTTTTGATACAGAACAACAATCATTTTTTTTATCCAGTTGTAGATGTATCTTTCCTATTAACCGTTGTAAAAAGGCTGAATACTCCTTATATTTGGTATCTATAGCCCAATTTCATCATAAAAAAACCGTCAATATGAAAACCCGTATCACTTTATTTCTAGCTTTCTTATTCCTGAGTGTATTTGCATTAACTTCCAATAATTTAGCCCAGCATTCCCCGGGACTTGCTGCACCCGACAAAGAAGGGCAACCTATGAAGAAGGTTGACCGGTATTCACCCTATGCCGGCCGTAATTTCCCCACCAATGTGTATTGGGGTGACACCCATCTGCATACTGGCATGTCTATGGATGCCGGGGCTTTTGGCGCCAGGCTAGATCCGGAAGATGCTTACAGGTTCGCATTGGGTGAAGAATTGATCTCCTCTACCGGAGTTCCAGTGAAACTGTCGCGTCCCCTGGATTTCCTGGTCGTGGCCGACCACTCAGACAATATGGGTTTTTTCCCAAGACTTTATGAAGGAGATCCGGATATGCTGGCGGATCCTACGGGAAAAAAATGGTACGATATGGTGCAGGAAGGAGGACAATCCGGTGTTGATGCGGCGGTTGAAATTATCGTGGCTTTCTCACAAAACACATTCCCGGATGCCCTCGATTCCCGGCCTGGAGAGCCGGCTTATCAATCCGCCTGGGAATTGACTATGGAAGCAGCAGAAAAATACAATGATCCGGGAAGGTTCACCGCATTTATTGGTTATGAATGGACCTCCAACACAGGAGGGAATAACCTGCACCGGGTAGTAATCTTCCGAGACGATATCGATAAGGCAAGCATGACCCTTCCCTACACCACCTTAAAGCCTGAGGGAAGTGATAACCCAAGGGACTTGTGGAAATGGATGGCGGATTATGAAGGCAGATCTGGAGGAAATGTATTGGCTATTGCCCATAATGGAAATCTGAGTAACGGCATCATGTTCCCCGTGGTGGATTCATTTACAGGCAACAAATTTGATATAGACTATGCTTCCACCCGGCTGAAATGGGAACCTTTGTATGAAGCCACACAAATCAAAGGAGATGGGGAAACGCATCCGTTTCTTTCACCAAATGACGAGTTCGCCGATTATGAAACCTGGGACCAGGGGAATCTGGATCTTAGTGTAGCAAAAGAGGATGATATGCTCCAATATGAATATGCACGGACTGCCTTACAAACAGGACTTCAGCTGGAACAGGAACTGGGAGTCAATCCCTATAAGTTCGGGATGATCGGCTCAACCGATAGTCATACGGGTCTGGCTACTGCAGAAGAAGAGAATTTCTTTGGCAAACATTCCGGCACCGAGCCAAGTGCTGAACGTTATTTGCATCCTATGGCTAAGATGGGGGACAAATCCTATCAAAGCTACGATATGGTCGGGTCAGGGCTTGCTGCGGTATGGGCAAAAGAAAACACGAGGGAAGCGCTTTTTGATGCGATGATGAGAAAAGAGACCTATGCAACTACCGGACCCCGCATGCTGGTAAGATTTTTTGGGGGATGGGAATTTAGTGAAAAGGATGCCATGTTACGCCTGCCAGCAGATGCAGGATATACCAAGGGCGTACCCATGGGAGGTGATCTCAGAAAAGCCCCGGAGGGTAAAAACGCGCCTACTTTCCTGGTAGCTGCACTGAAAGATCCCCTGTCCGGCAACCTGGACCGTATCCAGATCGTGAAAGGATGGATCGATGCCAGTGGCGAAAGACAAGAAAGAGTCTATGATGTAGCCTGGGGAGATGCCGATACACGTAAACCCGGCAGAGATGGCAAATTACCTCCAGTAGGCAATACAGTAAATATTAAGGAAGCTACCTGGACCAATACCATTGGCGATCCTGAGCTCATTGGAGTCTGGGAAGATCCCGATTTCAACGCTGATTTACCCGCTGTATATTATGCCAGGGTTATAGAAATTCCGACGCCCCGGTGGACTGCCTATGATGCCAAAAAATATGGGATTACGATGCCTGAAGAAGCTAAAATGACCACCCAGGAAAGGGCATACACTTCGCCAATTTGGTACGTGCCGGATTGATAGCTTCCATTGGTGCATTTAAAAATAATCCTTTCTGGAGGTAAATCGGCAGGAAGATACCTGACATCATGCCATACAACCTAAGGGATTTCCAGAAATTCCAGTACAATTTGACCTGAATCAGGAAGTATGTTCGTTTAAGTAAGGGGCAAAAGATAAACATACATAATTGGCACATTGGCATTTTATGCTTTATTTTGCCCATATCTTAAAGTATACCATTGAGTAATACCATTTCATTAGTTACCGGAGGTGCTGGGTTCATAGGATCACATGTTGTAGATCATCTACTACAATTGGGCCATGAAGTACTTGTACTTGATGATCTAAGTGGCGGTTTTTCCGAAAATGTCAGCAATCAGGCCACTTTTATCAACGGATCTATCGAGGATGAAATGTTGATCGACAGATTGTTCAAGGAGTATAACTTCACCTATGTATATCACCTGGCAGCCTATGCTGCAGAGGGGCTAAGTCACTTCATTAGAAAGTTCAACTACAATAATAATCTTTTGGGGAGCATTAATCTGATCAATGCTTCGGTAAGGCACAAGGTCAAATGTTTCGTATTCACCTCCTCAATAGCTGTTTACGGCGAGCAGGAATTGCCCATGATGGAATCGGCCAATCCTATGCCTGAGGATCCATATGGCATTGCAAAATTTGCCATAGAAATGGACCTTAAAGCGGCAAAGGAAATGTTTGGTTTAGATTACATTATCTTCCGGCCGCACAATGTATACGGTGAACGACAGAATATCGGCGATAAATACCGAAACGTCATTGGAATATTTATGAACCAGTTGATGCAGGGCATCCCGCTCACCATTTATGGCGATGGACTTCAGACCAGGGCATTCAGTTATATCGATGATGTCGCCCCGTACATTGCAAGAGCAGTTCATGTCGATCAGGCCTATAACCAAATATTCAATATTGGTTCCGATGATTTTCATACGGTCAACGAATTGGCGAAATTGGTAATGAAAGTATTTGATATCGAAGGCAATTTACGACATGTTGAACAAAGAAATGAAGTGAAACATGCCTATGCCAGTCATGATAAATTAAATCGGATTTTTAATATTGACTCAGCAGGTTGTGTCACCCTTGAAGCAGGCCTGGAAAATATGGCGCAGTGGGTGAAAGACCATGGAGCAAGAAAAACTTCAAAATTCGGCAATATAGAGATTCTGGAAAAATTACCTCCTGTCTGGCTGGAAGAATAGAAATTTCCATTAAATTGACAGTGTTTCTCAGCATATGGATGAAATGATCAAGCTTTCAGTTATCACGGTAAATTACCGGGCGTGGATACCGTTGGAAAGATGCCTCAATTCCCTGGCAGAATTAAATCCTGAAAGCTTCAAATTGGAAGTTATTATAGTAGATAACTATTCGAATGATGGGAAATTGGATAGATTTATCGAGAAATATCCGGATTTTACCTTTATCAGGAGTGAAGGAAACTACGGTTTTTCCTATGGTAATAATCTGGGAGCAAGGCAAGCCAGTGGTGACATTTTATTGTTCCTCAATTCAGACACAATTGTTACGCTGGAGCCAATTGAAACCATGTTAAATCTTGCCAGTCAAAACCCGCAATATGGAATTGTCTCAGCCCAGCAGATGGACCTCAACGGAAAGGCTGAAAATCCTTTTGGTATTTACCCCTCCTTCTGGACGATCAACAGCATTATTAAATCATTATATGGCTTGTTCTCAGGAAAGAAGTCAAAGATCAGTTGTGACGAGGCGAAAGTAATATTTCCCGAATGGGTTTCCGGATCATTGATAATGATCAGCCGTGAAACATTTGCCCAGGTGAATGGATGGGATGAAGATTACTGGTTATATTCTGAGGATGCTGATCTATGCAAAAAAGTCATTGACAGCGGTAAGGTTGTAGCATTGCAATGCCATCCCTCCATAACCCATGAACACGGTGGCACAACCCGGAGAACGATGCGGCTGACTGCCTTCTACAAGGCGATGGTCATTGTTTCCCTGCATATTTATTTCAGAAAACATTATTCAGGAGTGCGTCATTTCCTTATACAGGGATTTTTAATACTTAACACCATTATTTTAGAGAATCTGATTCCAGCAATATTGGGACTGATCCTTTTCCCTGTCGGCAATGCACGTAAATATTTCCTTATTTACCTGAATATGTTGAGGTACTATTCCATATCCGCGATTTCCGGTTCCTGGTTAATCGATATCAAAAAAGTCAAACTTCCGGAGTAGACGACTGTATAAAAATGCATCGTTTTGTGAAAGAACAGTGGTCGGATAACCACCTAATGAGGATTATCATCTTTGAATCGAAATGGAGCTTCACCTGTTAAGGTTGTTGAGGAAATCGTAGGACATACGTACTTTTCAATATGTTCGACAATGAGCTCTGTTCCAGTGAAATGATCTACATATGGCCAACTTTTCGGGTTGTACATGGTATCCGTCAAATCACGAATAAGAACAACGTTTTTCCCATATCTTGCCATGTTTCGAAGACCAAAAGGTCTTCCTAGTACACACATATTGGTATGAACACCCACAATCATAACATTATGTATTCCTCTTGTATCCATCAGGTTCCAGATTTCCTCGCCAGAACTGGAAATGGCATCGCTATCTTCAATTTCAATCGCTTCCACTTGTCTACTCCAAGCTATGTAAGAAGAACAATCTTCACATTCACAACCTCCGTCGGACTGGTCAATTGGGTAAACTTTTTGCTCGTCTTCATTCAACCAGTAACACCAATTTTGGATGTCTGAGGGTAAGTGATCTGATTTTGGCGCATGAATAGCCCTTTCACGGGCAGGATGACCCGCGTAAAAATCTGTTACATCGCTGGGTGCGTGGATAATAAAGATCCCTTTTTTTCGCGCAATCTTTACAACCTGATTCATAAAGGGAGCTAACTCCGCCACCCTTTCCGATGCGGTCGGACACCAGTGCTTATCCCACATATCGCAAATGATTAAAGCGGTTTGCTCTGGTCTCCAATCTTCACGAGTAAAAACAAAATCAAATTGCGTTGAATCAATTTGAACCCGGCTGCGCTTTTCGATAACCAAAGTGTTTTCATGATTCATTGCTGCACTGACGAACAAGATGCTCAAAACAATGAAGACTATGTCAATTTCTGTTTTGTTTCGCATGATTTGAAATAATTAAAATGTAATCTATTAATCACCTTAGTATGTGCGTTTTTAATAACTATCTTAGTTTGTTTTTCAAAAGTTCCATTAAACTCCACGCACGACAAAAAGAGCTATAAATCCTTAAATGTCAGTGGATTTAATGCGATACAAATAAGTCACTGGTACGCGGCCAGCAGTTACGTTTAGAAAATTATATACAAGCAACATCAGCATAAGAGATACATCTTTAGATTTAGACAGAGTAGCAGACCATAAAATCCAATCAAGTTTAGTGTATGTTCTCGATTATCCAGGAGAAATACGTATGCTTTTAATAATCTTATTTATGATGTAACTTTTTGCTTTTGATCTCTCGATCAATCAAGTTAAAAACATGTAGATTATCCCAAGCCAATCACTATTTTTAACTCTGTATCTTATCTGAGATTATTTAATTAAATATAAAAATCTCTTAGAATTAATAGGTAATATACATAAATAATTTACTGTATTTCATAGTGCATTTCTTGTAGAACCTAAGATCGATTTAGTTACTGGTGTCTTCACCAAGTAAAAGTTGCATTATGTATACAAATATTTTATTCATAACTCCTTTTTCTTATCAGAGTTTTGGTGGTAAGATTACCTTGCTGTGCTCGGTGATCCTTATTGGGGTGATTCAAAGAATTTAGGTCTTGCCTTCGGCAGCCTTTCCTGTTATAGTCATCACTCGAATGAATTCGGCTCGACAGATGTCAAGGATTACCTCGCTGTGCTCGGTGATCCTTATTGGGGTAAGCTCAATGAATAAAAGGTCAAGCTACATGCTTGCTTTTTGTGTTTTCTAAACTTCACCGAATATATTCGGTACGTTATAAAAGACAAAAAGCCACTGACTATCGTCAGTGACCTTTTATTCATTGGTCGGGGTGGTAGGATTCGAACCTACGACCCCCTGCTCCCAAAGCAGGTGCGCTAACCGGACTGCGCTACACCCCGTGTTCTGATTGGTAGCAGCATTCTAATCAACGACCCTCCCGCCAAGGCGGGATGCGCTAAC
>Ga0209536_100016358_pt1 | contig 10551 bp, 12 predicted proteins | sample DeeMarSeWOR28_12_FD_187461 | JGI IMG/M metagenome (GOLD analysis project Ga0209536, IMG submission 187461) | Marine sediment microbial communities from White Oak River estuary, North Carolina - WOR-2-8_12 (SPAdes) (version 2) | ecosystem: Environmental > Aquatic > Marine > Intertidal zone >...
CTACGAGATGGGCTATTTGTTTATGAAAAGAATTGCCAAGATCGCCAAAACCAGGCTAACAATCAGAAACGTTCAATTTCTTGACATTTATGTCTAACTGTAAGCATTCCAACTACTTACCTTCCTAGATTTCTCCCGAGTGCGCATAGGGTGTCGAAAAGTGCAGATTATCTAACTCATCCACCTGCCCTTTGTGCTCTCCTGGCACCCAATGAGCATACTGATCCAGAGTGAAAGAAACCCTGTGGTGTCCTAACTGTTTACTTACATCTAGAATATTATCACCCTTGGCAATTCTTTGCGTGGCGTAGGTGTGGCGTAGGTCGTGAAATCTGAGAGGTCTTGGAGCAACATCTTTCAACTTTCTTTGCAGGTAGGCATAATTCAATCTTTTACCCTTCCCATCAGTGAACACCAAACCCGAAATGCTTGCGACCTTGCGCTTGCCCCTGAGCTCTCGGAATGCTTCCACACAAGCGGGGGTTAAATCTACCGTGCGTGCTTTTTTGTTCTTCGGAGGTCTCGTCTGATCCAAGTGATAATCATAGGTTTTATTTACCTCGACAGTCCTAGAATCAAAGCCAATATCGGACCATTCCAGCGCAAGAAGTTCCCCTAACCATAGCCCAGTTCTGACTGCTACCAAATAGGCTGTATAAGCCGCGAATTTGAGTCCGGTCGCGTTGTCTAGTGTTTGCCGTACCTCGGTAGGTGTCAGCGGGTTAATCTCTTTCCTGGTGTCGTTACCACAATACCTTCTCATTTTCTGGCAGGGGTTCACGCTGATAAGCTCATCCTCAATGGCATTTTCAAGTATACCGCTCAAAACAGATAAGATAACTTGGCTTCGTGACGTTGACAGTTCTTTGCCTTTTAACTCTCCAACAAAGTCTTTTACGTGCCTTTTCTTTATTTCGTCCAGCCTCTTGCTGCCAAAATACGTCTTAATGTGTAGCTCAAAAGCCTCTTGATATTTGACTAACGTGCTTTCTGCCTGTCCTCTCAGTGGCGAATCGAGCCATTTCTGGCCGTACGTGGCGATGGTAGGACATCTATCCCTAATCATCCCCAGATCGCCAGCTGCAAGCCGTTCTCTTATCTTCCTGGCCACAGCGTTAGCAGTACGCTTATCTCCGATCTTCTTGCTCCGCCGCTTGCCCTTGTGGTTGACGAACACCCACCATTCGCCGGAGTCATTAACTTTCTCTCTTACCCTTACTCCCATCAATATCACCCCTTTCCTTCCCTAGTTTTCTCCGCCAGCTCCGCATACCACGCGAGCGGCTTGGCCAGCTTCGCGAGACACAACTGATTCAAACTAATCCCTTCCCTCTTCGCTTCGGCAATTAGCTCGCGGTGAATGCTGTCCGGCAATCTGAGTGTTACTGTCTTCAATTTATCGCCTCCTTTCTGAAGTGTATGCGTACTTATATACGATTGCGCTTAATTTGTCAATGACTGGTAATAAAAAACTCGGCGAGTTAAAACTATAAACATCATCTTTTACAAGTTACTACGTGAGTAAAGTTCGACTGTCTTATGTTCGGCTAGTCAGGCATTAAGATACATATAAGCTGTCATATATAATGTCATTATTAGAAAAGATTAATAGCCCGAATTTCCGACCCCCCGGTAACCCCCCTTTAGCCTTTGTGCCGGAGCCGGAATGACCTCCTATAATCGCGCACCAAATTTTGAAACCTTTTGCTTGGCATGTTGGGCTTGCTGGGCAAAGGGCTATGTGTCCGGTGAATCAGAGTCGAAGCCAGGATTGACAGGAAACTATATGATGTGGCAGGTTGAAAAGTAGCGGAGTGTGAATTAAGGGATGTAATCTAAACTCTTGCGGTGGCACTGTTTGGAAGGCGTATTTTCTCTTGTCCGTTTACCCATTCCATGCTAATCTGATGCTAGTTAAGGCTTCCTTCGCTAGCGCATTCTCGTAGTACCCATTCACTTCTTCCTCTAGGTTTTCAATCTCCTGCTACCGCAGTACGGCTCCAATTGGGTCCGGAACTAGTTAATCAACAGGGGGGATATCATGAAGATCTTCACTAGAATAATGGTGATATTGATATTGATCTTTATAGCCTCGTTCTCCCACATAGCCACGAGTGCCAAAGCTGATGTTTCTATTACTATTGGGACTGGGGGTACTCAGGGTGTCTATTATCCAACCGGCATAAATATCTGCAATATGATTAATTCTAAGCCGGAATATGGGATTTCCTGCACAGCAGTATCTACGAATGGGTCTAGATACAACATAAACTCGGTTTTGGCAGGTACACTGGAATTCGGCATTGCACAGTCTGATATACAATATGCGGCATGGAATGGGCAGGACCAGTGGCAGCAGTTAGGGCCTCAAGAAAATCTCCGTTCAGTTTTCAGCATTCATCAGGAAGCAGTTACGCTTGCTGCGGGGAGCGATACCGGAATAAGAACTTTGCAAGATTTAAAAGGCAAAATCGTAAATATTGGTCCCGAGGGTAGTGGAGTAAGAAAAAATGCAATAGATGCTTTAGAAACTGAGGGTATCAACTATTCAACCGATTTGACAGGCACTAGTTACAGCTCGAGCGAGGCGTTAACAAGATTTCTTGACAATGAAATTGATGCCTTCTTTATCACTGTTGGTCATCCTAGCGACTATATTACCAGTGCCGTCCAGGGTAGAAGCATCTATTTTGTACCGATTGTCAACATAAGCAACCTTTTAGCCAATTATCCTTATTATTCAGAGGCCACAATTCTTATCCACCATTATCCAGGTGTCGCAAATAATGAGAATGTTCCCACCTTCGGGGTGAAAGCAACTCTTGTTACTTCAGTCAGCCTCCCTGACTATATAGTCTATGCTGTCACTAAGGAGGTTTTTGACAATTTTGCACAGTTTCAACAACTCCACCCGGCTTATGAAGTACTAACTAAGTGCGACATGCTTAAAGCCCTGACTGCTCCAATTCACTCAGGTGCAGACACTTACTACAAAGAAGCTAATGTGTGTGCCACTAAAATTATGCCAGGTATACCGTTGCTGCTTCTTGACGATTAGCTCGAAGTATAGATAACATACTTTAATGCACACTTTTGCTATTTTGAATTATCCACCACTTTTTGTACCATGGTAAAATTTAGTAGAGTATGAAATCAGGGATGATATTCCAATTATGCCCATCGACGAGGCCAAGCCCCTTGATTAATGTGCTACCTGAAAATCCAGACCGCAATTCCTCTTGTTAGGTGGCATAGTCCCTGAGACTTGGAGCCTGTTTGCCTAGGATTCATGCCGCACGAGTGGTGCTCCGCCCTCCGGCACTCGTAGAATACCAATGCCATAACCGGACTGCGCCGGGTCTTCGACGATTTCCTCCACCTCGGCGACCTCTTTGAGCCGCTTCCAGAGGCGAGAGACTTGGTTGGTCGGCCGCGGCTGCTTCTCCACGACATCATGAAAAGCGATGATGCCGCCCGGTCGCACGAAGTCCTTGTAATCCATGTAATCTGCGGTCACGCCACTTTCGGTATGGTCGCCGTCGATGAACAGGAAATCCACCTTACGGCCGTTTAGGGCCGCGGCGACCTGTACTTTGAACTCCGGGGCGTGCGAGTTGCCCGAAAGCAGAGTGACCTTGCAATCGGAGCTGAGTGGGGGAAATCGCGTGAACAGTGGCGCCTGCCAACTCATATCGCTCAGGTCGCAGGTGATGACCTCGTCGGAGGCAAGTGAGGCCCAGATCAGCAGGGTGCCACCGCGCGCGGTGCCGATCTCAAGGATGACCTTGGGCTTGAGGGCTTCCACGGCCCTGGCCAGTTGCGTGATCTCGTACGGCATCTGCAACATTTCGACCCTCATATAGCCCCCGCCCCCGAAGTTCATCGCCCAGTCCACCACTTCTTCCAGCGAGCGCGGCCGGGAATGATATTGGCGCAGACGGCGCAGACCATACCAGCGGTGCAGGGGTAATCGCATGCGACGACTCAGGTTCTTAGTAAACCTTGACATATTGGCCTTGTTCCCTATAGCTGAAACATTCTCACACCCTTACCATAAAAGGCTTATACGGCTTGCAGTATTTGTCCGCGATGAAACCGTCTCCGATGAATTTGTCGACGATGTCCAGAATAATCCTATTCTCGACCTCCTCGAACCAATCTTGACAAAATCTCAGGCAGTCAACAGTGTGCTTATGGCAGTCGAAGCCGGGCAGCATGCTATGAAAAATCATGTGCCCCCAGGTTCGAGATGGGCGCAACAAGTCCGTGACGTGGCTTGTGAGACGGTGCATTGGAACTTGTCGAAAGTGGGGTTAACTGATAATAATTCGATTTCTTTTGGGGGAAGCATAGGATGAAAGGATCTCCGGTTTCAAGTGCCATGAACAGCCTTGATTTCCAAGTCCAGTTCTTAGAGTCGGTTCTGGTGTCACCCCGAGGCACATAGACTCCGTCTCAGAGCCTCTGGGGCTGAAGACCGATGTTGCTCACCACAAAACGCTGGTGCGCACTCTTACCCATGCATTCGATTTTGGCGACAACCCAGCGGTATCGGCGCCAGAAGTCGGCTCGGTAATTGAACGTGGTCTTAAATTCAGGATCGCTCCGAAGGGTCTCTGCATCATAGTTATTTTTATAGTCCAGAGAAATGGAGAAGATACGTTGTTTGACCATGGTCCTCAGTTCATTGGTTTCTCTGCTCCTCCGACGGGCTCAGTCAGACAGTTAACAGCTACCTCAGTGAGCCCGGGCCGCTCGCCGAGCTCCCGAAGCAGAAACCCACATGGATGAGAGGGGATATGGCCGCCATCAAAATCGGCTGTAACCTGTTGCCAAAAAGACTTTCAAAACGGAGCTGTTTATGGCAAACTGCATTCACGAAGGCATCCTAGCTAGTGTATTTGTTGAGCGGCTACAATACGTTAGCAGATGCCCTTTCTTTTTGGAAGCACTATTCATAAAATAAGGTGGCTAGAGCCTCCAATCAAAGCAAGAGAACAATTGGGGTCGTTACGCTATTTGCTTGGGATAACGTGATTACCTATTTCTTATATGGGACGGCTGGCAACGAATAACGGTCATCACCCAAAGAGCTAGGCTGAGATAAGCTATGAATGTCAACATGATTAACAGAAAAAGTGCTAGTAATGTTGATGTTGCTTTTATCATTATAAACTATAACACCAAGGATCTCCTCGAGGATCTATTGAATTTCTTAGCTTTTTCAGAGCTGCCGTTTACTTACACTCTGGTAGTAGTTGACAATAACTCCTCTGACGGTTCTGTGGAGTTCTTGGCCAAAAGAGAAGATGTTTTCGTTATTCAAAATCGCAAAAATATAGGGTATGGCAGGGCCGCGAACAAAGGAGTTGAAGCTTCAGATAGTAGGTATGTCTGTATCCTCAATACCGATTTGATACTAAACACGGAAGCTCTAACAGCGGTATGGCACTATCTGGAAAATAACCCTCGCGTCGGCGTGTGTTCGCCGGTACTCTGCTATCCAAATGGTAGAATTCAGGGATTCTTCTTTAAATTCAATATTTTGATTTTGTATTCTGATCTTATAAATAAATTATATTCGAAATCTAAGAAAATCTACATCGGTTTGGCTAAATCACCAGTTAGAGTAGACGGAGTGACAGGTGCGTTCATTTTTCTTCGCAGGTCATTTGTCGCTGATACAAAACTGTTCGATGAGGATTATTTCTTCTATTATGAAGACACTGATTTGGCTCATAGATGGAAAAATAAAAATTTAGTCTGTATGGTATTACCGCAATACAAAATAGTGCACCTAGGTGGACAGTCAAGTTCTGTAAAAAATGCTATTATATTTTATCACAGTAAATATATATATATAAAAAAGCACTGGGGAGACAATCATTATAGAATGATATATAAACTTGATTATGTCAAAATTCGCATTAAAATAATATTTTATAACCTTATAAACGCAGTTTATCCAACACTAAAGTACAAATATAAATTAACTTATTATCAAACAGTTATAACTAATATTGATATGATTTGGAATCGATATAGATAATAAATGAAAACAAAGCGGTTTTAGTTCTTAGACCATTATACGTAGTTTAAATATTACTTGTTGTATCAATAAGATAAATTCTGCTTATCTCTGATAAATACATTGTTGATTTGAGACATAGAGAGGAGGACACACTTGCAACGGTCAAAAAAAATCGATAGTCTAAAGATCAAGATTTAACTCAGTCAATTTAATGAACAGATGCGAGTAGAAGGTTGCGTCTATGTCCAGCAGACGAATATTGCCCACCCTAGCTGTGCAGGAGATTGGGCCTTCTACCTAAAAGAGGACGAGGTTATTTAGGAGAAGTATTTGTTAATAATCATAGCAACCAGGACAAAAATTTTGATAATAAAAGGCAAAAGCTTTATTTGCAATCTACTTCCATTAATTAGGTATACGTCGAGGTAACCAGTTGACATATTTATTTGCCGCAAAGAGCGCATTATACAAAATCAGATAATAAAGACAAGACCCGTAGGAATATAAATCACTGTGAAAGAATTGGGAAACTAGAAAACCGGAAGAAACGACAATGCCGGCGACGATATGTTGTTGATCTTCTGACACAGCCTTTTTTTCGGCTGATAAGAGTTTATAGATAAGACCAAAAATACTGAAAATATAGATCATAAAGAAGATAACACCGTTTTCGATTAGAATTTGTAAATAACTGTTGTGAAATTCGTTGGGGTGTTCCTTAGCCCAGTGGTATTTTTGCTGATATGCGTCCGAGTGAGAAGCAAAGAAGTCTAAAAAAAGTGTTTCAGTGTTATCTGCACCGGTACCGAATAAGAAGTGTTGTCTTGAAAATGCCAAGCCGGTCGTCCACAAATGAAACCGTAAGGAATTGCTTATCCGTGTATCAGGATCGTTTGCCTCAATAATGGAGGCAGCCTGTTGGGCAATCTTTTTCAAGATTTTGACATCAGTGTACGAGACCATGAGTGCAAGACATAGGATTAGCGGGATCAGGATGAGGATCAGTTTCCTTCTATAACATAGGGCCAAGACGGCAATTCCGAAAAAAAAACCTAGCCAGGCACCCCGGATGCTCGTCATGAGCATGGCCCAAATGAAAAAGGCGGTGAGTAAGGTGATTATGCCATAGGACCGAAAGTGTTTCTTTATTCTTTCCGGATTGGCGTAGCACAAAATCACGATATTTAAGAGGACAATCATCATAAGCATATCGGCGGTTCTGCCGATTATGAGAAAACCTCTCAAACGCTCGAAAAACTGGTCTTCAACACTCAAGACACCATAAACGAGGGATATAACGGCCGATACCAATGTCGCCATATATAGCAGCTTGAATTGCTTGCGATGAGTGACAAAAACGGCCAACGGCAGAATCGTTAGGAGGAAGCGGAATCGCTCTAGAAATTTGAAACTTCCGCCTATGCCAGCGGCTGAAAGAACATTGAGGATCAATCCGGCCGCAACAGGAACTAGGAAGTAGATCAAGTATCTGTTGTTTCGAACGATATCTCTGTTGTAGAGATAGATGTCGGCAAAGCTTATCAGAAGAATGATGACTAATGCTATGTCAATGGCTGATTTGGAAATAAAGATGAATAAACAGAGAAGTACGGCAAAAATGAAGCCAATCTGTTTAGTTTTATTGGAATTGCTGAGCAACGTCCGGATCAATGGTTCAAGCCTTCCGATTCAAAACAGCTGGGTGCGTTGTAAAAGCCAATTCTTTGTGGAGGAAATAGTCCCATCCGAAATCTTGCCAACTGATACATGATACTGTGTCAATCGTCAAGTCAAATAATAGATCAGCAGCACTTCTAGGTGCGCGGTTCCGCTGGCCCGAGTTGATCCAATAACTGGAGGAATTGGCTAAAAGCCGGAGCTTGGATCTAGGAGCAATTGGCTTAGACCTTGCGGAACTGAAGCGGGCAAGAGATAGCATTGTTCATACTGGAAAGATGCCAGAAGACATGTTTGTCGCGAGAGGTTCCACTCTGAAGAAACTGAACGCAGCTCAGTTCGTCCTACAGTTACTGCTTCTCACCGAGCTGGGCTATTCCGGAAGGGTAGTTTCTGAGAGGGATGGTTGGCGCGACTACGTGAGCATTGATAAATTCCTGAAGAAAAATTAGGGCGGCCTTGCGATTTCTTAATTCACTCTAAAAATACTCCTCACGAACGAAACCGCCGAATATTCCGACTCGGCCTCTCCCATCCCTTACGAAGGGTAGCAACGCTGAGACTTCCATCATCACACTCTAGCCGACCTAGTTCCATCACTCCGCCCTCACCCTCGCCCTTGGGGGCAATTGCGCCACGGCTCTATACGGTCGCACTCCGCGCAATTTAGCCCGCCTAAGCCTCTCAGCCTCTTCACGTTCCAGCGCCCGCCGGGTCTGCTCGGCAAGTTCCCGCCTTCGTCTCTCATCCTCTCGCCTGAGCCGGTCCAAAATTCGATAGACCATTCTGCGGTGCGGTCATAATCTCAGGAAAATCTTCCGCGATCTGGCCGACTTTCTCGCTGCGTAGCTGACGTGCAATTAACGTCATCCTCCGCCCAGCCTCATCTTGAGATACGCCGTCAATGGCAACGCACATTCTTCCCAATATCCAACATCCAACTCCAGCCGGTGGCTTGATGCCGAGAGATTCCCATATCTCCTTCCGCGTCTCCGGGCAGAAAGAGGCAAGTCCAGCTCTTGGACCGCGCCTCCACCAAGGAACGGACTCGCCTTCGCACAACTTGGGTTCTTCGTAGGTATCATCCTGTGTGCCATCGGTTCCTTTCTTGAAACCCTCACTCGCCTTCCGTTGAAAGGCTCCTGCGAGTTAGGGATGGGTTCTGAGTAATAAGTCTGCGTGCTGCTATTTTCCATTCTTGTCACTGCCTCCTTGCCAGTATAGAAGAATCTCACCTCGGAAAAGCGACTACCACTGACGCTCTTTCGACTCTAGAAGTCTATCCGAGGTGAGTACGACATAATTCCTGTTTATTGCCGCGCTAGCTGTCCAGCGCGTCAATCGAGTCATTGAATTTGTCAATCGCAGGTCTGCAATCGATCCCGGACCTATGCTCGTCCATGTGGTACCACGGCCCGACAAGCTCCTCGACTCTTGCGGAGTTAAGAACATGCTCTGCGAAGAGGAGGTGTTCAGCGCCGACATGTCTCAAACCTCTCTCAATCGCTTCGGGCATTGGTTCGGCGCCGCTCAACATTGCCGCCAGCCTGTCCGGTTGCACGTCGTGCCCGCGCACATACAGCTCTTTGCACAACTGCTCAGCAGGCAAACCTAGACAGTCTTTCAAAAGTTTCCATAAAGGATGTTTTTGGAGCGATTTCATTTTTCAGTACTCGCTTTCTACCTCTTAGAAATGTCATCGTTAATCGCTCCCCTCCTTCCCAAGTATTCAGTTCTCCTGATTCAATTGTTATCCATCTCATCCATTATTTCATTTACTAGCTCGTCTAAAGGGTCTTTACTGGCTTCAACCTCGAAGCCTTTAAGGAACTCATCAATCCAGTCTGGGCGAGTTAAAATGGTTCCACTCGGCAGCTTCACGTGCCGAAGCCCGCTACGCAGTAACTTGTCAAACGTCCGCGGACTCACATTTGTGTACTTCGCGCCTTTTATTCTTTTCAGCCAACCCATTACGCCATTCTCTACGGTTTGCGATGTTCCCATCGTAAAACTTTCTCCTTTCTAAACAAAAAGGGCTGCCACCCGCTCTGCTTCGCCACGCCTTGAGCAAATGTACAGCCCTTAAATGTCTCTTCTTGTCCGTTTTGTACGGACCCCGCACCAAATTGCAATAATTATCGCCGATTTTGCCCGTTTTGTCAAGACCTTCCTATCAAATATTTTCAATCATATTAATTGCTTGTCATGCACTTTCATCCCCCACACAGGCAACAAACCAGACAAAAAGGCCGAACCTCGAATGGAGTCCGGCCCAGGTGCGCATACGTTGCAAAATCTGCCAAAATTTCCGCACCCCGACAATACCCTCGCCCAACAATTTCAATAACTTACACCACTTATTTTAAACGTTTAATTTCTTGACATTTATGTCTAGCTTCCTTAAACACCTCGAGCCACCGGGATTACACCCCCCAAAATCAATCCCAGCCTGACTTTGTAAAAAACCTCCCTCCTCCATTTTGGGCCCGCCTAGCCCGGATATTTCATGAATTGCTGTCGCGAGACCACGAAGATGGGCGTGCCACCAGATCGGCGATTGCGGATTTGAGATTGCACAAAACCAAGTAAGACAAAGCAGACGGTGGAAGTTAAACCTGCATTCTTGTTTTACTCAAATAACCAGTTTGCAGCAGACACCCTTCAATCTTAAATCTAAAATCTGAAATCTGAGATCCTGAAGTGGTCGCAGTCACGCCAGGGCGTGAATTCATGAAATATCCGGGCTAAATTAGCTTGATAAGTGTTGGCAATATTTGTTAATATACCTGAAGTATTCACACGATTATACTCAGGCAACATTTTTGTTGAGATATTCTAATCAT
>Ga0209536_100016359_pt1 | contig 10551 bp, 8 predicted proteins | sample DeeMarSeWOR28_12_FD_187461 | JGI IMG/M metagenome (GOLD analysis project Ga0209536, IMG submission 187461) | Marine sediment microbial communities from White Oak River estuary, North Carolina - WOR-2-8_12 (SPAdes) (version 2) | ecosystem: Environmental > Aquatic > Marine > Intertidal zone >...
GGCACGGCCATCCACACCATCTGGAAGTAGGACAGCCGGATGAGCGGCGCCAGCGCCGAGGTCAGCAGGAACAGGAAGGCCGCCTGGCCGTTGGGGGTGGCGATGCTCGGGATGTTGGTGCCGGTGTTGATGGCCACCGCGAGCATGTCGAAGGCCTCGCGGGTGATCTCGCCGGCATCGAGGGCCATTTTGATCTCGCTGATCCAGATGGAAGCCACGAACACGTTGTCGCTGATGGCCGAGAGCACGCCGGCGGCGCCGAACAGCGCGATGGCCTCCGTCTTGCCCTCGAGAGCCAGCACCCACTCGAGGATGGGGTCGAACAGGTGCTGGTGGTGAATCTCCCCCACGATCACGAAGAACACGACGAGCAGGGCTGCGAACGGCAGGGCCGACTCGAAGGCCTTGCCGATGCGTGCCTCTTCCACGACTCCGGTGAAGGCCGTGGCGACCACGATCACCATCAGCCCCACGATGCCCACCTCGGCCCAGTGAAAGGCGAGCGCCACGATCAGCAGGACTGCCACGACGGCCTGCGCGATGATCACCTGCCGGTGGGAGGGAGTCATCTTGGCGGACTCCTCCTCCTCGAACTCGTGCAGCACGCGGCGGACGTTGTCGGGCAGGTGCGCCCCGTAGCCGAACCAGCCGAGCTTCTCGACGGCGAGGCAGGTCAGCAGCCCCAGGATGACGGTAGGAATGGTGACCGGCGCCATCTCGATGGCGAACTGCACGAATTGCCAGCCCGCCTGCTCGCCGATCAGCAGGTTCTGCGGCTCGCCGACCAGTGTGCACACACCGCCCAGGGTGGTGCCGATGGCGCCGTGCATCATCAGGTTGCGCAGGAATGCCCGGAATTCCTCGAGCTCCTCCCGGTGGTGGTCGAGTACGCCGTCGTCGACCGAGTCGTCGTGCCCCTCGTGGTGGAAGTGCTTGCCGGAGGCGACCCGGTGATACACGCCGTAGAAGCCCTGAACGACGGTGATCATCACCGCGAGCACGGTGAGCGCGTCCAGGAAGGCGGAGAGCACCGCACCGGCGGTCACGAACATGAACGACAGCACGACCTTGGAGCGCACGCCCACCAGGAGCTTGGTGAAGGTGAACACCAGCATCTCGCGCAGGAAGTAGATGCCGGCCACCATGAACATCAACAGCAGGATCACGGGCAGGCCGAGCTCGACCTCGTGGTAGATCTCGTCGGGCGTCACCAGGCCGAGCGCCACGGCCTCGATGGCGAGCAGGCCGCCCGGCTGCAGCGGGTAGCACTTGAGCGCCATCATGAGCGTGAAGATGAACTCGAACAGCAGCACCCAGCCGGTGATCACGGGCCCGGCGATCGCGAGCAGCAGCGGGTTGCCGACCAGGAAAGCGATGATGGTCAGCTTGTACCAGTCGGGGGCGTGGCCGAGGAAGTTGTGCAGGAACGCGGCGCCGAGGGTCCTGGGCATGGGCGGGTTCGTTCGTCAGGTCAGCCGTCGAGGGTGCGGAACAGCGCCTTGCCGCCCGCGGCGCGCGCGACGGAGTCGAGCGCGCGCTCGTGCGCCTCGAGCTCCGCGGCGGAGGCCCGGATCACCGGGATGCGGATGCCGCTGCGTTCGACGCGGCCGACGGGCGCCGCGGCGTGACCGGGCTCCACGGCATCCGCCTCGAGCGTGAGCGCGCCCTGCCCGCCCGTCATCGCGAGGTAGACCTCGCCGAGAATTTCGGCATCGAGCAGCGCCCCGTGCAGGTCGCGGCGCGAGTTGTCCACGCCGTAGCGCTTGCACAGTGCGTCGAGGCTGTTGCGCTGGCCGGGGTGCAGCTGGCGCGCGAGCGTCAGCGTGTCGAGCACCTGGCAGAGCTCCGTGATGCGCGCGACGCCGTTGTCGGCGCGGCTGAGCTCCGCATCGATGAAGCCCACGTCGAACGCGGCGTTGTGGATGACGAGTTCCGCGCCCTGCACGAATTCCAGGAATTCCTCGGCCACGTCCGCGAAGCGTGGCTGGTCGGCGAGAAACTCGTTGGTGATGCCGTGTACCTCGAGGGCGCCCGGGTCGACCTCGCGGTCCGGGCAGAGGTACTTGTGGAACGTGCGGCCGGACAGGCGCCGGTCCTTGAGCTCGACGCAGCCGATCTCGATGATCCGATGGCCCTGGCTGACCTCCAGGCCGGTGGTTTCGGTGTCGAGCACGATCTGGCGCATGGGCGGGGATTGTAGCCTAGGTGAGTTCGTCGATTCCCCGGTTCGCGAGCGCGTCGGCCCGCTCGTTTTCCGGGTGCCCGGCATGGCCCTTGACCCAGTGCCAGTCGACGTCGTGGCGCTGCGTCAGGGCGTCGAGCCCCTGCCACAGGTCCTGGTTCTTGACCGGCTTGCGGCTGGCCGTCTTCCAGCCCCGCGCGTGCCACTGCGGCAGCCACTCGGTGATCCCCTGACGGAGGTACTGGGAGTCGGTGTACAGCGCCACCCGGCAGGGCCGCTTGAGCGCCTCGAGCGCCCGGATGGCGGCGGTCAGCTCCATCCGGTTGTTGGTCGTCTGCGCCTCCCCGCCGTAGAGCTCCTTCTCGCGCGCCCCTGCGCGCAGCAAGGCGCCCCAGCCGCCGGGTCCCGGGTTCCCGCGGCAGGCCCCGTCGGTGAAGATCTCGACGTCGACTGTCACGTGCCGACCCGGGTCGACGGCTCGGCCAGCCCGCCGAGCACCGGCTGCGGCTTGCGGAACCGCAGCCGCAAGGGCGTCATCGAGTACACCCGCTTGCGGGCCAGCAGGACGTAGGCGCCCGACAGGCGCGGCCAGATGGTCTGGCCGGCGGTTTCCATCCAGCGGGCGGTGCGCCCGCGCTGGGCCCGGGTGAACGGCAGGGTGTACAGGAAGCGCCGCGCGGGGTCCACCTCGAAGCCGAGCAGCTTGAGCCAGTCGGTCAGGCGTCGCTCGGACAGGAGTCGCTCCAGGCACGGCGGGAAGCCGCCGGCCGTCAGGTAGTGCCGCAGCGCCCAGCTGCCGAGCGGCTCGAAGCCGATGATCACGAGGCAACCCTCGCCGGTGAGCACGCGCTCCGCCTCGCGCAGCACTTCGTGCGGGGCGTCCTCGAACTCGAGGGTGTGCGGCAGCAGCAGCGCGTCGATGCTGTCCGACTGGATGGGCAGGCTCGACGGGTGCGTGGAGACGCCTCCCACACGCTCGCCGTGCGCCGAGAGCAGCGCGCGCCGCTGGGTGCGGGCCTGGTCCAGAAACAGGCCCGGCGGCCCCCACACGCCGACCTGCAGGCACTGCACGCCGAACACGCGCTCGAGCGCGTCGCCCACCGCAACCCGCTCCTGCTCGAGCAGCGAACGGCCGAGCGGAGTTTCGAGCCACTCGGACAATCGGGCATAGTCGGTGTGCATGGCGCGGAGGATACCCTGTACCGCGGCGTCCGACCTACGAACCGGGGGTGGCAATTGCCACGGCGGGAGGCTTAAATACCCCAAAGCCGAGAAGCTTCTTCTTCAGGGAGCCAGTCCGAGACCTCCATGCTCACCGTCACGCCGATCAGGGCGTTCGCCGACAATTACTTGTGGCTGGTGCAGGGCCCGGCCGACCCGGCGCGCGCCGCCGTCGTCGACCCGGGGGACGCGGAGGCCGTCATGAAGACGCTCGGCCAGGGCAGCCTCACGCTCGACACCATCCTCGTCACCCACCACCATCCCGATCACGTCGGCGGCGTCGCGGAGCTCGTGGAGCGCACGGGCGCGCGCGTATTCGGGCCGGCGAGGGAGCGCATGCCCGTCGAATGCACGCCGGTGAGCGGCGGCGATCGCGTCACGCTGCCCGGTCTCGGGCTCGAGTTCGAGGTGCTCGACGTGCCGGGTCACACGGCCGGTCACGTGGCCTACCTCGGTCACGGCGCGTTGTTTTGCGGCGACACGCTGTTCAGCGGCGGCTGCGGCCGGCTGTTCGAGGGCACGGCCGAGCAGATGCTGGCCTCGCTCGATGCGCTCGCGGCGCTGCCAGACGACACGCGCGTCTACTGCGCCCACGAGTACACGCTCGCCAACCTGCGCTTCGCCGCCGCCGTGGAGCCGGAGAACGACGACCTGCAGGCCTGGCAGGTGCGGGCGCAGAGCCTCCGCGAGCGCGATGAGCCTACGGTGCCGACGACCATCGGCCTCGAGCGGCGGATCAACCCGTTCCTGCGCAGCCGCACGCCGGGCGTGCGTCGTTGCGCCGAGGCGCGCGCCGGCGGGCCGCTACCCGGTCCGGTGGCCGTGTTCGCCGAGATCCGGCGCTGGAAGGACGGCTTCCGGTGAGGACAGGCTGGCAACGGCTGCTCACCGCCGCCGCGGGCGCGGCCCTGATCGCCGCCTGCGCGCAGTCCCCGCCGCAGCCCTCCTCATCCCTGCCGGAGCAGGTGATCCGCAACGTCCCGCCCGAGCGCAGCATCGCAGGCGATCCGCTGCCGCTGCCGGTGATCGAGGCCCCGCTGCACGACGAGATGCCGCCGATCCCGATCCGCTACGCGAACGTGCTGGACCGGATCCGCGAGGGCTCGCGCCTGCCCCAGGTCGACCATCCGTGGGTCCGCGCCGAGCTCGACTGGTTCGTGCGCAACGGCGACTACCTCGACCGCGTGTTCGCGCGGGGCCAGCGCTATCTGCACTACATCGCCGACGAGGTCGAGGCGCGCGGCCTGCCCATGGAGCTCGCGCTGCTGCCCATCGTCGAGAGCGCCTTCAACCCGTTCGCCTACTCGCGCAGCCACGCCTCGGGCCTGTGGCAGTTCATCCCCGGCACCGGCAAGCGCTTCCAGCTCACCCAGGACTGGTGGCAGGACCAGCGTCGCGACGTACTCGAGTCGACGCGCGCGGCGCTCGACTACCTGACCTACCTGAACGAGATGTTCGACGGCGACTGGTTCCTGGCGATCGCCGCCTACAACTACGGCGGCGGCAACGTCCGCCGCTCGATCCGCCGGAATGCGACGCTGGGGCGCGACACCGACTTCTTCTCGCTCTCGCTGCCCCGCGAGACGCGAGCCTACGTTCCCAAGCTGATCGCACTGGCCCGGCTGCTGCACGACCCGGACACCTACGGCTTCGCCTTCCCGTACATTCCGGACGCACCATATTTCCGGGTGATCGAGACCGGCGGACCGGTGGACCTGCGGCTCGCGGCCGACATCGCAGGCGTCGACGCCGAGGAACTGCACGCGCTCAACCCCGGCTGGAACCAGTGGGTCACGGCGCCTGACGGACCGCACCGCCTGCTGGTGCCGGCCGTCGTGGCTGACTCCTTCGAGCAGCGCTTCGCGGCGCTCACTCCGCCCGAGCGCGCGCAGCTCGCTGCCTACAGCGTGGTTGCCGGGGATACGCTGCAGGGCGTCGCCAACGTGCACAGGGTGCCGACCTACTTCCTGCAGAGCGTCAACGGCATCGACGGCTCGCTGCTGCAGGTGGGGGACCAGCTGCTGGTGCCGAGCGGCAACGTTGCCCCGCTGCGTGCGGGCCTCGTCCGATCGGCGAGCTCGGTGCACGTCGTCCGCTCCGGGGACACGCTGTGGGACATCTCCCGCCGCTACGGCATGTCCGTCAACGAGCTGGCCCGCGCCAACGGCATCAATCCGAAGCGGCACACGCTCCGTCCCGGTCAGCGGCTCGCAGTAAGGCCGCCGGCCGTCGGCGGCCCTCTCGTGGTGCTTGCCGGCACCGGCGAGACCCGGCAGATCGAGTACACCGTGCGCCGCGGCGACACGCTGTCCGCGATCGCACGGCGCTTCGACGTCTCGATCGGCCAGCTGCAGGGCTGGAACAGCCTGGGGGGCAGCAGCTACATCAAGGCCGGCCAGCGGCTGACGATCCACGTCGACGCGAGCCGCGATTTCGGCGGCTGACGACGGTCGTTCCACGTCCGAGGAGACACATCCGATGGGTTTCATGGCGGGCAAGAAGGTCCTGGTCGTAGGCCTCGCGACCGAGCGCTCCATCGCCTGGGGCATCGCACAGGCCATGCATCGCGAGGGCGCCGAGCTCGCCTTCAGCTACCAGAACGACCGCATCAAGGACCGCGTCGTCGACCTGGCCGGCAAGCTCGGGTCGAAGCTCGTCATGCCCATGGACGTCAGCCTCGACGAGGAGATCGACTCGGCCTTCGGGACGCTCGGCAAGGCCTGGGACGCGCTCGACGTCATCATCCACTCGGTTGCATTCGCGCCGCGCGAGGCGATGACCGGGGGCTTCGTTGAGGCGACCACCCGCGAGGCCTTCCGCGTCGCGCACGACGTCTCGAGCTACAGCCTGACGGCGCTCGCCCGGGCGGGCATGCCGATGATGGCGGGCCGCGCCGGCGCCCTCCTGACGCTGTCCTACCTCGGCGCGGTGCGTTCGGTACCCGCCTACAACGTCATGGGCCTGGCCAAGGCGAGCCTCGAGGCCAACATCCGCTTCCTCGCGGGCGACCTTGGGCCGCAGGGCATCCGGGCGAACGCCATCTCGGCGGGGCCGATCAAGACCCTCGCCGCCGCTGGCATCCCGGGCTTCCGCAAGATGCTGCACCACGTAGAGCACGTCGCACCCCTGCAGCGCAGCGTGACCATCGAGGAAGTGGGCAACGCGGCCGCGTTCCTTTGCTCGGACCTGGCGTCCGGGATCACGGGGGAGGTGCTTTACGTCGATGCGGGCTACAGCCACGTCGGGATGAGTTTCGACGAGTAACGTGCCTCCGGCACGCCTGTGAGGCATTGCCGAGCGTTCCCGCCTCGCGGCCGAGGTGGCGCGGGTGTCCGCGAGATCGAGCGAATGTCGTGGAGCGAATCGAGCGGACACCGCGCCGGATCCCGGTCGCGAGGCGCGGCAGGTCCCGCGCAGGACGGCACGCCCGCCAGGTACTGCCAAGCGGTCCCGCCTCGCGGCCGCGGTGGCGCGGGTGTCCGCGAGACCGAGCGAATATCGTGGAGCGAATCGAGCGGACACCGCGCCGGATCCCGGCCGCGAGTCGCGCCAGATCCCGCGCGGGGCGGCACGCCTTGCGCGGCTCGTTCTCTCAGGCAGAGCCAATAAGCTCGGGTGCCGCACCGCGGCTGCCGAGGTCAGTGCTGGCCGAGGATGCCCCTCTCGCCCTCGAGGCGGGCGACGATGACCGCCACGGCCGAGTCGCCGGCCACGTTCACCATCGTGCGCGACATGTCGAGCACTCGGTCGAAGACGAACAGCACGCCGATCGCCTCGGCCGGCAGGCCCACGGCCGTCAGGATCACGGCGATGGCTACGAGCGAGGCGGCCGGGATGCCCGCGACGCCGATCGAGGTCAGGAGCGCCAGGATCACGACGGTGAACTGCGTGAAGAAGCCGAGCTCGACCCCGTAGGCCTGGGCGATGAAGATCACCGCGGCGCACTCGTAGAGCGCCGTCCCGTCCATGTTGATGGTCGCCCCGATCGGAACCGTGAACCCCGCGACCTTGTTGGGCACGCCGGCCCGCTTCTCGATGCAGTCGAGCGTGAGCGGCAGCGTGGCCGAGGAAGAGGCCGTCGAGAAAGCCGTCAGGAACGCGGGCGCCATCGCGGGATAGAGCGGCCAGGGCCGCAGCCCCGTGATCACGCGGATCAGCAGCGGCAGTGTGACCAGGAAGTGGATCGCCAGGCCCGCGAGCACGCAGGCCGCAAACAGCGCGAGCGGTCCGGCCGCTGCGAGGCCGGCCTTCGCCACCACCTCCGCCACGAGGCCGAAGACGCCGATCGGCGCGAGGGTCATGACCCACTCGGTGATCTTGGTCATGACCTCGAACACGGCCTTCCAGAAAGACAACAGCATCTGGCCGTGCACCGGGCCGATGCGGGTCATGAAGAAGCCGAACAGCAGGCTGAAGAAGATAACGCCGAGGATCGCGCCGTTGTCGCTCGCCGCCGAGAAGACGTTCTCCGGGATCATCCGGATGAAGATCTGGACGATGTCGCCGGCGTCGCGGCCCGCTATGCGCGACTCCACGTCCGCGGTGCTCGCCTCGAACGCAAGCAACTCCTCTCCTGCGGGCTGGCCGTCGATCACGCCCGGCTTGACCACGTTGACGAGCGCGAGCCCCACCAGGATGGCCCCCAGGCTCGTGGCGGCGTACAGCAGGAGCGTCCTGCCGCCGAGCCGGCCGAGCGACTCGCTCGCGCCGAGCCCCGCGACGCCGACGATCATCGACGAGGCGATGAGCGGCACGATGAGCATCTTGAGGAGGTTCATGAACAGCTGCCCGATGAAGTCGAACAGGCTGTAGAACGTCACGCCGAAGACCGCGCCTTCCTCGCCGGCCCACAGGCCCGCGATGACCGCCAGGCCGATGGCGATGAAGATCTGCCAATGCAGGGCCAGGCGGCCCGACTTCGGCTGGGTCATCGGCGATCCCCTCTTCCGTCCGCAGACGGTGGTCCGGCGGCAAGGGTACGCGCCGCCTCGCTACGCCATGCTACGTCACTCGAACAGCTGCTGGTTCACCTCGACCTGGGCGCCGGCGCGCAGCCGGGTCACGTAGGTTGCCGCATCCTGCATGGCGATCCGGTCGCGCGTCTCGCGCAGCGCCTGCGCGCGCTCGGCCGGAGAGAGCCGGGCCGGAGAGCCGGGACGGACTGCGGCCACCGCGAACACCGCGACGTCCCCGCTGCCGAGCTCGGCCGTTCCGTACGTCCGCGACTCGACCGGTGCCGGCGCCCTGAAGGCCGCATCGGCCAGAGCCGGCGGAACCGCAGGATCGCGGCGCCCGACGAAGTCGAGCTTCGGCTGCCCGCCGGCAACGTCCCCTGCGCCTGACCACCGCGCTGCGGCGTCGTCCCAGGACGTCTCGCCGGCACGCAGGGCCGCGACCAGCGCACCCGCCTGCTCGGCCGCACGCCCGCGCGCGAGCTCCTGCACCAGGGCGGTTTGGACCTGATCGCGCACCTCCCCGAGCGGCCGCTCGCGCGGCGGCTCGTGCGCCACCACCTTGATCGACACGGTGCGCCCAGGCGCGACCTCGAGCGTCGCCAGCTGGGTGCCGGCCAGGACCTGCGGGTCGAACACCGCCTCGACGAGCTGCGGCACGTTGCCGAACCCGCCGCCGCCCTGGCGGGTGAAGCCCTCGACGGTCCTGACCTGCAGCGCGAGGTCCTGCGCGACCTGCGCGAGATCGCCACCCGCCTCGAAGGCCATGGTGTCGAGCTGCTCCTGCTCGTCCGCATAGAGGCGCTCGGCTTCGGCCTGGCGGTACTCCGCCTCGAGTTCCGGGCGCACCTCGTCGAAGGAGCGCTGCTCGCCCGCCTCGACCTCGTCGACCTTGATGACGTGCCAGCCGAACTGGGTCTCGACGGGGCCTACGATCTCGCCGGGCCGGGCGGCCCAGGCGGCGTCGGCGAAGGGTTCCACGTAGGTCGCGCGGTCGGCCCAGCCGAGGTCGCCACCCGCGGAGGCCGAGCCGGGGTCCTGCGACAGCTCGCGCGCGAGGGTGGCAAAATCCTCCCCCGCAGCCGCCCGGTCGAAGGCTTCCTGTGCCTTGGTCCGCGCCGCCGCCTCGTCGCCGTCCGGCGTGATAAGGATGTGGCTCACGCGCCGCCGCTCGAGCGACCGATAACGCTCGACGTTCTCCTCGTAGTAGGCGAGCAGCTTCTCCTCGCTGGCGTCGACCTCGTTGCGCACGTTGGCGAGATCGAGCTCGACGTACTGCAGGTTGGCCTGCTCCGGGGTGCTGTAATCGGCCTTGTGCTCCTCGTAATACTGCGCGAGTGCAGCGTCGTCCACGGTCACCTCGTCGACGAAGCCCGCGGCCGGCAGGACGACCCAGGCCATCTCCCGCTCCTCGCCGACGAGCGCCTGCCGGCGGGTGAACTCGTCCGGCAGCAGGAACGACGAGGCATACAGCCCCCGATCGAGCTGCTGCGCGGCGACCACCTGCTTCTGCTGCGCCTCGAACACGGCGGGCTCGATGTTCGCCGAGCGCAATGCCGCGTAGTAGGCGTCCTTGGAGAACTCGCCGGCCACCTGGAAGGCGGGGTACTGGCGGATCGTCTCGAGCACCTGGGCATTGGTCGGGCGCAGCCTGAGCTCCTCGGTCCGCTGCCGTATCAGCTCCGTGCGCACGGCGCCGTCGATCACGCCCTCGCGGATCTGGCTGCGGATCTCGTCGGGCACGTTCACGTCGCCGAAGGCGACCTGGTAGCGGTTCAGCTCGTCCTGGAAGTTGCCCCGGATCTCGTTCGGGTTGAGGTCCTGGCCGTTTACCGACACGCCCTGGGTCGAGGTCAACCCGCCGACGGCCACGAACTCCACACCCCAGAAGATGAAGACCACGGCGAGGACGCCGATGATCACCATCGCGAAGATTCCCTTCAGGTTGTCGTGTATGGCCTGCAGCATGGTTCCGGTAGCCCGTTGTTGGACGGGACATCCGGCGGCACGATGTCACCGTGCCGGGGCCGCCCCGCAAAGCGCGTTAGCGTAACACGAGGCATCCCCTGCCGACCGCGCGGCGGGACGAGGTCCACACCAACAGAAAGGCCGCCCGGAGGCGGCCTTCTGCAAAGAGAGTGGCGGAGCGGACGGGACTCGAACCCGCGACCCCCGGCGTGACAGGCCGGTATTCTA
>Ga0209536_100016360_pt1 | contig 10551 bp, 10 predicted proteins | sample DeeMarSeWOR28_12_FD_187461 | JGI IMG/M metagenome (GOLD analysis project Ga0209536, IMG submission 187461) | Marine sediment microbial communities from White Oak River estuary, North Carolina - WOR-2-8_12 (SPAdes) (version 2) | ecosystem: Environmental > Aquatic > Marine > Intertidal zone >...
CACTCGCCGGCCTGCCTCCGTCGCCGTCTCGAAATCCTGGGTCAGGAATGCCGAAACGGCGTAATTGTTATGGCCGGCCGTGTCGGCGGGGCGTTCACCGCCAATCTGCCAGACATCCCGAACAGGGGCGGTTTTGGTAGCCAGCGGCTTCGAGTCAAAATGTGAGCGTGCCTCAAACAGATGGTGATAATCTTCCAGCTTGTTGCCCTGGGTTTGAGCACCATTGGCATCGGTAATCGTACGGGCAAATACGACTTCTCCGCTGATGAAATAATGCGCGGCGCTGAGGCCTGCGGCAACATAGGCAGAGGAGTGCTGGCGGGTGCGTGCGAATTGGCGTTTTGGCATTACCCCCCAGGCAAGCATGAGTCGCTGCAGCGTCGGCTCACTGATCAGAGTGCTTTTGATGCCGGATCTTTTCTCCTGCTTCTCTAGCTGCGCGAGATAATCGTGCATGCCGCCAGCCAATGCGGACGTATCAAGTAGTCGGGAGTTTTCACGGCGGTAATCTTCATGTTGCAGCACCCGGTAGGAAGGTGGGAGGTCGCCATCAAGATCTATGATGAAGATCCCGTGCGTGTCTTGCGTATCGTTTAATCTGGACAAGCTGCACGTGCCTGCCCAAGTCCCGAGAAAGTCATAGACCTGCTCTGTTTCGTTTTGCCGCAGCCGGTAGGGGCATGCCAGAGCAAATAACAGCAACTGTTTATATGCGTCAGCAATCGTCTGTTCAGTCGCGCTTCTTCCCTTTTCCATCGGCAGACTGTCGAGTCCATGTGATTCGGCAGTCAGATACAGTTTGTGTAGCCTCTGCCAGAGGCCGCGAGGGTAGGGTGCGTAGACCTGGTAGGTGCGTAACAAGGTCAGCCCGAATAAATCGATCGCCTTGAAAAGCGCGGCTTGAGCGAGTGTCTGATCCTTGTGGAATCCGGACTTGCGCAACTGTTCGTAGGCAGCGGTTTGGTAGCCCATGGCAAACTGTATCGACAGTGCCTGTGCCAGTCGCGCAACTTGATAATTAACCGGTTTCAGGGGAAAGCTTTCACCCACAAAATGTTTCGTCAGTGCCTCGTTGGCGTAATGAACGTGCGTGGATAACTGTTCAAGCACCGCAACCCGTTTCTTGGGGCTCAAGGACTGGCCATTGAGGTCAACGAGTGTCGTATAGAGGCGGCGGCTGGTTTCACCCAGATTGGCGACAGGAAGTTCGGCGATCCATGCCTCGACGGCTGCCGGGCGTATATCGAAAGGGCTTTCCTGTACTGCGTCGGTTTTTTCGGTTGTCTCTGCCATGTCACCACGGACCAAAGTATTTAGGGAAATCTGTATGTATTACGGCAATGAGGGGCAATTCTTGTGACGGGGTCGGTTGACTGGTCGGCTAACAACAGACCATCTGCGTTGGAAACGCTGGAACCTATTGATTGTTAAGTGACGAATCAATATCCAGCGAGCTGGAATCACGCCGATTTGTCGCGCGCTGCCCGGGACATTTGTACAACGCCAGGTTGGAACTGGGGCTGACTTGTGGCGGGCCATTCGGGCGTCTTGCCTCGGCTACCCGGTTCCTCCCGCACGAAGCGGGGCAGCAGATATCCGGGCAGGGCTGCATGCAGGGTGTCCATGATCGCACGCGCCCTGTCGTTGCTGACCTCGAAATGCCCCGCACCCTGTACCCTATCGAGCTGATGCAGGTAATAGGGTAATACACCGGCAGAAAACAGGGACTCGCTCAGGGATGACAACACCATCGCATTGTCGTTCACGCCTTTGAGCAACACACTCTGGTTGAGGAGAATCACGCCTGCGGCACGGAGCCGGTCACAGGCGCGCCGGAAGCTGGCGTCGATCTCATTAGGATGATTCAGGTGCAAAACCATGATGCATCGCAGTCGTGATCCCTGCAGCCAGTTGAGCAGCTGGTTGTCGACGCGTTCGGGAAGGACTACCGGCAAACGGGTGTGTATGCGCAGGCGGGACAGGTGCGGGATGGACTGCAGCCGCGCGAGCAATCCGGCGAGCCTCGAGTCACTGAGTGAAAGCGGGTCTCCACCACTGAGGATGACTTCCTGGATATCGGCATGACTGTTGATGTAATCGATCGCCGGGGCCCACTGCCGGGCGGCCGGATTCGCATCAGCATACGGAAAGTGGCGCCGGAAGCAGTAGCGGCAGTGTACACCGCAAGCTCCGGTAACCGTCAGCAGGACGCGACCTGTATATTTGCGGATGACGCCCGGAACCGGCATGCAGCTTTGTTCAGCCAGGGGATCAGAGGTATACCCAGGTACGTCGTTCAACTCGGCCGAAACCGGCAGGACCTGAAGCAGCAGCGGGTCTTGGGGGTCGCGCTGGCGCATGCGCGCAATGTAACTTCGCGGGACGCGCAGAGGAAACTGGTGGTGGGCGGAGGTATATCCCCGAATCTGCCCCGGCTGGAGCTGCAGGAGTCTTAGCAGTTGCTCCGGTTTGGTCACTGCTCTGGCCAGCTCCCGCTGCCAAACGGGTACGTGATCGTCAGGTGATGTTCGCGTTATCATAGGCGCCGGACATTTCTTTCCGCAGACTCTCCCGCTGCAGTAAGGGGCCGGTATCCACAGGCCAAGTGATGGGCGGTTGCGTGATCATAACGTGTTTTGTGGCTGGGCGAGAACGACAGGTTCGGGCGATCTGGAACCGCCTTCCGCCGGCGCCAGTGGCTCGACGATGGAAGACTAAAGATGGCAACGTACAGTACCAGTGAATTCAGGGGTGGTTTGAAGATCATGCTGGATGGTGATCCTTGTTCCATCATCGAAAATGAATTTGTGAAGCCGGGCAAGGGCCAGGCCTTCAGTCGCGTCAAGTTCCGAAATCTCAAGACCGGGCGCGTGGTGGAGAGGACATTCAAATCGGGAGAGACTGTCGAAGGGGCTGATGTCGTAGAGACCGATATGCAGTACCTGTATACGGACGGCGAGTTCTGGCACTTCATGGTACCGGATACCTTTGAGCAGCATGCAGCGGATGCGACTGCCGTGGGTGATGCGGCCAAATGGCTCAAAGAACAGGACACTTATATCGTCACGCTCTGGAACGGCACGCCGTTGAGTATTGTCCCGCCCAATTTCGTCATCCTGACAGTCGCGGAAACTGATCCCGGTGTTCGCGGCGACACATCGGGTGGTGGCGGCAAGCCGGCGACCCTGGAGACCGGCGCAGTCGTTCGTGTACCGCTGTTTATCGATGTTGGCGAACAGATCAAGGTGGATACGCGGACGGGTGAGTACGTTTCTCGCGCCAAAGAGTAGTGGGCCTGGGTTGACTGTTGGTGAGTGTTTGCGCCCTTGCGCCGAAAGCCCCACGCCAGGCTGTTCATGTCAGACAGTTGCCGAGTACGCCAGGCGGTGGCTGTCAGGAGCCCTCTCTGCTTGGATGGCTGGTAATGCAAGCCTTCGATGTGACTACTGTTTTGAAACAAACCGATTATCCGTCGCCAGCGAAGGGGTTAGGAGCCGGGCGGTGAGTTTGTGACATGTTTGAGCGACGAATCTGGCGGTTTGGCGGCTTATGAAGCCAGATAAGGCGCGCGACATTCCGTGGCAGCCCCGTGCCGCGCTCAGCATGCTGAAACAGCGTGCAGACCTACTGGATCGGATCCGGCGTTTCTTTCGGGCCCGCAATGTGCTGGAAGTCGAAACACCCGTATTGTCAGCGGCCGGCACTCCGTCTCCGGTACTGGAAAGCTTCCGGGCGTTTTACCGCGGTCCCGGTGTTTCGCGGGCGCGTACTTTGTATCTTCACACCTCGCCGGAATTTGCCATGAAACGGCTGCTTGCGGCCGGAAGTGGCTCGATTTACCAGATCTGCAAGGTATTTCGCAACGGCGAGGCAGGAAAGCTGCACAATCCCGAATTCACGCTGCTGGAGTGGTACCGCGTCGGTTTCGACGATATCCGGCTGATGGACGAGGTCGAGTCCTTCATGCGGAACATGATTGCGCAAGAGGATCAGCCCGCGAAATATGCTCGCGTTGCGTACCGCGAGATCTTTCAGCGCTACGCGGGTGTTGACGGGCTTGAGGCGACGGTGGGAGACCTGCAGGCGTGCCTGCGATCACGGAATATTGGCTGTCCGGCCGGACTCGCGGCGACGGATTCAGACGGCTGGCGCGACCTGGTGCTCAGCGAGGTCATCGTCCCTCAGCTTGTCGATGAAGTGCTCTTCGTTTACGACTATCCGGCCAGCCAGGCGGCGCTGGCACGGCTGCGGCCCGGCTTGCCTGCGGTCGCACAGCGGTTTGAGCTGTACTGGCGGGGGCTCGAGCTTGCCAACGGCTTTTACGAGCTGACCAGTGCCAGGGAACAATCGCAGCGTTTCGCACATGAAAAGCAACAGCGGCGGGAGCAAGAACTGCCCGATGTGGATGTGGATACCCGGTTTCTTGCCGCGTTGCAGTCGGGTCTGCCGGATTGTTCCGGTGTCGCAGTGGGTGTAGACCGGTTGCTGATGGTTGCCGCGGGCAAGGACGATATTCGGGACGTGCTTGCCTTTCCTATCGATCGGGCCTGATCGTTGTACTCGCATGCCGCCGGCAAAGCTCGGAGATACCCCTGGTAATGCAGCGTTACAGCCATGCTGCCGACCCGGCACGAATTCAGCTTGAGGGACAAGGGCGGCTGGTGTGTCGCGGGCGCTGGACCGCCGATGCGGTGGGTCCGTTCGAACCACTGCAGGAGATCATACAAAGAGTGTCGGGTAAGACCATCACGCTGGATACCAGCGCGGTAGAGGCACTGGATACGACGGGCGCCTGCCTGCTGCGCCGCATCCAGTCCCGGCTCCTCTCTGCCGGGTTCGAGGTGGGATTTGCCGGCCTGCAGTCCCGTCACCGGGAGCTTCTTCGCGAGCTCGAATCATATGATCTGCGCGGATCAACGCAGCCGCCGCAGCCGCCGCGCGGAATGGATGCCGCCGGCCGCGTCTTCGTTCAAGCAGGCGATGAAGGTATGCGTTTCCTGGCGTTCTTCGGCGAGGTCATGCTGCGGCTGATCCGGTTCGCCGGCCAGCCCTGGCGTGTCCGATGGGCAGAGGTCTGGAACAATGTCTACAGCGCCGGCTGTAATGCAGTTGGGATCGTTGGTCTGCTGTCATTTCTGATGGGTGTCGTCATTGCCTACCAGGGTGCCGTGCAACTGCGCATCTACGGCGCCAGTATCTACGTGGCCGACCTCGTGGGACTGTCCCTGGTTCGGGAACTTGCGCCGCTGCTCGCGGCGATCATTATTGCGGGTCGCACCGGTTCCGCCTATGCGGCGCAGATCGGGACCATGCAGGTTAGCGAGGAAATTGCTGCGCTGCGAACCATTGGTATTTCGCCGCTCGACATGCTGGTCGTGCCGAAGACCCTGGCGCTGATTCTGGTGCTGCCGCTGCTTGCAGTGTTTGCCGATATCCTCGGTATTCTTGGCGGGATGTTTATGGCCAGGGTCCAGCTCAATATCGGTTTCACGCCCTACCTGGATCGGATCGCCGATGCGGTTTCGCTGCGCTCATTCCTGATCGGTGTCTGCAAAACGCCGGTATTCGCGGGAATCATCGCCATCGTCGGCTGCTATCAGGGATTTCGGGTCAGTGGTGGTGCTGAAAGTGTCGGCAGGCGTACCACCGTAGCGGTGGTGCATGCGATCTTCCTGGTGATTGTCGCCGATGCTCTGTTTTCGGTCGTTTTCAGCGCGTTGGGGGTATAACGGTGGCAGGCGCGGACAGGCCGGTCACGGAGCGACGCCAACCCGTCTTGCAGATGCGCGGCATCGTCACGCGTCTCGGCGGTCTGCTGGTGCATGATCGGATCGATCTTGACGTCCATGCGGGCGAGATCTTCGCCCTGGTCGGTGCCAGCGGGACGGGCAAGACAACCCTGCTGCAGGAAATGGTCATGCTGCGTCGCCCCGATGCGGGTTCGGTGTGCCTGCTGGGTAAGGATCTGGCCTCGATTGATGAAGCCCGGAAACAGGCGCTGCGGCAACAGTTCGGTGTACTGTTCCAGCATGGTGCGCTGTTCAGTTCACTGAACGTGCTTGAAAACGTGGCCGTTCCCTTGCGCGAGCATACCGCCCTGGATGCCGGACTGATCGATGAGGTGGCGCGGGTGAAGATTCTGCAGGTTGGTCTGCCAGCGGATGCAGCTTTCAAGTATCCACGTGAACTGAGCGGTGGCATGATCAAGCGCGCGGCCCTGGCGCGGGCAATGGCACTCGACCCACAACTTCTGTTTCTGGATGAGCCGACGTCCGGGCTGGATCCGCACAGTGCCGGCGCTTTTGATGAACTTGTTCTGCGGATGAAGCAGTGGTTCGGATTAACCGTCATTATGGTAACCCATGATCTCGACACGCTCTGGCAGGCGGCTGACCGGGTTGCCGTACTCGGGGAGGGGCAGGTGCTTGCAGTAGGCGATATGCAGTCCTTGTCGCGGGAAGATCACCCCCTCGTGAGACAGTTCTTTGAGGGGCCCAGGGCACGTCAGAGGCGTCCGGAGTGAACATCGGTCTTGTGGTCCGGCATGAGTACTCGAGGCGGGGCTGGCCACTTTCTGGCAGGCCCGGGTAATGAAAAGATGGTAACCCGGAAGCACTATGCGCTCATCGGCGCCTTTGTCATCGTTCTGGGCACTGCGTTTATCGGGATCACGCTGTGGCTGGCGTTTGGCGACTTCACCAGGGATTACCAAACCTATCTCATCTACATGGAAGAGTCCGTGTCAGGGCTGTACGTCGATGCGCCGGTCAAGTTCCGCGGCGTCGAAGTGGGGCGGGTCAACGCACTCGATCTGCGTCCGGATAATCCTCAACAGGTGCGTATCACCCTGGCGATCGAATCAGGTGTGCCAATTACGGTGGACACGGTTGCCACCCTGGCCTTCCAGGGGCTCACCGGTATCGCATCAGTCGATCTGTCTGGCGGGCGTGCGGATTCCCCGTTATTGCAGCCCAGGCCCGGTGAAGAGTACCCCATATTGAAGACAGGGCCATCGCTTTTTACGCGTTTTGATACAGTGGTTTCAGAGGTAATTGCCAACCTGAATCTTGTGGCGCAAGACGCGCATGAGCTTATGAATGGGAAGAATCTGGATAACGCGGAAAAGATACTGGCAAATCTGGAATCAGTGACCGGCGCCCTGGCCGTGCAGCGCGAGAGACTCGAGGGCGGTGTCGAGGGCCTTGCCGAGCTGCTGGATAACGGGGGCCAGGCGAGCGCCCAACTGCCTGCGCTGGTGACCCGGCTGGATCAGACTGCCGAGGCCGTGCGGACCATGGCGGAGGACATTGCCGGCACCAGCCGGGTGATTCGGGAGGGCGTTCAGGCGAGTCGCAGGGACCTGCGCGGACTGACGCGCCAGACGCTGCCCGAGTTTCAATCCCTGCTGGCCGAGATACGGGAACTGGTGGGCAGCCTGCGGCAAATCAGCCGCCGCCTGGAGGAAGACCCACGTCGCATTCTTTATGGCCCGACGCTGGAACTGCCCGGGCCGGGAGAATGAGGGAATGTGCATGATGGCAAGCGAGAATACCCGGCCGGGTTTGACGCTCCCGCTGGTGTGCGGGCTGCTGCTGTGCCTGGCCGGCTGTAGCCTCTTACCCGAAGCCGAACCGGTCGCTGTCCAGCTCTATACACTCGACTACGAGGTGAGACCGCGGGAGACCGATCCATCGGGGCCGGCGATCCATGTCTCGCGGATCCGCACAGGCTCGGCACTCTCATCACAGCGAATGATGTACCGACGCGGGCGACACCGCGTCGGCTACCTTGTGCGCAGCCAATGGGTAATGTCCCCCGGCGAGCTGCTGGCGCCACTGGTCGTGGAAGTGCTCGAGGTGTCGGGCCACTTCGGGGCGGTATTGCAGCCGGGCGCATCCGGTCTGGCAGATTTCCGCCTGGATCTCGAACTCCTCGATCTTTTGCAGGATTTCACTACGGAACCTGCCAGCGTAGAGCTGAAGCTGCGTGCACAGCTGTTCGACATGGCACGGCAGCGGGTTCTGGCCACGCGCACGTTTGCCTATCAGGCGTCGGTGACCCGGAATGAAACCGCCGCGGCTGTTGAGGAGATGAACAATCTGATTGCTGTATTTCTACCCGAGCTGGCGCAGTTCTGTATCGACAGCAGTCAAGGTGGCAGCAACAGATCCGATTGACGAATTCGTACCCCAAGCTCGCATGCAACCGAACATTCGTATTGTGCTGGTCAGTCCCAGCCATCCCGGCAACATCGGTGCCACGGCACGTGCCATGAAGAACATGGGGCTGGATCGGCTGGTCCTGGTGAATCCAGAGGTATTCCCCCACGCAGAGGCCACGGCGCGAGCCTCGGGGGCGGATGATGTGCTGGCCGGCGCACAGCTCTGCCATACGCTGCCCGAGGCACTGGCAGATTGCCGGTTGATCATCGGGGCCAGTGCCCGCCTGCGCAGTCTCGCCTGGCCACAGCTGGAACCACGAGCCTGCGGCGAGCGATTGGTCACCGAGGCGGCCGACGGGCCGGTGGCCCTGGTCTTTGGCCGCGAGCGCACCGGACTCACCAACGATGAACTGGCGCTCTGCCATTATCTTGCCCACATCCCGGCTAATCCGGCCTATTCATCGCTGAATATTGCCGCTGCCGTTCAGATCTTCACTTACGAGATCCGGCTGGCCAGTGGTGCCCCGGCGCCGGCAATGCGGCAGGCCGAGTTTCCGCCAGCCACAGGCGTCCAGATGGAAGGGTTCTTCGCCCAGCTGGAGCAGACCCTGATCGGGGTGGATGCAGTGAAAAGTGGTCAAATGATCACTTTGATGCGGCGTCTGCGGCGCCTTTTTCAGAGAGCTCGCCCGGATCAGAATGAGATCAATATCCTGCGCGGCTTTCTGAGCGCTATTCAGACCCGCTGCCGTCGCGACAACTGAGCCGCCGCGGCCCGGAACGCTCGCCGCCGGTGTCCGTCCGGAGGGCGAGGTGGGAATTTTCCCGTGAAGCATGTAGAATACCCGAGCGCGGCGAATGGTTATTATCTGGCCATGTCGTAACCAATTGAGATATCGGTTTATTTCTGATGTTTGAGCGACTTCGCGAAGATGTGGCCTGTGCGTTGGAGCGCGATCCGGCGGCGCGCAACACCTTTGAGGTTCTGACCACATATCCAGGCATCCATGCGGTGCTCTGGCATCGCCTGAACCATCGTCTCTGGAAGGCGGAATTCCGCTGGCTGGCGCGCGTTCTCTCTACCCTGGCGCGCTGGCTGACCGGAATCGAGATTCACCCTGGCGCAAACATTGGCCGGCGCTTCTTTATTGACCACGGTATGGGTGTGGTGATTGGTGAAACCGCGGAAATCGGTGACGACTGCACCCTCTATCATGGAGTGACGCTGGGAGGTACCTCCTGGGAGAAGGGCAAGCGGCACCCGACACTGGGTAATGACGTGGTTATCGGAGCGGGTGCCAAGGTGCTCGGCCCGATCCAGATTGGCAGCGGTGTGCGTATCGGTTCCAATGCAGTCGTCCTGAAGGACGTTCACGATAATGCAACAGTCGTTGGCGTTCCCGGGCGCATTGTCCAGACGGGACCCGTCGATCGGCAGCGCAGGCGCGATGAGATTGCGCGCAAGATGGGATTTGATGCCTACGGGACGACCCAGGACATGCCGGACCCCGTTGCGACCGCGATCAATTGCATGCTGGATCACATCCACGTTATGGACCAGCGTCTGGAAGAGATGTGCAAGGGTTTGAAGGGGTTGGGCGCCGAAATGGCCGAACTCCAGATGCCTGATCTTGGCCCGTGCGAGATTCACAGCACGGCACCGGTACGCGAGCTGGAACCGCGAGAGGCGGCGGGCGAATCGGCAGAGAATACTTGACTAAAATAGTCAAGTATGGCAATTTAATACACGTTTCGGTTTTGCTGGATGAGATGCTTGAGAGGGATTCATGAAGCTGACGACCAAGGGGCGCTACGCCGTAACGGCCATGCTGGATCTGGCCTTTCACTCCACGGGTGGCCCGATCAAGCTGGCACAGATCTCCGAGCGACAGGGCATTTCCCTGTCTTACCTGGAACAGCTTTTCACACGCCTGCGGCGCGAGGGTCTGGTTGTCAGCACACGCGGACCCGGTGGGGGTTATTCACTCAGTCGCCCATCAACGCAGATCGCGGTGTCAGAGGTGATCGGCGCAGTCGATGAGAACGTGGATACCACCCGCTGCGGGGGACTCAATAACTGCCACAACGCGGAGCGGTGCCTCACCCATGAATTGTGGGCGGAACTCAGCGGCCAGATCCGGGATTTTCTCAAGGGCATTACGCTTGGCCAACTCATGGAAAACGGCCAGACCCGTGAGGTCGCGGACCGGCAGGATCAGAAGCAGGATCCCCGGGGCGGCCTGACGGTCGCCAAGCCACGGAGAAGCGCCTGCGTTTGAGCGGGCAGTGCCGGCGCGGAAAGGGTTTGACGGCGGCATGAGGTGGTGTTGCGGGGCAGTGTGGTGTTGAAGGTGCGGGTATGAGGGTGAGACGACGATGAGTGTAGTGAC
>Ga0209536_100016362_pt1 | contig 10548 bp, 9 predicted proteins | sample DeeMarSeWOR28_12_FD_187461 | JGI IMG/M metagenome (GOLD analysis project Ga0209536, IMG submission 187461) | Marine sediment microbial communities from White Oak River estuary, North Carolina - WOR-2-8_12 (SPAdes) (version 2) | ecosystem: Environmental > Aquatic > Marine > Intertidal zone >...
ACTACACCGACCAATCGCGACCGAGGATGTTCGGCGGCCGTGGCACGCCGAAGACGCCGAGCACCGTCGGTGTGACGTCGTAGATCTCCGCACCCTCGACGCGACCTCGCGCAGGCACGCCGCCGCCACGCATGATGAAGATCCCGTTCCACGCGTGATTGCAGCCATCGGGTCCGCCGTCGTTCTCGCGGACCAGCCGTCGGCGCACGCCGACGGAGCCGATCGCGCGAAGCCTCAAGTCGTCGAAATAGACCATCAGGTCGGGCGGGAAGCCGCGTACCTGGCGATAGTACTCCTCGGGGATCCGAACCTCCGTGGGGATCGGGGCGCCATCGTCGTCGGTCAGCGTCTCGAGCTCGGCCACGATGTGATCGCGGAGCGCTGCCATTTCGCTCGGCGGGACGATTCCGTCGGGCTCGCGGCCAGCGACGTTGAAGAAGATCCGCCCATAGTACCCGCCCTCCGCCCAGGCCTTCGTACGCGACCAGTCGACGTCGTCGTGACGCAGAGGCCCCGGTCCGGCAGGCTCCGCCTTCAGCGCTAGCTGACCTCGAGCCAGCAGCCATTCGTTGATGCAGAGGCCGCCGTGCATGGCCCGCGCTCCGTGGTCGCTGACGAGCGCCACGACCGTGTCGTCATCGACACTTGCCAAGAGCTCGCCGATCCGAGAGTCGAGCTTCGCGTAGTACTTGTGTCCGAGCTCGAGGTACGGGTTGCCGGGCTCGTGCGCCGGATGCCCCGGATCGATGTGGCGCCAAAAGGCGTGATGGAACCGATCGAGCCCGATTTCGACCATCATCATGAAGTCCGGCTGTCGCTCGTTCCAGATGAACCGCGCGATCTCGAAGTGCTGGTTGGTCATCGACACGATGTCTCGGTAGATCCGATCGAGGTCATCAGACCGGAAGTCGTCCACGTCGGCCCGGTACGGACCGAACCGTTGCTCGAGCTCGTGTTCGAGCGCGCGGGGAAAGCACCAGCGCGCGTCGCCGCCAGGATACATGAATCCCGACACCATCTGTCCGTGGACCGCAGTCGGTGGTGAGGTCAGTGGCACGAACAGTGGCGCCACGCGGTGGCCATGTTCCCCGAGCCAATCCCACACCCGTTTCACGGCTACGTCGCGAGCATCGACGAGGCGAAGCGCAGTTTGTCCTGGGACGCGATTTCGAAACCCGTACAGCCCGAGCTCACCCGCATCGCGGCCGCTCACCATACACGTCCATGCGGGTACGGTGATCGGCGGCTCCGAGCTGCGCATCGGACCCCAGGTGCCAGCCTCCATCAACTGGGCCACGTTCGGCATCGAGTCCCGATAGCGATCGAAGACGAGCTCGGGCGCGGCGCAATCGAGCCCGATCACCATCATTCGCCGCCTGCCCATCGGCCCGTTCTATTCCGGATCGACGAGGTCGGCGGCTTCGTAGATGGTCCGCTCGAGGTGGCCGAGCTCAAAAGGCTTTTCAATTCGGAGGTTTGGAACGCTCTCCAGAAAGTCCCGGGCTCGCTGCGTGAAGGCGCCGCCCGTCATGAAGACGATGCGGTCGTTCATCGGGGTCGCGCGCTGCAGCGCCGCTCGATAGACGTCCATGCCGGTCATCTCGGGCATGATCAGGTCGCAGAGGATCACGTCGTACGCGTGCTCACCCATCAGCGCGACGGCTTCGCGACCGTCGCTCGCGGTCGTGACGTCGTGATTGACGAGCGCCTTTTGGATCAGGCGCGCGATCACCGGCTCGTCGTCGACGACGAGGATCGAGAGCCTCCCACCAGCCGCGCGTCGAATCGCACTGATCGACGGGGGTGGCACGGTCAACGGACGCTGCGCGCCCGTTGCCTTCGGTAGAACGACACGCGCGACCGTACCTTGGCCGGGATGGCTCTGAATCTCGATGGTGCCTTCGAGGGAGTGGACGATGCGCCTGCAGATCGACAGACCGAGCCCGGTGCCGCGCCCCGCAGGTTTCGTCGTCACGAAGGGATCGAAGATTCGACGAAGCAGTTGCGGCGAAATTCCGGGGCCCGTGTCCTGCACCTCGATGCAGAGTCGGTCTCTCTCCGTGCTCCTCGCCCGAATCGTGATCGTGTTCTGCTCTCGATCGCCGGGATCGATGGCCTGGGCCGCGTTGACGATGAGGTTCAGGAACACCTGGCTCACTCGCGTCCGCGATCCGCGGACGTAGAGCCGCCCCTCCTCGTACTCGCGAACCACTTTTGCACGATGCTGGATCTCCGGGTGCGCAATCCGGATGGCCGAGTCGAGCACCTGCTTCAGATTCACGGCTTCGACCTCCGTTCCGTCTCCCCCATGCGACAAGAGCCCGATTTCATTGGAAATTACGCGTATCCGCTCTGCGCCTTCGTAGGCTTCTTCGAGGAGTTGCGCCGCCGTGGCCGGCAGCGCGTCGCTGCTCTGTCGCAGCGAGCGAAGGTGGTTCCACACGAAGGTGAGTGGGTTCTTGATCTCGTGGATGATGCTCGCAGTGAGCGTACCGATCGCGCTCATGCGCTCGGCGAGAAGCAAGCGCTGCTGCAACTCGTGCTCGGCGGTCATGTCGATCACCGACACGATCGCGCGCTCGAAGCGCCCGTCTGCCGTCGGCAGAAACCGCCAATGCACGCGCACATCTCGCGGCTCGCGTGCGCAAGTCATGATCGCAGTCTCGAGATGTACGTCGCGCTCGTTCCGAAACGCCGCCATCAGTATGCGCAGGAAATCCGCTTTCGATTCGGCAGTCAAGAGCTCGGCCGACCTGCGGATGCACTCTTCTTCGCTCGCGGCGCCGACGAGAGACACCGCACCGGCGGTCACGCGGCGAACTCGTGTCCGATCGAGGCACTTCGTCAGCGCTTCGGGGTCTTTTCGGACGAGCTGCTTGAACTCGTCGGCATCTCCGCACCCTCGGGCTTCGATCCAGGCGAACGTCCTCCGAAAGTCCAGATCCCAAAGCGCGGCGGGCAGGACGTGCCAAAGAGCATCATCGTGCTCGGGCCTCGGAGCCTCCGATTGGGAAATGAGACGCACCATCGCGCTGCCGATCGTAGCCGGGTAGGGCCCGCTCGACCAAAACCCCGCAGCGAGGATGCTCGGGGCTGCCGATTTCAGCCCTCGGCGGCGTCGAGCATGCTGCGTGCGTGCCGGACCAGGCGCTCCACTTCGGCCCTTGCCGCTGCGGCGGCCGCGCGGGCATCGGGCGTGTCTGCGAGGGGAGGCCCGAGGTGGACCGCGATGCGCGTCCGGCGTTGCGCCGCCACCTTGGATAGATGGTCTGAGAACGATTCCTTCCCGTAGTGAACCGCAGGTGAATACGCGAGACCGACCGGGATGATCGGAGCACCGAGGGACCGAACCGCGGCGAACGCGCCCGGGTGAAACTCGTGCACCGAGTCTCCCGGGAAGGTGCCGCCCTCCGGAAAAGCCACGACGACGCGTCCCTCTTTGACGCGCCTTCGGATTTCGCGAAGCGCTGCTGCGCCGCTTCGCCGATCCTCGCGATCGACGAAGATCGTGCGGCCGTGCTTGGCGAGGCGGCCCAACAAGGGCCAGTCGGCGACGTCGTGACGGCTGACGAGCACGCCGCGAGAGAGAGCCAACATGACGCCGATGTCGAGCGCGCTCTGATGGTTGGCGACGACCAACGCCCCGCGGTCGATCTCGAGTGAACCGCGCACGAGCAACTCGGCCCCAAAGAGGCTCAGGACGCCCCGGGTAAACCGGTCGCGATAGCGGGCCATCAGCGCAGGGCCTGCCTCCTCTGGAACCAGCAGGCGGTGGGCCTCGTATGCAGCCAGGTTGGCGGCGGACCATCCCACGAAGCCGCCGGTGCGCAAAAACGCACGGAGTTTGCTCACTTAGGACACCCGGGACTTAGGACTCGCGAGGCTTCAGATTTGGTGGCAGTCTCGGCTCGTGGCGGCATCTCTCGCACCTGGATTCCTCGTCGCAGCTCCCTCGATGCGCTGCCCGTTTTTCAATCATACGCTGGTGTTGCTCATCGATCACGGCCAGGAAGGATCTTTTGGCTTCGTGGTGAATCGGGGCACCGACCTGCAAATCGCCGACGTCTTCAACGAGGTGGGCGTCACCGGAAAGGCCGCGGGCTCGGTGGAGGCTCCGGTGTTGCTCGGGGGCCCGGTTTCGCCGGAGTCGGGCTGGGTTCTCTACGACGACGAGGGTATTCCCCAGCCCTCTTCGGGCAAGACGATCGTCGTCGGCCAGCGGATCTCCTGCAGCGCTTCGATCGAGATCCTCCAACGCATCGCGAGAGGCGACGGTCCCGAAACCTGCGCGATGGTGCTCGGGTATTCGGGTTGGGGCGCAGGCCAGCTCGAAAGCGAGATGAAGCAAGGCTCGTGGATACCGGTCGATCTCGATTATTCGTTGGTCTTCGAAACGCCCATCGACAAGCGTTGGGAAGCGGCGCTGGCCACCCTTGGCATCGACCCGGCGCGCGTGATCGACAATCAGATCGCGAGCGCTTGACGGCGCCGATTTCGTCGCCTTGTTCGGGCCTGAGCGAGAGGCTAACCCTAGGCCGATGGCCGCCCGCCTCGACAGATGGTTCCTCGGCCCGCTTCTCGTGCTGGCCCTCGCGTGTGGCGGTGGCTCCGGAACCGGCAAGACCGGCAAGAGCCTCCTCAGACCCGACGACGATGCGCGGACGGCGTACGAGCGCGCATTGCTGGACTTCCGCCGCGGGGATTGCCTCAATGCAGAGCCCACGTTCCGGGAGATTCGCCGGGAGTTTCCGTATAGTCGCTTCGCTGCGCTCTCGGAGCTTCGCATCGGCGACTGTCAGTTCAAGAACGAGGCGTATCCCGAGGCGATCCAGACCTACCGGCAGTTCGTGCGCGTTCGTCCCTCCCACAAAGAGATCCCCTACGCACGTTTCCGCATTGCCGAGGCCTATTACAATCAGATCCCGGGCGGCTGGTTCATGACGCCGCCGGCCCACGAACGCGACCAGAGCGCCGCCCGCGACGCGTTGATTCAGCTCCGCCGCTTCGTCGTCGACTATCCGAACGACCAGCGGATTCCCGACGCCAACAAGCTCATGGAGGAGTGCATGGCCATGCTCGCCGCGCACGAGTTCTACGTCGCTCGTTTCTACATGAAACGAAAAGCGTACCGCGGGGTGATGGCTCGACTCAAGGGTCTCCTCGCCGCGTATCCCGGCAGCAGCGTCGAGCCGGCTGCTCTCCTTCTGCTCGCTGAAGTTTATTACCGGACCGAGGAGATCGATGCGGCCCGGAGCACCCTGGCCCAGATCGTCGAGCGCTTCCCGAAGAGCAACGAGGCCAAGACGGCCAAGAGCCTCCTCCGGAAGATCGGCTGAGCAGGGCGATCCGCTGATTTCTGGCCACCGATTCCGGCCGTCGCTACCTTCGCGTCCATGCCTCCTTGGGCTCAACAGCTTCTCGACGCGGCGAACGAGCTCTACGACCGCGCCGAATACCCGCTCGCACAACCCTATTACGAAAAGCTCGTGCAACAGGGGCTCCGTTACCCCGACGTATTCAATCGTCTCGGCGTCATCTACCACCTCGGCGGGCGGCTCCCCGAAGCGCGCTGGTGCTTCCAGCAGGCGCTCGAAGCCAATGGCGGCTACCTCGAAGCCGCGCTCAACCTGACGGTCACTTGTAACGAGCTCGGTGAGTACGGGTCCGGCGTGCGAACCTTGGAGCGCGCTCAGCGGCAGACCGACAGCTCGAATGACGCCTACCGACGCGGCAAGGTCGCCAACGTGCACCGATCGCTGGCGCGTGCATATGTGGATCTCGACCGTCCCGAGGACGCGATGCACGAGCTCGGGCGAGCGCTGCGCCTATGTCCCAATTTTCATGACATTCGCTTGGAGCTCGCGAAGCTGCTCCGACTCCGCGGGAACGTGCGGGGCGCCCGAGAAGAGCTCGCATTGATCTTGCAACTCGATCCGAGTCATCACGATGCTCGCGCCCTCCTCGGCGTCATGGAGATCGAGACGGGCGACCATGCCCAGGGCATCCAGCACCTGCGGACCGTCGTGGCGGAGCGGGCAGACCATCCCGTGGCGCGCGCCTACCTGCAGGAGGCCGGTCACGGGGTCCGTCAAGCTTCCTGAGCCCGGTTGGTTCTTCACTTTATCGGGCGTCGAAACGGTGCCACACTCCCCGAAGCGTGCCCCCAACGATACTGCTGCTCGATGATGACACTCAGTTCCGGTCGAGTGTCACTCCCGCCCTCGAGGCGTTCGGACTTCATGTATTGACCGCGACCAAAGGCAGCATCGCGCGGGCCCTGATCGAAGAGGACGAGCCGGCGCTGCTCGTGGTCGACGGGCTGCTTCCGGACATCAATGGCATCTTGTGGATCGAGCAGCTTCGTGCCGATGGTTACACGACGCCGATCATCTTCGTGTCCGCCTTCTATCGGGACCTCAGGACGTTCAAGCACCTCACACACGAGCTCGACGTCCTCAAGGTGTTCCACAAGCCCGTGGTGGTGGATCGATTCGCCCGCGAAGTGGCGAGTGCCGTTGCGGCACCCCTGAGCCTGACGCCGGCGGCTCGTCCACCCGGGGAAGAGCTGGAAGAGCAAGTGCTCTACCCGGAGGAAAGCTCCGAGCCCGGCGTCGATCCCGAAAAGGCAAGAACCTCTTACCTGGGCCTCCTTCCGATCGCTGCGGACAACCTCACCGGCGCCATTCGACGGGTGCACGCGGAAGCGGAACGAACGAGCGTAGTGGCCGAAGCGCTGCGCCAGGCGCACGATCTCCACGGCGCTGCGGATACGCACGGCTTTCGTGAGATCTCCGAGGCGGCTGGCCGGATCGAAGAGGAGCTCCGCCAGCTCCAACGATCGGGCCGCCTCGATTGGTCGACCATGTTCGAGTCCATCGATGCGGTTCGCGCACACGCGGCCAATGCTGCCGGCCAAGGGGGAAGCGTCCAGCCCGTCGCCGCGGCGACCCCGACCGTGACGCCGGCGGCCTCTTTCTTCCTTCATCGCCCGGTTCCGAGTGACTTCGTCCCCACGCTACTGGTTCTCGAGGACGATCCAGCGATGATCGCCTATCTCCGATCCGCGTTCGACGAGGTGCTCGTGCATCTACGACCCGTCTCGGGCGTCGAAGAGGCGCTCAAGGTCGCGGGCCGCAACGCGCCGACCGCGGCACTGGTCGGGTGGCCTCTCCAAGACCGGGACGCCCTGCCTCGCTTCATGCAGCTCTTTCGGAGCATCCATGGTTGCCATGAGACGCCGGTCATCTTGCTCTCCGTGGACGACGACCCGCATACGCGCGCACTGGCCGCGCAGGTGGGCATCGACATCTTCCTGCCACATCCCGTCGAGCTCGTACGCCTGCATCACGCGGTCGGCACGGCCTTCGAGCGCGCCGAGACCCCCCGACCGAAGGTGGCGGTGCTGCGGGATCCCGATGCAGCCAGCGCGATCGAGGATGCGGGGATTGAATGCCTCCTCTTCTTCAGCCTCGACGAGCTCTTGCGCGAGCTCGACGTCGAGTGCCCCGATGTCATCTTGCTCGGCTCCAGCGTGACGGCCAAACAGGTTCCAGCGATCATCAGCATGTCCGCATGGGACACCGATTGCTCGCTCTTGTGCTTCGACGACTCGCCGCTCGCCGGGGAGTCCGAGGTACACGAAGCTCTGAACCGCGTGTCCGGGTGGCTGGTCCCTCTGCATCGAGAGGCCGAGAGGGTCGCGCACCTTCGCCAGCAGCAGGTTCGATGTAGCCAGACCGGGCTTCTCGCACGGCCGTCCGCCGTGGCCGCGCTCGAATCCGGGCTTTCGTTCGCGCAACGCCACGGGCACACCTACTCGGTCGGACTCATTCAAGCGATGGGCCTCGACGAGGTCGACCACGTACGGCGTCGTCGTCTGAGGACCCACCTCGGCCGTGTGGTCAACGGCCGCTTTCGGCGGGAGGACGTCCGCGGGCGCTGGGCAGCGAACACTTTCGTCGTCGGGTTCGACGGGTCGAGCGCACGGGCGGTCGTCGAGGTGATGCGCCGTCTGCAAGAGGAGCTCGCGTCGCAGCGGGCGCGACAGCCGGAGGACCTCGGGTTTCTTCAGGTCGCCATCGGTCTTTCGTCTTATCCGCTCGACGGCGACACCACCCGGTCCCTCATCCTCGCCGCCCACGAGCGGCTGGAAACGGCCGTCGAACGGGGCCCTGACTCGTTGGTGTGGCGATAGTGCGGACTCGCGCGCCTGCCCGGAAGGCGCTAAGCTTCCCCTATCGAACCCTCTGCGCAGACCGGCCCACGCGAGGCCGATGTAGCCGCCGACATCGAAGTGGCCGATCCGACTTTGCTGCTCAGATTGACCGGTCCGGGCGGATCCAATCTCCGCGTCCTCGAGGCCGAGCTCGGTGTATCCATGGGTCTTCGCGGCTCGACGATTCACGTTCACGGACCGAACCGGGACGTCGAATTGGTCGAGCGCGTGTTGCACGAGCTGATCGACGCGCTCCAGGTTCGGGAGCTCTCACCAGTCGAGATGGCCCGCGCTGCACGGACGCTGCAGGCCCACCCACAGATGAGACTTCGCTCGCTCCTAGACGACGTCGTGCTGACCACGTCGAGTCGGCGCATCGTGTCGCCCAAGGGCGTCACGCAGCAGCGCTACATTCAATCGATTCGCTCCCATGACATCGTGTTCGGAATCGGGCCGGCGGGCACGGGCAAGACGTATCTCGCGATGGCCATGGCCGTCCGCGCGCTCCAGGAGCGTCAGATCAAGCGCATCATCTTGACTCGCCCCGCGGTCGAGGCTGGCGAGCGTCTCGGGTTCTTGCCTGGCGACCTCGCCGAGAAGATCAACCCCTATCTTCGCCCGCTTTACGACGCCCTTCACGACATGATGGAACCGGGGCGTATCACCGCATTGATCGAGCGCGGCACCATCGAGGTGGCGCCACTCGCCTTCATGCGTGGTCGAACCCTCAACGACAGCTTCGTCGTGCTGGACGAGGCCCAAAACACCACTGCCGAGCAGATGAAGATGTTTCTCACGCGGTTGGGCTTCGACTCCAAAACCGTGATCACCGGTGACGTCACGCAAGTCGACCTGCCCGGCGGAGCCCGGAGCGGCCTTCGGCACGCGGAGAAGGTACTCTCCAGCATCGAGGGCATCGACTTCGTCTACTTCTCGCATGCCGACGTCGTCCGCCACCCGCTGGTCCAACGGATCGTCCAGGCCTACGACGCCCACGAATCGGGATCTTCAGGCGGTGACATCTAAGCCCGCCCTGGTATGCTAGCGGCCACATGACCGACCGAATCTATGATGGCGCGTTAGACCTCATCGGCCGCACTCCATTGGTACGCCTGTCGCGAATCTCCGGTGACAAGGGCGCCGAAATCTGTGGAAAGCTCGAGTCCAGCAACGTGGGTGGGTCGGTCAAGGATCGCCCGGCGCTCTCGATGGTGCTCGCCGCGGAGGCGGCCGGGGAGCTCCGGAGCGGCTCGACGATCGTCGAGGCCACCAGCGGCAACACGGGAATCAGTCTGGCCATGATCTGCGCGGTGCGCGGATATCGCTGCGTCATCGTCATGCCCGAGGACATGAGCGAGGCGCGCCGCCATCTTCTGAAATCGTACGGTGCCGAGGTGGTGCTCACCGCCGCCGAGGACGGAATGGCGGGCGCGGTCGAGCAGGCGGAGCGGATCCTGGCGACTACGGCCGGGGCGTTCATGTGCGGACAGTTCGAAAATCCTGCCAATCCGGACGTGCACGCGAGGACCACTGCGGAAGAAATTTGGGAAGCTACAGGCGGCGAGGTCGATGCGTTCGTCGCGGGGGTCGGCACCGGCGGGACGCTGACCGGAGTGGGCCGCGTCTTGACGGAGCGCAACCGCGAGATTCGTATCATCGCCGTAGAGCCGCGCGCCAGCGCGGTGCTGTCGGGCGGGAAGCCGGGGCTTCATGGGATTCAGGGGCTCGGTGCGGGATTCATCCCGGAGGTGCTCGACACCGAGCTCATCGACGAGGTGATCACCGTGACAGACCTCGCCGCCGAGCGCATGACCAAGCGCCTCGCCCGTGAGGAGGGCTTGCTGGTCGGTCCTTCCGCCGGCGCGAACGTACACGCGGCTTTCGAAGTCGCGCGCAAGCTCAAGCCAGGCCAGCGGGTCGTGACCATCTTGTGCGATGGTGGTGAGCGCTATCTTTGCTGAGTCGCGATGAGAAGTCTCGTCCACTCATCGAGGGAGTTGAGCCGCGCGGTCGGCGCGCTCCGCTTCAGCGAACCGGTGAGCTACGTCTACAATCCGCTTCAGTATGCGCGGCGTTCGCACGAGCTCTACCTCGAGCGGTTTGGCGGTGGCTCGAAGGAGGTCGTCCTCGTCGGGATGAATCCCGGGCCATTCGGCATGGCACAGACTGGCGTTCCCTTCGGTGATGTCGGTTTCGTCCGCGACTGGATGGGGATTGATGCAGAGGTCGAGCCCCCGAAGAGCCAGCATCCGAAGCGGCCCGTCCTCGGGTTCCGTTGCGAGCGTTCCGAGGTCAGCGGCTCGAGGCTCTGGGGCTGGGCCCGCGACCGCTTC
>Ga0209536_100016363_pt1 | contig 10548 bp, 7 predicted proteins | sample DeeMarSeWOR28_12_FD_187461 | JGI IMG/M metagenome (GOLD analysis project Ga0209536, IMG submission 187461) | Marine sediment microbial communities from White Oak River estuary, North Carolina - WOR-2-8_12 (SPAdes) (version 2) | ecosystem: Environmental > Aquatic > Marine > Intertidal zone >...
ATCGAAATGTCAGCAAAACTGCTTCATCTGTCCGAATTCCGCTTCTTTGAAATCTCCTACGAAGCAAATTTTGGCAATGATATTCCCGAAGAATATCTGATATCCATATTCGATGATTACGTATTCAGCAACAAAGTCCCGGAATGGGTCAGAGAGTTCGCCCAATATGTCATGTCCTGTTATTATGAAGACGATTCGGAGGCGAGGGAGTTCAGTTTAAATTAGTCTGACCATTCAAGTTATATGTGTTGATCTTGAGCCCGAACACTCTTTTGAGTATTCGGGCTTTTCCGTATGCTGAATGCCCCTGTTTCAAATGGATGTTTCAATCAATCTCCTTTCCTCGATAGTATTTTGCAGGGGAGTGTGCTTAAATAATTATTACAATAAAATAAATTCAAAAGGAGTTACCATGCCATTTGTAAACATCAAGGTAACATCGGGAGGCGTTACCGCAGAGCAGAAGCAGGAACTGATCAGCGGGGTTACACAGCTGCTTGCAGATGTGCTGGGGAAAGACCCCAAAACAACCTTTGTCATAATCGATGAAGTAGATACAGACAACTGGGGAATCGGCGGACAGTCTGTTACCGAGCTCAGAAAGAAGAACGGGTGAACAGAATAATCTGATACAATATCTTAAAAAGTATTCTGTCTTGTATGGCTAAGCGAGGGCATTATGGAAGATCTGTATGATGTAATTATTATTGGAGGCGGCCCTGCCGGGCTGACTGCAGCACAGTACGCCTCACGCTCAGGACTAAAAACCGTTGTGCTCGATAAATCCTCAGCTGCGGGCGCGCTTGCATATTCACACAGGATAGAAAACTACCCCGGGATCGCCGAGGCTGTTTCAGGAGCCGAGCTGCTCAGCATGTTCCGGAAACAGGCGCTCAAATTTGGCGCTGAATATGTGGAAACCCAGGTATCAGGTGTCAACTTTGAGCATGACATAAAAGAAGTTTACGGAACCGAAGATGTCTATAAAGGAAAAACCGTTATTGTGGCCACCGGTTCGATGGGGAGAAAGGCGAGCATTCCTGGAGAAGAAGCGTTCCTCGGCAAGGGGGTCAGTTACTGCGCAACATGTGATGCAGCCTTTTTTAAGGGACTTACCGTATGTGTGCTCGGCGACTCGGAAGAGGCGGTCAGGGAAGCCGGCGTCCTTGCTCACCATGCAAAAGAGGTGTCAATCATTACCCCGTTAAAAGAGCCCACATTTTCTGTTGATGATCCTTCCCTCCCTCAGGACAGAGTCCGCATTATTACAAAAGCCAGGGTTGTCTCGATTCATGGTGCTCAATTTGTTACAACGGTAAAGGTTAAGGACACGGAGAGCGGTGAGGAAAGGGAAATGCCGGTGGACGGTGTCTTTATTTATCTTGTTGGAAGCCGGCCGGTCGTTGATTTCCTGAGAGCTTCACTCCCCCTGAGCGATAAGGCGTGCGTCATGACCCATCGATCAATGGAAACATCCATCCCGGGAGTCTTTGCTGCAGGAGATGTGACCTGCGGTGAAGTAAGGCAGGTCGTCGTTGCCTCGGCATTCGGCTGCATAGCTGCGCTCTCAGCAGAAAAGTTCATTCACAACAGACAGCGGGCAAGGTTTGACTGGTCCAAAGCCTGATGCCGCATCCCAAAACTGCATTGAAACGCTTGAGCTGTTTTACCCGTTCGAAAAGGCAAGGCTGTTCATTCACTCCTTTCGTTCTCTATTTATTCGACAGCATTATGATTTATTATAGAAATGGGAATTTGCCGGACATTATAATAATTCACTGATCTAGTATATTTGTGTACAACATATGGTTCGTTTTTTGTCACACAGAATTAGCGGTCGAGTAATCCCGCTCATTTTAATGATCATGATAATCAGCTGCAATCCCCACAGGGTCAATACGGATGTGCATCCGATTGTGGAGGGAAGTGATTCGTATTCCCTGCCAGCGGAAGGCTCCACACTCGAAAGCCGATGGTGGCAGGCCCTGAATGATCCTTACCTTGATGCTATTGTGGAACAGGCCTTATCAGACAACCTGACATTAAAGCAGGCCCGCGCCAGGATAGAGCAGGCAATTGCGGCTGATGAACAGGCCGCCTCTTTTTTATTTCCTGACCTGAGCGGCAGGGCATCGGAAGAAAAGGAATGGAAGGGGGACGAAAGTCCGGAAGACACCACAATCTTCGGGCTTGCGCTGTCATGGGAGATTGACCTGTGGGGCCGGCTTTCCTCTGCGAGAAAGGCGTCGGCATATGAGATACTGGCCTCGCGTGAAGACCTGGAAGCTATGGCTGTCCTGATAAGCTCCCAGGTTGCTGAAACGTATTACCGCGTTATTGAGCAGAGACTTCAGCTTGCGTTACTCGACCGTCAGATAAAGGCCGGAGAAACCCTGCTCGAACTTACTGAGCTGAGGTTCGGGTATGGTGAGGCATCGGTTGTGGATGTGTTTCAGCAGCGCCAGCAGCTTGCCTCTACCCGTTCCCGTGTTCCCACTGTAAAATCAGAGCTCCGGACACTCGAAAACCGGCTCCATGTGCAGCTCGGCAGGACGCCGGTACGTGATGCCATGAAGATTGCTGATGATTTTCCTGCTCTCCCTCCATTGCCGTTGACCGGCCTGCCTGTTGACCTGCTAAAGAACAGGCCCGACCTGAGGCGGATATTCAATGAACTGGTCGCCATTGACTACCGGGTCGCAGAGGCCGTTGCTGACCGGTTTCCAAAGATAGGGCTTTCCGGCAGTGCGTCATTCACTGACGGATTTTCTACGGAAGACCGGCTGCTCTCCCTTCTGCTGGAAGCGGTGGCGCCGCTCATAGACTGGGGAAGACGCGGTGCTGAGGTTGAAAAACGAAGGGCACGCTTCAGGGAAGAGCTGGCCCGGTATACCCATGCGTATCTGATAGCAATCGAGGAAGTCGAAAATGCTCTCTGGCAGGAACGGCATCAGCTGCAATTCTTAAGCGCGCTCGAAAACCAGATAACCATAGCGAGGTCCAACCTTGCGGAAACGCGCAACCGCTACCGGCAGGGGCTGACAGACTATCTGCCCGTCCTCACTGCGCTCCAGTCTCTGCAGCTGCTTGAACGGGAGATCCTTTCAAGACAGCGGGAGCTGATCTCCATCCGTATCCTGCTCTACAGGGCGCTGGGGGGCTCACGGATAACGGACGCTCAATACCAGACAGCTGCATCCGGTAATACTCTGGAGTCAACACTATCTGAAGGGGTCATCAAATGAAATACATACTATCTATTCTCATTGCTCTTCTGGCCGTGGGAGCAGCCGTCGGCCTCTACAGTACGAGTCCCAAGACAAAAAAGGCGCCGGCTGTCAGGCCGATTCCACTGGTGCAGACCGATGAAGTGAAGCCGGGAAGGGAGCAGGTCTTTGTCGAGGCCTTCGGGACAGTCATCCCAGCCCAGCGTATCACGCTCCAGTCTGAAGTGGAGGGCCGGATAATCAGCCAGCACTCCGAGCTGCTCCCGGGAGGTCTGATTGGTCAGGATGAGATAATCATCCAGGTGGACCCTTCTGAATATGAGATGGTTGTCAACGGGTACAGGGCCGAACTGGAGGAGGCGATGTTTGAACTCGACCTTGAACAGGGAAGGCAGGTGATCGCACAGCGGGAGTGGAGGCTTATGGAAGAGGAAATTGAAACGTCTGCCGAGGGGAAAAGCCTCGCCCTGCGCGAGCCGCACCTCAGGCTGGTAAAGGCAAAAGTCGATAAGGCCAGGAGCAGGCTTGCCGCTGCAGAGCTGGCACTGAAGAGGACCACCATCACCGCACCGTTTAATGCACTGATCCTTGAAGAGTTTATTGACACGGGACAGCTTGTCAGCAGACAGACGAACCTTGCCACCCTTGCAGGGACGGATGAATTCTGGGTCCAGGTATCGGTGCCGGTATCTGCTCTGCACCGCATATCTTTTCCCCGGGACACGGGGAGGAATGGTTCCCCTGCAGAGATCATTTTTGAGCCCGTCAGCGGACAACCGGTTGTCCGCCGCGGTAGTGTCGTGAAAATGATGGGTGATCTCGACCCGGAGGGAAGGATGGCGCGCCTGCTTCTTGTTATTGATGATCCCCTGAATCTCCGCGCAGATTTCAGGAACCGGAAGGAAGGAGAGCGGATATTGCTGGGCAGTTATGTGAAGGTCAGGATCGATGCAGGGTTCTTTGGGAACGTATACTCCATTCCACGGCAGGCACTGCGCGAGGGGGATGTGCTCTGGGTCAAGGACAGGAATGATGCATTGCAGTTCCGGAATGTTACGGTAATCTGGCGGCGCAAAGATGAGGTCCTTGTAAAGGCTGATTTAGTCGACGGTGATACGTTAATACTGAGCAGACTTCAGTCTCCCCTGCCGGGAATGAAGGTGAAGGGAATAGAAAAGTAAAAATAAGCATGAACCGCTCGAAAGGTTCATAAGACTCAGGCGGTTGGAACGTTTTATAACTATGGAAGAGAATAATTACAGAGGCATCCTCGCATGGATGACAAAAAACCACGTGGCGGCCAACCTCCTAATGCTTGCCCTCGTTGTTGGCGGGCTTATCGTTATGGCCGGCATCAAGCAGGAGGTCTTCCCTGAATTTGAACTCGATATTGTGGAGGTATCGGTATCGTATCCGGGTGCAAGTCCCGAGGAAATTGAAGAAGGCATCATCCTTGCGATGGAGGAGGAGATCCGTGACCTCGAGGAAATTGAACGTATTACGGCAGTAGCCAGTGAAGGCAGTGCCAGCATATCCGTTGAGCTTCTTACAGGAGCAAATGCTGACAAGGCCGTTCAGGAGATAAAAAACGGCATAGACCGTATCACCTCTCTGCCCGATGATGCCGAGCGCCCCGTTGTCAGTCTGCAGAAGCGCCGCCGCGAAGTGCTGCGTCTTGCCCTGCATGGAGAGGTGGATGAACGGACGCTCTTTTATTTTGCCCAGAATATCCGGGAAGAATTGCTGGAACTGCCGTCTGTAACACAGGTCGAATTGAGGGGAGTGCGTGAACCTGAGATCAGTATTGAAGTGCCCCAGTCGATGCTCCGCTCTTTTGGCATGACCCTTGGAGAGATCGCGGAAACAATCAGCAGGAGCGCGGTGGATGTCCCTGCCGGCGGTATAAAGGCCGGGGGCGGAGAGGTGCTGCTGCGGACCTCTGAACGCAGGGACTTTGCGAGCGAGTTTGCTGGCATCCCGCTGGTGAGCAAACCTGACGGCACAGAGGTGACCATTGGAGACATTGCAGAGATCACGGACGGGTTTGCCGACTCAGAGCGCGAGGCCTACTTTAACGGACAGCGGGCGGTCCTCTTTTATGTGTACCGGACCGGAGAACAGACCCCCATAGAGATTTCAAAAGATGTAGTGGGCTATATCAAAAGTCTCACACCATCACTGCCTGAAGGCATGGGGTTCAGCGTATACAACGACAGGTCAGAGCTCTACCGGGACCGCCTTTCCCTTCTTTTAAGAAACGGTACATTCGGTCTGGTTCTGGTCCTTCTCACCCTGGGCCTTTTCATGGAGGCCCGGCTCGCATTCTGGGTCGCGATGGGGATTCCTATCTCGATCACCGGATCGTTCCTGATCCTTCACTATCTTGGCGGCAGTATCAATATGGTTTCGCTTTTTGCGTTTATCATTACGATCGGTATTATTGTTGACGACGCCGTTGTTGTGGGAGAGAACATCTATTACAAGCGCGAACAGGGACTGCCTCCGGTAAGGGCATCCATTGAGGGGGTCCGGGAGATGTCCACGGTCGTGACCTTTGCGGTCCTGACGAATATCATTGCCTTCCTGCCGCTGCTTTTTGTTCCGGGAACAACCGGAAAATTCTTTTCCATACTCCCCGCGGTCGTTGTATCGGTATTCATGATATCTCTTGTTGAATGTCTGTTTGTACTGCCGGCCCACCTTGCATACCACCGCAGCAAACGTACGGGCGGTGCGGTGAGCATTATGAATAAGGTTCCCTATCTCTGCGAACGGGGCCTGAATCACGTCATAAAAAACTACTATACGCCGCTCCTCCGTTTTGCGGTGAAAAACCGTTACCTCACTACGCTTGTGTTTCTCTCACTGCTGGTCGTTGCCTACGCATACTGGGACAGCGGCAGAATTGATTTTTCCTTCAGACCGCGGATACAGACAGACCGGATTGACGCTGAGGTTACCCTGCCCTACGGAGCACCGATTGAGGATGTCAGACGCATTGCGCGTCTCATTGAAGAAGGGGGGCTGCGCGCGATCGAACGATCAGGCGGAAAAAACATTCTTGAGGGGATTATGACAGACGTGGGACGGCGGGGTGCCAACACCGCAGAGATTAATTTCAACCTGGTTCCTCAAAATGAGCGCACTATTACAACCCGTGAATTCAGTGTCCTCTGGCGGCAGGAAGTCGGTGACATTGCCGGCCTCGAAAGTTTGTTCTTCGACTACCTGGTTGGTCCGGGCGGTTCAGCGGCAATCAATGTTGAGTTGACGCACCCTGACCCTGAAACCCTCGAACACGCAGCAACTGACCTCGCCAGGGCCGTGGCCGAATACGAAGGAGTAACCGATATCGATGACGGTTACGCGCGGGGCAAACTCCAGTTTGATTTTACAATGCGTTCTGAGGGAATGAGCCTCGGCCTGACTGCCAGTGACCTCGGAAACCAGGTGAGACACGCCTATTACGGCGCTGAATCACTGAGACAGCAGCGGGGGCGGGATGAAGTCAAGGTGAAGGTTCGTCTTCCCGAATCAGAGCGGACGTCACTGTACAGCATGGAGGAACTGATGATCCGGACCCCTGACGGCGGTGAGGTCCCCCTTGCCAGGGCCGCTGAATTCAGGAGCGGCCGCGCATATACCGAGATTACGCGGGTGGACGGCAAACGCGTGCTGAATGTTACTGCCAATGTCATACCCGGTGTGGCAAATGAGAACAAGATACTCGCCAGTCTCAAGGCCGAGTTTCTCCCTGAACTGGTCGCAAAATACCCGGGGCTGAGATACGGCTTTGAGGGCAGGCAGCGGGAATCGCGCAAGGCGCTTGAGCACCTGTTCTACGGGCTCGGGTTTGCCCTGCTCGCCATATTCACGCTCCTTGCAGTCCTGTTCAGAAGCTACGTGCAGGCGGTCCTTGTGATGGTGAGCATCCTTTTCGGGCTTGCGAGCGCACTAGCGGGGCATGTCATCATGGGATTTGATCTGAGCATTATCAGTCTGTTCGGCATGATAGCGCTCTGCGGGATCGTGATCAACGGCGGGCTGGTCCTGACCGTGACTGCCAACCGCATGCGTGACAGCGGTCAAACGACTGCAGAGGCAGCGGTCAATGCAGGGATCAGACGCCTCCGTCCGATCATGCTGACAGCCTTTACTACCTTCATCGGCCTGGCGCCGATGATCTTTGAGACGTCAGTCCAGGCGCGGTTTCTCGTTCCAATGGCAATCTCGCTCGGGTACGGTATCCTCTTTACGACCATCGTTATTCTCATACTGCAGCCGGCGCTGATTGTTATTCGCTACGATATTTATACGCTCTTCCGGAATGGCACAGGAGAGAAAAGAGCTGAAGGCCTGCGGTCTTAATGATCCATATGATCATTCTTTTAAAATGATCATTCCAAATTGTGACCATCGGGGCTTGAGCTTCGAGGGAAGAACGATACTATCATGATATCTTCTGAATTGATGAAGGTTAAAGGTTAACGACTTATATAATTTATGTTCAGGGTTGATGAGGGTGTTAAAAAAACAATTTCATCATGTTGTGAGTAAGCTGTGGAGACATGAAATTTGAGGATGAACAAAAGATAAAAGTATAGTTCTGTAATAAGATGTTTCAGCACAGTCATTCATGCTGAAAAATTATGAATGTACCCCTCCATTGGCCACTCATTCAATAAAGTAATACTTTTCTACTTTCCGAATGTCTATGAGATGAGGATTAGTGACAATGAACTTCCTGAGATTTTTCCCTTTACATAGTAATTGGTCTTGCCCTCACTGTCACGCCTGACAACTTCTGCCTTTAATGAACCTGTATTTATGTGATTCAATACCCAATGGAGGTCAACTCCGAGAAACTCAGCGCAGAGACAGGCAGACATCCCTTGGAGGTTTGAGAGTAGCCTCATTCTTTTTCTCTTTAGTACTATACTGGCCATGCTTCTTTGAAATCCTGCTTTTTCAAGACGTTTTTTAATAGTCAGTGGCGCATAATGAGCATCTTGTTCGAGTATCTTAATCTCCTCCCCTGTCCAGAACTTTTTCTGATGAGATGACGTTACCGCACCAATCTTCAGAGCTCTCTGGTAGATCGCCCACCGTGGCATATTAAATTTTTTTGCAAGATTGATCGCACGGGGCTTGCTGTCTGTATTTATTGAATATGTATAGGTAATCTCTCTATCCATGGTATATGTGAAGAAATATTTAGCCATATTATTCCCCTATGAAATCCACTGTGTCTCGCTCTAAATATTATATAATCTTAGAGAATAAAGGCCTCGGAATAACCAAGCCCCTTTAAAGGTAAAATCCTATGTTACAAATGAGTTTATTTTATAACTGATACAAGACTGCCCTTCAGTTTCACTTCTCTTTCAAGCTCATTTAACCTTTCGGATAACTTGGAAATTATAGTCTGCTGGTCTTTAATAATCTGAGATTGTTCCATATCCTTCTTATGCTGCTCTTTCACCGCTTCAATTAGCACAGGGATCAGTTCCATGTATGCAACCTTTTTAATCCCATTTTTGCCTGTTCTCACAATTTCAGGAATAACTTCTTCAATCTCTTGCGCGATTACGCCGTAATGTTTGCCCCTGACATCCTTCTCCTCATCCTTCCACGCAAATGAGACACCTTTAATATTATTGATCTTATCCAGCGATGATTGAATCGGCTTTATGTCTTCTTTCAGTTTTTTATCTGAATCAAGGTATGCATTACCAGTGACATACAGGTCGCCGTTAATCTCTACAATATCATTGTCAAACTCCCCATAGATAAGAGGGGTGCCAGTGCTGGAATTATCAATGTAGAGTATGTTAGAGCCTGTCTCATTATATCCAGCCTGATATCCAAGAAACACATTACCTGATCCTGTAGCGCTGTAACCAGCGTTTTTCCCAAGATATGTATTCGTGGTCTCAGTCTTAAGAACTGTAATACTGTCTATACTGTACTCTCCGGAAGTATTAATATTACCACCAACTGAAAGACTTCCCGTCATCGTATCTCCTGTTATGTCAACCCAATTGTCTGTGGTTGCTGACATAAATGCACTTGAATCCTGTCCGTCCAGCAGATCGGCATCAAGAGTCGAGGCACTTCCGTCATTTGCCAGCACTGTGGGCATTATCTCACTGTCCCTTGCTATTGCTGAGTCTATTCTGGCTTCTGCCACTGTGCCACTTGTTATATCAGATCCTGCATGGACATGGTCAGATCTTGATGCCGTTGTTGCTACACCTGATCCTGAAAAGTTCACATTAAGTGTTATTGCTCCGGTTGTGCCTCCCCCTGTCAGACCTGAGCCTGCTGTAACACTGGTAATATCTCCTCCTCCAGCTGTAGTCTGGACAGTAGCGTCAGGAAACTTAATTCCCCCGCTTGAGGATTCAATTACTCCAGCAACAGTGAGAGGTGATGAGGGGCTGCTCGTCCCTACTCCGAGAGTGCCGTTTATTGCCACTATATTAGTGTTGAAATCTCCCCAAATGAGGGGTGAGCTGGTACTGGAGTTGTCTATATAGAGCTTGTTTGAGCCTGTCTCATAGCGTCCTGATTCATAACCGAGAAAGACGTTCCCGGTTCCGGTCTGGTTTTCCATGCCAGCATACGTCCCGACTATGGTATTTTTCCATCCTGTTGTATTGCTGTATCCGGCATTACGCCCAAGGAAGACATTGACGTCGCCGTCTGTGTTGTTATATCCGGTTTCATACCCAAAGAAGGTGTTGGAGTGTCCGGTGGTATTATTAAATCCGGCATTTTGCCCGATGCTGGTGTTGTTGTATCCGGTAGTATTGCTGTATCCGGTTTGTAGACCGATAAAGGTGTTGAAGTTTCCGGTAGTGTTGCTTTTTCCGGCATAATACCCGAGGAAGGTGTTAGAGTTACCTGTGTTGCTGTATCCAGCCTGATACCCTATAAAAGTGTTGTAGCTTGCGGTGGTATTGCTCCATCCTGCAAAAGCTCCGACAAAGGTGTTGTAATCAGCAGTGGTGTTGCTGGCTCCTGCAGTATACCCCAAAAAGGTATTTTCAAAGCCGGCAGTATTGCTGGCTCCTGCTGAACTCCCGAGGAAGGAATTCCTTTGTCCAGTATTGCTTACGCCAGCATAATAACCAACTAAGGTGTTATCTCTTGCAGTGGTATTGTTGGCTCCTGCACCCAGCCCTATGAAGGTGTTCTGTCGGCCGGTGGTATTACTCATTCCTGCTTGATTGCCTACAAAAGTATTGTAGTATCCAGAAGTATTGTAGTATCCAACTTGATATCCGAGAAACGTGTTACTATACCCCGTGGTATTGGT
>Ga0209536_100016364_pt1 | contig 10546 bp, 7 predicted proteins | sample DeeMarSeWOR28_12_FD_187461 | JGI IMG/M metagenome (GOLD analysis project Ga0209536, IMG submission 187461) | Marine sediment microbial communities from White Oak River estuary, North Carolina - WOR-2-8_12 (SPAdes) (version 2) | ecosystem: Environmental > Aquatic > Marine > Intertidal zone >...
TTATTCAACCGGTCCAGATACCGGCGCCAGATGCCTTTTTTCTTTCCAGCCGTCACGTTCTTGTATTTGCCGGGGTTCTTTTCAAAAGTCCTCTGACACCCTTCGGCGCAAAAATAAAATATCTCATCTTCATATTCAGCCGTCATTTCGCTGTTGCAGGGATCGACTTCCATCCCGCACACCGGGTCGACAGCAATTTTTTTTGATGCAGCTGATGATTTCATGGGGTTACCTCCCTTGTCGATCATAGTTAAAAGATAGCAACCTTTTGCAGAATCTCAAGCCGACCCGGTTGAAATGCGTGTTGTCATTCCCGCGAAGGAGACTATGTCATAATTAAGAAAATTACTTATTTTCTGATCGTCATGCCGGACTTGATCCGGCATCCAGTAGTGTAACACTTTGAAAAAGCGGGATGCAAGCACAGGCAAAAGCCGCTCCCACAATTGGTTCTAAAGACGATATAGAGAAAAGAAAGAGAAAAAAAACATATCACTTAAATATAAAAAAATGGCCTGCATCCGACAGGAAGCAGGCCATTTTTTTATTACAGCTCAATACCGAGCCGTTCCCACACGGACTCTCCATCGCCGATTTTGGCGGCTTTCAGGTGGGGATAAGTTGTTATGAGAAAATAAGCCAGCGGCAGGACCCCTAAAACGATGATAATGGTGTCCGGCAGGGCACGAAAGGTTCCCAGAAATACGATGGCGCTTTTCTCGAAGAACTCTGCGCTTCTGGCAGCCCACAACCCGTCCTTAAACGAAATCCAGGCCTGGATGGCGCCAACCGGCAGCAGGGTCGCAAAGGCCATTAAAAACAGACCGCCGTTGAGGCCCCAGAAAGACAGCTTCAAAATGCCGTCCTTCCAGTAGGCCTTGTCCACCAGGCCCCGCCACGAGAACAGCAGCAACGCCACGGACAGCATGCCGTAGGTCCCGAACATGGCCGTATGGCCGTGGTGCATGGTCAAATAAGTCCCGTGCTCGTAAAAATTGATGATGGGCAAATTAATCAGAAAGCCGAAGATGCCGGCACCCAGGAAATTCCAGAAGGATGCGGCCACCAGAAAATACATCGGCCACTTGTAACTGAATTCCCGTCCCTGTTTACGGATGTCCCGGTATTCCATTAACCCGCGAACCACCAGCGTCAGGAGCGGGACCGGCTCCATGGAGGAGAAAATGGCGCCCCAGCCCACCCAGAAGGCGGCCCCTCCGTACCAGTAATAGTGATGGGCGGTGCCGATGATACCGCTGATAAAGGTGATCGCCGCCGTAAAATAAGCCACTCGCAGCGCGGCCTCGGCGGTGGCGAGCCCCATCGCCACCATCAGCAGGGCGATGACGGCAATGCCGAAAAATTCAAATATGCTTTCCACCCAGAGGTGAACCACAAACCAGCGCCAGTAATCTGCCATGGTGAGATGGGAGCCCTTGCCGTAAAAAAGCCCGAAACCGAAAAAGGCCACAACCAGGACGGCACTGAACACGTAAAACCAGATCAGGGCGCTGAATTCATCCTTGTGGGCCTTTAAATGGCTGCCGACAGCGCGGTATACGATCACCAGCCAGTAAATCAGCCCGCCGAACAGCAGGATCTGCCAGAGGCGGCCGAGCTCGAGGAATTCCCAGCCCTGATGACCGAGCCAGAACCACCAATCGCCCAGCATGCCCTTGATCCCCAACACCTCGCCGGTAAGGCTTCCCACCGCCACCAGCAAAACGGCCCCAAAGAGCACCTGGACCAGGAGCCCCTGTTTGGCCGGCTCTTTGCCCCCGATGATGGGCGCCAGGTAAATGGCCGAGGCCAGCCAGGTGGTGGCAATCCAGAACACCATCAATTGCAGGTGCCAGGTTTTGGCCCAGTTGTAGGGAATGAGATCGGCCACGAAGTCGAAGAAAAAACTCCCCGGATGAATGGTGTAATGGGCCAGCAAACCGCCGAAACTTGTCTGAACCAGAAACAGCAGGATCACCACCACAAAGAATTTGGCGGCCGCCAGCTGGCTGCGGGTCAGGGGCATGTCGATCAGCTTTTCGGCCAGCGCAACCCCTTTGGCCTGCCCGTACCATAACCGGTGTCGATGGATCCAGTAGACAAAAAGACCCAGAACGACGAGCAGGGCAACGATGCCGGCGATGGAGTAAAAATAGGTTTCCGTACTGGCCACATTTCCCACTCTTTTGTCGGGCGGCCAGTTGTTGGTGTAGGAATAGTCCTCTCCCGGGCGCAGGGTCGAGGCAACCCAGGCAGTCCAGAAGAAAAAACGCGAAATTTCAAGACGCTGAGTCTCCTCCTTGATGGTATTGGGCAAGAATCCGAAGCGTTGCATCCCTTCGGTGAAAATTTTTTCCCAGTACTGTCTAACCCGGTTGAGTCCTTCGACCTGGGCGGCCGTTAAAGCGAGGGTATCCGAAGCCGCGTCATAGCGGTTGGGTTTGGTTTCGTGGGCGATTTTGACATCGACGAGCCCTTTCTGGAGGTCATCCAGGTCGCTATAGGCCTTACCATAGTCCTGGCTGGCATAGTAATCACCGATGGCATCGGCAATCAGCTTCAGGCTGGCGGCCGAGAATTCCGGTCCCCTCTGGGACCCGTGGCCCCAGACGGCCCCCTGATCCATCAGTCCGTAACGCTGGTAGACGTTTTGCCCGTCAATGATGTTTGCTTTTGTAAACAGGACCTTGCCGTCGGGACCGACGACCTGTCCCGGATAAGGCGGCAAATCCTTTTTCATGGCAATGCCGCCGCCAAGGAGAACTGCCATGGCCACTACAAAACACAGAATGGCAGCCCATTTAAGGGTGTTGAGAGACATTGTGCACCTCCTGTAAAAAAGTTATGAATTCGCAGATAATATGGCGAGAGGAAGCAGCGGAGAGGCAAAGGCCAGGTATCCGTTTTGTTCGCAAGTCCAAAACAATCAGAATTTCAGGTGCGGTACAGGATTCTAATTCCGATCCCCGACTTCCAACTTCGGCATCTTATCTTTTGAGTGAGCTCAGGCCAACTTTCGATGACTGTCTGATATATCCGCTTTGCAGGTCAACCAAACCACACCCTAAATACAATTACCCGGCCCCTGTAAAACGATGCCATCATCGTCGTTTGCCAGATGGTTCAGGCTTGAAAAAGTTTGCCCGACGATGGTTTATGTTGTTAGCTTTTGTTGCCGGGTAACGCTTTGACTTAGGTCAAAATTGACATAAGGTCGACAAAACGGGCATTGAATTTGTGTTATTTTATATTAAATTCAGCCTCTTAAATCCTAAAATAATTTTTTGGTTGATATATGTGCGAAGTATGAAATACTGGAAACTGACTTAAAAATGAAGGGGAGGAACGACCGTGTTTACTTCGCAGGATCGACAAACAAATTCCGGCCTGTTAATCATGCGCCTGGGGCTGGCAGCTGTTCTTGTGGTTCATTCCCTGCCTAAATTGTTTGCAGGTTCGGCTAGCTGGCAAAGCGTGGGGACAACACTGGGCTTTATCAATGTCGGTGTGCCGCCGGCGATTTTAGGCTTTGTCATGCTGCTGCTGGCGGCCCTGGGGGCGGTCAGTTTGCTGTTCGGGTATTTATTCCGGATTGCCTGTATCATTTTGTTTGTTATGTTTGGCTTATATTTCTTCAATTATTTCCGCATCGGCTACCAGACCTTGATGCTGTTTTCGGCGGGGCTTGCCGCCGTGTTTTTCGGCCTGATTTATGTGGGGCCGGGAAGGTATTCGATCGCCGTTAAGCTCGAAAAAAAATAGAAGCGAGCACCAGAATGCATCTTACGCCCAATGGCTGCGTTGCGAATTGTTTTTAAATGCTCACGTACAAATTAGCTCATGGCTCATAGCTGATAGCTGATAGTCCAAAGGATTGTAATCATTTTACTATAAGCTGTGAGCTATCGGCTATGAGCTTTTATTTGCCTTGCTCTTGAGCGTAATCTACACCTTTGAGATAGCTTCTACATTTCAAATTGTGTTAATCGGGTTTTTAAAAAATTATGACAAACGAAATCAATGAAACCCATCTGGGTGGGGTTTGCCTTGTGCGGACGGGGGGTGATTCGGTGACGATTTCCTGGCAGCCTCGTCGCAAAGACGCGCAGGTGAAAATTTTTGCCGGTGAAGATCCCGATGATATGGATCGTGGTAAGCCGGTGGCTGCGGTCAGAGGGGCAACCGAAGTCAGCATTGCGGGTTTGGATCCGGATACGCGCTATTATTTCGAAGTCGTGCCTTCGGACGGGCCGCGCCTGATCATCAGCGAGCGGCGGGTACAGCTGGAAGGCGGGGTTAATTTCAGGGATCTTGGCGGTTATCGGACGGTTGACGGCCGGCGGATCAAATGGGGCAGGATTTTCCGCTCGGATCATCTGGGCCGGCTCACCGATCGGGATGTCTTACTCTTGCAGAAGATGGGAATTCGTCTGGTTTGTGATTTTCGTACCCCGGCCGAAATCAAAAAATTGCCGGACCGGTACCCCGACAACCATCCGGCGAAAACGCTGCACCTTCCTGTTCAGCACGGCGAGAGTGATCCGGCCAACACCTTCGACCGTATCAAAAAAGGCGATATCGACTGGATGACCGAAGAATACATGATCAAAGGCTACATCAAAAATATCGAAAATTTTGCCCCTATGTGGGCCAGGTTCTTCGAAAGCCTGGCCGAGCCATGCAACCGCCCCCTGGTCTTTCATTGCACCGGCGGCAAGGACAGGGCCGGTATGGCTGCGGCGCTTATTCTGCTTGCGTTGGGCGTCCCCGAGGAAGCGGTTATTCAGGATCATGGCCTTTCCAACCTGTATATTGCGGCTGTTCTGGAAACCATCTATGACCGGATAAGGGACATGGGGGTGGATCCCGATCGAATTTCGGTCTATTTCACCGCACCGCCAAATGCCATGCCGGCCGTCCTGGCCCACCTGGCTGCAGCGTACGGATCGACGGCAAACTATCTGGTAAAAAAAGCCGGCATCGATAAAGAACTGTTAACCCGGCTCAAAAACGAGCTGCTGTTGTAAGGCCGGTTGGCGCGTTCGCCCGTTTATGCAGAACCGTATTCAATGCCTGACGGGCAACCCGTCTGATCCCGCCGCGGCGGGAGCGGGCCTATCATACGACCAGTACCGGACACGGCGCCGTCTTCAGGACCCGATGGGTGCAGCTGCCGAGCAGCAGGCCCTCCAGGTCACTGCGCCCCCGGGAGCCCATAATTATCAAATCCGCCCCTTCAAATTCGGCTGCCTGGCAAATGGCCCTGGCGGCGGGCCCTTCCAGAACTCTCTCGGTATAGACCACCCCCGCCGTGTTCATAATTTCGCGATAGGGTTCCAGCAGCTCATTGGCATTTTTCATTATTTTGTTGATGGCTTTCTGGAAATAGGGTTCACCCAGGACAACCGGAAAGGATTTGTGGCAATGTATCAAGATGATTTCGCTGTTCATGACGCCGGCCATATCCACCGCATAGGCGGCCGAACGCATGGAATAATCGGAACCATCCACCGGGACAAGGATTTTTTTTAGTTGCATTGGAATCGCCCTCCTGTTGCAATCGCCTGATTCGGTTCAGACGTTTTGTTAGACAACCAATGATGACATGACAGCTTTTTACAGTGGTTGTGAAAAAAAGGTTGCTGTTTTCCGATGCTTATTCATTATCAATTGATACCATCCGGTCTTGATTGCCGAAATCACACTAACAGACAGTGCCGAAAATCAGAACTGAATAATATTGATGGGTTGTTTTCAAGTCCACCGGGGGCGGATGACAGCCGCAACGTTTAAAGTTCTGCCGTGCTGTTGTCGTCCCCCGCCCATAGGGCGGGGAAACACGCCCGGGGCGTGCAAGTCCGCGCCATCCGCCCTGCGGGTGGTCATTGATTCAATAATTGAATTGACTTTCAGGCCGCAGTTTCTTATAGTAACCCCGCTTTAATGGCAGACGAATGACGGCCCTGTGCTGCGAAATTTTCAGTTGGCGTATTTTCTTTCATCCCTTAGTGATTCTTTGATGGCGGCCCCCAAAAACCTGTTTAACTATCTTTCTAAAGAGAGAGCGCGCGATGGAAAAGAAAGTTTTAGTTGTCGACGACGAGGATTTTCACAGGGAGCTCATGCAGAAACTTCTCTCTAAATTGGGTTACGAAGTTGCTGTCGCCGAATCGGCCGAAGAGGCGTTTGCCCTTTTAAGGGAAGAAAAATTCCCGGTGATCATCACGGATCTAATCATGCTGGAGATGGATGGGGTGGAGTTCTGCCAGATGCTCAGAGAAACCGATACCAAAACGGTTGTAATTGCGTTGAGCGGTCACACGGAATTGTATAACACCGACAAGCTGATCGAGGCCGGTTTTGATAATCACCTTACCAAACCCATCAATATTGAAACCATCAGCCAGGCGATCAACGCAGGTTTCGAGCAATACCAGAAGAGAGCTTAATTCCGGGCTGGAAACATAAAACCATAAAGACTTTAGCCGATTTACTTTTTCACCAGGACGATCGGTTCATTTACAGGTGCTCATTATAATCCTTTGCGAGCCTGCCGCCTTGGCGTGAGATTTTTTTCTTCATAGGCCGCCCCTCCCGATTCCCAAAAGAATTTCAAAGCTTCCAGAAGTGGTTTTAAAACCTCAGATCACGTCCAAAGACAAGGCACCTAAAAGTTCATAGCCTGTAGCTCACAGCTCATAGTATAAATGATTTTAATCCTTTTGACTATCAGCTATCAGCTACGAGCTATGAGCTAATTTGTACGTGAGCATTTAAAAACGAATCGGGCCCACATTTGAAAATAAAAACAGATGGGTTATCCAGCTATGCTGGGAGGCCCACCCTTTTAAGATTAAATCGATGGGTCATGCAGCTATGCTGCGCAACGCAGCAATTGGGCGCAAGATGCAATTTTGAAACAGCTTCTAATCAGAGATAGGGCCTTTGACGACCCTATTACGCCCCTGTTTTTTGGCCTCATAAAGATACTTATCCGCGGTGTTGATGAGGGCTTCCGGTGTGATGCGGTGAGAAGTGGTTGCGGCATCAAAACCGGTGACCCCGAAGCTGGCCGTAATGCGGACCCTGTCCTCCTCGGTTTCGATCACTTTTTGAGCGATATGTTTGCGGAGTCTTTCTGCCAGGCCGCAGGCATCGTCAAGCTTGGTTTCGGGCAGCACGAGCATGAATTCTTCCCCGCCGTACCTTGCCACCCAGTCGGTATCGGCGCGAATGAGATCGGTGATACTCTGCACGAATATCTTCAGAACCTCATCGCCGCATTGATGGCCATAGGTGTCGTTGACATTCTTGAAATGATCGATGTCGCACATCGCCAGTGCCAGCGAATGTTTGTAGCGTAAGGCCCTTTTAATCTCCCGGGGCAGCAGTTCGTTCAGATGCCCGCGGTTGTAACATCCGGTGAGAGAATCGGTGCGGGACAGCAGCTTGATTTCCTTGTTGGCCTTTTCCAGGGAAAGATGCTCTTTTCGCAGCCGCTCGTATAACAGCGTATTTTCCATCACGAGAGAGCATTCTTTGGTCAACATCGTTAAAAGCTTCATGTTTTCATGGGTAATAAAGCTTTCCTGGATGGGCGTGACGATCATGACCACCCCCAGGGTGCGCTTGACCGTGGACAGGGGCAGCATCACAATCGATTTGGTCTTCTCAAATGCCAGGGCGGGTATCAGGGCCGGCTGCCGGCGATTGACGATCCACGAGAATATGCCGCATTCAATTTGAAGGTCAATTTCATCCCTGCAACGCCTGGAACTGTTTTCCGGTACCGTGTGTTTCAATACAAATTCGTTGCTTTTATCATCCACAAGAAACAGCGCACACACCTCTATTTCAATCAAATTTTGAACATCCACCAAAAAGGCCGTCCAGATCTGATTGACGCTGGAGGGAAAATCAAGTCTGTCCTGGAACTGTCCCAGCCGTTCGATATTTTCAATAAGCTCTAAGAGAGCTGCCCGTCCTTCACCCATGGTATTCGCTTTAGTGGTTTCGATGGTTTCGATGGTTTAGATGGTTTTGTTCGTTAAGATCGTTTAGATCGTTTAGATTGTGGGGTTATCTTAGCACAATCAGATACTTAGATAAAGTGTTGAGTTGTCCTGCCGGCAGATTACGGCGCAAACCTTTTTTGCGCTGGATTTTTTCAAGGGTTCGGTATAGTCTTTAGCGTTCTTTGGTCACCCTGCTTCGCTCTGCGAGCTTCGCGGGGCAAGCTGGTAGCTGGTCACTGGCTGCATTGTATTATATGGCGCACGGTGCAGGACTTAAGGTAAGGCGCAAGGCTAAAGGTGTAAGGTTCTGAAAAGCAGAGGTTCGGCCTTGTGCCATGCGCCGTGAGCCCAGCGCCGTTTTATTATTGCCGTGAGCCGTGAGCCTATTCGAAACAGGCAACCAGAAAATAGATGCCTAAAGGAGCTTTAAAAGAAACTTGAACACTAACCAACCTGTAACCCTGTTCATCCAATGCCTGGTGGACGGGCTATACCCCGAGGTCGGCGAAGCCGTGGTGGCCGTATTTCGCAAGCTGGGTCTCACGTTGACATGTCCGACCCGGCAGACCTGCTGCGGGCAGCCGGCCTTTAATGCGGGTTATCACGGCGAGGCCCGGGTGGCCGCGAGACGGTTTATCGAAATTTTCGAATCAGCGGAAGTCATAGTGTGCCCTTCCGGATCATGCGTGACGATGGTCCGGCACCACTATCCGCAATTGTTCGAGGGGGATGCGGCCTGGGCGCAGCGGGCGCGGCAGGTGGCCGCCAAAACCTTCGAGCTGACCGAATATCTCGTGGACGTCCTGGGGGTGACCGATCTGGGGGCCCGATTCGATGGGGTGGTGACCTATCATGACGCCTGCCACCTGTTGCGCAACCTGCGTATTAAAGCGCAGCCCCGGAAGCTATTAAGCAAGATTTCCGGTTTGGATTTCGTCGAAATGAATGCCTCCGACCGCTGCTGCGGATTCGGCGGCTCGTTTTCCTTCAAGTATGCGGATATATCCGCCGCCATGGCACAGGACAAGGTCGATAACATTATCGCGTCGGGCGCCGACACCGTCGTCGGCTGCGACATGGGCTGTTTGATGAATATACAGGGAATGCTGAGCCGAATGGGTGCAGATATCAAGGTCATGCACATTGCGCAGCTGCTTGCCGGCCCGAACATTTCCTGAGAAATGTCGCACGTTAATTGTTTCGGACTTTTCGCTATGTGTTGCTTGAAGAGAGCCTCCAAGGCCAGGCTTTTAAATAACAAGTAAGGTTTCCACGGAGACCAAACTACACTGCAGTTTGAGTGGGAGAAGAAAGCAAATACGTAGTGTGAAAAATTCAATCCGGCTGGAGTGGAAACATTACCAATGAGCGAAATTTTTATCGGAGACTATAAAGCCGAAGCCAGAAAGGCGCTTAAAAACGAGGTGCTGCAGCGAGCGCTGGCTGATTTGCAGAATCGTTTCGGCGGGGGCACCGCCCTGGCCTATCAGAAATTGCCGGAGGGGCCGGACCTGCGCCTGAAGGCCCACGAAATCCGGGCGAAGGCGATTGCGAACCTGGATGTCCTGCTGGAAACCCTGGCCGACAATGTGCGCAAAAACGGAGGACAGGTATTCTTTGCGCAAGACTCGCACGCCGCCCTGGATTACTGCCTGCAAATTGCCCGCCAGCACAACGTGAAGCTGGCGGTCAAGGGCAAGTCCATGGTGAGCGAAGAAATCGGCTTAAACTCCCATCTGCTTGACAACGGCATCGAGGTGGCGGAAACCGACCTGGGAGAATACATCATCCAGCTGGCGGGCGAGCGGCCCTCCCACATTATCGCCCCGGCCATTCACAAGACCCGCAAGGATATCGGCCGGCTGTTCACCGACAAAATCGGCATATCCTATACCGATGATCCGCCGAGCTTGACCCGGGCGGCCCGCAAGTCATTGCGGGAAAAATTCCTGGCAGCCGATATGGGGTTTTCGGGCTGCAATATCGCCTGCGCGGAAACCGGGCACATTGTCACCGTATCCAATGAGGGCAACATCCGCATGTCGACAACCATGCCCCGGGTTCACGTGGCCATTATGGGGATGGAGCGGGTGGCGGCTCGGCTGGAAGATCACGATATACTGTTGCGGCTGCTGTGCCGTGCCGCGGCGGCCCAGAACATGGGCACCTACGCCAGCTACATCGGCGGACCCCGTTCCGCAAAACAAGCTGACGGTCCGGAAGAATTTCACCTGGTCATTCTGGACAACGGCCGCAGCCGTATCCTGGCCGATGAAGCGTTCCGGGAAATGTTGTACTGCATCCGCTGCGCCGCCTGCCTGAATATTTGCCCGGTCTACGGCAAAATCGGCGGCCACACCTACGGGCATCCCTACTCCGGTCCGGTGGGAGCGGTGGTTCTGCCGCTTCTGGCCGGAATCAACAAGGCCAGGCATCTGTGCCAGGGCGAAACCCTGTGCGGCGCCTGCCAGGATGCCTGCCCGGTCAACATCGACCTGCCGCGCATGCTGCTGGCCCTGCGCGCCAAGCTG
>Ga0209536_100016365_pt1 | contig 10546 bp, 11 predicted proteins | sample DeeMarSeWOR28_12_FD_187461 | JGI IMG/M metagenome (GOLD analysis project Ga0209536, IMG submission 187461) | Marine sediment microbial communities from White Oak River estuary, North Carolina - WOR-2-8_12 (SPAdes) (version 2) | ecosystem: Environmental > Aquatic > Marine > Intertidal zone >...
TGGTAAGCTGCCGCCCGCGCAGTCCCGATCGCATTGCCAGATCCGTACCGACGCCAGCGACCAGGCTCTTTCGGTACATGAATATCCCCGCAATGCATTGTGATGTCAAGTCGACTTATCGGCGCTCAGTATTTCTTGAAGGGAGAAGCGAACCGGACCCCAGCCAGGCCAATTGCTTCCCTGATAGTGACTTCCAGGACCTGACAAAAAAAGGGCTCGGGTCGCCTCAGGGGCCCGAGCCATTAAAAAATATCATGAAGATTACTTGTACATATTCTTCACATTACCCCAGGTCGACTCGTCGTTGCCGGTCGGGGTGCACTCGCCGTTGATCACAGCAGCGATGTTGCCCGTGCCGTTCACTGGGTCCAGGCCCGTGCTGTAGCCCAGAGGCCTCAGGTCACCAGGATCATCCCCGGCTGCATAGGCAGGCAGTGCGGGATCACCCGGAATCGAGGGGTTCGGCTGAGCTGCAATCGTGATGTCGATGGGAGTCGGCGCAAACACACCGATCGTGAAGGTCATCAGTACGATGGAGGGTTCCCAGGGAAGCGGTGAAGCTAGGCCCACAGCGAAGTCCGGAGGTGGGTATGTGTTGATAGCAGAGCCGGCATAGCCCCAATTCAGCACGAAGACACCTTCGGTGATGATGATACTGCACTCCCAGCCACTGACTCCCGACGTTGCAGAGGCATTCGTCAGGCACAGATACGCATCCGTTGGGCCCACCGCCCCCGGGTTGATGCACCACACTGTGGCGCCGGTATCGAAGTAGACACCTATCTGGTCGGTATCTGGATCGACTTGCGCCGTGGCCATGCCCGCGACCAGGAGGCTTCCCAGGCCGAGCACTATTGCCAATTTCCTCATGATGTCTCTCCCTTGCAGGTTGTTGTTTCGCGAGCCCACGGGCTTTTGCCTGACTCGACTCCGATCAGCGCTGCCCCACTGCCGGAAACAGCGGGGCAGCTCATCTCGGTTACTTGGGAAGAGTCGTATCGACTCTCCATCTATCTATCTCGCTTTTCTACTTCCCGTGCATGGCTGAGAACCGGAGTCCCAACCCGTGACGGGACGAGACGATATGCCAAGCTTGCCAGCGCGCTCAATGATCTGAGCATCAGCTCCCCCTCACGATGCAACCATTAAAGCGGCACAATCAGGAGTGAGCTCACTGTCCTCCAGGCTACGGGCAAGTCGCGCCCTGTCCCTGGGCCAGCAGTACGATGTCTGACAGGTTGATGACGCCGTCCCAGTAAAAATCGGCGGCGTACTCGTAAGCACCGTAATAGACACCGGCGAACAACACAACGTCGGTCAGGTTGACAACCAAGTCACCGTTCATATCCGGGCTATTGAACAGGAAGTCCAACGGCTGCTGCTCAAGCGCATCACCGTTGATGACAACGACCAGCCCTGCACCGTTGAAACCGGCGAACAGAGCGCCGCTGAAGGTCGTCTGACCATTTGCGTCCGTGTTGGCGTCCGCAGTGCTGCCACCCGGACAGATGGCCATGGCCGGATCGTTCGACTCGATCCACATATCTTCAAACGGGTAGTTGAAGATGGGAGTCGGAGTCCCGTCGACCAGGGTCAACGTAACCGTTGCATCAGTCTTGCTGCCGCCCAGGACATAGACGTCGTTGAGCGGATCTCCAGCTGCATTGGGCAAGTTATAGACCGACACCTGAGTGCCATCAGCTAAATAAGTAGCCGTAGACAGTTCCAGGTCGGGAATTCCCGCCCAAGCCACGGTTGCGAGGCTCACAACCAAGCTGCAAACCAGCAGACCCATGATTTTCCTACGAACCATTAGGACACCTCCTAAAAGGCACAATCAAGCGAGGGTGGCAAACCCAAGCGAAAACGTTTTTAACCGCGTTGAGGCCTCCTCTCCACTCTTGAAAGTCCATCACTTGACGTCATGAGATTACCACATAGAAATCTACCCCGCAAGGATATTTTTTAGCATGTTTCCATTATTTGCAAAATGTAAGCTGCAGGCAACTACTATTTTACGATATCGTTCTCCAGATATCAAATATGTGGTAAATATTGCTCCCAAGACTGAGATTGATACGGCCAGGAGTCAAATCTCGGCACTTCCACCAGGCCGTTCAAGGGGGTCAGGTTCCCGGCAGGCGCCATCCTGGCCAGACGCCAAAGACAGCCGACGACCTGGGTCGGCAGGCCTGGTCAGGATCGTGTCTGGGACCGCGAATGACACTCAGAACCAAAACAGAGCCGGCGGGGTGGTGGGCGAAACAGGGCTCGAACCTGTGACCTCCTGCTTGTAAGGCAGGCGCTCTAGCCAGCTGAGCTATTCGCCCGAGCCGCCGCGAAAGGAAAACCACAAAAACAGAGGTAACATCACGCAGTAACCGGTCACCAGGAGCATGGGTGCCAAGGTGATATCCCCGCGACCGAGGAGAACATATCCAACAGTGATGAAGACCAGAGCGAGCCAGAACAGGGACTTGCTCTTCTGAAAAAGCTGCCAGAAATGTTTCACGATCAGGATCCCCTCATTGATCAGCAGAAGCCCGGCAGGGCGATTCCTGACCTGGCGTTTCCAAGATAACGGGGGCGGCAGACGGCGTCAACGGCCGCCGTGCTGGCGCTTCTGACGAAATTTCTGAACCGCGGCCTCGTGTTCCTGGCGGGTACGGGAAAAAACATGACCACCCTCGGCGTCGGATACAAAGAACATGATCTCACTATCGGCAGCGGGTGCGGCTGCTGCTTGCAGGGAAAGCGGTCCCGGACAACCGATCGGCCCCGGAGGTAGACCGGCATGGCGGTAGGTGTTATAGGGTGAATCGACGGCGAGGTCCTTGTAAAATAGCCTCTGCCCGCGCTTGTCCAGGAGATAGGCAACGCAGGGATCGGCTTCCAAGCGCCACCCCTGGGCGAGCCGATTCACATATACCGCGGCGATCTTCGTTCGCTCCTCGTCACGCCGGGCTTCAGCCTCGACGATCGAGGCCAGGGTGAGCAACTGGTGCGGAGAAAGCGCCAGAGCTTGCAAACGATCTGAGCGAAGCTGAAAAGCCGAATCGAGGCGCGCGACGCCGAGCGCGACGATGGTCTCTGCGGCCCTGCGAGCCGACGTGCCCTCGGCAAAGTGATACGTGTCCGGTGCCAGATACCCTTCCGCCCAGTGAAGCTTGCGTGGGATCCGGGCGTCTACCCTTCCTATGAGCGAGTCGTAGGCGGCTGCGGCCGCGGTGCCGCCCAGCAGACGCCGCGCCGTGATGGCCGCCCGGGCCATCGAATCGGCCACCACCAGGAATTCCCCGGCGTCACAAGCGAGGTCGGCAGCGACGATCGCGGCGGCACTCTCGACGTCGATCCCTTCCGGCAGGGTCACCCTCACGGGCAGGGTCTGTCCGGCCACCAGGAGGTCCAGCAATTCGCGTGGCGAGACACCGACCGGCACGGCATAGCGCCCGGCCTGCAACTGGCGGTCTCGACCGGTGAGTCGGGCGAACAGACGGAAGAGGCCGGGGTGTTGTAACAATCCCTGCTGGACCAGGGTGTCCGTCACAGCAGGCAAGGTCGACCCGCTGGGGATTCGAATCAGTCTGGCCGGTGGCCGGTCCCCTGGGTCGGGGATCCAGGGACGGGACCAATCTCGCCAGGTGGTGATCGCCACCGCGCTCAGCACCATCAGTACCAAGGCGCCGATCAGCCAGATCACTCTTCGCACGATTCGCATTCCCCGTCTTCGCCGCCGGCACGGCGATCCAGATATTGTTGCAAGATCAGGGCCGCCGCCATGGCGTCCAATTCAGCTTTGGAGCGACGTTTCTTGCCACCCAGCCGCAACCAGCCCGCCGCCTCCTGCGAGGAGTAACGCTCGTCTTCCAGGTGGACCGGCAGTCCAGTGTGCTCGGCGATCTTGCTCGCGAATTCTCTGACGCGGGCCGCCAAATCGCCCTCTTCCCCGGATGTCTGCAGTGGCAGGCCCAGCACCACCGCGACGATTTCCCTCTCCGCGATGACACGGTCGAGGTAAGCGAAGAAAGAGCCTGCGTCCCGCTCGTGGGTTTGCAGGGGAGTGGCGAGGGTATCGGTGGCATCGCTCACCGCAACGCCGATTCTTTGCAAACCGTAATCCAGACCGAGGAAAGGAGACATGGCGCGGATTGACCGGGACTCTGCTTGAGCCCGCCGATTCAAGGCTTGGAATTGATATGCTTGGTGAGTCGCAAGCGAAAGCGGCCATCCTCTGAGTAATCGTAGGCGAGGTTATCTGTGAATTCGCGCATGATCAGGATCCCTCGTCCACGCTCCCGCATCAGATCTTCCGAGGGTTGCCAGTTCTCGAAGTCAAAACCCCTGCCGTTATCCAGTACGGTGACTTCGATGGCGCTTTCCGTCAGATTGAAGTGGATCTCGACCTGCTGGTCTTCCTGCAATCGGTTGCCATGCTCCATGGCGTTGGTGCAGGCCTCGATGACGGATGTGCTGAGCTCGTCGATGACTTTCTGTTCACAGGAAAGATCGGTGGCCAGCTCCATGAGTACGGCGTCCGGTACTCCCAGGTATACCTGCTGACTCGGTATCTTGAGTTCGATGTGAGATATCACCAGATCGAAGCCCCGCTAATGGTTAACCTAGGAGAAACTGTTAACAGCTTCGTCTTCATCGTCGAATGATTTAAAAACCGTGTATAGCTTCGAGACGATGAAGATATTTTCGATACGCTCGGATACTTTCAGCAGTTTCAGTTCGCCGCCATTTTTCCTGACAGTCGAGTAGCCGGAGATCAGGATGCCCAGTCCGGTGCTGTTCACCCACTTCACCCTTTCCAGATTGACGATGAAATTCTTGATTCCCTCATGAATGAGAGCTTGCAAGGTCTGATTGAATGTCTCCGAATCCGGTCCCCCCATGAGTTTGCCGCTCAACTCCAGGATGGCGATGCCGTCGCGTTTGCGTTCCTTGATCCTCAACTGTTCTCTCCCACTACCAGCGGCTCCACGGCATCGTGGGGACCCGGACCACTACTTCCGACTCTAGGAACCATACAATAGGAAAGGCAATCCGTCCTGTCTACAGGTTACTTACCGTGCCGCATCCGGACCCGGCCGGCCCAGGGCCGCACGGAGGTCACCGACCACCCCGGCCATGTCCGGTGGCAACTCTGCCCGCCAGGCCAGGGTTTGACCGGTTTCCGGGTGTACCAGGGTCAATTCAGATGCATGCAGCATCTGGCGAGCCACCGTCGCCATCATCCGGGCAGCAAGGGGGCGGTCGACGGGGCGGACGTTGCGAGCCCGCCGGTCGTCGCCGTACAGGGTATCACCCACGATCGGATGCCCAGCCCGTGCAAAATGGACGCGAATCTGATGGGTGCGGCCCGTTGCCAGCTGGACCCGGCACAACTGTACAAACCCGAAATCCTCCACCACCCGGTATCGGGTCACCGCTGTTCGTCCTCCCTCCTTGACCACAGCCATTCGCTGACGATCCCGGGGATGACGTCCGATATCACCCTCGAGCGTGTCACTACCCTGCGGCCAGGCTCCCCAGCTGAGTGCCTGGTAGATGCGCCCCATCTGCCGAGACTTGAGCTGGGCCGTCAGATGCCGGTGAGCCTGGTCGGTCAAGGCGACAGCCAGCAAGCCACTCGTGTCCTGGTCGAGGCGATGAACGATGCCGGGGCGCACCGGATCGCCAACCTGGCGCAGCAGTTGGCAATGGTGCAGCAAGGCATTCACCAGGGTGCCCGACAGATGACCGGGGCCCGGGTGAACGACCATGCCCGCTGCCTTGTTCACCACCAGCAAGCTGGCGTCCTCGTAAACAATATCCAGGGGAATGTCCTCGGGCTCTGCCACCAGCAGCGGCTGGGCCAGGGGCTGGAAGTCGACACGATTTCCCGCCGTCAGGCGGTAACCCTTGGGACGGACCCTGCCCTCCACGGTGGCGCGTCCGGCATTGATCGCATTCTGGATCTGATTGCGGGACAGATCTGGACAGACGCCATTGAGAAAGACATCCAGCCTCTCGCCGCAGCAGGATTCCGTCACCGTGAACCGGCGGGGCGTCTGGTCCCGGTCGCGATCCTCATCACCCACTTTCATTCCCAACCTTCATGGCCTTGAATCCAGGTCGTCACGATCAGAACCGATTCCCGATCCGGTAGTGTCCTGAAGGTCTGAGATCGAAGGCAGCACCGCCCCCTCTGAGTCGTTTTCTGCCGAGATCTCCGTGCCGGTCACCGTGGTTCTCTGCATGCTCTCCCGCATCAGCGAGAGAAACAGCACCGTCCCTCCCAGGGTGACACCCATGTCCGCCACGTTGAAGGTGTAAAAGCGATGAGTACCCAGCCCGATATCGATGAAATCGACCACGAGACCGTCATAGAATACGCGATCGACCAGATTGCCCAGGGCCCCGCCCATGATGGCCGCCAGGGCACAACGCCGAATCTTGTGGTGGGCAGAGGTATGCCGGAACAGGAAGATGAGAAATCCGATGGCCACCAGGCTGATGATGATCAGCGGTACCCTGCCGAGAGGAAACAGGCCCATGGCCGAACCAGGGTTGCGGACATAGATGAAGCGCAGCAAGTCGCCCAGGATACAAACCTTTTGCTGCAGGGTCTCGACATTGGCCAGGACCAAACGCTTGGTGATGAAATCGACCAGGAATACGAGATTGAACCAGAGAAGCGGCTGCCAGCGGTCGAAGCGATTCAAATGCCCCCCGCCTCCTCCTTCTCCTTGCATTCGATACACAAGCGAGTGTAGGGCAGGGCTCTTAGCCGTTCCAGACTGATGTTCTTGTTGCAACTTTCACATTTCCCGTAAGTTCCATCTTCGATGCGGGCCAGGGCTTGATCAATGTGGTACAGATACCGTCCTTCGGTGGAAGCGAACTGGATCGTCGCCTCGTACTGGTACTCATCCGTTCCCTGGTCTGCCATGTGGTTCGAATGGGCCTTGCCGGCATCCGAGGACTCGTCGCCCTTGTTCTGGATCATCTTGGCGTGCTTCGCCAGGGAATGTGACACGCGGTCGCGCTCTGCCTCCAGCAACTTGCGGAACCGCGCCAGTTCAGTTTTTCTCATCGGTCTCCTCCAGATCCGGCCTCGGACTTCTGCAGAGCGATGGTGACTTCGATATCGTCGATGCGAAAACTGTCCTTGTACTGCAAATCGAGGCTTGAGACCAGTTCGTCGGCAAGGGTCTCCCCGGCGATGCGATTCCCGTAGCGGGTCAGGGTCTTCGCCACCGGTTCAGAGCCATCGATCGCCAGCCGGATGCGATCCGAAACTTCCAGGCCGCTCTTCTTCCGCAGCTGCTGGACACGGTTGATGACTTCCCGACTCAGCCCTTCCTCCCTGAGTTCCGGAGTCAGGCGGGTATCCATCGCCACGGTCAGCCCGTTACCTGTGGTGGCAACATACGGTGGGATGCCAGACACGGCAATGCTGATCTCCTGATAGCCAAAGGTGGCATGGCTGCCTTCGACCTCCAGGTCTACCTGCTCCTGCCTCCGCAGCTGCATGATCTCCTCGGGGTTCATGGCCGAAATGCGCTGGGCCGCCTGGGGGGCCCGCGAACCGAAGCGCGGGCCAAGCTCACGGAAATTGGGCTTGGCCTGGAACTCCGCCACTTGCAAGGGATCGTCGACCGCGGTGACGGTCTTGATGTTCAACTCGTCGGCCACCAGCGCGGTCAGCTGACGGTCGGCCAGCAAATCGGTGACCCGCTCGTCCTCGGCGTGGATCAGCAGCTCGTTCAGCGGTTGCCGGGTCCTCAACTTAGCATCCTGGCGTAAGGCCCGGCCCATAGAGACGATCTGCTGGGCGGTGGCCATGACCTTTTCCAGGGTGTGGTCCTGCTGGACCGGATCAGCAGTGGGGTAGCTGGCCAGATGAACCGAGGCGACCTGCCGGTCCGGTGCGGTCAGGTTGCGGTAGATTTCCTCGGTGACGAAGGGAATGAAGGGAGCCAGCAGGCGCAAGACACCCTCGAGGACCTCGTAAAGCGTGGCAAAGGCAGTGCGCTTGTCCACGGTCATCTCGCCCTTCCAGAAGCGGCGACGAGACAGGCGTACGTACCAGTTGCTGAGATCGTCGACGACGAAATCACCCAGCACCTTGGCGGCCCGGTTGAAGTTGAGATCTTCCAGATCGGTGCGGGCGGACTGCGTGATGCTGCCCAGACGACTCAGTATCCAGCGATCCAGTAGTTCCGGCGCCACCTCGGCCTGCGGGTCGTGACGGAAGCCGTCCAGGTTGGCGTACAGGGCGAAGAAATTGTAGGTATTCTCGAGCGTCCCCAGCAACTTGCGCTGGGCTTCCTTGACTCCCTCACGGTCGAACTTGGTGGCTGCCCAGACCGGAGACGAGCTGACCATGTACCAGCGCAGTGCGTCGGCCCCCTCCTCCTCGAGGATCTCGCGGGGATCGACGACGTTGCCCACGCTCTTGGACATCTTCTTGCCCTTCTTGTCCAGCACCAGCTCGTTCACCAGACAACTCTTGAAGGAACTGTGCCCGAACAGGAAGGTCGAGATAACAACCAGCGTGTAGAACCAGCCGCGGGTTTGATCGATGCCCTCACTGATGAAATCGGCCGGGAACTGATTCTCGAACAGCTCCCGGTTCGCGAAGGGATAGTGGTACTGGGCAAAGGGCATGGATCCGGAGTCGAACCAGACATCGATGACTTCCGTGGTGCGACGCATGATGCCGGAGCATCCCTGCTCGCGGCAGGAGAATGTGATATCATCGACAAAGGGTCGGTGCAGGTCGAGCTGCGATTGATCGTCACCCGTCAGCTCGCTCAGCTCGTTCCGGCTAACCGGCAAGTGCATGGCCTCGCACCTGTCGCAGATCCAGACGTTCAGGGGGGTGCCCCAGAACCGGTTGCGGCTCAGCGACCAGTCAACATTGCCGGCCAGCCAGTTACCGAACCTGCGTTCGCCCACCTCCGGTGGTTGCCACCGGATATGCTGGTTAGCCTCAACCAACTGCTCGCGCATGGCACTGGTCCTGATGAACCAGGAAGGCATGGCGTAATAGAGCAAGGGATTACCGCACCGGTCATGGAACGGATAATCGTGCTCGTACCGGTCCTCGTGCAGCAGCAACCCGCGCTCCTGCAGGTCGGCGGTGATCTGCGGGTCGGCCTTCTTGACGAACAGACCGGCGTAGGGAACGATCTGATCGGTGAACTTGCCCTCAGAATCGACCGGCTCGAAGAAGGCCAGATGCTCCTGCCTGCCAATCTGGTAATCGTCCTCACCGAAGGCCGGTGCCATGTGCACGATGCCCGTACCGGTATCGAGGGTCACGAAGTCGGCGGCCACCACGACGAAGGCGTTCTCACCGGACGCAGGCGTCAGAAAGGGAAAGAGCTGCTGGTAAGTCCGGCCCAGAAGATCCCGCCCGGGAAAACGGTCCAGTACCTCGGTCGCCACGGAGATGTCCAGAATACCGAGCCGGGCCTCGGCCAGGATCAAGATGTCCTCGCCATGGCGTACCCGTACGTAAGTATGATTCTCGTCCACCGCGAGGGCCACGTTGGACGGCAGGGTCCAGGGGGTCGTGGTCCAGGTCAGGAAATACTCGTCGGCATCGGCGGCTCGCAGCTTCACGTAGATGCTCGGGTCGCTGACCTTCTGATAACTGTTGGCCATCTCGTGACTCGAGATGGGTGTGCCACAGACTGGACAGTAGGGCACCACCTTGTGCCCCCGGTAAAGCAGACCCTTGGCATGAAACTGCCCCAGTATCCACCACACGGTCTCGATGTAGCTGTTTTCATAGGTGATGTAGGGATCGTCCAGATCGATCCAGTAGCCCATGCCGTCGGTGAACCTGTCCCAGTCCTCCTTGCAAGCCCAGACATTTTCCCGACACTTTTCGTTGAACTTGGCGATGCCATAGTCCTGGATGGCGCGGTGCCCCGTGATGCCGAGCTGCTTCTCACATGCCCTTTCGACCGGGAGTCCGTGTGTGTCCCAGCCGGCTTTCCGCAGCACCCGGTGACCGGTCATGGTCTTGAACCGGCACATCACGTCCTTGCACAGGCGGGACAGGACGTGGTGCACTCCCGGCAGGCCATTGGCCGTGGGCGGCCCCTCGTAGAACACGAAATCCGGCGCTTTCTCACGCTGTGCGATGCTCTGACGGAAGATGTCGTTCTCCCGCCAGAACCTGCTGACGAGCTGCTCGGACTGGGCGTCGTGGAACTTGCGGGCCAGGGGCGGGTACAGCGGTTCGTCCTTCACCATCACTCTCATTCATCCTGTTGCTCGGTGCCGGGCCCACACCGAGGTCCATTCACGTGTTCTCGCGCAAGCGCGCCAGAAATCCCGTGACCAGTGCTTCCAGCTGGGGCTGGGCCGCGTTGGCCACTTGGATGATCTGCTCGACATTGGCCGGTGCCAGGGAATCGGGGAAACAGGAATCCGTGACCACGGACAGGCCGACCACCCGCATCCCGCCGTGGATCGCGACCAGATTCTCCGGCACGCATGACATGCCCACCGTATCGGCTCCGATGAACCGCAGGAAGCGGTA
>Ga0209536_100016366_pt1 | contig 10546 bp, 7 predicted proteins | sample DeeMarSeWOR28_12_FD_187461 | JGI IMG/M metagenome (GOLD analysis project Ga0209536, IMG submission 187461) | Marine sediment microbial communities from White Oak River estuary, North Carolina - WOR-2-8_12 (SPAdes) (version 2) | ecosystem: Environmental > Aquatic > Marine > Intertidal zone >...
AATATTGTTTGTGCTGGTCTGACAACTCCAACCCACCGGATTAAAATGGTTTTACGAAGGACTTCAGGATCTTTGGGGTCGGTGAAACCAGTAAAATAAAATGGCATTCTATCTATGCAAACCCCTTGCAAACAGAAAGAGCTGGAGGTATACTGCTTGGCAGGTCAGGCCTTGTCCGGGGGGCGCATATCTCTCCTTAACCCCCGGAGAATAACGAAAAAACAGACACAATCGGCTTGACAAGGAGTGAATGGTAGTGCTAACTTCTCTCGAAATCACGGCCACAGGAGTCTCCACCGGGTAGGGGAAAAAGTCCAGGCTCCCGCGAGGGAACCGCGTTCTTTCATGGACGCCCGGTTTAATTTTATAGAGAAAGGAAACCAAGAGAAAGGAGGGGATATCCGCAGGACCATTTCTAATCAAAAGCAGTAACCCGGAAACACTTTTGGTTGCAATCGAACTGACTTATCAACAAACCCTTAAGATAGTTTAAGGAGGGAAAAATGAAGAAGCTTTCAATTCTGTTATTGGCTCTGGTAATGACCGTTTGCGCGGTTCCCGCCATGGCCGGCGATGTCTCCATGGACGGAGCTTACATGCTGAGGGGCAGGGCCGACGACAACGACGGGGATAAAAACAATTACTTCCAGCACGAGCTGGACCTGAACATCGACGTCAAGTCCGGCGACGTGACCTTCCACTGGGATGTCGAGCTGGCCGACAAGGACCTCTTTGATGGAACCGGCCTCAACTTTAACCGCACGGATACTACTGGCGACCTGCCCAAGGGCATCTGGGACGGCTTCTATGTCAAGTGGCAGGCCACCGACGCCCTCGCCTTCCAGGCCGGTATCTACGGCGTGAGCGACAACAACACCCTCATGTTCTACTCCGCCGGCAACGGCGACGGAATCATGGGCCTCATGTACAAGCTCGAGGGCTGGAATCTCGGCGGCTACCTCTCCAAGCAGGTTGACGCGGCAGAGGATGACCAGACCGAGATGATCATCAAGGCCAATGGCGACCTCGGCCCCGCCAAGGTGAGCCTCCTGTACGGCAGCAGGGTGAACGATGCCACCGCAGCCGACGACGATGCGACCGCTCTCTACTTCGACGCCGATATGCCTGTCGGCCCCGTGGGCGTGAATCTTGTCTATGGTTCGATGAGCTCTGATGTCTCCACCGGTGACGGCGGCAGCATCATCATCCTCGCTCTCGGCCTGCAGGAGCTGGTCAACTTCGACCTCGGCCTGACCGTGATCCAGACCAATGAGGATTGGGCCGGGACGACCTTCGGCAACGACTACGGCTATGCCGAGCTTATCGACGGCGATGTGACCCCGGATCAGATGCTGATCGGCGTTGAGGCCGGCTACGATGTCAACGACAAACTGTCCCTGAGCGCCCTCGCGATTGTCAGCAACGACTGCGGGGATCTCGGCGACGGCGCCACCGAGGCGGACGTGGCCCTGGCCTACCAGTTTGCCGACAACGTCAAGTACCGGGCCGGTTATGCTACCCGCTCTGCTGGTGATCCCGGCACAGAGGGAGACGCTGACAAGACCCGCCTGTGGCACAGGATTGACTTCAAATTCTAAGATTCTCAACCTGTGATCGAAAGGGCCTCCCTCGGGAGGCCCTTTTTTTTATATTTTACTCCTTGGGGACGGTTCTCGAAAGTCAAATATTCCGGGTCTTCCTCCTTTCAGGGCCATGGTTGCCCTGCAGCTTCCTCATCTCCCTGACAGCGCGCGAAGCTTTCTCTTGATCTGTTCCCTTTTTTTATCAGGAAAAACCTTTCCAAACCGGCCTTCATGATAAGCGATGGTACCGGCGTAAAACCCGAACTCGTTTTTCAGATCAACAGATCGCCAGCCAGCCTCCTTCGCAATATATAGGAAGGCGCTTCTGGCTCTGCTCGCCCCCTCGTCCTTCCCGTTCCCCAGGATCGCCTCCTTTTCCACCTCCATAATTTCGGACACCCACTCGCATATTTGACCAAGGGGGACGTTTTTCAAAAAGTCAAATTCAGTGCCGGTTCCGGGTAAAGCCGCGACCGGTATGGCTTCCTTATAGACCTCCTCATAAGGGAAGAACAGGGTGTCTGCTTCGGATATGTTCTCATCACATCCTGATGTCAGATCAGATTCCTCCCGTGTATAGGAAAGGTAGTGATGATAGGATTTCCAGGCAGTTTTGGGTGAGGGGCCAATTAATTGAAGAGCTCTCAAATTGTCCACCGGTGACTTCGTAGCCAGCCTTCGCTGATAGGCCCTTTCACTGCTGTGCAAATATGTATCCTTCGAGGTGACAAGGCCTGCACGGCGAGGGTTGTCGTGGATGTAAACCAGCAGTTGAAGTAAATAATTTTCATCCTTGCACGGTTTTGACTTGAAGCGGTTCTCAAAGAGATGGCCGGACCGGTTGTACTTGCGGTTGAAAAAAATGGTGTATCGGAGAAGCAGACGGTGCATGATCCTTGAAAGCGGCACATCTTTCGTTTCTGTCAGTAGATGGATGTGATTTGGCATGAGACAGAAGGCCAGGAGAAGGTGAGGATCCTTGGTTCTGGCATCTGAAAGAAGGTGCATGAATTTGGAGAAGTCTGCCTGCTCCCTGAAAATAGCGCAGCTGTTGTTGCCTTTTGCGATGACGTGGTGGAGGCCATTACGAGTGTCGAGCCTGGGTTTCCTGGGCATCATAGCTCTCGGTTCAGGGTTTATTCGGGACATCACTTAATTATTCAAAATGGGTGCCAAAAATATTTGATTTTTGAGGACCGTCCCCCAGGTGGGAAAATTGTGCGCATTAATTCCAATCAGTAAATCGTATGCGCACATTCTGCACGCTAAGACATTGCAGTGAAGAGGTGTTTTGACTTAATTTAGCTAATTAAATCAGTTACTTATATCTAAATGTCAAAGGTTGGCACGGGGGTTGCTTATTCACAAGGCGAAGGCTCCTTTCTCATCCCCGGTGGCCGGCAGCGGCAAACCCTTTCTCCCCTCCTTAACCCTGCCGGTCAACCGGGACTTTTTTTCTCTCAAGTCCTGGATCCAGGATAATAAGGTAATATGATCCAGGTCCATTAGTCTGGTATAAACTGACGAGTTCTGATGCTTTTCATTCCGTTAAACTCGTAACCCTTTCCTGATCGCTTTTGTTCCCAATACTGTTCCAGGCTCTATCAATATTGATGTTCCAATCGTTCTGGAGCATTGATTTTTCGTTGGACTCTGGACTCCGGACTCTCTCATCTTGACATCGGCCTCCCTTTCCCCTAGGTTCAGTTTGCTGGCCCCTTAGCGTTAAAAGAGCACGGTCCCGCCTCATGCGGGATTAGAAATTTCAGGTTTCAGGTACGGACACTTTTGATACAAAGGAGGATCCAATGCATAAGATTCGTCTATTTTCATCCGGTCTGGTACTGATGTTCATTCTGCTTCTGGCTGCCAGTCCGTCCCAGGCAGCACCCATGAAGACGAACCTGTTCGGGCTGGATGGCCTCTTCATGGCCACCGGCGGCACCGTGGTTCCGGCAGGGGAACTGGCCGTGGGAGGTTCCGGGCTCATTCTCACCGATGACAACGGTGACATTACTACAGTACCCGTTACTGTCACCTACGGCGCCAGCGCCAAGGTCGAGGTGGCGGCCGCTTTTGAAATGTACAAGAGCGTCGACTTTGGCGGCGGAAACGATGACACTGGGACAGGGGACCTTTATCTGGCGGTGAAATACGCCCTGCAGGAAGAGAACGCGGACTATCCGGCCACCGCTGTCGGCCTTCGCCTGAAACTGCCCATGGCCGACGATCCCCTCAGCTCGGAAGAGACCGACGTCGCCGTGTTCTCAGCCTTCGAGATGGAAATGAAGAGTATCAGGGGGCTGCTCAATGTGGAGTATCTCATGCCCGGTGGCGACGCTGAGAACCAGGTCATCTACGTGGTTGGGGTCGAGATCCCCTATTCCGACACGACAGATTTTACCCTGGAGATCATGGATCAGTCGCTGGTTGGCGACCTCTTTGCCGCCGGTGCCACTTTTGATATGGGGTCTTCCCTGAACTTCGGCGTGGCGGTCGGATTCGGTCTCAACGATCCCTCGGCCGATGTTGCGACCATGGGTAAACTGACCTTCACCTTCTGACAAACTCAGGGGCGGCCGCGGGACAAACGGCCGCCCTTTTTCATCCTTACCACCTGAACAGGAGAGTGACGATGATCAAGAAAAGGATCTATTCACCCGGTCCCGTGGATGTATCTCCCTACACCTCCCTGGAGATGGCCCGTCCCATCCTGCATCACAGGACGAAGGAGTTCGAGGCTATCGTGGCGGAGGTCGTGGAGGGTCTGAAGTACGTCTTCCAGACGAAGGGGGACGTGCTTATTTTCGCGTCGTCGGGCACGGGCGCCATGGAGGGGGCTGTCTGCAACATCCTGAACCCCGGGGACAAGGCTGTCTGCGTGCGGGGAGGCAAGTTCGGCGAGCGCTGGTCCCAACTGGTGGCCAAATTCGGTGGAATGCCCATCGATATCGATGTGCCATGGGGGCAGGCTGTGGACCCTGCGGTCATCGCCGGTAAGCTGAAGGCCGATCCCTCCATACGCGCCGTCTACATTCAGGCCAGCGAGACCTCCACAGGCGTTGCGAGCCCCGTCAAGGAGATCGCTGACATCGTCAAGGGGTACAAGGACACGGTCCTTGTCGTCGACGGCATCACTGCCGTCGGTGTCATGGACCTTCCGGCGGACGAATGGGGGCTGGATGTCGTCGTCGGGGGTTCCCAGAAAGCGTGGCGCCTGCCGCCCGGCCTGGCTTTCGCCTCGGTCAGTGAGAAGGCCTGGAGCTTTGTGGAAAAATGCACCCAGCCGAGGTACTATTTCGACTGGGCCAAGGAGAGGAAGAACCTGGGCAAGAACACAACAGCCTACACGCCGGCCGTTTCCCTCATCGTCGGACTGAGGCAGGTCCTTGCAGAGATCCGCGAGGAAGGCCTCGAGGCGCTCTTTGCGCGCTCCGCGTCCTACGCAGAGGCGTTCCGCGCAGCCATGAAGGCTCTTGGCCTCCGGCTCTTCGCACCGGATTCCCCTTCCGATTCCATCACCGCGGTCTACGGCCCGGAGGGAATGGACGCCGGGCTCATCGTCAAGCACCTGGCCGCGAAGTACGGGATCACCATCGCCGGCGGTCAGGACGATGCCAAGGGCAAGATCTTCCGCGTATCCCACATGGGGTATCTCGACGCCCTGGACATGATCACGGCTGTGGCGGCGGTGGAGATGACCTTGAAGGAACTGGGACAGCCGGTTCAGCTGGGAGCGGGCGTCAGGGCCGCCCAGGAGATCCTGGTATCAGGATAATGGTTTTCTTCGAATCCCATTATTCCGAATAGAGGTAACCAAACAGCCTGAGGGGGTAGACGGCGGAGGGTAAAGAGTTAGGGTGAGGGTGCTGGTCCAGACATTATGAAACGAATGCCACCTGATCCTCTCATCCAGGATATTGTGCTTTTTGCCCGGCCAAATTTATACACGGAACCTGGAGCCTTTCAGTCAGAAGGTTCCGTGTCAGGAGGGATTGAATGAAGGTACTGGTAAGCGATAAACTTTCTGTGGCCGGTGTGGACATCCTGGAGCGGGCCCCAGGGCTTTCCGTTGATGTCAAAACCGGTCTGGCTCCCGAGGAACTCAAGAAGATCATAGGTGAATATGATGGTCTCGTGATCCGGAGCGCGACCAAGGTCACCGCCGAGATCATCGAGGCGGCGACCCGGCTCAAGGTCGTCGGCCGGGCCGGGATCGGTGTGGACAACGTGGACATACCCGCCGCTACCAAGCGGGGGATCGTTGTCATGAACACCCCGGGCGGCAACACCGTGACAACGGCCGAACACGCCATCTCCATGATGTGCGCTCTGGCCAGGCAGATCCCCCAGGCCGATGCCACAATGAAGCAGGGCCGATGGGAGAAAAAACTCTACATGGGTGTCGAGCTCATGAACAAGACCCTGGGTATCGTGGGCATCGGCAACATCGGATCCATTGTGGCCGACCGGGCCCAGGGACTGAAGATGCAGGTCATTGCCTACGACCCCTACATGAGCGAGAAGGCTGCTGCCAATTTGGGGGTTGAGCTGGTGGACCTCGAAGAGCTCTACAAGCGATCGGACTTTATCAGCATCCACGTGCCCCGGACAGATGAAACGCAGAACATGCTGAACATGGAGGCATTCAAGAAGATGAAGCCTGGGGTCAGGATCATCAACTGCGCCCGGGGCGGCATCGTCAACGAAGCAGATATGGCTGAGGCCCTCAAGAAAGGCCTGGTGTCAGGAGCGGCATTTGACGTGTTCTCAAAGGAGCCCATGGAGGCGGACAACCCCCTTCTGGGCCTCGACAATGTCATCCTGACGCCGCATCTGGGAGCGTCAACGGGAGAAGCCCAGGAGAACGTCGCCATTGCCGTGGCCAACCAGATCGCTGATTATCTTGTAACAGGAACGATCACCAATGCCGTCAACGTCCCCTCGGTGAGCGCCGACGTCCTGCCCAAGGTCCGACCCTACCTCGAAATGGCCGAAAAGCTCGGGTCCCTGACCTCCCAGTTGGCCAATTTCGCGCCCAAGACGGTCCAGATCAGGTATGCGGGGGCAGCCGGTGACCTGCCCTCCGGGCCCATGACCATCAGCGTTCTCAAAGGGGTCATGGAGCCGGTGCTCGGCGTAGGGGCTGTGAATTTCGTCAACGCCACGGTGCTGGCCCAGGACCGGGGGCTCAAATACAATGAGATCAAAAGCTCCGCAAAAGAGGATTACAGCAATCTTATCGAGGTGACCCTCGCCGACAACGGTAAGGAGATGTCGGCGGCCGGTTTCATTTTCGAGGATCGCGAGCCCAGGATCATCCGCATCGGCCCCTTCTCCATGGAGGCGATCCCGGTCGGCAACGTCCTGGTCCTGTCCAACGACGACCGGCCGGGCGTTATCGGTAATTTGGGGAGCACCCTGGGGGCGCATGGTATCAACATCGCGAGCATGCAGATCGGCAGGGATAAGCCGGGCGGTGAGGCCCTTTCTTTCCTGCAGATCGATGATGAGCCGGGGGAAAAAGTTCTCGATGAACTTTCAAAACTGCCCCACGTCAAGACGGTAACCAAGGTCAAATTCTAGCACGTGACATCAGGCGCAGGTCTGAGATCGCAACCAGGCCTGCGCCCCTTTGCGTTTAGAGCTTTAACGGCTGGAAGATAAGAGGTAAACTGGCTTAAGATCACGGTGGCGATCTGGAATACTTCGTGCCCGGCATCGTGGACCGTTATCCTGGGGAAACGATCCTGGGTGCAGTTGAGGCATTGCCTCTTGCATCAAAGGAAATGCATCGGGTAAGAGGCCGGGATCTGGCAGCGGCTCCTGGCGAAAGCGCCCGACAGGGTGTTTTCTCCGGACCTTTGTGTATTTCCTTTTCCTACTTTGCCCGGTAAAAGCCATAATAGGGTTCGCGGAGTGGATCAGGGGAAACCTCAGCACAGTGAGCAGGGGAATATCCGAGAATGAACTGTAATACGCAGCTGCTGAATATCGCCTGTCACCCCTGACGTTATTCCTGCTTTGAGGTCAAAGAGTTGAGTAAGAATTCCTCCGACAACATCCTTCTTCTTCCGGCCGGTGTTTTCGAGATGGTTCCAGCCAGGGCGTCTTTTGTACGGCACGTTGAAGATGCCGTACTTGAAATATTCCGTTTGTGGGGATACCAGGAGGTGAGAACACCATTGCTGGAATACGTCGATACCATGTCGCGCGGACTGGCTGGCAGCGAGCTGGATATGGCCTTGAAACTGGTGGATCGGGGAACGGGGAGAATGATGCTGCTCAGGTCGGATGTGACACCCCAGGTCGCCAGGATGGCCTCATTGGCCCTGTCACAGACTCCTCTGCCCCTTAGGCTTTGCTATGTTTCCGATGTATATCGGCATTCCGATGATCCCAGCCATCCCCGACGGGAGATGATCCAGGCAGGTGTCGAACTTCTGGGACTTGACGATCCACAGGCCGACGCCGAAGTCCTGGCCGTAGCGGTTCAGGCCCTGCAGCATATGGGCCTGACAGGTGTGCGCATCAGCGTGGGCCAGGTTCAGTACGCAAGGGGGCTCTTTAAGGAAGCCGGTTTCTCTCAATCGACGCAGGATGTCATCATCGAGGCCGCGTGCCGCAAGGACCGCAGCGAAATGGAAAGGATCCTCGGCCAGACGGATGCCTCCGCCGGGATCAGGGAGGGTATCATGGCCCTGACGGAGCTTTCCGGTACGGTTGATATTCTTGATCATGCCTGGTCCAGCTCACCCAACGATACCTGCCGCTGCGCCATCGAAAACCTCAGGGAAGTGCTTGATCTGGCTGTATCATACGGTATAGCTTCCGATAATCTGTCCGTAGACCTGGGCGATCTCGCGGCCTTTCACTACCACACCGGTCCGGTTTTTACCGGGTTCGTCTCGGGTGCGGGTCGAGGGGTGCTCAAGGGAGGCCGCTACGACAACCTTGCCGGGGATTACGGAAGACGGGCGCCGGCCACGGGTTTTGCCATCGACCTGCTCGAGTCGGTGGAGATCGTATCCAGGCATGGTACATCCGAAACTGCCATTGACTACCTTCTGGTGAACCGGACCAGCGACCGGGAAAAGGGTCTGAGAATTTCGGTGGAACTTCGCAGCCGAAGCAGGAAGGTTCTGTGCCTGATCAGGGACATATCCGATGAGGACCTGGCGGCCTATGCTGCAGCCCATCGTATCGCTCAGGTCCTCGTCCTGGACGAGACCGGACTTTCCATGTTGGATATGGCAAGTGACGAAAAAAAACCCTGTAAAATTAGTGAGTTATAATTGAATTTCAACGGTTGAATTGTTTGATCTCGTTTCGTCAGTGTTAGAGTATGGGTTAATTCGTGGTGGAAGATTTGAGTTTATGATAGTCACGAATCACGAATCACCGGCCTTCGCCTAAAGCTTGGGCGGACAAGCGAGTCACGGACCTTCTGGAGGATAAACCATGTTCAATGTTGTGGTCGTTGGTGCTCAGTGGGGAGACGAAGGGAAAGGGAAGATCGTCGATGTCTATACGGAAAGAGCGGATCTGGTCGTCCGCTATCAGGGCGGACATAACGCCGGTCACACTGTTGTTATCGGCGACGATAAGTTCATACTGCACCTGATCCCCTCTGGAATCCTCCACAAAGGAAAAAGGTGTATCATCGGTAACGGTGTCGTGGTCTCTCCGGAGGCGCTGGTCAAGGAGATGGACAGCCTCGAAGGGAGAGGGATCGACGTCACCGGGCGGCTTTTTATCAGCGAACAGGCTCATGTCATCATGCCCTATCATGTCGCTATGGATCTGGCCCGGGAAGAGAAAAAGGGCGACAAGGCCATCGGTACCACAGGACGGGGCATCGGCCCGGCTTACGAGGACAAGGTGGCCCGCTCCGGTATCAGGGTCGGCGACCTCCTGAAACCCGGTGTGTTCCGTGAGAGGCTGCATAACGCATTGGATTACAAGAACTTTATTCTTACCCAGTATTTCGGCAAGGAGCCCTTCGATGAACAGGAGGTCTTCGAATCCACCCTCGCGCTGGTGGAAAAGTTCAAACAGCACGTCGCCAATACTTCGAATCTTCTGCAGAACGCTTTGAAATCCGGGGAGAGGGTGCTTTTCGAAGGGGCGCAGGGCAGCCACCTGGACATCGATCACGGGACCTATCCTTTCGTGACCTCCTCCTCGACGGTGGCGGGAGGCGCCTGCACCGGTTCCGGTACAGGCCCCGGAAGTATCGACGCGGTCATAGGGATCACCAAGGCCTACACAACCAGGGTCGGAGGCGGCCCTTTTCCCACGGAACTCGATGATGAAATGGGCGAGCGGATCCGAGAAAAGGGTGGGGAGTACGGTGCCACCACGGGTCGCCCCAGGAGGTGCGGGTGGTTCGATGCCGTTGTGCTGCGCCAGAGCGCTCGAATGAGCGGGATCACGGGATTGGTGGTCACAAAGCTTGATGTTCTGGATGGAATAGATCCCTTAAGGATCTGCACGGGGTATACCTGCGAGGGCCGGGAGTTCGACGTTGTGCCGTCGGGGCTCGAGGAGCTGGAAGGCTGCAGGCCGATCTATGAGGACCACCCCGGATGGAGTACTCCTACTGCCGGCTGCCGGAGCTGGAAGGATCTCCCAGGCGAAGCCCAATCCTACATCCGCCGTATTGAGGAACTGACCGGTGTCCCTGTCGCCGTGATCTCCACGGGACAGGAGCGGTCGGAGTATATCGAACTCATCGATCCCTGGAAGAGATAGGAGAAATGCAGAGTCCAGGGTCTTGGATCTAGAACCTAGAACCTAGAACCTAGAACCTAGAACCTAGAACCTAGAACCTAGAACCTGTCCCCTCCGCCTTGACATTAGGCCTTATATTTATTACAAGTGACCGTTTCCCGAGCCAGTAGCTCAGCCCGGTAGAGCAGCGGACTTTTAATCCGTCGGTCGAAGGTTCGAATCCTTCCTGG
>Ga0209536_100016367_pt1 | contig 10545 bp, 10 predicted proteins | sample DeeMarSeWOR28_12_FD_187461 | JGI IMG/M metagenome (GOLD analysis project Ga0209536, IMG submission 187461) | Marine sediment microbial communities from White Oak River estuary, North Carolina - WOR-2-8_12 (SPAdes) (version 2) | ecosystem: Environmental > Aquatic > Marine > Intertidal zone >...
GACCCGGCGCGCGGGTGTGTGCCTTGCCACGCTGGGTCCCGGCGCGACCAACCTTGTCACCGGTGTGGCAGACGCCAACCTCGATCACGCACCGCTGGTGGCGATTGCCGGACAGGCCGCAACCACGCGCCTGCACAAGGAATCACACCAGGTGCTGGACCTGACCCGGATGTTCGATTCGGTCACCAAGTACTCGGCCAGCCTGCTGGAACCCGACATCGTGCCGGAAGTGGTGCGCAAGGCATTCAAGGTGGCGCAGACGGAAAAGACCGGCGCGACCTTTATCGAGTTTCCGGAGAACATCGCCGCGGAGAATATTGATGCCGAGCCGCTGCCGGTGAGCTGCTCTGCGGACCCGGAGACGCCGGACGAGACCATCGAGCAGGCCGCGCAGGTAATCAGCCAGGCACGTCATCCGCTGATACTGGCAGGCAACGGCGTGGTACGCGCGCGCGCCTGGACGCAGCTGGCGGAATTCGCCGAACGGCTCAACATCCCGGTTGCCAATACCTTTATGGCCAAGGGTGTTATCCCTTTCGGTCACCGTTGTGCACTGGGCAGTGCGGGCCTGCAGGCCAATGACTATATTGCCTGTGGTTTCAAAAATGCCGATGTCATCATCTGTATCGGCTATGACCTGGTCGAATATCACCCCTACCTGTGGCACCCGACCCGGGACCGTACCATTGTGCACATCGATCATTCGCCGCCGGAAGTGGATGCGCACTACCCGGTAGCGGTCGGTGTCAAGGGTGACATCCGGCACAGCCTGAAGCGCATTGCCGCACGGGCCACTCCGCACCAGGGACACCACATGCGTCCCCTGCGCGAGCGGCTCATCGCGGAGATGAACCAGCATCGCGATGACACGGAGTTCCCCGTCAAGCCGCAAAAAATCATCTGGGACCTGCGTACCGCGCTGGGGCTGGATGACATCGTCATCTGCGATGTGGGTGCGCACAAGATGTGGATGGCACGCATGTTCCGCTGTGAACACCCGAATACCTGCATCATCTCCAACGGCTTTGCCAGCATGGGCATCGCGGTACCCGGCGCCATCGCCGCCAAGCTGGTGCTTCCGCAGCGCAAGGTGGTCGCGGTCACGGGCGATGCCGGGTTCATGATGAATTCCCAGGAAATCGAGACGGCCATCCGCTGCAAGACACCGATCATGATCCTGATATGGAACGATTGCAGTTATGGCCTGATAGAGTGGAAGCAGATGAACCAGTACCGGCGTACTTCCCACGTCAGGTTCACCAATCCCGATTTCGTGCAGTACGCGCGCTCCTTCGGCGCACAGGGTTACCGGGTGGAGAGTGCGGCCGATTTACCGGCTATACTTCAGGAGGCGCTTGCCAGCGATACGGTGAGCATCATCGACTGCCCGGTGGATTACCGGGAAAACGTTAAACTGACTGAGCAAATGGGAACACTGGTATGTCCGACCTGACCATGCCCGTAATGGAGCAGATGGCCGACGGTTGCAACCGTACCAGCGTGGAAGCCTGCATGGGACAGAAAATCCGCCTGCTGAGCTACAACATCCAGGCAGGGATCAGCACTGCCCGTTACCGCCACTACATCACGCACAGCTGGAAGCACGTGCTGCCGCACGCGCAGCGTTTCAGCAACCTCGATCGCATCGGGCATCTGGTGAGGGAATACGACATTGTCGGCCTGCAGGAACTGGATGCCGGCAGCCTGCGCAGTGGCTACGTGAACCTGACGGAATACCTGAGTGAGAAATCCGGCCTGCCGTTCTGGTACGACCAGACGAACCGGCGCATTGGCCGCATCGCACGTCACAGCACCGGCTTGCTGAGCCGTTTTCATCCCACCGAGATTGTCGAGCACCGTCTGCCGGGGCGCATACCCGGGCGTGGTGCCCTGCTGATTCGCTACGGCACGAAGCATGATTCCCTGGTGGTGATGATCCTGCACATGGCACTCGGCCGGCGTGCGCGGCTGCGGCAGTTCGACTACATCAGCGAGATCGTCAACGAGTACCGCCACGTGATCCTCATGGGCGACCTGAATTGTCCTTCTGAAAGCGTCGAGATGGACTACCTCATCAACCGTACCATGATGAGCGAACCCATCCACGAAATGCATACCTTTCCGAGCTGGCGGCCGCAACGCAATATCGATCACATCCTGGTGACGCCGACGCTGCAGGTGGACAATGTCAGGGTGCTGAATTATTCACTCTCCGATCACCTGCCCATCGAGATGGAAATCACCCTGCCGGAATCCGTGCGGCTGGGCGGCTAGCGCGGCCATTGCAGGTCATGCACCTGCAAGCCTGCAGCAGCAGGTGCCATCACCGGTGCATACCGGTTGTTCAGCATCAGTTCAGTTTGACCACGTATGTTTGCTCCACTGGTTGCTACAGGAGCATGCTGTCATGGAACAAAATGAAGTCAGGGTCTGGGATCCTTTTGTACGAATTTTTCACTGGTCGCTGGTGCTGACCTTTGCGGTTGCCTATCTCAGCGGCGAGGAACTCGAAGTCCTGCACAACAACGCCGGTTATGCCGTGCTGGGACTGGTGCTGCTGCGCATTGCCTGGGGTTTTGTCGGTACCCGGCACGCGCGCTTCCGTGATTTCGTCTATCCACCTGCCGTGATCAAGGGCTTTCTCCAGGACAGCTTCAGGCAGCGCGCACCACGCTACCTGGGCCATAATCCCGCAGGCGGCGCGATGATTATCCTGATGCTGCTGAGCCTGGTTATCACGACAGTGACCGGTATCGCCTATTACGGGATAGAGGACAGTGCCGGGCCGCTGGCGATGCTGGCGGGTTCACCCGAATGGTCAAAAGAGATGCTGGAGGAGATGCACGAGTTTTTCGCCAACCTGATGATACTGCTGGTGGTGGTACACATCATCGGCGTCATCGTGGAAGGCAGGCTGCACCGGGAAAACCTGGTCAAGTCCATGTTGAACGGCCACAAGCGGGCCTGAATGTTATGAACAGTGAGAGGTTTATGAATATCAGGATTATTGTCTTCAGCGTCATCGCGCTGGCGGGGACTGCCGGCCTGCTGGTAACCGGGCTGAGTGGTACCGGCAGCGAGCACCGTGGGCATGACGAGGAGCAGGACGAGCATGAAGCCAGTGAACACGCAGCGATTCGCAGTCTGGCCGGGCCGGGTGATATCCTGTCGCTGGAACAGATACTGCAAAATGCCCGGCAGCTGCATGCCGGCCGGGCGCTGGAGACCGAGCTGGAAGAAGGTCGCGACGGGATGGTGTATGAAGTCGAAATACTCGACGCCAACGGCGAGGTGTGGGAAATGAAGTTCGATGCCCGCAGTGGTGAACTGCTCGGGGAAGAACAGGAAGACTGAGTTGCGCCTGCTGCTAGCCGAGGATGACCCGGATCTCAGCCTGCGCCTGAAACGCTACCTGGGCAAGCAGGGCTTTGCCGTTGACGCCGTGCACAACGGGGTGGATGCCGAGTTCAACGGCCGTGAAACGCCCTACGATGCCATTGTGCTGGACCTCGGCCTGCCGCAGCGATCGGGGCTGGAAGTCCTGGCGAACTGGCGCAGTGCGGAAGTGAAAACGCCGGTGCTCATTCTCACCGCGCGTGACTCCTGGCAGGAAAAGGTCCGTGGCCTGCAGCAGGGCGCGGATGATTATCTCACCAAGCCGTTTCAGGAAGAGGAACTGCTGGCGCGCCTGCAGGCGCTGATCCGGCGCAACACGGGGACGGTGGGCAAGACACTCACGGTGGATGGCTGGGTGCTGGACGAGGAGACCCAGTCGGTCAGCCGGGATGAGCAACACTGGGAGCTGACCGGTATCGAGTTTCGCCTGCTGCGTTACTGCATGCTGCATCCCGGCCGCATCCTCTCCAAGACACAGCTTACCGAGCATATTTACGAACAGGATGCCGACAAGGACAGCAACGTCATCGAGGTCTATGTCAAGCGGCTGCGGGAGAAACTCGGTAAGGACATCATCGCCACCCGCAGGGGACAGGGTTACGTGTTCGGCAGACAGGCATGACTTCACTGCGCGCCCGCCTCGGGCTGGGGCTGGTCTCCAGCCTGGTGGTGATGATCGGGTTGCTGTGGCTGACGGTCGGCATCTCCGTGCGCACCCTCATGGAAGACCAGCTGGCGTCACGCCTTGCCCATGATGCCGAATCCCTGCTGGGCGGCCTGAGCATCGATGCCGCAGGCCATGCAAGCCTGGATGCGCGGCGCATCCAGGGTATCTACCAGCAGCCATATTCCGGGCATTATTTCCAGGTAGATGTCGAGGGCGAGGTACTGCGCTCGCGTTCCCTCTGGGATGCGGTATTGCCGGTCCCGCGGGTGGCGCTCGGTGAGACCCGGGTGGACTTTATTACCGGCCCGCAGCAGCAGGCGCTGCTGTTGTGGACACGCGGCTTTCGCAAGCAGGACAGGATGGTGCAAATCGCCGTGGCCGAGGAACTTGATGCCATGCTTGCAGCGATGCAGGGTTTCCGGCTGCGGCTGGCGGCCTGGTCGCTGACGCTGTTGTTCCTGCTGTTGCTGATACAGCGCTATATCGTTGTACGCTCGCTGCGCAGTGTGTCCGCCGCTGCAGACGATGTCGTGCGGCTGGAGCAGGGCGATATCAGCGCGCTGGACGAGCGCGTACCGGACGAGGTGCGTCCGCTGGTGGCTGCGATCAACAAGTTGCTGCAGCGACAGCAGCAGCGGCTGCTGCGCTCGCGCGAGGCCCTGGGCAACCTGGCGCACGGCATCAAGACGCCGCTGACCGTTTTGCAGCAGCTGGGCAGCGAAAAAATTCCGCCAGACGACGTCGAAGCACACGCGCAGTGGCAGCGCTACAGCCGCCAGATCAATGAACAGGTGGACCAGTCGCTGCGCCGTGCCCGCCTCGCCGGGGACAGCCTCGGCGCGAGCCATTTCGACCTGCGCACGGACCTGCCGCCACTGGTCGACACGTTGAACCGGTTGCACCGGGACAAGTCGATCGTGTTTCGGCAGCACACCGGAGAGTCCGTTACCCTGCCCATGGAACAGCAGGATGGCATGGAACTGCTCGGCAACCTGCTGGACAATGCCTGGAAATGGGCGCATTCCAGGGTGCTGTTGACAGTCGAGCACGACACGCAATGGCGCATCCTTGTTGAGGATGACGGCCCGGGTATTGATGCAGCGGGTTTGCAGTTGCTGGCGCAGCGCGGCATGCGCCAGGATGAAAACATGCCCGGCCACGGGATCGGTCTGTCGATTGTCAAAAGCCTGGTGGAGGAACTCTCCGGTACGCTGCAATTCCGTGCGTCGCCATCACTGGGCGGCCTGCAGGTCTGCATCACGCTCGGCAGCCGCGCATAAAAAAGGCCGGGAATGGTTCCCGGCCAACTAGGGGGAGATAACTGTCGGACACCAACTCCCGGTTGCCGGGGGGGGCTGTTCGGGAATACGCAGCGGTGTCCCTGCTACAGTTGCAAACAGGATAGCAGCCGTACCTGAACTGAAACTGAATTTCGGGCCAGGCCCTAGATAAACAGGCACACGTCCGATTTGCGCGCCACCGGCAGGAACGAGGTGGCGCCAACATATTCCGTGACCTCGGGTATGAAGTCATTGTTATCAAAGCCAAAAACGTCGACAGTCATCTGGCACGCGAGCATGTGCACGTCGGCCTCAAGACACAGGCCGCGCAGTTCCTCGACAGTTGCAACCCCCTTGTTCCTGAAGGTCTTTTTCATCAGGCCAGTGGCCAGCTTCTCGAAGCCGGGAACGCCCGCCATCAGCAGGTTGGGAAGCGGCCATGCAGGTATTCTGGGAGCACGGTTACCTGGGGGGCTCGATCCAGGACCTGGAAGATGCAATGGGGCTGAAGTGCACCAGCATCTACAATGCCTTCGGCAACAAGCGCGCGTTCTTCGAACGCGTTACGGCGTGCTTCAAGGAGTCTGTCATGGCAAAGCTGTTTGCCGGGATGGACGCTGCGCCGAATATCAGGGATGGCATCAGGCGCTTGCCGGGCAGCGCGCTGGATAGCCACTTTGACGAGGCGAATCCTGGTGGGTGCCTGGTGGTAATCCCAGTACTGGAAAGCGGCCAGCACGACTCGCACTCGCGGGCGTTGCTGCAACAGACCATTCAGGACTTGAGAAATGCGCTGCGGTCGCGCCTGAACCATGCCAGGAAGGCCGGTGAACTCGCACCCGATCCGGACACCGCTGCGACGGCTGCCACCATTGCCACCACCATGACCGGGATGATGGTCATGGGCAAGGCAAATTTCACCAGGGCTGCATTGAAAAAGACCGTCAACCAGGTCGTGCGGTTGCTGGGTTAACCACGCCGCGACCAGGAACATAGACCGGCATGCGGTTATTCCTCGCCTGTGGACTGCGGCTGCAGCGCGGCGCGGTGTTGGGTGAATGCCTGCGGCTGCAGGTACTGCAGCAACTCCTTGCCGTCCGCGTTCAGAATGAGGTCCAGTCCCTTGCCAGGGTAGAGCAGGTGCTTCTGTTGTTTGTTAACCTGGATTATCTCGACAGGCGCACCGAACCGCTCCTGTGCAATGGCCTCGTCCAGGTTGAAGCTTGGCATGAACGTGATGACCCTGACAGGTGCGCGCCGGGCGACAGGCAGGTCATCGGGATGCAGGTGATGGCGGCGGGTGCCGCCTTCCTGGAATGCGCGTACACGCATCTCCGTGAGCATCTCTGCCGGGACATCCATGATCAGGATCAGCTTGCCCGTGATGGGGCCTGCAGAATAGTGGCTGTAATAGGCCTCGAGTGTGCCGGTTTCTCCAGGTGCCGCGATGATCGCGAGCTCCATGTCGTTGCCCAGTTGCGCGATAGCCGTTTCAAGCGTGGTCAGCCCGAGTTCGATGCCGAACACCCGGGTATTTCCGTTCGGCAAAATATCTATCTGCCAGGGCAGGCCGGTTACGGGTGCATCGCTGGCTTTTTCATCGTTGCCCTGGAGCACCAGTCCGGCAGCGATCAGGATGACGATTAGCAGGGCGATTATATATTTCATGTATTCCTGGCAGCAGCCGGTTTGCTGGTGGCGGGATGCGGTCTGCGGAGTATAGCGAATCTCCAGGGTGGCACGCATAAATCGACTCATTTCTAAGTAGTCTCCACAATAGTCACACTGTTAACTGCATGTTACGTTCAGCATGCTGCTTGCAGGTACGACGCAAAGACGATTCAAGGTAATTTTTCGTAAATGTCCAGTTCCAGGCTGTTAAGCTCACCACGCTCCTTTCTGTTCTCAACCGGCGTTACCCGCCCTGCTTCCGGCATCAGGCTCGGTTTCAAACCCATTGACGAAGACGACGGTCAAAATGATTGTCCCGGCGCAACGAATTTCTTCATGGTCATAATGGACATCAGCGAGCGCAAGATCATGATCACGTTTCACAACCAGGCACAGGTCAACTGTGCCATTTCCGATATCATTTTTGCGGATGGCGGCCTGTATTCCATATCAGTGCAGAACGCAAGGGGATCAGTTGAAACCGGGAAACTGGCATGCGCCATCGACGCAGTGGCGGGAGGCCGCCAGTACGGACCGGGCCCGTATCACGATTCCAGCAACGACCGGTTCGTAAACCGCGACACGGTTGCCCGGGATGCCCTGCAGGACGGCATCAGGCCAAACGAGTCACTGGGGATCATATTTGACCTGCAGGCGGGGATCACGCTTGTCGATATCATCAGTGCCTTGAGCAGGGAAAAACTGAATATCAGCCTGAAACTGATGGGCGCTACCCCCGGTACCGCTGGAATTCTCATCAACGAACCGAGCCTGGGTCTCAGTCCCGGTTAGCGGAACCAGGCAAGCTGTTCGTCAGCACACCTGTTGAGACGGCACTCGCGATTAGCGTTGTTGCCGCTTGTGATGTTGTCGGCACGCAGGCCAGGCTTCCTTCACAGGGTCTGCATCACATTCGTTATGTATATCCACTGATGCACCAGTCGACAAAGCGTTGCCTGTATTCATTTGGTCACAGCCCGGCGCAGTTGACGTCGAGCCTCTGCAGGTACTTAACCGGTAGTTCAAGGGCTGGTTGGCCTGGCTGGATTCCATGTGATATCAGCCTGTTGGGTCATTCCGCAGGGCAAGGAGTATGTGAGACAGTAGTAAACTGTCCCTGTTGTAATTTACGCCACCAACAGCCGGTGCCGTGCCGATGATTTTGCATGTCCTGCAGCCGGAAGTCCGGTAAAATGCTGAAATTGCGATTGCCTTGCGAACATGTCCACGGCAGGGAAGCGCGTGCACTGTCATAAGGGGGTAGCCGGTACCCGGCGTGCATCACGCCTGCAATCTGCCAAAATAACGAGACAGTGTACTCAGCGCTGTTCGTGACGGTCAGAACTTCAACGGGATCCCTGCCGGTATGCACTGGCGCGCAATAATACACCTGTTTGGCATCCTGCTCATGCTCTACAGCCTGAGCTTCATACCGTCATTCTGCGTCGCTTTGCTGTACGCTGACGGGCAGTGGAGCATTTTCGCCGAGTCCCTGCTGATTACCGCCGCGGCCGGAGTGATCCTCTGGTTTTTCAATATCCAGCATCGCAGTGAGTTGTCTGTGCGTGATGGCTTTCTCGTGGTTACCCTGTTCTGGGTGTTGCTTGGCGTTGTCGGCGCACTGCCTTTCCTCCTCGGACTGCATCTGAATGTGACCGATGCCATTTTTGAGTCGGTATCGGGATTTACCACCACCGGTGCCACCGTCGTGGTCGGGCTGGATCAGCTGCCGACATCCATCCTCTACCACCGGCAGCAGATCCAGTGGCTTGGTGGCATGGGCATCATCGTACTGGCCGTCGCAATCCTGCCCCTGCTGGGCGTGGGTGGTATGCAGCTGTATCGTGCGGAGGCATCCGGCGTGGCAAAGCACGAGAAGCTGACCCCCAGGATCGCGGAAACGGCACGTATGCTGTGGGCCATTTATTTTTCGCTGACCGTGGCCTGTGCCATGTCATACTGGGTTGCCGGTATGGAACTCTTCGATGCTGTAGGGCATGCCTTCACTACCGTCGCGACCGGCGGGTTTTCAACGCATGATGCCAGTCTCGGCCACTATGACAGCCCGATCATCGAGATGATCGCCATCGTTTTCATGCTGGCCGGCGGCGTGAATTTCGCCATCCATTTCGTGGCATGGCGGCGCATGTCCCTGCAACCATACGGCGCCGACCCCGAGTTCAGGGTGTACGGCATGCTGTTCGTGCTGGCGACGGTGTTTGTGGCGGCAAGCCTGTACTGGACAGATGCCTACACGGGTGCCTCGGAGTCATTGCGTTATGCCGTGTTCCAGGTGGCCTCGATCCTTACCAGTACCGGCTTTGGCACCGCCAACTTCGCCGAGTGGCCGCTGCACATTCCCCTGATCCTGGTCATCCTTTCGTTCACGGGAGGATGCGTCGGATCAACGGCGGGTGGCATCAAGGTCCTGCGCATCATGCTGCTCGCCAGGCTGGGCGTCCGGCAACTGTTCCAGCTGGCACATCCCCAGTCAGTGTCCCTGGTCAAGCTGGGAGCGGTGCCGGTATCGGATGAGGTGATCTTCTCGGTCTGGGGCTTCTACGTGCTGTATATAGTAACCGCCCTGCTGCTCACGGTTGCCATGATGGCAGCGGGACTTGACCTGGAATCGGCCTTCGGTGCCGTGGTGGCCACCATCAATCTGCTGGGGCCGGGACTGGGCGAAGTGGCGATCAACTTCGCCACGGTCAGCCCGGCAATCAAGTGGTTGGGGGTTTTCGGCATGCTGGCGGGGCGACTGGAGGTCTTCACGCTGCTGATACTGTTACTGCCCTCATACTGGCGGCACTGAGCATGCGCACGGGACTCTGGTCAGCATGAAAATCATCATCCTGGGTGCCGGACAGGTAGGTAGCACCGTCGCAGAAGGTCTCGCCGGTGAAGCGAATGACATCACTGTGGTCGACCGGTCTCCCCAGCAGCTGGCAACGCTGCAGGAACGGACCGGCATTCGCACCATTGTCGGCCATGCCTCGCACCCCGATGTGCTGAAACTGGCCGGCATCGATGATGCCGACATACTGCTGGCAGTGACCAACAGCGACGAGGTCAACATGATCGCCTGCCAGGTGGCACACTCCCTCTTTCATACGCCAGTCAGGCTGGCACGGGTGCGTTCACTTGACTATATGGCACATCCCCGGTTGTTCAGGCCCGAGGCGGTACCGATCAATTACATTATCAACCCCGAACAGCTGGTTACCACCTTCATAGAACATCTGATCGAGTCGCCGGGTGTCCTGCAGATACTCGATTTTGCCGGTGGCAGGGCCCAGCTGGTGGCGGTACAGGCACAGCAGGGCGGCACCCTTGTCGGCAAGGCCTTGCATAAACTGCACCAGTGGAAGCCGGCCGCGGAAACCCGTGTCGTCGCAATCTTCCGGCGTAACCGGGCCATACTGCCTGAGGGTAAAACGGTGATCGAGGCCGGCGACGAGGTGTTTTTCCTCGCTGCACACAAGCATATCCGCACCCTGGTGACTGCGTTTCGCCAGTCTGACAAGCGCAACC
>Ga0209536_100016368_pt1 | contig 10545 bp, 12 predicted proteins | sample DeeMarSeWOR28_12_FD_187461 | JGI IMG/M metagenome (GOLD analysis project Ga0209536, IMG submission 187461) | Marine sediment microbial communities from White Oak River estuary, North Carolina - WOR-2-8_12 (SPAdes) (version 2) | ecosystem: Environmental > Aquatic > Marine > Intertidal zone >...
CTGGCCTGGTTGGGCACATAATCCAGGTCGCATTCAGGATCAGGGACCTGGTAATTGATGGTGGGAGGTACAAAGGCATGCTTGATCGCCAGAACAGATGCAATCGCCTCCACTGCCCCGGCCGCTCCCATAAGATGACCGATCATGGATTTGATCGAGCTGGCCGGGACCCTATAAGCATGATCCCTGAGGACCTGCTTGATCGCCCGGGTCTCCATGGCGTCATTATGCGGGGTCCCGGTGCCGTGCGCATTGATGTAGGAGACTTCTTCCGGAGCGGTCTTTGCGTCCCTGAGCGCCGCCCAAATGGCGCGGGCCGCCCCTTCCCCGCTTGGCTCAGGCGTGGTCTCATGATAAGCATCGGAACTCAATCCATAACCAGCGACCTCCGCCAGGACCTCCGCCCCCCTTTTTTTCGCATGCTCAAGGCTCTCGAGCATCAGGAAACCGGCCCCCTCGCCCACGACCAACCCCTCCCGTTCCCGGTCAAAGGGACGGCAGGCTACGGGGTCCAGAGAGCGCAGGGAATGGAAACCGGCAAAAGCCAGCAGATAAAAGGATTCGCACCCGCCCGCCAGGGCAATGTCCCATTCACCGTAACGCACGCGGTCAAAAGCCAGGCCCAGAGACGCGGTCCCGGCCGCGCAGGCGTTGGAAACGGTCAGCTCGCCTCCCTGGAAAGCATGTTCTTGCGCGATGAGCCTGGCGGGCGCCTGCAGAGAGACTTTGGACTTGAGGTCCGGCTCCCGTTTCCCCTCAAGCACCACTTTTTCAAATGTCAGGATCCCTCCACAGACCGTTCCCACCACCACCCCGGCCTTTCGCAGATCGATCTTCTGAGGAGCAAGCCCTGAATCTTTGACAGCTTCCTGAGCCGCGATCAGGCCCAGCTGGGAGACGCGGTCCAGGTTAGGCGGCGGAGGCCCCAGTCCCCTGACCTCTCCACCAATATGCGCGCGCATCCTTGACGTGTCCAGGCTTTCGACTTTTGAGATGCCGGACCTTCCGGCCTTGAGCGAGGATAGGAAGAGGGGCAGATCACGCGCGTTGGGGGCAATGACCCCCATCCCGGTTATGACAACGCGGCGCGTCACTTTTCAGAAGCAAGCTTGTCAACAAAGGCCGCCAGGGAGCCGATGGTGCTGAAGACCTCTTCGGGCTTTTTGAGGTTCTTTCTGGTGATAGAGACATTGAACTCGCGCTCGATCCCCACGATGATCTCAAGCGAATCCAGCGAATCCAATCCCAACCCCTTCTTGAACAAAAATTCATCGTCCGGGATCTGATCTGGATCGCGGTCCAGGTTCAACTGTTCCACGATCATTTTCTTAAGCCGTTGTGTTGTTCGTGCCGCCATTTCGCACCTCCAGGATACTATGTCGTCAATCCGCCGTCAACCACGATGGTCTGCCCCTGGATATAGGAGGCCTCATCCGAGGCCAGGAAGGCGACCACCCTTGCCACCTCCGCGGCCTTGCCGAACCTGCCCAGGGGGATCATTTTGCGGTAGTCGGTCGTGAGCCCGGCCGTCACTTCGGACTCGATCAGGCCGGGCGCGACCGTGTTCACCTGAATGCCGTAGCGGGACACTTCCTGCACCAGGGCGCGGGTAAGGCCGTCTATTCCGGCCTTGGAAGCGGCGTAATTGGTCTGGCCGGCGACCCCACGGTAGGCGGAAGCCGAGGAAACATTGATGATCCTGCCGCTCTTCTGCGCGACCATGGGCTTGAGCACCGCCCGGCAGCAGTTGAATGTCCCTTTGAGGTTGACGTCCAGCACTTCCTGCCACTCCTCATCTGACATCAGCATCATGAGCCGGTCCTTGAGCACGCCGGCATTATTTACCAGAATGTCCACACGGCCAAAAAGCTCAAGGGTCTTTTGGACCATGACCTCAACGCTCTCGTGGTCACTGACCTTCACGGGAAGCGCGAACGCCTTTCCCCCGGACTTTTTGACCTGCCCCGCGACTTTGTTCGCGGACTTGGCATCGCGGTGGTAGGCCACTGCCACTGCCGCCCCTTGCGCCGCCAGCGCCAGGGCAACAGCGGAGCCTATTTCCCCGGAAGCCCCGGTAACGATCGCTGCCTTGTTTTTCAGTCTCATTTCGAAGCTATTCTACAATGTTTCATAACCCGTGACAAGTTTGACTATTGGGGGAGCGTATGTTACGATTTGCCGGAAAAAAGGAGGAGATCCATGGTTAGCGCCGCGCAGAGTTATTCCGTTGCCTGGCTTCAGGTCCTGGCCGTGTCCGCGCTCCTCATCCTGGCCCTGCGGCCCATGGTCAGGTATGTCATCCTGCGGCCGGAAAAGGCAAGCGAGGGCATCTGGGAAAGGGCGTATCTCACCATCTACGAACTGCTGGTCGCGGTCATCACCATTGCTGCCATGCTCGTGATCCTGCCGCTCTCCCTCCTCGTTTCCCTGGCCATGCCGAAACGCCGCGTTCTCCTGCACCGGATGGGTAGGTTCTGGACCAGGGTCTTTCTGTGGCTGGTATGCGTGAGGGTCAGGATCGAGGGCAAAGAGAACCTGCCCCAGGGCCCCACCATCTTTGTGCAGGATTTCTCTACTTATCTGGACGGGGCAGCAACCCTGGTCTCCCTGCCCGCCGATTTCCGGTTCGTTTTCCAGCGCCACCTATTTGAGATACCGGTGCTGGGCTGGCTGGAAAGGGCCATGGGCTACCTGGCGCTGGAGACCGAGGTAGTGAGCGTCATGCATGACGACGCGCTTGAGATCCTCAAGGTCCTTAACCAAGGGGGAAGCATCGTGACCTCCACCGAAGGGAAGGAAGTGCGGTCAGGAGCGGCCTTTTTCGCCCTGCGCTCAAAGCTGCCGGTGGTGCCGCTGGTGCATGTTCGCAGCTATACTTCGTCCGAAGTAGGTGCGTTCTTTACCAAGCCCTTCCCTTATGGGATAAGCATCAAGGTGGGAAAACCGATCAAAGCTGCAGAAGCGGCAGATGACCACCGGCACCGGCAGGAGCTCAAGGGAAAGATACAGGCCGGGCTCGCCGACCTGAGCGGTATTTAGCTTATTTCCGGCGGCAGGCGGTTGATCTTTTCTCTTAACTCGTCGATCCTGCTCTGGACCACGTCCGCCAGTTTCTGGTAAGCGGGCGGGATCTGGTCCTTGGCCTCTTCCAGTTTCGTCAGTTCTAAAAGCGCTTTTTCCTGGACCTTCTTGAACACGATCTTGTCCTGCTGTTTGATGGCCTCGTTGGTCTTGGAAAGGTATTCCGAGTAGATCTTGCCCACGTTCACCATCAGGTTGTCCGCCAGCACTTTATATTTGTTCACCTGCGAACCGGCGCCGAATCCTCCATAAGGTCCCGAGATCGCTATCATCTTAACTCCTCCTTTTTAGGCCGCTTCCCTTACCAGGCCCAATTCTTCTCCCGGCTTTGAAAAACTTGACTCCTCGGCAATGCGCTCCATGGCCGCCATCAGCGTCTTGCGCTTGGAAGTGAAGAACTTGAGCTCGCCCCGGATCTCGATGGCCGCGTTGATCAGGGAAAGCTCATGCTCCGCTTCGCGGTACATCTTCTCGTTGGCCTTGTCCCGCACCGCATCCAGCTCGGTCCGGGAAAGAACGACCCCAAGTTTCTCAAGGTTGCGCAGGATGGTCTTGATCTTCTTTTCCGTCATCAAGGCTGCCCCACCACTAAGTTTAGCATAGGTCGCCCGTTCCTCAAAGGCTTCCCGCAGCATCTCAAAGAGCTTGTATTTGGCCAGCCCCCGGCCTTCTTTCTCGATCTGCTCAAAGTTGCTGACCCCCAGCTTGATCAAGCCGTTGCGGGTCTTGATCATCTTGAACTGGGTCTGGAGCACGGAGCGCAGGTCGCCGTGCAGGGCGCGGTGCATATAAAGAGCACGCAGTTTATCGGTCAGGATCTCCTTTTCTTCTTCCACCGTGTACTGGTAGCTGTGACCCTGGCGCTGGTCGCTGTTCTGGGCGCCGGCCTGGGCCCCACCCTCATCAAAGTACAAGAGCGGCAACAGGCCCAGGTCATCCTTGACCTTGGGCAGCTTGTCCAGGTAGCCGTTGACGTCAAACCCGATCTTGTTGCCCAGCTTGAGGAGCTCATCAATGTCCTTTTCGACCGACTTGCTCTCGCTGCCCAGGGACTTCTTGGTCACCTCTTCGGTGAGCTTTTCCTGCACAAAGTCCTTGAGCTCCTCCGCGGTCTCTTTGGTGGTACGGTCGACCGCCCCCTGAAGGTTCTTCTCGTAGCCGCCGAAATCGTAACCGCCCAGGTTGTCGTTGAAAAAGGCGAAATCAATGAAGTTCTGCACGCCCTTCTTGGCGAGCTTGCCGTCCACGGACTTGGGGTCGGCCACGATCTGCCTTAAGTACTGGCGCTTGATCTGCTTGAGGACCTCGGCGCGCACCGAGTTGGCGACCTGGGTCTTGACCCCCTGGAGCTGCTTCAGGGAAACTCCCTTTTCCTCCAGCAACTGGTTCTCCATCTGCTCGGCCTTTTTCTTGGCCTCGGAGCCGCCCGCGAGCAGGAGCTGGGAATATGCTCCTATATACTCCCTTACTGCCTGACGGGGGCTCTGGCCCTGGTCTTCCTGGCCGGACTGGCCGCCCTGGCCGGAATTCTGCTTCTGTTTCTGGGCCTTGTTCACGTACTGAGTGGGGTTCTTTATCTCCACCTTGTCCGAAGAGGACCCTTCCTGCTGGTCCATGACGAACTTGTAATCCTCCTTGATGTTCTGGAGGATGGATTGCGCGGGCATGTTCTGGTTAAGCTTGGCCGCCAGCTGGTTGAGGATCTGGCCGCCGAGCTTGCCGTTCTTGCCTTCCAGGGCCTTCTTGAGAAAGCTCTTGTCGCTGTTCTCGACCTGGTCGTTATCGAGCTGGCGGTCCAGCTCGTTGCGGATGTCAGCCAGGTTTTCCGCCGACGAAAGGTTGGCGATCACCGCCATCTGCTGGTTATTCCCGGTATTGCCGATGCTCATTAGCTGTCTCCTCCGGCATAAGGATATAGCTCACGGGCCCGCTTAAAGCACTCTTGGGCCTTCTCCTTCTGGTCCTTCATCTCATAGGCCTTGCCCAGGAGCAGGTTGGGCAGGGCCTGGGCCTGGTAGGGGTTCTCGGCCGGGCCCTGGAGCTTGCGGTTGAGCACCTCGGTCAGTATCTGGATGGCCGCGTCCGCCTTCTTTGAGAACAGAAGCAGGGTGGCGTAGACGTTGTGGCCGGCGATGTTCTCCGGGTCATATCCCAGCAGGTCCTTGACCGCCTGAGCCGCGCCCTGGTAGTCCTTGAGGCTCAACCTGGCCTGGGCGATCTTTTCCAGGGACTGGCGTACCACGTAGCTGTCCTTGGAAAGCTCGACCACCCTGCGATAGTGGGTTACGGCCTCCTCAAAGCGCTTGAGGTCCCTGAGCACATTGGCGAGCAGGAAGTGGAAATAGGCGTCATTGGGGTCCTTTTCCAGGGCCCTGGAATAAAGCTCCAGATAGCGCTGTCTTTTTTCGTTCATTTGTTCCGCCTGCAGGTCCCTGCCCCAGTGGTAGATGGAGACCGGGATGGCAGGCCCCTTGGCGATCTGCCCCTTGCCGTCCACCAGCTGCTCGTTGATGGGCCGGACAAAATGATAGCCTTTGCCGTTGCGGAAAGCCTTTACCCGCTGGTAGTTGAACTTCTTTTCACGTTTGCCGTAACCGGATTCATAAAGGGTCAGCTCATGCGCGACAGCTTCTGACGCCTCGAGGGCTGACCTCAGGGTCTTCAGGTCATCTTCGCTCAGATATTCGTCCGCGTCCACCCAAAGGACCCAGTCGCCGCCCGCGTGTTTGAGGGACTCATTGCGCGCCGCGGCAAAGTCGCTGATCCAGGCAAAATGGTAAACCTTGGCCTCATACTTTTCCGCGAGCTCGACCGTGCGGTCGCTTGAGCCGGTATCCACCAGGATGACCTCATCCGCGTATCGGCTCAAACCCGGCAGGGTCTTGGCCAGGTTCTTTTCCTCGTTCTTGACTATCATGCATACTGAAAGCTTCATTCCCATTCTCCTTTATCCTCCGAAGCTCGAAGAGCGGAGGAGGATTAAGCCGCCACCCGGACCCTGGCCGTGTCCAGCTTGCGGACCGCCCGGCGGGTCTTCTTGACGTCCCCCATCCCTTTCTCAATAAGGTCCTCGAACTTGCGCGTGTGCCTCTTGATCAGCGCCTCGGCCTTATGGATATAACGGCTAAGCCGTTCCAGCTTTATGAGGGCCTCCTTCTTGTCCGTACCCGACATGTTCAGCTCATATTCCAGGTTCGCCCTTTCCATGTAGAGGTCTCCCAGGATCTTGCGGATGGAGTCCAGCTTCATCTCCTCCATGGCAATGGGGTTATAGTCGTCCTTGATCCCCAGCCGCTCGGCCTGGACCAGCAGCTGGTTCTTGAGCTCGTTCATTACTTTTTTCTGGGCGTTCTTTTTCTTGCTCATGTCAGGATCTCCAGCATGGTCTCGTCATAGACCACCTGCTCCATGGCAACGTGGTTGTTATCGATAAGCTCCAGGCGCACGCCGCTCTTTATGTCTTCCAGCTCCTGGGTGGATATCCCCATCAACGCTAGCTGTGCCGTGGCCGTCCCCGCCATCCATTCCGATACCTTGGCAAGGAGGCGGTTATGGGAGAACATATTACCGTAAGCGGAAACAAGGAGCTTTTTGAACTTGTCCTTGAGCTCCTGGATAAACCCCTGCGAGGGCTTGGCGCTGCTGGCCACTTTGATAGAGGCAGCGGTGGTCGAAGTGGTGAGCAGGAGGTTGCTTTCGTCGATGCGGTTGGAAAGGCTGAGGTCAGAGTGCTTATCTTCGATCCATTCCACTCCGGATTCCCTGGCGCCCTGGCTGACCGCTACTGCTTCCTCCTGTGCCTTGGGGGTGATCTGCGGCTTCTTAATGGCATATTCCTTGCCAGAATTAGAAACACCAACGTTTAATGCAAATTGTCCGTTCATAGTTAGCCTCTATATAATATATCGTGTTCTGGAGCTGAAAACTTGCATGGAAAAGCGGGTTTTGAAGCGTGGAATTTGGCTTAAGGGCGGGTTATTTCTTCTTCTTGTTTTTGGCCTGCGCCTTTAAAGCGGCCCTCTGGTTGGACCGGCTATTCTCGCTGCGGCTGCGGGAACGCTTTTCCTCGACCGCCTTGTTCATCTGCTGCTGCTGGGCCCTTTTGTTCTCCGCCCGCTGCTTGTTCTGGCTTTGATCAATGGCCTTCAGCATCTGCTTGCGGCGGGCGCGGGCGCGGGCGACCTCTTTTTGCTCGATCTGCTTGTTATAGGCGATCTCATCCTTCTTCTCCTGATATTCCTCCACTTCCCTCTTGTATTCCTTGGTGCTCTTCCTCCTCTCCATGCCCCGCCAGATCACTTTTTCAAAGGCCTTGCCCATGCCGTTCTTCCACAGCTCCCCGATGAGATGGACCGCCCAGTTCTTGTTGTATTCCCTGCCGGATGTCATCCAGGAAGTGGTCAAGCCTGCCACCTGGTACCCGGTGTAGTTAACGTGGATATAATTACCTGTCTGGGTATCATTTATGTAGGAGCTGTAAAAATGGTTCATGAAATCGACCCATTTGGAGGTATCGTGGTTGCGATAGAGTATTTTCACATTATCATGGCTGGGGTTCTCAGGGGGTTCGGCCGCGAACCAGAAAGCGTTCTCATTGAATTTGCGGTCATACCCTAAACTGGCATGTTGATAATCCGGCAAAAAGACATACTGGCAGTCACTGAAATTTTCCCCATCTGAATTGAAATCCATATTGAAACCGCTGGGCACCGGCACCCAGGTTCCCGGTGCATCCCAGCGGGGGCCGTAAGCATACCCGCTAAAAAGCTGATATTTCTTCCCGTCTTTTATGGCAAAATCGCTGACATCCGCGGAAACCGGCCTGCCGTATTCCGGATAATAGGACCCGAACCAGTCCTCGATAAGATCATTGACCGCCTCGTACTTGCTCTCAGCGGCCGCGTCGCCGTCGCCATCCTTGTACTCCTGCTCAGTAAGCCCGGAAAAGGCGGCACGGAAATCATAAAGCTTGCCGTTGTTGGCACTAATCGTATCGTTATTAAAATCATAGTCCTGATTCTCTTCCAGCCAGGCCCGGAACCCCTGCGCGCCCAAACCCTGGGTAAAGTTCCAGAAGCGGTAGTTATCAAGGCGGGCCATATAATGCCCTTTCTCCTTTTCGCCCATCCAGTAAGCGGTCATAAAATTGGTCAGGCCGTGCTGGACCTTGAAGATCTGCAGGAATAGCGAGATGCTGTGGAAGTTCAGGTTGGGAACGTTCCTGCGGCAAAAATTCTCGACAAAATGCTTCATGGCGCTGTCGTCACGGGTATGGGCAAGCGGGCCAAAGACCTGCTCTTCCATGTGCCAGATGCGGTTCCGGGATTCCTTCATCAGGAGAACGAGCTTGAGGGAATTCTCGGCGCTCAGGTCCTGGGCCTGCTTGGACATGATGATATCGTAGAAATTCTTGTTCCCGAAGGTGGCCTGCGCCCAGGAATTGAGCCCTCCCCAGCTGTACCCGAAGGCAGCCAGCTCATTATTGATAAAATAGGCCTGGTTGCCGGCCGCTGAATGGTTTATGCTGTCTGTCTTGGGGACCAGGATATGCTCCCATTCCCAGGCCGCGGCACTGAAATCCAGGTTGTCATAGGCCTTGCCAAAGTCCTTGCCTGCCCAGACATCAGACGCTTCCGAACCCGGCCCGAACTCAGAGACACGGTGCCGCATTCCCGCCACAAAATTTCTTCGATAAGTACTTAAACCATCGCCATATTTTCCCAGCGACTGCAGGACCGCTTCGTATTGCTGGATGCTCTCCCAGTTGTCGTGGGGGTCAAAACCTTCCCAATCACCCGATTCCATCCCGAAAACATCTTCCATTTCCGAGTCGGAGACTTTATGCTTGTTGAACTCGGCCCAGTATTCCGGAGTAACGGCAGTAGACACCCTCTCGTTCTTCTCAGTGGACGGATCATCGATCCCGTGCCAGAAGGTATGGTTGGGATCTCCCTCCTCCTCAGGATGCATGGTCCCTTCGTAGTACATGCTCTCAAAGGTGGGGATCCACTTGGTGAACTCCATGGCAAAGTTGCCGAGCTTCTTGAGCTCAAAGGTGGTGGGGTCAAAATTGTGCATGTCCCGGAGCTTGGGCATGATCCTTCTCCGGGGCTTGCGCAGCTGGTATTCTTCTGTGGCGAATAGGTTCCTTCCCATGATTGATGATCAGCCCTTTAGAACATCTTGTCCAGTTTCTCGGCCAGCTCCAGCTCGGTCTTGATGTTCTTGAGCATGCCGTCAAGCGCGGAAGTGACATCGGTCTGCCATTGGTCCATCTTGTAGATCAGGGTGTACTCATTGTCCTTGTCGTACTTCTCGCCGTCGATCCTGACGTACTCCTCGTCCTTGTCCGACATGTCGCTGATATACTCCCTGAGCTTGACGTTAAAATCCTTCCAGAAATCGATGACCCTGGACTTGGCGCTGGTGCCGCCGCGGTAGTCGCTGAGGCGGGCCTGGGCCAGAGTGTTCTCAACGCTGTTGTTCGCTCCTTCCAACATGATCTTTCCTCCTTGCGGGTGGTTTGGTGTCCATCCTGCCCGCGGGGCGCTTGCCCGGCGGAGAGGATGGGGCCCGTTTACGGGCCCCACCTTTATCGCTTAAGCCGCGAGCTTCCGCTGCAACATGCTGGTAACGTTCTTGTTCAGGTTCGACGCGGAAGAGAGGCCGGAAGCCTCGTTGGTCAGTTTCTGGTTCACTCTCTCGTTAACATACAAGAAAGCAGAACCGTCAACCTTAACGTTCTTTCCTTCTGAAGTCTGCACGCAGCCGTTGGCGTTCGCCTGCTCGGGGCTCCAGTTCGCGTTGGACGCATCCTGAGCCGTGACGTCCGCACCGATGTCAGACGCATCGAAAGCGTCGATAACCTGCTGCTGCCAATCGTCGGTCTTGATGTCGAGATCAATGAAGTTCTGTGTCATGTCTATAGCCATACCGTTTCACCTCCTTAATACTTTATTTTCACCTTCACTTATACTATCGTGTCCAGCGGCCTAAAACTTGCATCCTGCTTCGCACTTTGTGCTTCGCAGGACGAGTCGGTGCTTAGACCACATTGTTAAGGTTCATGCCCGCCAGGGGGCCCTGGTAATGCTGCATGGAAAGCTCGGAAATGCCCTTGAGGATCTCCTGGGGATCCACCCTGCTCGCCGCTTGTCCACCGCTCTGGGAATCCTTAGGGGAAATTGCCTGGTGCACACGCTCCCCCAGGGTGTCCAGCAGTTTCCCTGAGGTCTGGAAGCCGCTCTCCTGGCCCTGGAGGTCGTTGTATCCGTTGACGCTGTTCTGGAGGTTCGCTATGCTCATTTAAATTCCCTGAATGGTCCTTTCTTAAGCCTGGTTGCTGGTCTTGTTCTTTTTGGGGACGATCGCGTCCCTGCGCTGGAAAGACATCTGGGTGAACTGCTTGAGGGCCTTCTTGAAAAACGCCTCTCTCTGGGCCTTGTTGGGGTTGGAATCCTGTTT
>Ga0209536_100016369_pt1 | contig 10545 bp, 8 predicted proteins | sample DeeMarSeWOR28_12_FD_187461 | JGI IMG/M metagenome (GOLD analysis project Ga0209536, IMG submission 187461) | Marine sediment microbial communities from White Oak River estuary, North Carolina - WOR-2-8_12 (SPAdes) (version 2) | ecosystem: Environmental > Aquatic > Marine > Intertidal zone >...
CTGGCTCTCCGGGGATCTGCTCATGCGTGAGGCAGAAGCGGGCGAGGAGTTCCTCGGGATAGGCATGAAGAAGCCCGTAGTCCTTGACGGGGGTGAGGTCGTGGTCGAGGACGGAGAGAAGCTCGTCGCCATCTACCCCTACAGGGATGCGGAGGTGGCTAAGATCACGGTGGACTCGGAGGATATCCTGATGCTGGTGTGTGGCGTCCCGAACGTAGGCTCGGAGGTCCTCGGTCAAGCGGAGAGGATCAGCTCGGAGTATGTGACCCGTTTCTGCGGCGGTTCCATCGCCTGATGTGGTTCGTAGATTGATAGTCGTCGACGGCTCAATACTGGAGGGAGGCGGACAGATACTCCGCATGGCACTCTCATACAGTGCCGTCCTTGGCGTACCCGTGAGGATCGTGAATATACGGGTGGGTCGTAGCCCTCCAGGGCTGAGACCTCAGCACCTCACGACAGTGAAAGCCGTCACGGAGATCTGTGAAGGGAAGGCAGAGAGGCTTGCGGTGGGATCCAAGGAGGTCACGGTTAGGCTTGGGCGCCCAAGGGGAGGCTCATATACCTTTGACATCGGCACAGCTGGGAGCATCAGCCTCCTCCTCCAGTGTATAGCCCCCATCACTTCATTCGCAGATTCCCCAACAGAGGTAAAAATCAGGGGTGGTACAGCAGTTCGGTGGTCTCCCCCGATCCGTATAATGGGCTCCGTAGTCTGGAATGCCTTCAGGGAAATGGGGTTCAAAGGGTGCCTCGATGTACGGAGGGAAGGGTTCTACCCTCGTGGTGGGGGATTGGTGGATGTATCAGTGAAGCCAGCGATTGAGTTAAGATCCCTTGACACCAAGGATGTTGATAATGTCCCCAGAGTAGAAGGTGCCTCGGTCTGCGGACGGCTGCCCCGCCACGTGGCTGAGAGGCAGGCTAGGTCAGCTCAGCGTATACTGGAGGATACGGGTATTGACTCTGAGATCTCCGTTACAGTGGCTGAAGGAGATATCGCTCCACTCTCACCTGGGAGCGTCTTAAGCCTGTGGGCTGTCTCAAGCCCCATGACCTTCGTTGGGGCCAGTGCCCTTGGTGAGCGGGGCAAGCCTGCTGAGAGAGTGGGTGAGGAGGCGGCTAACTCTCTGGTAGATGAGCTCAAGACGGAGGCATCGGTTGACCGGTATACCGCAGATAATCTAATCCTTTGGTGCTCACTCGCCCAGGGGAGGTCGTCGTTCACAACGAGTGCTCTGACCAGCCATACAAGGACCGCGATCGAGATGGCCCAGTTGTTCACAGGTGTAGTGTTCACCGTCGATGACGAATCAAAGGGGAGGACCCGAATCAGCTGTGAGGGCATCGGTCTGAAGAACGAGCGGATTTGATGTTTTATATTGCTCCTAGTTCTATCCCTGTATTCGATCGAGGGCACAGAGCCACCGGGGGTCAGTCTTGATACGTCTTACTTTCGACAGGGGTAGCGTGGTCTCAGAGGGTGGGCCCGTTCCCTACGGAAAGCTGGACGCTAGGTCTGGCAATTACAGGGCGCCCGCATTCCGCTACCGTCTCATATTGGAGCACCTGGAGCGAGAGGGCGTCGAATACAGCGACGAGGTGTTCATGAGGGGATCCGGGCTACAATTATCATCAAACATCGTTCTGAGGGACTATCAGAAGGAGGCCCTGGAAGCCTGGAGGGACGAAGGGCACAGGGGGGTCGTGGTCCTCCCCACTGGGGCCGGTAAGACCGTTGTAGCCATCAAGGCCATTGAGAGCCTGGGAGAGCCCGCGCTGATCGTCGTGCCCACTCTCGTCCTTGTAGAGCAGTGGAGGACACGCCTCGAGGAGGAGTTCGGGGTCGATGTGGGGGTCGTCCGCGGTGGGGCCAGAGAGGTCAGGCCGATCACGGTCATCACTTATGACTCGGCTGTCCTCAGGTCTGAGGAGCTGGGCAACCGTTTCGGCTTGCTCGTGTTCGATGAGGTCCACCACCTCCCTGCAGCGAGCTACAGGAGGATCGGCACGCTGTATGCTGCGCCGTACCGCATGGGGTTGACGGCCACCCTCTCCAGAGAGGATGGCGCCCACGTCTCTCTCATTGAGTACGTTGGCAGGATAGTTTACGAGATGGAGGTCGACGAGCTAGCGGGAGTCCACCTCGCCGACTACTCCGTCGAGACCATTCAGGTGCCCCTCACCCCCGAGGAGCAGATGGAGTACGACAACGGCTTCTCCATCTACAGGGGGTATCTCCAGAGCAGGGGGATCAGGATCAGGAGCGCCCGGGATTACCAGCGCTTTGTCATGAGGAGCGGACGTGACCCGGAGGCGAGGAGGGCTCTCCTGGCCAGGAATCGAGCAATGGACCTGGCCATGAACTCGTCGTCCAAGGTGGAGTACCTGAAGCGGATCCTACTCTCCTATCCGGACGAGAAGGCACTCGTGTTCACACGCCATAACAAGCTGGTGTATAGGATCAGCAAAGAGATGCTGATACCTGCCATAACCCATCAGACCCCGGGCAGGGAGCGGGAGGAGACCCTTGAACGGTTCAAGTCGGGGGTCTACCTGCGGATAGTCACCAGCCAGGTCCTCGACGAGGGCGTGGACGTCCCCGATGCCTCGCTGGCGGTGGTGCTGAGCGGGACGGGGAGCAGCCGCCAGTTCATCCAGCGCCTTGGGCGTGTGCTGAGGAAGGGGGAGGGGAAACAGGCGAAGCTGGTGGAGCTCGTCTCCAAGGGGACCGCTGAGACGCGAGTGAGCAGGAGGCGTAGGAGCCGTTGATCCTGCCGTCAGAGGACATCAGGGCGCGAAGGCGTAGGGGCGTCATCAGACCGGTCTACGCCTCAGAGGACGAGGTGAGCCTTGCGAAGACCCTCGTCTCCGTCTTCGGGGAGCACGTCGGCGAGACCCGGGGGGACCTGAAGGAGGCTCTGAGCGGCTGCGAGATGCTGGGCTTCGACTACAGGCTGGTCAGAGGGCTCTCATCGGTGCTGGAGGATCGCTGTGTCTTCGGGAGCCGTGGTGTATTAGATCCAAGTCGGGTGAGGAGGGCGGTCTTCGAGGAGGCGGGGAGACGGATAGTTGCCTCAGAGGATGACCGGAAGGGGATACTGGGGGCTGCCTCATTCCGGCTGGGCTCATCGGTCTACGATCTCGAGAGGAGCCTGTACGCAGATCTCCAAGACGAGCAGGAGCTGCAGGAGTTCGAGCAGGTTGAACCCATGGACCTGCTGAAAGGATACAACTTCAGCCTCCTCGTCGCCCTGCTGGCGCATGCGAGGCACATCGAGCTCACGTACGATGGAGATAGCCCAGAGTTGCGCGATCTATGCTCTCGCATCGGAGAATGCAAGCACTCGAATGTGCGGGGCTCCTCCATGCTATCCATCAAGCTCCCCGCACGGCTGTCAGGCTATAGGGCTTCGCATCTCCAAGACCTCCTGACCGTAGTCTTGGGAATGAAGAGTTGGAGTCTGAAAGCAGAGGTGGTGTATCCTCCTCGCTCAAAGAAGCCTCACACGCTTGAGGTGCGAAGCCAGAAAGGGATAATGATCAAACCCCTTCAGCCCAGGACGGAGCCCCTGGTCGAAGCATCCGTGCGTCAGGCTCCCCGGGTTCGCGTCCGGAGTAAGATCATAGACTTGGAGAGGACAGCCGACAGGCTAGGATTGACGGAGGCTGAGGTGAGGGGAATGGTGAAGGGCCTGAGCTACGTCGACCTCGGTGGGATGCTGGTCGCCGAGGGGAAGCTCCAGGAGGTTGAGAAGGCCCTCTCAGGTCTCTCCGACATGAGGTTCGGCGAGGTACGTCGGGTTCTGAGGGGGGTAGGCGTCAAGGAGCCGGTGCCCCTCCTCGAGGCGCTGGGGTACGTGGTGGAGTGGAACCGGGACAGGGATGAGAGCCTCGTCTACAGGATCTAGGGGTTAACGTTCCTGTGCTAAACCTTAATATCTTGCCTATCTTTATTCGTGTTACGTGATCTGAGATGGGCTATCAGAGTATTCAGGGAGCCACCGTCGTGGGCCTCGTCTGCAGTGACGGCGTGGTTCTGGCCGCCGAGAAGAGGGTGAGCTGGGGCCGGATGGTGATGAGCAGGTCCGGTAAGAAGGTCTTCGGCGTCACTCCGACGATGGGGCTGGCCTTTGCGGGCCTTGTATCGGACATGCAGGCGCTGACGAGGGAGGCGAAGGCCTACGCCAATCTCTACAAGCTGGAGAAGAATCGGGATATCTCGGTGAAGGCGATGGCGAAGCTCATCTCGAATCTTCTGTTCAACAGGCGTATGATGCCCCTTCTGATGGAGACCCTGGTGGGTGGGGTGGACGAGGACGGCCCCGCCGTCTACTCGATGGACCCTGTGGGGAGCCTTATCCCCGACAAGTTCATCACGGCCGGCTCCGGGGCTCCCATCGCGATGGGCGTCCTGGAGGCGAGGTACTCCGAGGAGATGGACCTGGAGGCCGGGGCGGAGCTCGCTCTGAGCGCCATCCGGTCCGCCGTGGCCAGGGACGTGGTCTCAGGCGACGGCGTGGACATGCTTGTCATCAAGGCTGATGGGACCGAGGAGCGGTCCTTCCCCATGCGGAGCTAGTCTCGTTCAGTTTTCTCGGCGCGTGTGGCTGGCTTAGGATAAGCGTTCTGATCTTAGGCGCACTCTGCCTGGGGGAGTCTAGCGGTAGGCTTATCTGTAATGTTAAAATAGGTTTTCTGGTATCTTCGTAATAATACGGGTAGTCGATTTGAGAGTCGCTTTTGTGAATCCCAGCCCTAATGCCGAGGTTAAGGCTCGGATCAAGGGCGAGGCATCTTGGCCTCCTCTGGGTCTTCTCTACATGGCTACCGTGCTCAATGAGCGTGGTGTCGAGGCCTCTGTTCTCGATCAGCCCGCCAAGGGTTACTCCATCGATGATACCGTGGACTGGGTCCTGCGGCGGGAGCCTGATGTGGTCGGGTTCTCCGGTCTCTCCATGTCGGGGAGGAACGCGGCTCTGACGAGCGTGGAGGTGAAGCGTCGAAACCCGGAGATTGCGGTCGTCTTCGGCGGCCTGTACGCCACGTTCAACTCCGAGCGGGTGATGTCCAAGTACCCCTCGGTGGACGTCGTCGTTAGGGGGGAGGGAGAGGAGACCATCGCTGAGCTAGTGGACGTCCTGGAGTCAGGTGGGCCCCTCAAGGATGTCAGGGGGATCACGTACAGGGAGGGGGAGTCTCTGGTCTCCACGCCTGACAGGCCCCTCATCGAGGATCTGGACACTCTGCCCTTCCCGGATCGGAGCCTCCTGGATGACGAGTACCACTCAGAAATCAGCGGGGCGACCATCGCCGTGGACAAGTTCACGAGCGTCGTCTCCTCCAGGGGCTGTGCCTTCAGCTGCAGGTTCTGCTGCTGCACGAAGCTGGGGAGGGGGCGCTGGAGGGCCCGTTCCGTGGATAACACCATTGAGGAGCTCCACTACCTGGCGTCAGAGGGGTACGAGCAGTTCATCTTCGTCGATGACTGCTTCACCCTCAACCCGAAGAGGGCGATAGAGGTCTGCAGGAGGATGAGGGAGGAGGGCCTCGACTTCGAGTGGATCTGCGAGGGGAGGGTGGACAGCAGCAGCTACGAGATGATGAGGGAGATCTCGAGGGCCGGATGCAAGATACTGTATCTGGGCATCGAGAGCGCGAACCAACGGATTCTAGATCAGTACAACAAGATGACAACGCCCCAGCAGACCGAGGAGGCCGTGAGATCCGCGAGGAAGGCCGGGATGGACCTCATCATGGGCACCTTCATCGTGGGCGGGCCCGACGAGACCAGGGAGGAGATACAGAACACCCTGGACTTCGCGAAGAGGATCGACATCGACATCCCCCAGTTCAACGTCCTGGGCATCCACCCTGGTATGGATCTCTGGGACGATCTCAGGTCGAAAGGGTACGTCGACGAGGAAGCGTACTGGGAGACGGGGGTCGGGGTCTCACGGATCAGTCCCACCGCCGTGCCGTTTGAGGAGATCGTGGAGATGATCACCGCCGCGGTGAAGAGTTTCACGTTCAGACCGGGTTTCCTGCTCCGGGGTATTGGGAGGACCCTTACGAGCTCCTATCGGAGGAGGGTTGTGTGGCATAACTTGGGCAACTGGAGGGATATTCTGGAGACTTTCCGGAATCCCATGGGCTGAGGTCTCCGGCTTTTCTCGAATTTTCCTTGGTTAAGATTTAAATCTGGGGTTTATGGATGTGTGTATAGCATCCGTGCTCCTGTCGTCTAGTCCGGTCAAGGATTCTGGCCTCTCGAGTCAGAGATCCCGGGTTCGAATCCCGGCGGGAGCACCATCCTTCTTAGCGTTAGCGGCTGATCTTGATGGTGTTGCGTTTATTCTTCTATGTGAATGCAGGAGTCTGACCGCGTTTGGTTTCACGTGAGGGCGTGTATCCAAAGGAAGTAATGGGTCTAGCCTTGTCTGCGTTCGTGTGCTATCGTGTTGTCCGTTCCTTCGTCTATGACTGTTTCATTTTCCTTTAACATGATTACGTTTCCTCTTGTATGCTTATTGAGCCAGGCGTGGGCTGTCACCGATCTCCCCTCGGAGCCTGTGAACATGCGTCCATCCACGTGACTGTCGGAGTATTCGTCAGGGTCCTTGATCTCTAGGTCACCTAGGTCGTTCCTTTCGACGATGTTATCACAAGCCTCTAGATTGAGTCCCTCTCGTTCGCTGATCCCTGACAGCTGGATGCCGTAGTATACCCTACCCGAAATCACATTATCCACAACTCTCGTCTTGTCGCTCTTCCTGATGTGGATGCCTGATGTACCATCGTCAAGGTGTATCTTGTTTCCAGATACTATACACTCGCTGAATTTTCCTGCGCCTTCCCTGTAGATGGAGGGGCCATTTACTCCGATTCCGCAATAATTTATTTTCTGACAAACGATTTCGTTGTCAGTTATTTCTACCCTGTTCCCCGCTAAGGTTGTGTTTAGCGAGCTCTGGGCTAGGATCCCGAAACCAGCGTTCGGGTTTGAGTATGCGTATGACCCAAAGACCTCGGAGAAGATCTTGTTTCCCGTAATGAGTATGTCTGATGTGCTCCAGTTATCCTGGATCTGTATCCCCTTCGAGCTCATGTTACGGATGACGTTTCTCCTAACGATCACTTTGCCGAGATTTCTGTTGAGGAGGATGCCGATCCCTATGCAATTCTCATGGTCAAGGAGATTAGGCCTGTAATCAGGGTTTTTCTCTAACCCTTTTCTATCAATGTACCCGGCCCAGGCTGGCGTCTCTGCAAAGTCCAGGTAGTTTCCTTCGATGAGCACACCTCCGGGAAAGCCCCCCTTAATTCTGGAGGGCCCCCCAGATGTAATGCCAACGACTACATCCCCCCAGTCGCCAAGACTCACTCCATGTCCCGAAGGGGAACTCAGTGTTATTCGATTATTGAGTATTTTAGAGCTGTTGCCTTCTGCGTTCCAGATGCATGTATCATTGAAATTATTGAAATGTATGTTCTCGATCGTTACGTCGGTATCATTACCCAATACCACGAATAGGAACTCCTGTGTATGAAACGGAAACTTCCATCCCTTTTTTGTGATAATGGTTGTAGGGATGTCGTTTACTCTTCCTTCGCCTCTGATGACCGTATTTCTATTTATGAAAACGGTGGAGCTCCCGATGTTGAAACTTCCTTTCAAGATAACCTCGTCGTAGTTGTCAACCGCGTCTTGAATCGCCTGAGCATCGACGTCCGGCCTCCACTGCCCCTCGACGACGATTCGATCCCTGGCTCCCCTCTGTGGTAATATCCGTCCACGCTGTACTTGTGTCGCCGGCGTGTCGACTCTTTGCTCTGCTGCATACCAGAGGTGATTAAAAAGAGATCTACACCAAGTAAGCGAGCGATCATCGGTTGCCATGAATCCTTTGTAGTCGAACTGCCCGTCTGTTGTGGGGAATGCTAGGATCGCTCTAGATTCTGATGCCACCATGTAGACGTGAACCTCGTTCACCATTCTCTGCTGGACGAGGGGCCTGCTCCTAGCCCTGGTGAGTGTTTGGGTCTCATCTGAGGTCAAAGCCTCAAGATCCGGGTCTACAATCCTCTCCCTGGGCTCTATGAATTTAAACTCGATGTCACGTTCAATCGACTCGACGATTGTTGACAGTGCGTTGATAGGGAACTGGTCGACTATCATGAGGACGCGATCTTGCGCTTCTCCTATGAGGGCCTCCATTTGATGGAAAAAATTAATGGCGTCCTTCAGGTGACCGCTCTCCAAGAGTTCACCCATTTGTTTCTGGAATGGAATCGGAATCTGAGACAGTCTGTGATCCTTGAAGTATTCGCTATTCGCAGCAAGGAACATGAATTCCTGACATATTATAAGAGACGTATCCCCGTAGGGTGTGAGGCGGTAGAAGCCTTCGCTATTTCTGAAGACGAGGCCGATCTCTAACAGCCTTGAAACGTGGCGCCTGACTTCTGTGGTGGTAAGGCCTGTCTGACGGGTGAGATCCGCGATCCTCATACTTCCATCTTGGAGCTTCAGAAGGATTCCATATCTGTACTCGTTTGACATCTCGAAGAGGAGATCGTGGAACCCTTCAACGGCAGACAATCTCGAAAAACGATCCGTCGATTGAAGTATTAATGTTTTTTATAAATTATCCTTGCTCCGAATCGCTAATATCGCCTCAACGAATCTCGGCAATTGAAGGAACAATGACTGACCGGACGTGAAACAATGAGTTGCGTTTTCTCAGTGGAGTTGAGTTCCAAGAAGAAGGTCAGGAGCATCTCCATCTCCGATGAGGCTCACGACAGAGTCCTGTTCGAGGGTGACCTAGGAAAGCTCCTTGAGCTGTCCATGATCAACAGCAGCGCGATGGAGGTTAGAGGAGAGCATGGAGTCCTTCGGATGGAAATATCTGAAGATCTTCTCCTTAAGGTACTCAGCAGCCCGGGACGTGAGTTGAGCCTTTGCTCCGGGGTGGAGCAGAAAAAGTAGTGAGTTGTGAGATGAAATGAACAGACCAAAGTGTAGAAGGAAAGGTATGAGGATAGGACTAATTTTTCTGATTGTATCTTCAACAGTTCTCGTTGTATCCATACAAGCAGAGGAAGAATACCATGTTATCCTGACTCTACAGGCGCCTGAACCGACATTTTTCGGAGGTTATGGTCTTGAAACAGCGTTATTCGAAGATGGTATAGTGATCGGAGAATGGACCGGAGATGTAGGTGACATAAGCAGCGCAGGCAGGGCTTACATCTATAACAAAGACTGGGACCTCACTTCAATCCTTCAGGCACCCAATCCGAAGGAGACAGAGAACTTCGGTCGTGACGTTGATGTAACAGATGACATTATCGTAGTCGGCTGTGGAAGTGCAAATATCGGTGATATAGAAGAGGCAGGAAAAGTATACGTCTTCGATATCGATGGTACTCTATTGACCATCCTTCAATCTCCCGACCCTAAAGCTAAGGGCGATTTTGGTAACGAAGTATCAATATACAATGACGGTATCCTCGTGGCTGAGATAGGAGGTATGGAACATGGCTTCATTCACCCTGGATGCGTCTACGTGTTTACCCATGAAGGGGTTTTTATTCGAAACGTAACTTCACCTGCAATGAAGCCAATGGGTTGTTTCGGACAGAGCCTGATAGCTAACGAGGAATTCATAGTTGTGGGAGAGCCCGGTGACATCGGGTCTAATCATCCCGTTGACAACCCTAGCTTGTATGTTTTCGACTATGACTGGAACCTTGTTACGACTCTTCAGCCTCCAGACCTACAGGAACGCACATACTTCGGATTCTCAACGTCAATGAACGATGACTACATCGTTATAGGTGAGCGATGGGCGACCGTGGATGGCCATGAGAAGGCAGGAAGAGCCCACATCTATACTACCAGCTGGAACCACGTAGCGACACTTCAATCACCTACACCCGAGGACAACGGGGAGTTTGGCTTGGATGTGGTGATCGGAGGAGACATAGTCGTAGTGGGGGAGCGCAGAGGCGACGTGGAGAGCATGAACGAGGGGAAGGCTTACGTCTTCGACTTAGAGGGAAACCTCATCTCTACTCTGATATCGCCTGCGCCTTTTCCGGGTAACCAGTTTGGCTATTCGGTTGAGACCAATGGGGAGATCATAGTAGTGTGTGAGGCCGATGTCGAGGCAGGAGGTAAGTCTAAGGCTGGGAAAGGCCATGTCTTCGGCTTGGGTGAGCCAGTAGCTGAACAGCCTGCCCCGGAAGAGGAGACGACAGAGTCGGAGTCAGATCCTGAATCGGAATCTGAGAAGAGTGGGGGCATACCTGGTTTCCCCCTTGAATCAGTCGTCATAAGCATAGTCCTTGCTGTCTTTGTATTATGGCTCATACATAGAAAACGTTAGAAATCCTATCTTCCCCTTTTTTAGCATCTACTTTTTTCTGAAAAATGTGTGTGTGTGTGTGTGGTAAAATTTTTACCCCCACACAACCTGATGTATTTGCGCGCGCGCGGCACATGGAGGCACCGGAAGAACTGGAAGCCCCGCGCTCGTA
>Ga0209536_100016370_pt1 | contig 10545 bp, 8 predicted proteins | sample DeeMarSeWOR28_12_FD_187461 | JGI IMG/M metagenome (GOLD analysis project Ga0209536, IMG submission 187461) | Marine sediment microbial communities from White Oak River estuary, North Carolina - WOR-2-8_12 (SPAdes) (version 2) | ecosystem: Environmental > Aquatic > Marine > Intertidal zone >...
GGCGCTGGCCGAGGGCGTGGAAAGGCCAGAGCAACTGCAGGTCCTGCGCGACCGGGAGTACGACATCCTGCGGGCTAGTGAGACCCAATCGGTCTGTTGCTGACAGGAGCGCCGGAGTGGTACTCCTCCGGCACGATTATCAGGCCGGTGCCACCATCAGCAGAGCATCGCCGCGGCAGCGGATCAATGGGTGCGGGACAATGGGAGCGCGATCGATGATCTGGTAGCCGAGCCGCTGGTAGAGACGCAACGCACCCGTATTCTCCTCGAACACCACCAGGCTCAGGCGGTTGTAGCCGTGTTTGCGTGCCTGTTGCCCGGCAATTCGCATGAGCTGAGTGCCGATACCGCGCCCGCGATACTCAGGGAGCAGCGCAACGCCACAGATGTACCAGGTCTCGGGCGCTTCCAGGTATTTGTAGGGGGCAAACACATCGCTACCGTCAAACGGCGGTGGCGACACAGCATCGGCTGCATCTCGCGCCGGCATGGGAAAACTCAGTAACACCCCGGCGCGCCGGCCCGACACTGCCGCCAGCCAGCAGTTCCGGTAACTGTAATCACCCTCTTCCGAGGCGTAACGCTCGACGCCGATATCCAGCGCCGTCCGATCGCCGGCCGCCTGTGCGGCGTGCGTCCAGTCGATGAGTGCCACGCCATCGGAGGACACGTCGATCATCTCGGCAATGAAACGGCTGTCGCCTGCGTTTGCCGGTCTGTAAGCCGGTTTGTCGTTCATCTGGCTACCGCCGCCTGAGCGTTGGCGCGGGGGCTGCATGTTCGCCTGCCTGACGAGGCTCTGTCGCAGCTCCGGTGTTTCCGCGTCAGTGCGGGTTAACCCCGTACGTAGTCGAGAACGATATTCTCACGGCAGGTGCACCTGAGCCCGATACCGTCTTTGGCACGGCGAGTAATCACGGCCGGTATGCGAAGGTAATCCACCAGTGTGGGACGGGTGTCGACGGGAATCAGCAGTTGCACCATGGCGTGTGCGGGTGGGTCGTCGATATCGAGCTCAACGAATACCCCTTCAGATCCCGCATCCCGTGTCCGACCGGTAACCATCTTTCCGCCCGGGTACATGATCCCGATGCATTTGTTGACCAGATAACGAATGTTCCGGCGCCGTTCCATGTTTGCTCTCCTTTGGTCACCGCGGTGCGCCATGTCGTCCTTGTGATTTTCGTGTTCTTTTCTTTCCGGAATCACACGTGCCGACCACGACTGGCGTGATGCAGAATCCACACCTCAAACGAGACAATATTCTTTTTTATACGAGCCTGCAAATTGCAAGCTGCTAATATTCTGAATTGCAAATAGGCTATGTTCCCTGTCTTTTGATCGCAGCAAGCCCGCTATCAGAGGTAATGCTCCTACTCCGCTGGAACGCCGGCGGCACTGCTCGCTATTCCTGTCTCGCGACCGCAAGCTCGAACGGGAACGCGTGTTGTTCCTGCTCGGCGGCCAGGACGAGTTCGATGCGCGCGGCGCTGCCGTGAGTGTCGAAGCGGCCGCGCCAGCGCCCGTCCTTAAACTCCAGTTGAGGATGCGGCACCCAGATGCCGTGACCCTCGGGGTTGTAGGCGTTGACCGCCACCAGCGCCGGAAGCCAGGCACCGAAATCCAGCGTGACACCCTGGTCATCGACACGGCTCAGGGTCACCTGCAGATCCGCTTCACTGACCGCCGTGCCCACCTCGCTGGTGTCGATCCATAGCGAGCGCAGCTGGCGCGGCAGGCGCACCTGCAGCTGGCCCTTCAGCTTGTGAATGTCGGCCCTATCGATGCGCGTCTCGAACTCAACCTGCACCTGGTCCTGCAACTGCGAGCGGTCCTGCCAGTCTTCGCTGAAACGCAGCGGCGCGGTTCGCGGCGCAGCGACCAGGTTCTCTCCGGCGGCATTCTCGATGGCGGTCACTTGCAGCGCCACGGCGCTCAGGTTGTCCGCCAGCGCCGGTATAGCCGGCGCGTAGATGGTGAATCCGGTATACAGGCCCATGAACGGCCGCAGCTCACCGAGCGCCACGCGGAAGGGGCCGGTGACCGCCTGGGCCAAGATGTCCTTCGGGTCTGCCGGCAATGCTGGTGGCTGCGGGAAGTCCCGCCGCAGCTGCGCCAGGCTGTAAGTCGGCACGCTGACCGGTTCATGCCGGGATTCGTTCTGACTCGCTCGCGGCTGCCGCGTGTCGAGCTCGAACGGGTAGCTCTGCTCGACGTCGCGCAGCGCGATCACCACTTCGGCATTGGCGACCTGGCCGGCGAAGCTGCGGCTCTTCGACTGCCCCTCGCCGAACAGGAAACCGCTGGACATGCTCGAGCTGCCGCTGAGCGGTTGCGCCGCGGCATTCAGACCGCGCACTTCCAGCAGGCGGTCGGGATCGCCGTACACCTTGTAGTCCAGGGTGTCTGCCGCGCTCGCCTGCAACGTCACGCGAATTCCCTCGCGATCGATAGTCTGTTCCCTGTCCAGGGCGGCCAGGCGGATTGTTTCGATGTCCACCGGCAGCGACAGTTCGACGCGGCCCTGGATACGGTGGATATCCGCGTGTCGCAGGCCCGGTTTCAAGCGCACCTTCTTCTCGCCCGCGAGACTGTGGTTGAAGTATGGCCGGTCCAGTTGCGCCGCCAGGTCGCTGCGCTCCTGGCCGCAGCTTTCCCCGCGCAGCAGCTCGTTGCCAGCGGCGTCGCTGACACTGTCGATGTACAGGTTGACATGCTCCCCGATCTCACCCAGGTTAGGAATACCGCGGTGGATTCCGGTGATGGTGAGCTCCAGGCTGCCATCCGCCGCGCCGAGCTCCACGGCGCTGAGACGAATACCGAACGGGCCGCTGACGACGTCGGCCTCGGGCAGGAAAGGCGGCTCGGGTTGATAGGCGGCGAGCCCCTGCGGCGCAACACCCGAAACATAGCGGCTGGGATTCTCGTCGATGCGCTCTTCGCGCTGCGCCGGCGGGTCGTCCTTGATCGACATCCCCATGCCGGCACCGCTGAACAGCAGGGTCATCAACTCCTGCGGAATCCGTGCGGCATCGGCCAGCCAGTCCTGGTCGACGCTGGCGTTGACCCGCAGTGCGCTGTCCTCCGTGGATACCGACAGCGCATCGTGCAGGCGCGCCACGGTCGGCATCTGCTCGCCCCACTGGACCCGGGAAGCCTGCAGCGCCGCCTGCCAGTCGGAGGCTGTACTGGTGACGGCCGCTGCGTCCGCGCCGGCCAGCATCAGCTCGAGCTGGGCGCGAAACGGCAGCGGCCACAGCCCCAGGCCGAAATAGACTTCATCGAAAGCGTCCAGGGCATCGTGCGTCCGCTGCACGGGCTGTTGCAGAAAGGGGTTGCCGGTGTCTGGGCTTTGTTCTGGTACGAACAGCGCCAGGCTGCCGAGCTTGGTGTCGCGGAACCCGCGCCAGCGATCCAGCTCGCGCAGTGCGGCGGCGCGGCGATTGACGCGATCCAGCAGGCCGGGCATACGCCCGGGATCGGCCACCATTAGCAGGCTGTCGCCGATGTACACGCTCCAGGGCTCCGACCAGCTGCAGGTGTCGACGTTCTGCTTGCGCACCTGCCAGACGGAGGGCGCGCCGTCCGGCGCCGGGCTGACTTGATACTCGCTGTGCAGCCAGGACATCAGCTTGGCACGATCGAAGCGACCCAGCAGGGCAAGCGCATAACCGGGCTTGGCATCGGCGTCGAGGTAGAGGCCGAATACCAGGTAACTCAGGTCGCGCCGCGGGTCGATACCGGCAGACTGAAATGTCGCTAATGGGGTGCTGGCGAGCAGGCCGCGCTGCCCTGCACCTTCGGTGTCGGGCGCGCCGAGGAAAGCCTGTTCCAGGCGTACGGCGTGCTGGATACTGACGCTGCCGAGTCCCACCAGGTCGTCGGTGGCCAGTGCGTCTTCGGTGAGCAGCAGCGCCGGCGGCTGGTCGACTCTGATGTAATAACCCCAGGCCTCGTACCCGGTAATGATGATCAAGGCCGCGGCGGCGACCGCCAATAGTCCCTTCAGCATCCTGCATCCCCCTGGTAAGCCGTGTAGATTAGCAGGTTAACAGCAACCGCTGGATGGATTGAAGGGCAAAGAAAAAGGAGCGGATTTCTGCTTTCGCTGATCGGCCCCAGCAGTGCCCAAGGAGCACATAAGGGACAAACACCTCCCTTCGGCGCGCGGCTACCGGGACCCGTTCGACCATGTAGTGATACCTCCCGATCCGCGCTATTCTCTGCACGGTTTTGCTCGCCGTGCGGTTGCGTCGCATCCTGGCGGCCCCTGTGTCGAGCAGCACGAATCCCGGAGGACTAGGATATGAATAAGGAACACCTGCTGGCGATTGCGCTGCCGTTCCTGAGCAGTACGGCGGTTGCCACCGATTACACTGTGGATTTCTCGCGCGTGGAAAACCTGGAGAGCATCCGCCCACTGGTCGAGGGTTGTGCCGATTTCGACGCCATGGAACTGTACCGAAGCAAAATGGAAGCCATCGCCAACCTCGAGGAAATGCGCCCCACCCTCGCCGCCATCGGGCTGGGCATGTTCAATGAGTGTCCAGAGGGGATCTCGGGCGCCGGCATCGCAGCGATCAAGACGCACGCGGCGGCGGCCGCGCCCGGTTACTCGGTAGATTTCACCCGCGTCGAGGATTTCGAAAGCCTGCGCCCCCTGGTCAGCGGCTGTGCCGATTTCGGCGGGCTGGAACATTTCCGCCCCAGGCTGGAAGCGGCCGAGAACCTCAATGACATGGCCAAGACGCTCAAGGGGCTGGGCTACGGTATGTTCGACGAGTGTCCCGCCGGTATTTCAGGTGTCGGCATTTCTCCGGTGGAATAACATCAGCGGTAGCTGCGCAGCAGGCCCACCAGCACGCCCTGGATCCTGACCTCGTCAGGCGCGTACACCATGGAGGACATGGCGGCATTGGCGGGGTGCAGGATGACCTTGCCGGGTAGCTGTTCGATGCGCTTCAGCGTCGCTTCGTCATTGCCGATCAGGGCCACCACGATTTCGTGGTTTGCGGCGCTGTCACGCTGTTCGATCACTACGTAGTCGCCGTCGAGGATGCCTTCCTCAATCATCGAATCACCGCGTACCCGCAGCACGTAGCTGGGCTGGTTCCCCAGCAGCTGTGGCGGCACCTGCATATATTCAGGTTGCGGCAGCGCCTCGATGGGTCGGCCAGCGGCAATGGTACCCAGAAACGGAATCCCGTCCTCAGCCTGGCCCGGCTCCACCAGGCGGATGCCGCGGTGCATGCCGTCCATGGGCTCCACCACTCCGGCCTCGATGAGCGCCTGGATGTGTTTGTGCAGCGAGCCGCGCGAGCTCAGACCCAGCACCCGGCAAAGCTCATCGTAGCTGGGCGGGTGATCGAAAGCGTCGGCATTGTCGCGCAGGTAGTCGTAGATTTCCTGTTGGCGTCGGGTCAGTTTCATGGCGGCACTTGATTTGTTCTCCATTTGTTCTCTATTCTACGCCCATAGGGCGGAGAGTAAAGACACGGCGTTCGGTTGCCAGGAGCGGGCCGGCCCCGTATCGGGGAATCCCTTATGGCTGACCGTGAGAATTCTGCCATGCTTGTCTGACATCCGGCTGTCCGCCACACAACAGAAACGCGTCCATTCGGAGTCCCCCGACTGGAATGCCAAAACCGCCTTTGCGGGAGGTTACGCATGCATCACCGGTTCGACACGCGCACGAAAATACACCTGGACGTCGAGCTGCGGTTGAACGGCATCAGCCTGGGCTGTTTCCAGACCCGGGACATTGACCCCATGGGGGTGTTTATCGAGGCGCCGCGCACCGGCTTGAAGTTGCACGAGGTGATCGAAATCGACTTCCTGTTGGACGGTACCGGAATGGATAGCCACACCCTGCGCGGCGTGGTGGTGCGCTGCGCCGAGGACGGCGTGGCGGTGATGTTCGTGGCCGAGAATGTCGCCCTGTTCGAGGCCTTGGATGACCAGCTGTCCGATCCTTATCCGCCCCGGTACGGGACTCTGGCTTCCTAGCGGCTCGGGCTGTCGCTTGTGTTCCTGAACCTTTGCGGCACAGCCGCTGAAACGGAGCCCGGCACGGCTTGCTAAGCCACTGCATAGAACTGCAGATCCGGCCCCGTATCTCATACCCGGTCACGTCTGTGCAGGTCGCGGAGTCACATGATTGTTGGTAAATGACGACGTTGGCATATGACGACATTTGAAATGCCGCGCTCAAGTTCTTATGCTCGGCCGCGGAGTTGGATGACGCGGGTACATAACAATCAGTGCCCTGCCCACATGCCAACGTAACTCAGATGCCCATTCCGAAGGGGGAGTTCAATGCGAATCAAGTTTTCTACGTTGGTGCTGTCGGCAGGACTGGTGATGCCCGGTTTCACCACCGTGGCGGAGCCGGTGGACAACACCAACACGCTGCCGCCCGCCAAGCCCGGCCAGTGCTATGCCAAAGTCATGGTGCCGGCGCAGTACGAAACCAAGGAAGAGAAAGTGCTGGTACGTGAAGCGGCAGAGAAGATCGACACTATCCCCGCCAAGTACGAATGGGTGGAACAGAAAGTCACCATCACCCCGGCACAGAGCAAACTGGTGCCCGTGCCGGCGGTATACGAAGAAGTCACCGAGAAAGTGGAAGTGAGCCCCAGCCAGCGGCAGTGGGTCACCGGCATGGGCAGGAAAGCCCTGCCGGTAAGCCCGGCGCTGCTGAGCGCGGCCAAGGCGGGCGGCGTGCGCATTGCTGAAGCGGAACCGGGCATGTGTTTCAAGGAGTACTACCAGCCGGCCCAATACAAGACCGAAATGAAAGAGGTGCTGGTCAAGCAGGCCTCCGAAAAGGTGGAAACCATCCCCGCCACCTACGAGGCAGTGGAAGAGAAAGTGCTTGTAAAAGAGGCATCCAAGAAGATCATCGAGGTCCCCGCCACCTACGAGACCATGACCTCGGAAGTGCTGGTCGAACCCGCCAAGACGATCTGGAAAAAGGGCGGCGGCGTGATTGAGAAAATCGACAACACCACCGGTGAGGTGATGTGTCTGGTCGAGGTGCCGGCCAAGTACAAGACCATCGAAAAGCAGGTGATCAAGACACCGGCCACGACCCGCGAAGAGATAGTCCCGGCGGTGTACAAGACGGTCAAGGTAGAAAAGCTGGTGACCCCGCCGCAGGAAAAGCGCACCGCGATTCCGGCCGAGCACAAGCAGGTCGCGTTGCGCATCAAGGTGTCGGATCCCGCCTTCTCGTGGGTGGCGACCCACGAAGAGGTCAAACCCGTCGGCGAGCCCACCGGCAACCAGATCTGCCTGGCCGAGATTCCGGCCCGCTTCGAGACCGTGAAGAAGCGCGTGGTCAAGGTTCCGGCGAGCTTCGTCAAAGAAGAGGTGCCGGCTGTGGTCGAAACGGTCAAGGTGCGCAAGCTGGTGGCCAAAGCCGAGGAAAAACGCACCAAGATCCCGGCCGAGTTCAAGCTGGTTACCAAGCGCAGCAAAGTCAGCGACGAACGCCTGGAGTGGCGCCAGGTGCTGTGTGAAACCAACATGACCCGGGACGTGATTGTGCGGCTACAGGAAGCGCTGGACAAGGCCGGCTATCGACCCGGACCCGCGGATGGTGTCATGGGCGGCGCGACCCTGCGCGCGGTGGATGCCTTTCAGCAGGACAAGGGCTTGCCGCGCGGTGGTCTGACCATCCTTACGCTGGAAACGCTGGGCGTCAAGATCTAGCGGATAGCCGGCGCAATACCAGGTTCCATGGGGACAGGGACGTCTCCACCCTGACTTATTCCGCTCGCACCATCATCACCGAGCCCTGGATTTTCTGCGCCAGGTCCTCGAGATCCTTCCCGCCGCGAGACAGTTCGGCAATCGCACGCGCCGGCCGCGGCGCCTCCAGCAGCAGGGCCATGACCCGATCGACTTTCAGCGCGTAGCTGATGTTTGCGAACGGCTGTGCCTCGCCGCCGGCCGCGCTCACCCGCCCCAGCATGGAGGTAACCAGCCCGACCACTTCGCCGCGCATGTTCACCAGCGGTCCGCCGCTGTTGCCTGGCTGAATGGGTACCGAAATCTGGTAGCTGGCCGGGTCGTCGTACATGCCGTTGACACTGCTGATGATGCCGAGGCTGAGCTTGGGCGTGGTGCCCATGACTTCGACGCGCGGAAAGCCGATGGTAAATACGCTGGCGCCGAGCCGCGCGCCGGCGGTGGCGATCGGCAGCGCGGGCGGCAGTTGTTCCGGGTTGTCCACCGCCAGCAGCGCAATGTCGTTACCCGCATCGCTGCTGACCACGCGCGCCGGGATTTCCCTGCCACGCTGATCGACCAGTACCAGCGACTGTTTGCCGGCCACGATGTGATGGTTAGTGACCGCGAACCCGGCGGCGATTGGCCAGGCAGTGCCGGTAGCGGTGCGGGATACGGAAGTCGAGGTGTCGGCCTCTGTGCCCGGTTCGGACCAGTCCACCAGGCGCGCCTCCAGGTCACGCGCCAGCGGCGCGCCGGCGTCGACGCGGTGCAGTGCGGCCACCGCGGAGTCGACACCGGCGGCGTCGCGGTCGGACAGGTAGGCGAGTCCCGCCTGGTACAGCCAGGCCGGCGCATCGGCGATGCGCGCCTCGCCCGCCAGGCCCTGCGCGTACATCAGGCCGACCTGGAACTGCGCATCGGCAAAGCCCTGGTCAGCGGCCTTGCCCAGCCAGTACAAGGCGTCCTGCTCGGCGGGGATGACGCTGCGGTGTTCGGCCAGGAACAGCCCCAGGTTGTACTGCCCGATGGCGCTGTCCTGGCGCGCCGCGGCGAGATACCAGGCGGCGGCGCTCTGCAGATCCCGCTCGATGCCGTAGCCGTGCTCGTACATCACCGCCAGGTTGATCTGGGCGTTGACGTGGCCGCCCTCCGCGAGCGGTCGCCACAGCTGCAGGGCCTGCGCGAAATCGCCCCGGTCGAAGGCGGTCCAGCCATCCTCAAAGCCGCCGTTCGACGCCGGCGCGGCCGCCTGTACCGGCAGCCACAGCAGCAGCGCGACGCACGCGAACAGCAGTTTCAGCAGGGCCGGCAGCGGGTCCACAGCTTGCACAGTAGCAACACCTCTTCGCGCACATCAGACCAGAGAAACAACATAGGCCGGGCAAAAAATCCCGGCGGATGAGACAGCTAGCGGCAGCAGGCGTGGCGGACTTCAGCTATGGGGCTGGCGTTTGGCGGCGACTGCGGACCCGTTCGCCGCCACGGCCCGGGCGTTTAGCAGCACGATCCGGTTCTCGGCCCTCAGATCAAGCGGGCGGCCGGCCTGGCAACGCAGCGCCTAGGGGTTGGCAGGACGCTACTCTTCCTCCTCATCCCACTCCCCGTCCAGCGGGGCAAATTTGCAGCGCACCAGGGTTCCCGATTCGGGTGCGGATTCGATGCTCAGATCGGCGCCGACAATGGCAGCGCGGTAACGCATGATGCGCAGCCCGAATCCTTCCGCGCTGTCCGCATCGGATCCGAATCCCCTGCCGTCGTCGCTGACGCGCAGCTCCGCATAGCGACCGACGCTTGCCAGCCGGATGGTGATGTTGTGCGGCCTGCCGTGCTTGATGGCGTTGTGCACCGCTTCCTGGGCGATACGGTACAGCTGCAAGGCCACGGTGCGGCTTCCCACTTCCACCGGGTTGCGGGAATCGCTCTCGAAACGACAGGTGATGCCGGTGGCCGTCTGCATGTCTTCGGCCAGCCTGCTCAGTGCAGCCGCCAGCCCCTGCTCGGTCAGCGGCACCGGGGCCAGGCCGCGCGACAAGGCCCGTGCCTCCTCGGTGGCCTGACGCAGGTGCTCTATCAGCTCGTTCAGCGTCCTGCTCTCGGGTACGTTCTGTCTGGCAAGGTCGCGCTTCAGACTCGCCGCCATCATCGACAGCGCGGTCAGTTTCTGCCCCAGTCCGTCGTGAATCTCCTGGCCGATGCGCTCCTGTTCGAAAGTGCTGGCCCGCGCCACTTCTTTCTCCAGCCGCCGCCGATCGCTGAGGTCGCGCGTAATGCCGACGAACAAGCCGGCGTCGTCGACCTCGGTGACCGTCACTTCGAGCGGGAAGACGGCGCCATCCTTGCGACGCCCACGCAGCTCGCGACGCTGGCCGATCATGTGCCGCTCGCCGGTGCGGTGATAACGCGCCAGGTAGTCGTCGTGTTCGTCGCAATAGGGCGCCGGCATTAAAAGCCGCACGTTGGCGCCGACCGCCTCGACAGCGGCAAAACCGAACATGACCTCTGCCGCGCGGTTGAAGTGCTTGATGATACCCTGGCGGTCAATGGTGATGACGGCATCGGGTGCCGTATCCATGATGGCGCGCAGCCGGCACTCGCGTTCCCGCAAGCCGCGTTCGGCCCGTTTGAGTGGGGTGATGTCATCGACCAAAGTGAAGAAACCGTGGACCTTGCCATGGCCGTCCACATCCGGGACGTAACTGACCTGCATGGTATGCAAGCCGTCGGCGAACTGAAAATCGGCCTGGTAGGTCACCTGTTCGCCCACCAGCACCCGTTCGATGTGCGGGCGCGCCGTCGCATAGCCCTGCGGCC
>Ga0209536_100016371_pt1 | contig 10545 bp, 9 predicted proteins | sample DeeMarSeWOR28_12_FD_187461 | JGI IMG/M metagenome (GOLD analysis project Ga0209536, IMG submission 187461) | Marine sediment microbial communities from White Oak River estuary, North Carolina - WOR-2-8_12 (SPAdes) (version 2) | ecosystem: Environmental > Aquatic > Marine > Intertidal zone >...
ACCATGCTGCATGCTCTGCTGGAAAAAATTGACTTCAGCATCATGCATGGTAATGGCGGGGGAAACCTTGTCCAGCAGAAACTGCTGCAGTATGGTTATGATCCCGCCTGGGCTCCAACCTTGAAACACATGCTTGTTCACCTGGCCAAGGTAACGCTGCATCATGACATTCCGGGGCTTCGGTTCTCTAATATTCCGGCAGCGAACTGCATGCATGAACTGGAGTTCTATTATCCTCTCGGCCGGACATCACCTGAAACCCTAAAATCCATTTTCAGCAGTAACACTCTCTATAATGTTTCCCCTGACTTGGGCACATTCATCAGCCAACAAATGGACAAGCTGACATTCTCTCCGGCCAGAGGTTTCATGAAAGGTTTTATTGACCTTGTTTTTAAATTTAACGGGAAGTATTACCTGGTCGACTGGAAATCCAACTATCTTGGCGACAGTTCCAGGGATTATCACAAGGAAAAACTACGTGATACAATGATATCGGGATTCTATTTTCTGCAGTATCACCTTTACTGCCTTGCCCTCCTCCTCTACCTGGAAAACCGTTTGCCCGTTTTTGATTATGCCACGCACTTCGGAGGAATTTTCTATGTCTTTCTGAGAGGTGTTGACCACAGGCTGGGGCCTGATTACGGCATCTTTCATGAGTTGCCGGACTCCTCAGTAATGAACTGCTTAAGAAAAAAGCTTATTGCGAAAACAGTAAGCCGGTGAAGCCGGGACAATAGCATGGCAGATAAGACCAGTATGACAACAACTTTCGAGGATGTCCAGGCAGCAATTGCCAATCGGGAGTATTTTACAAACCTTGATGCCCATTTCGCCAGTTTCATGGCACGTTTGGCAGAAATTTGCAGCGGGCATGTGTCGCTGGCTGCTGCGCTGGTTAGCCGAAAAACCGGTGAAGGCAATATCTGTCTTGACCTGGCAGAATATGCGGGCAAATCCCTCTACCCGGATTCTACGGGAACGCAGGTGCCGCAAATCTTTTGCCCGCCATTACCCGAATGGACGGAATGCCTCCTGAAAAGTGGCATAGCGGCCCATGGTGAAAGCAGCACGCCTCTTGTCCTTGACGGGCAAAGCAGATTATATCTGCGCCGCTACTGGGAATATGAAAACTCTATCATCTGTTTTATCCGGGAACGTGGCAACTCGATCAGGGATGTCCGCAATGTTTCCCGCCTCGCACAGGATTTAGAAAACCTGTTCTCCCCATCCTCGTCGGAACAAACCGACTGGCAGAAAATTGCAGCCCTAGCTGCGGTCACCCGCAGTTTTTGCGTTATCACCGGCGGACCAGGAACCGGCAAGACTTCAACTGTGGCAAAGATACTTGCCCTTCTGCTCAGCCAATCCGAAAATCCTGAAAAAATGCGCATACTTTTGGGAGCACCCACGGGTAAAGCGGCTTCCAGGTTGCAGGAGGCTATTGCCTCCACAGGTCTTTTGCAGGGGATGCAGGGACCGCCCAAGGCCACCACCCTGCACCGGATGCTTGGCTCCCTGCCAAACTCCCCGTATTTCAGACATAATGCCGCAAATCAACTTGCTGCAGATGTCATTGTTATTGACGAGGCATCCATGGTCGACCTTCCCCTGATGGCAAAGCTTATGCAGGCAGTACCTGTCTCAGCCCGGCTCATTTTGCTTGGCGACCGGCACCAGTTGGCCTCTGTGCAGCCCGGCTCCGTTCTTGGTGACATCTGCAATTCTTTCATGCTGAACATTTTTTCGGATTCATTCTGCCGCCTGGCTTCCGAACTCACCGAACATTCCCTCACCCCGGCATCAAAGTGTGATGCCGGCGAGGAAAGCCCCCTTCCTGCTGATTCTTATATTGAACTTGTCCAGAGCTATCGTTTTTCACCTGAAAGTTCCATTACCAGGCTCGCTGCCGCAGTAAAAGAAGGTCACGCCGATGCTGCCCTTGACATACTGCTCTCGGGAAAAAACAAAGAGGTCTTATGGTCGGAATTGCCACCGCCTGCTGAAATTGTCTCAAAACTCTTGGACTGGCCTGGTTTTGAACAATATGCCTTGCTGCAGCATTCTTCCGACCCGGATACCTGTTTTAATATTCTTGATCGCTTCCGTATTCTCTGCGCCCTGCGCAGCGGCCCATACGGCATGAAAAAAATTAATACTATTTTAACCCGTCAGGTCGCGCGACAATCCAGCAAAGCATCGTTATCACGTAACGCAGTTGCCGGACCTGCGCAAGCATACCTGCCAGGACAGCCGCTCATGGTCACCCGGAATGATTACAGCCTGAAGCTCTTCAACGGGGATGTCGGTATTGTTTTACCGGATTCACTGCAGCAGGATGCGCTACGTGTCTTCTTTAAAAAAGATTCAGGCGCCATCCATGATATTCCGCCTGCAATGCTTCCTGGGCATGAGACAGTTTTTGCCATGACGGTTCATAAGAGCCAGGGTTCTGAATTCGATACTGTACTCCTCATCCTGCCGGACCAGGATTTTCCTGTCATGACAAGAGAGCTGCTTTACACAGCAATAACAAGAGCCAGAAAAAAAGTGGAAATCTGGGGAAAAAAGGAAATATTCCGCTCAGCGGTAAAACGCCAGATCAAGCGATCATCAGGACTCTCGGAAGCTCTTTGGGGTGCAGCTGCCAACGGCCTATAATTTTATTTCTGCCACAATAACCTCATCCAGCGATCGCTTTGGAACATGGTGAACCTGGTCTGCATCACGCCAATATTTTATGTTTCCGTCGGGCTGACGCTCATCGAGAGCAATTTTCTCGGCAGTCTTTCCCAAGGCTACAATCATTAAAATTTCCAGGTGGTCATGCAGGGCCAGAATATTTTTCAACCCTGTCGAAAAAGAGGCTATACGGCAGCCCCCCAACCCTTTTTCCGTGGCGCCGAGTAAAATATTCTGGGTTGCTATCCCGAGATCACACTGCGCTTCAAGGCTTATGCGGGTATCAAGCAGGCAGACTATATAGGCCGCCGGCCTTTCACCCTCAGCAGGTCCGGGCCAATCCTCCAGGTACCCGGCCCAGCCAAGATGCGGGAAAATTTTTGCATTCATTGCAGGGTTATTTATCAGTATATATTTGAGGGGCTGGAGATTCCGGGCAGACCCGCCCAGCCTTGCCAGATCAACCAGGTTCCTCATTGTCTCGATTGGCACCGCTTCCTCCTCGTGAAAAAGCCTGAAACTTCTTGTTTTACGTATCAAATCATTGAGCATGACATATCCCCCTGTCTTTTGAGCAAACATTTCAACCATTCAGTATTTTTCAGGCTGAGCAGAAAAGCAGATTTTTATTGCTGAACTGAAAACATTATTACTTAAAAAAAATTTTTCTTCTCTTGTAAAATTTCCTAATAAGTTGTTTTAATTAAGTTTGATACCCGTTTGAGAGATAATTTTGCGATTCCGCTCCGCAAACTTTTCTCTTTGACATCTCCTTAGTATGTATGACAACTCAGTGAATACCGAATGGTAGATGTAATAAAATTTTTACGATGGCAGGATATTGTTGATATTCTGCTGGTATCCTTCATCATTTACCGTACGATTCTTCTTATACGGGGAACCAGGGCGGCGCAGATGCTTATTGGCATCGCCGTCCTTATCGTTATTTATTTCGGCGCCCGCGAGCTTGAACTGCTCACTCTCTACTGGCTTCTCCGCACTCTTTTGAGTTCCATCTTTCTCATTATCATTATCGTTTTCCAAGGAGACATTAGGCGCGCACTCACCCAGGTTGGCAAGACTCCATTCTACAAAACATATGATGACGCCCTGCAAAATACAATCCAGGTTGTGGTAGCCAGCGCCCGCTACCTGTCCAGGCGCAGAATCGGTGGACTTATAGTCATTGAAAGGGAGACCGGCCTGCGGGACTATATTGAATCAGGTCACAAGTTGGATGCCAACCTGACGACCGAATTGCTGGTCAGCCTTTTTCTGCCCTCTTCTCCTCTGCATGACGGTGGCGTCATCATACATGATAACCGCATTCAGACCGCAGGCTGCCTCCTGCCCCTTACCAAGAATCCTTATATCAATAAACGATACGGCACCCGGCACCGGGCTGCCATTGGGCTGTCCGAAGAAACTGATGCCGTCATTGTTGTTATTTCTGAAGAAACCCAGGAAATATCACTGGTGCAGCATGGGTCAATAACTACCCTTTCTGATGAAACTGTTTTGCTGAACAAGCTTGAAGAAATATTTATCCCACGGGAATCACAACCGCACCTATGGAAAAACTGGTTCGCCAAATAGTCGATAATCTCTCCTCAATACGGAGACCGAAAAACTGGGTACTGAAACTCCTTTCGTTCCTGTTCGCCCTTTTTCTCTGGTATTTTGTGGTTGGGGAGGACAAAGTGGATATGAATGTCACAATACCAGTGGAAATTGTCAATCTGCCACGCAATCTCGTTATTTCCAACCAGTTCAAAAAACAGCTGGAGGTAACTGTCAGCGGCCCACGCAGTCTTATCCGAGGCATGACTGAACAGCATATCAGCCGCACCATCGATCTTTCGAAAGCCACTCCCGGGACTGTACTCATGCAGAATAACCCGGAGTCAATTTCACTGCCGCGCGGTCTCAGTATTCTGCGGATCCAGCCGCCGACCCTGACCCTATTGCTTGACCGGCTTGTCCAGAAAGAGCTGCCGATAAAACCTGTTCTTGTCGGGACAGTCCAGAACGATGTCAGACTCGAGTCAGTGACGGCAGAGCCGCCGATCCTTGAGATAAGCGGCCCGCAATCTATTCTGAGCCAGGAGGAAATCCTGACCACCTCTCCCATTGATATAAACGGTATCAGCCAATCCAGTGTCAGACAGATACCTCTTGCCTTGCGCCCTGAAATTGCAGATCTGATAGGTGAACCTGTTGTCGCTGTCAGGATAAAAATTTCTGATCTGCAAAAAGAAATAGAAATCAAAGATGTCCCTGTCGACCTTGATATAGCTGCAGGCAAACAGACCGAGATTATCTACCAGCTGAATCCCGCGGTAGTCAATTTAACTGCTGAACTTCCACAAAAAATGCTCCGGGAGCCAGAGGAACTGAATAAAATTTTTCACGCCAGGATTACACCGGTAACATTTAAGGCTGGCAACTACAAACTCAAGGTTGCAATAGAAGGCTTACCTAATGCAAAAATTCTATCAGTGTCCCCTGATACGGTAAACCTGGAAATCATCGAGACCCCAAAACTGAAAATTGCACAATGAAAAAACTTTTTGGCACAGACGGGGTGCGTGGTGTTGCCAACACCTACCCCATGACTACTGAAATTGCCATGCAGCTTGGCCGGGCCATTGCTTTCCTGGTAAAGCGGCAGAAACCGAAAATGGAACACAGCCCTAGAATCGTCATCGGTAAAGATACCAGGCTGTCAGGCTATATGATTGAGAATGCTCTGGCTTCAGGTATCTGTTCAATGGGCGTTAATGTTCTCCTGGTAGGCCCACTGCCGACTCCTGGTATCGCCTTCATTACAACTGGCATGCGTGCCGATGCCGGTGTTGTCATCTCGGCTTCCCATAACCCATTCCAGGATAACGGTATAAAAATATTCTCCAGGTCCGGGTTTAAGCTTCCTGATGAAGAAGAAGCAATCATTGAGGACCTAATCTTTTCAAAAAAAATGGAAACCCTGCGTCCCGTAGCCGAGGAGGTCGGCAAGGCTGCCCGTATTGACGATGCCAAGGGCCGCTATATAGTTTTCCTGAAAAACACCTTTCCCAGGCGTTACACCCTGGACGGCATTCACATTGTTCTTGACTGTGCCCATGGTGCTACATATGCGGTGGCTCCCCATGTTTTCGAGGAGCTTGGCGCCAAGGTTACCGCCCTCGGTGTGCAGCCTGACGGGAAAAATATAAATCTCGAATGCGGCGCCTTATACCCGCAGGTCATGGCTGACCTGGTGCACAAAACAGGTGCTGATATTGGCATTGCCCTCGATGGCGATGGTGACCGGCTCATCATTTCCGATGAACGGGGTAAAATTGTTGATGGTGACCAGATAATGGCCATATGTGCCGCAGACATGATGGAGCGCCAAAAGCTTGCAAAGAACACCCTGGTTGCTACTGTCATGAGCAACCTGGGCCTGGAACGCGCTATGCAGCGTATGGGAGGGAAACTTGTCAGGACGCAGGTCGGCGACCGTTATGTTGTTGAGGAGATGCTGCGGCACGAATACAATTTTGGTGGCGAGCAATCAGGACACCTCATCTTTCTCCGCCACAATACTACCGGGGATGGCATACTGGCAGCACTGCAGCTCCTGGTTACCATGAAGAAGCACGAAAAGCCCCTGTCGGAATTGACACACATTATGGAGCCTTCTCCACAAGTGCTTAAAAATGTCCGGACTGCAAAAAAGACAGCCGTAAACAGAATAAAAGGGCTACCAGAGAAAATTGCAGCCATGGAAATGGCCCTTGGTGCCACTGGCAGGATTCTCATACGGCCCTCTGGAACGGAGCCGGTCATCAGGGTCATGATTGAAGGCGACGATGAAACACTGATCAACGAGATGGCCTGTGAACTCTGCGATCATATCATGAAGCAGTCAGGCGCTTGACAAGAGGAATTTTTTACCCGAATCATCTCCCTCGCCAATAGGGTTGCCCAAAGACCTTAGCCCCGCTATTTTGGGCAAGTCCTGCTGAAAAAGGACTTTTGTGGAATTTGCCGCCAATTCTTTCTCATGCTTCGGTTGGAATAAATTATCCTATCTCCCGGTTTTCGCCATTGCCATGGCTTTCTGAAACCCAGAAGCTGAACGTTCAATGACATCATCGTCAACACAGAACGCCAGCCTGAAGTAACCAGGCGTCCCGAAACCTCTACCAGGTACGGCAAGTATTTTCTGTTCCTGAAGTATGCCGGCAAACACTGCATCATCGGCCAAGGGTGATTTAGGGAAAATGTAAAACGCCCCCTTGGGCGGCATGAATTCATATCCGGCATTCGCAAGAATTTTGCAGAATTTCTCCCTGCGTCTCGTATAAATGGAGTTGTCAACTGAAGCCCCCTGGAGTTCGGCAACAACGCGCTGCATGAGCGCAGGCGCATTGACAAAACCAAGAATACGGTTTGCCAGGGTAAGCGCCCCCGTAAGTGGGTTCTTCTCCTCTATTTCCGGATGCAGCGCAATATAGCCAATCCTTTCCCCTGGCAGGGAGAGGTCCTTTGAATAAGAGGAGACGACAATGCTGTTCTGATATGCCTGCATAATACTCGGCACAGCATTGTCATCAAAAACGATCTTTCTGTAGGGCTCATCTGCAATCAGAAAAATGGTGCTAGAATATTTCCGCGATGCGGTTGCCAGCAGCCTGCCAAGTTCTGCCAGTGAATCTTTGGAATATATCTGACCAGTCGGGTTGTTGGGACTATTAATAATGATAGCCTTTGTTTTTTCACTAAGCGCGGCTTCAATTGCACCAAGATCGAGATCAAATAGAGCATCCGTATTGACGACTATGCTGACACCCCCATGATTATCCACATAAAATTTATACTCCACAAAAAAAGGAGCCAGGATAATTACCTCATCTCCTGGGTCCAGCAAGGCTTTTAACGTTACATTTAGACCTCCAGCCGCCCCGCAGGTCATCAGCATCTCGTCGGCAGAAAGCTGTACGCCCTGCTCGGCCGAAATGCGTGCCGCAACAGCCGCACGGACAAAAGGGTAGCCACCGTTGGGCATATATGCATGTGAGCCGGGCGCATCTTTTTGGGCCAGTGCCATGAGTGTTTTCTGGAACTCTGGCGGAGGAGGCAGATCTGGATTGCCGAGACTGAAATCAAAGACATTTTTAGCCCCAAATTCAGCCTTCAGCCTGGCCCCCTCTTCAAACATCTTGCGGATCCAGGAAGAACTCTGGGCAAAATCATTCATTTTTTTTGATATGGCCATTTTTCCCCTCCAGTAATTTCAAATTTATTTTAGGCTCGTGATATCTTCGCGTAAAGATTTCTTGGCACTTTTCAAAACATTCGGATGTGTTCCTTTGCCGCGGTGCCCTTTCTTTCCCATTGTTGTTACTTCTTTATTTATTGTCCATGTTTTTTCTTAAGAAATTCGTAAGCCCTGTTGATTTCTTTCATTTTTTCCTCTGCAACCTTTTTAAACTCCTCCCCCAGGTGTCCCACCTTGTCAGGATGATACTGCATGCTCAGCTTACGATACGAAGCCTTGATCTCACTGAAGCTTGCTCCCGGGGAGAGGCCGAGAATTTCATAGTGCCTTGACTCGCTGACCTCTTCTGCCGGAGCAGCAGCCCTGTATCCGGCTTTGTATTTTGCTTCAATGCTCCTCTGGTCATAGGCGGATATTTCGAGATACTCAGCGATATTCCTGGCCAGTTGCAGTTCTGCATCCGAAACCTTTGCATTGGTATACAGGACCTGGTAGATCAACTCCAGCAATATCAGCCTTGGTTCATAAGTGAATTCGCGCCTGAATTCCAGCAGCAGCGATTCAATACTGGCTGTTGAGGCAAGCGCCTCCTTGATAAGCTCTTTGATCCAGTAAAGCTGGCTCTGGGAATAGTGCAGATTGTATTGAAAGAAATGCCGGATTGTTCTGACCTCATCTCTGGTTACCGTACCGTCAATCTGGGCTATCTTTACCAGGATATTGATCAGAAGATAGACAAACTTGTTGTGGGTTTCTGTCTGGGAGTTTTCATAAGCACTGACCTGACGTCTTATATAAAATGTAAAGGCCCAGAAGGCAGCGATGCCGGCGAGTACCAAGAAAAGGATAATGAAAACCAACAGGCCCAGAAATTCGAACAATAAAGGTGCCCCGCCTGTGATAAACAGCAGCAGGAGCAGCAGGAGAAAGCAGCCGCCGCAACCTGGCTGTTCATGTCGTCGATATTCCATATTCTCGCTAGTTGTTGTACAGGGGTTCTTCCTGGAGCTTTGAACTAGTCAGCAGAACGGGTGGCAAAGAGGGCCTCGACAAATTCCTGTGGATTAAAATCACGCAAATCGTCAAGTTTCTCTCCTATCCCAATAAATCTGATAGGGATATTAAAATCATGGCAGATATTCACCACAATCCCCCCTTTTGCAGTACCGTCCAACTTGGTTAGTACCAGCCCGGTTATACCGATCGCTTCATTGAAAAGCTTCGCCTGGGAAATGCTGTTCTGCCCCGTAGTTGCATCTAGGACAAGCATGATTTCATGGGGTGCTTCTGCCAACTTGTTGCCAATCACCCGCTTGATCTTTTTAAGCTCTTCCATCAGGTTAACTTTGGTATGAAGCCGGCCGGCAGTATCAATAAGTATTACATCAAAATTTCTGGACGCAGCATAATCCATGGCATCATAAATTACAGAAGAAGGATCAGCGCCCTGTTGTTTCGCAACCACATCAACACCAACACGCTCTCCCCAGATCTTCAATTGATCAATGGCAGCGGCTCGGAAAGTATCTGCAGCAACCAGGAGAACACTGCTGCCAGAACGGACAAACTTATTTGCTATTTTACCGATGGTGGTTGTTTTTCCAACCCCGTTTACGCCCACCACCATTATGACAAACGGACCTGCATCCGGCATTTTCATTACAGCCCTATCATCATATCCTGCAAAAAATGTCAGGATCCTCTCTTTCAGTGCCAGCTTTAAGGCCTGAGGGTCCTTGAGTTCCTGGCGTGAAACGCGGGAGCGTATTTCATCAAGAAGGTCAATGGCCGTATTAACCCCAAGGTCTGCAGTAATTAAGATCTCTTCAAGTTCATCCAGCAGCTGTGCATCAATTTTTTTCCTGCCCAGGAACAGTTCATCGACCCTGCTGACAAGGGAGTCCCGCGTTTTGCTCAACCTCTCCTGCAGCCGCAGGAACAAGCCTTTCTGTTTATCTCCTTTCCCTGCCTGGTTTTCCGGCACTGCATCCGCGCTGATCCCTTTCTCTTCCAGGCAAGCAGGTTCAGCCGACATTTTCGGAGCTGCAGAATTTTCGTTATCTTTTTTCTTTTTAAACCAGTCTAACATCCGTTACTCCAGAAAATGTGTTAACCATGACCGCAACAAATGGACCTGCCATTTCCGCTTGCCCTTGTTTATGCACCAGCAGCAAGCCAGGTAAGGCCGGCAAGCAGATAAAAAACTGTTTCCAGGTATAATTCAAGCCTGAACCCCTGACTCACCTTTTCTTTTTCATACAGGCGGATTAACCCGATAATATATAAAACGCCTGGAAGCAACCAGAATCCGACCCTGGTCATTAAACCCAGTAACGGCATGAGCACCAACATGACAAGGAGCAGTCCCATCAGGACATGCAGTATGACCAGTGTCCTCCTCTCCCCAATCCACACAGGCAGTGTTTCCTTGCCGACTATCCTGTCTCCCTGCACCTCCATGACATCAAAGAATGCGTTCCTCACAAAAACAAGCAGCAGGACAAACAAAAGGACTGCCAAAGTCTTTGAGCCAGAATAATCATTGGTGCGCCAGGCAGGTATAAGGGTAGTAACAAAGGCCCAGGCCACTGCCA